>ERZ1034980.3-NODE-3-length-376317-cov-765.237717_pt1 | contig 376317 bp, 323 predicted proteins | sample MGYA00520622_ERZ1034980 | MGnify/ENA primary metagenome ERZ1034980 (study PRJEB33766, sample SAMN09781791) | gut metagenome | biome: gut microbiome | host: Homo sapiens | place: Madagascar | study: EMG produced TPA metagenomics assembly of the PRJNA485056 data... | reverse complement strand
ACAGACGTACCTTTAGCATTCAGGTGCGCCTTTGAAATCTGACCAAAATCGATAGTCTGGTCAGCTGATTCAGGCGCAATACCACACGGTGCATCAATGATTTCACCTTTGAAATTTACGGTACCACTTCCCTGATTTGTTGCTGCGTTCGCACCAAAAGATACCAGAGCCATGGCAACTGCACCCGCCATTACAGTCTTAATCATTTTCATTTAAATGTTCCTTTTTATTGACAATAGAAAACCAGCATAATTACTGCGCTGGCATTAGCGCACTCAGAAAGTGCGCTAATATCAACACGTATCGCTCTTATTTCTTTCTCTGTCCTTGCAGGACGATTATGATATGTAACTATGCATCAACTGATAAATAATGTTATTAACATGTCGGATTCGCTTCAGTGCCACTGAAAAATAACCATAAGACACACCATATTTTTCACATGCTTCTTTTCTGGTATACCCCAGGACCAGAAAATCCCTTAGCGCACGAACAACCTTTTCACTTCGAAGCGGGGATAATTCTATTAATGCCCAGAAAAAATCTTCCGGCACCTTTCCAGGTATTAACATCCACACACCCCACAGAACATGAATACTCTTCCCAAGAATCAAAAAATAATGTTTACAGAGTCCATCCCCCTTCGACGAAATTAAATCTATCACAGCTTTTTATTCCAAAAAATAGCAATAAAACGATCTTTTATGCCAAAGCAATCAGATAACGCAGTACAACAACCCAATAAAAATTTACATATCAGATAAAAAAACCAAAAAACATAAACATAGCAAGATAAAAGATCGTTGTTTGATAAAAAAATGGATTGTTTAACTTATTTTGTTTTTATACAAAAACACTCCATAGATCAAAAATAAATAATACACAAAAAAGAAATAAACAAAGCAAACTAACATTTTCGAGAGTTACAATAGTCAATATACATGCATTCATGATAATGAATACATGTGCAGGAACCTGGATTGTGATAACAATGGGTTTAATATACTCATCCGGCAATACTGGATATATCAGTTGACAAGGCGAGCTAACAGGAGAATGGAAGAAGGTAAACAGGGCGCTATTGAAACCCTGCATCTTGCCGGCATCGATGTTGCCGAAACACAGTTGCTAATGCCGCTAAAACAAACAATCGCAAAGGTGGATAAAGCCAGAGAAATGTTAGATGACGGAAAGTGCTATGAGGCAAACCTTGCTCCGAAAGGTGCTGAAGATGGCATAATTACTGATACTGAAACTATTATTGATAAATAATCCACACCCCCCCTGTCTCTACACAGGGGATTTTATTACTGTTCGTAATAGCGTTACGCCACACATCCTCTCAGCAACAGCTCTTATATTAGGAATATTTCCATTGCCGATAATACCACAAAGAAATAAAATAATTATTTACTATATAATTTCAGATTGTATCTTCCTACTATGAGAACGGAAACAAAACTTTTACAGCACCTGAAAAGAGACGACTTCCTTATCCGTAATAACATCACATTATCCGATTTCAGACGTGCAGACATGTCCTGGGATGTGCTATTACAAATTGGGATATCACATACAGAACGTACTCCCTATTTGAAAGAAACAGCAATACTCCTGTCATCCATGCTGCAGCAGGTTAATGAAGTTCATTCCGTCAGATGGCGCATAAAACAACCTGAACATCTTATGGCAAAAATTATAAGAAAAAGGAACAGCGGCTCTGAAAAATACAACAAAATTTCCGTCGACAATTATCAGAAAATAGTGACAGACCTGATAGGAATCCGGGTCTTGCATCTTTTCAAAAAGGACTGGCAGTCCATTCATCATTTTATCAACACCATGTGGAGGCAGGTGGAGCAACCCATTATTTATCTGAGGACGGGTGATGAGTCTGAATCAGACCTCTACAGTAATAAAGGATGCAGGATAAAACTTCATGATGCAGGGTACCGCTCTGCTCATTACGTTATAAAAACAAGACCGATAAAAGATGAGATTTTTACTGAAATTCAGGTAAGAACGATTTTTGAAGAGGGGTGGAGTGAAATTGACCATCGGATAAGATATCCGGACATCTCTGATGATCATCTGATTAATCATTTTTTGATGATTTTTAACCGTCTGGCTGGTAGCGCAGATGAGATGGGAGCGTTTATTTTTGAATTAAAAGAAACACTGAATGTTGCAAGCCCGGAAAATAACCTCCCTCCTTGCTCTCTGCCCCATACAGGAATGTTATACCGCACTATAAAAGAGTTAACCAGGAAATACTCAAAACTTCGATGATTATTTTCATCCCTGACAGAAACATTCCCTGTTTTCCTGCTTCTCCTTCTGTTTATTTATTGTGTCTCCGTAGTATCATATTCAGATGGTGTGCAGCCATAATAACGTCTGAACACAGCAATGAAATAAGACACACTCCGGTACCCGCACAGACCTGCCGTTTGCTTCACCGACAGACGCTGCAGGTTCAGCAACTCCCGGGCTTTCTGCATCCGGCATTCAAGAACAACCCGTGAATAACTTGTGTTTTCACCCTTCAGTTTTTTCTTCAGCAAACTCGGACTGACACACAATCTGGCCGCAACTTTCCCTGCATTCCAGTTTTCACTGACATCACTGGTAACAACAACCATCACCTGCTCTCTCATGCTTTTTTTCAGAGCATATTTCAGCAAGGGAAGGAAGTCGCTGCTTTCAAGAAAAGCTGACATCAGCGTCATCAGCAGGAGCTGCTTCCGTACAGCCGGTACCCCCTTATTGTCATTATCAACGGATATGCATAACTCCCGGATAACCTCCCGGGAAACCGTGCCTTCCGGGCATGGGCGGGTAATATATGCAGGAATATCGACCGGGACATAAACCCTGAATATATCCACCTCAAGTAACCGGATAAACTGGCACAGAAGCTCCCGGGATATAGTCAGAAGATGAGCGCCAGGAACATTGCAGGATAACACATCACTCCTCCGGCTCCTGACAAAAAAAAGTCCCTCATTCCGGCTGAAAAGAGTGATGTCATTACTCAGCCTCATCAGCCTTCCCTTTTCCAGGTACACAATAAAATAGGCTTCACATGTCATAATCAACCACCATGCAGACAACAAACAGCTGTGCAGCCGGTTTCTTGCGGAACAGCAAATCAGTAATATCGCTGCAACAGGTCACTCATATACCAGACCACAAACCAGAGTCCCGTCATGCAGATAAAGCCGACAAAACCACCAGACCCGTTAATTTGTTTTCCTTTCTGTTTCAACTTTATCCCTCGCAGAAAGGGGCAGATTATCCCGCCCCCAGTCAACTTATCTGTCCGTCAGAAACGGTATCCGATTCCCAGATTAAAACCATTCACCTTCATGGCATCGATTTTGCTGCCTTCATAACCAACATCAATGACCACATTTTCCGCCGGATTGAACTGAACCCCGGTCCCCCAGGCAAACCCGGTCCGGCTCTGCGAGCCGCTGAACTCCTCCCGGTAATCAGCCATACGAATACGCTCCTTCACATCCACTCTGGCAGTCCCTGCGCCAGCCAGTGCATACAGTGACACGAACTCATTAACCCGCAGGCTCGGACCGGCAAGAAGGGACCAGTATTTCGCTTTCACATTACTGTGCCAGGATGCCCCACCGGGAAGACCACCTGACTCATCATGTTTACCGGACTGCCAGCTGAATGACGCCACCAGTCCCACCGGCGTTTCAGCCTCATAGCGATATTTCAGATTCACACCACGGATATCCTTAAAGTGCTCTATGCGGCTCTGGGCATACCCCAGGGACAGGGAATGCGTGTCAGCATGAGCGACTGGCACAACAGAAAGTGTGGACACTGACAGGAACAGTGAAGATAAAATTATTTTTTTCATTATCAACTCCCCGAACATACGGATGTTCATTGTTGTCGGAAAAGGGCATACAACCACGCTGCCCACAAATATGGCCCAGCTTCAGGACGTCACGCCCCGGCTGAACCGGTAAAACAAATTGGGTTCGCTGACTATCCACAGTGTGTCCCTGTCGTCTGAAGCTATTCCTTCTGCCTGGGGGATGTCCCTTTTAAGTCCGTGAAAACCCCGACGTAACAACATCACTTTCTTCCCACCGGACAGGTCTGACACCAGAACAATTGCTGACTCATGAGAAAGAACATACAGCTGCCTCCGGGTTCGGTCGTAATGCAGTCCGGAGATATCTTTCAGAAACCACGGTAGAGCCACCTGGCGGGTCAGCGCATCACTGACTGTCATCGTATCTGTTGTACGATCGGTGGTGTAAAGATGGAGTGGTTTTTTTTCCTGCGCCACCATCAGCTTATTATTTGTCATCCCTCGGGCAAGCCCCTCAAATCCAGCATTATCGCTGTTACGGTTGATATTCAGAGTGAGTGCATATAACGGCGGGGATAACAGAAGCGTATCCCCGTCAATCCGGTACGTGCCCAATGTCCGCTCACGCTCCCGGGACAGGGTATAAAGGTTCTGCCCAAGGTACTCAATAGCCTCAAAATCATGATCCTCTGCCGAAGAAACAACTCGGAGAACATTACCGTCGCGATCCAGTTCCACCACAGAGGAAGGATGATCAGTGACGGCAAATAATGTCTCACTGTCCGGATTCCTGGTCAGTCCTGATAATCCCCCATTTATTCCCGGGATATGTTTTTTTACTGAAAGCTGCCATGCGTTTTCCTGCGGATACCAGACTTCCGGAAATAACAACGTAAGAACAGCAACAACAATCAGAATAAAAGCCGTCGGCAACGCAGACCTTCTCTCAAAATGATGTTTAAGATTCATTGTTTTGCATCATCATACTGTACAGTCATATACGAAAAAAACATAACCATGCTTCCAATAAAGAAACCGGTAATAAAGGCATTTGCCAGTAACAGAAATATCAATACTAATATTTGCACCGTCTGATATATCTCCTACTTGTGAGTCCGAATTCTCACTGGTGGTCAGTAGCTGACATACGACTGTGACATAGCGATTTAGAAACGCCTCTGCTGTGGCCGCATGAAATGCAGAATTATTAATATGATTCTGCCCCGAACATTAACTGAAGGAGTTCCTGTTACTCTGTATTCCTTAAACAGCCGTTCCTGAAGCGCCACTATCTCATTCCCTTCCCGATTGTTAATTTTCTGATCGTATTCCTCCTTACTTATTCCCGTGGCCGACATAAACACAGTGCGAATATCTTCCGGAGAATTCAGATTTCTGTCCTGAATACTGGCCGTAAATAAAGCAGCCTCCACAGGTTCTGTTTTCTTTATAACCATCACCAGCACCCCTCCCCCCCGGTAAGCTCAGATCCCAGAAGTCCCGACAGGCTGACGTGATATTTGGCCATCCGGTATCCTTCCGGCAATACGTTATATATGGTTTGGCCCACACCTAACGTTCGGGAAAATTCAAAACAGGGTGGGCAATAAAAGGAAAAAATTCCACCACAGCCGATACATTAGCTACTGGAGAAGTGATTTGTGCCCATTCCTGTGCAATACCTTGACAAACACAACAAAAAAACAATAACGCAGAAAATAATTGTTTTCTCAGAGGCGACATTACTCCATATATCATTAATTCTCACAGAAATGCCCCATACTTGTTAATAGTGTCAATATTGGCACTATCGGATACATAACATACTTATTCTATAATATGCTGTCCAAAACAATCATGTTCTGACTATAACAGACCAGTAACCCAAAAACAGCTATACTACAGAGAAATAACGACGCCAGCCCAACAAAAACAATGCAGATATAATAAAAAATCTTCAGAAAAAGTACAGATACTCCCTTGCTGATCTGCGGCACTTATCTGTCAGTGTTTATCTGATATCAGTATGCCTTTCACTGTAACTTCCATACCCCGGGCACACCTTTCCCTGAATTTATCTTTTCCACAACACCAAGCGCCTGAAGAGCCTCCAGATGCAGGCGAGTCTGATATATCGTCAACCCTACAGCATCAGCAACTTCACGAGTTCCGAACATCTCATTTATCCCTGAATTCTTCTGAGATGCCATATACTCCACAATTTCCTTATATATATCTTTCACTTTTCGCAAACTCCATTCCAATACTCTTAATCTAATCTCTTCTTTACAGAAACGACAGGAACATATTTCCCTTCTCTGCATCAAAGTAATTCTCCAGACTAAAGAGCACAACCGGGGCAATGGTTATAATATATTGTCTTCATTACTGACATAAAAATTCTGAGAGCATGCATCGAATTAAAGTTCACCCTGCACAGCAAAGAGAGCCGGCGATAATTACCATGACACTCTTTGCTGGTATGTACATGACATCAGAAAATTATGACTAATATTGATTACTTTTTACAACCTTTTTCTTTCTCTATCATTTCACAACAAAAATTTTCCAGACTAACTTTATCCCCCCCGACTCCTTGAGAAGAGAAAACATTTTTTGACACACAACCTCAGTCATCCTTCTCTCCGAGTAACGGATCCACTGCGTCGGAAGACAACCCGGCTTAATTATTGTTGCCATAATTTTATAATGGGCGACCATATTCCTTCTCTGACATCATAAATATACCTTCGACTGAGCCATCACCAATGACGTAAGCGCGAAAAAAAGTCAGCAGACAGCAATGGCTCATGCGGAGATACACTAAAAAAAGCCCGCCTCTTATGCGGGCAAAACAGTCCTAATTTGGTCAACGGCATTGTTTTACACTAAACAATGAAACAACACTTGAAGTAGTGTGCACAAATCACTCAATATATTTCAATCCCCTGAGAGAATTTTCAGAATTTTTCCAAAAAATAATAGCAAAACCAAAAGATACATCCGTCATGTGTACTTTCAAGAGAAAAACTTTACCTCTTCAGAATCATTTATATCTATTAACAGGTATAGTTCGTTTATGCCCCGATTCTGCCACTAATTATGACCTGCTGACAGCTTCTCATCTGGATTCTTCACACGAAGCGTAAATCGTAATTTCCGTTTTTCAGCTTTGTATTGTCAGCTCTCTTTTTGCAGGCCACGACAAACTATAGTCTTTCTTCCTTAATGTTGAATCCTATTTCCCGCCATGTGATCCCGGATATCTATGCTGCCTGAGAGCAACATGTCTTACATGAAATTCGCTGTGCCATCCACCGGAAAACATTTTCAGATACCGGATGAGGTACCACTTCCATTGACAGCATGAGGTAACAATACTGATGGTAACGCTGACGGTTAACCGCAGGGTATTGTTAGTAAGCCACAAGCAACGTCGCTACAGGATAAAACGAACACGGACACAACGTGAAGTCCAGTGACCGAATATCACAGCTGAACGATAAAAAGAAGCCTGCTGATAAAACACCGTGGCGTCTTATGTGCAATCTCCGCGCTATTACCATGCGTTAATGGCAGGTGGTGCCCGTTTCGACCTGAACGGTCAACCGTGTGGGGAAGTGACACACAGGAACAGAGAGAGGCAGCCCCCGGCTGATGATGCTGAATAACTGATGAAAAGCCAGAAACATCGTTGACAGCACAACAGCGCTGATTCACTGAGCTGTAATCAATGTACAGCGCTGTACCGGACGATGGGTAATGGCGGTCACAACCGGTAACCCCAGAGACAATGCGACTGTTTTTAACACAACATATTAGCCGGCTGTATCACCCCGGACAACCTTAAAACACCTTTCCACCCGGCATTATCCGCCAGTGCTTATCACCAGCCAGGTCTGTTGCAGTAAATCCACCACTTGCGAACATTCTTCATCAACCGTGGCACTGGTTCGCGGATGGCAAATACTACTCGCCTGGCTGAGCAGCAACAGGCATCGTATTGTTGCTCCTCCGTGTTGTTCCCGCAACCCGCGTAATACCATCGGTGATGCCGGACTGGCCGTGTGATTACGCTCAGTAATACGTTCGTGCACCTGTCGGTAAAAGGAAGTACAGAATACCAGAATCTGTTGCCCGTTGATGTTCCCGTCTGCTGAACAAAACGCCGGATTTCCCCCGGCTCTGAAAGTAACGCTTCGGTTATCTGCACTGTTTTACCCCTGTTAAATTTTGTAAAGCCAGTGCAGACACACAAGAAAGCGCGCATCAACATCGGCACAGTTCGATACAAACACCTGTGACTGACGATACGAAAGGAATGACGAATCAGTCAGGAAATGATGACAAACTGTTGGCTGACCGGAGAATGTCTGCTGGAAGGTTCACGGGAGTGTCGCCAACACCCGGGACAGGGTTGATTTCCACAATACCAGCGCCGGCATTTTGCACACTGCCAGCGTACCGGCATCACAACACGTTTCATGCTGCTGCGCCCCAGTTTGATGGGTTTAGGGAAATGCCCTTCGCTGATCAGCGTGCAAAACCATTTGTCAGTCATAGCGGTAAAGCTGGTGATGTAACTCATCTCGATCAGGGGATCGTCGGCACGCAGCAATACGCTGTCGTGGCTTGTTGTGGTCAACATGGTCAGAATGTCCTCTGAGAGATTTATGAAGAATATACAAATGCGGGGGAAGGTGCTGAGCCGTGCTTTCAGAACGGTTCTGCAGATCCGGGATACCCGGGATTACCAGCGAGATAAGGGGCTTCCGGATCGCGGACGAAATCACTGAACGCTCAGATCAGCTCTTTGAGTATGTCTTCGCTGTCAGGTAACCAATGAACCCCGTTCCACATTCCGGGTGATCTGCTTCTGGTTCTGATTTGATTCGCCCGGTGACACAAAGCCCGGATTGCTCCGGACATCCAGAATCAACCGCTCCAGATCAGGGGCATCGAAATATGCCTCCTGAGGCATAACATCACGTTATATTCCGACATATCAGGAGCATGGTCCGGGTCAGAAGTGACGGCCATCAGAGCGCACAGGGCCTCCATAAATGTTGCCCCGGGATTAACTATGCAGAAATCGTCCTGAGGCAGGCGAAGTCTGAGACGACTCTCGCGTGTGGTTGATTGACACCACAGTGCGGATTCGGCGAATCAGCGATTCACGGTGCGATTTCGCACCACGGACACAATCAATCCCCCGGGTTTTATTCCGGTAAGAGGAACTGCAGACATCCGGTGTCACGTCGTTGCACGGTGCAGATGCGAAACACCGGATAAAATACAGACTGGCGATACCTCTGAACGCCCTGAGCAGAGCGGGCATCCGGGATTAAGCGATCGCATCTTCGCAGTCCAGGAACAAATCTGGCTGGTAGCTGTAAACAGACTTCGTACATACCGCTCTGCAATAAATCCCCGTACCACAGGCCTCACAGAACTTTTTCCCGGGAAAAAGCCTCCCGCACATCACACAATGCCACTCCAGCACAACCGGTAATGGCGATAAAAACATCGCCATATCCTCAATGTAAGGGTGGGACTTCTCCGGATTCAGCACCACACAGGCCGCCTTCTGTTGCGCACTCAGGGCATGTAAATCATGCTCAAACCACGCCCCCTGAGCATCTGTCTGCAAAATCAACCGGCCACGACAGGAAAGGCAGAAACAATGCCGGATATTTCTGCTGAGCGCAGAGTTGGCACTGATAATGTGCTCACCCGGCGTGATCCCCAGCCCCATTTTTATGCCGTTCATCCTGCTACCACCTCCTCACTGAAACGCCCGGTCTGGCAGTGTGTGCAGTACTGCTCCCCATAATAATCGTGGTGACATTGTCTGCAGTACCAGCTGGCTTTACGTACTACGGGTAAGGCATCCGGTACGAATTGCTGCAGACGTTTAATCAAGTGTATTTCTCTGCGTTCCGGTCTGACATAAGGGCACTCATGACCGTGCTCAGTCAACCCGTCGTCAGTGTGTTCAAACCAGGGACGTTCAGTGTCGTATTGCGGGTGGTATCTGAGTGCACTGCCGCAAAGGTGGCAGGTGTAGCGATCATAAGGTGCAGTCTGTGCGGTACGGGCACCGGTCAGACGTCCGTTGCCATCAAGTGCGAGAAAAGATTTTGCGTACATAGTATATGTTCCTTAGCGCCAGACGACACGCAGGCAACAGCCGTCCCGGTACGGGCAGCCTGGTCTGGTGTGAATGGCGGTTTCAGTCCGGTCTCAGAAGGGAAAATCAGTGTGGTGGCCGTGAGCGCGTCATCACACTGAGGTCAGATAACTCGTCTGTCGGGCTCAGCTACGACTGCAGCCAAAGTTGCGCTCACCAGTGGCGTGAGCTTTGGTATGTTCCTTCGCCAGATAGTCAGCACGTTCCAGCACCTGCTGAAAGCCAGTGTCATCATCGCGTTCCAGCCACACCGCCGACGTGTCAGGAAAATGCGCCAACGTGGCATAAGGCCCGGCATCCACCCCCAGGGCACTGCACCAGGCCTGTTTAATCATCCCGGCCAGTGATCTCGGAGCGCGGTAATCGCCGGCACGACACCAGGTATCCCGGTTGACCAGCAGCAGGAGGTGATAGTGTTTTTTGCCTTTAAGCTCCCCGAATTCCCGGGCCCAGGCGTAATGCAGGGTCGTGGGATGTACGCGTTTACCTTCACGGCGCTTACGCTTCTGGTAAGCGTCGATTCGGGCTTTCAGGGCATTGATGAAGCGGGATATCACAGCTGCGTCCGTTGCTGCCGGTACATCCGGGAGACGCAGGTCAACCCGCAATGCCGTCAGACGGGGATGAACATCCAGTGCGCGCAGCACCGTCTCACGGATACGTTGTTGCCAGAAGGGGTTGTACTCGTATGTCATGGTTAAATCTCCGTATGGTTTCGTTCATACGGAATAACCACGCTGTAAAAAATGTGCAGAGTCCCTGAAGTCATCTCCAACCGGGCAATGTCTCAGGCACTCTGTGATAACCCGAACGGTCGTCTCCGGACTGACGGTTGAATTTTCAGCGTTGTTTTTTTAATGTAAAAAACCGGTTACGGGTAAGGCTGTGAGGAGGGAGTGATGGTGATACACAAAACGGTGTGCAGGGATTGTGATAACGCGATTACTCATAATACGGAATGCTGCCCATTACCGCCCACGCCTCCGGACACCATTCCCTTTTGATTTCGAATTCTTTGTTGTCGCTATACCGCTTAACGTTCCCGGTATTATCCTGGTTTCCGACAACAGGAACATATTCAGCTTTTAACAATCTGAGAAAACCCAAAAAGAATCACACAGAGCAGATAACACCTGGTGCAATTCCGCTGTGATTACCGAACGTTCAGGTGACATATTTCCGGACTGAAGCGGGAACACGATCGTAAAACTTGTTCATTGTCAGTTCTGCCAGCCGGTGTCTACCGCAGAGCTGAAGGCTTTCAGCTTCGCAGGGGGAAGTTTATAACGTGTGTGGGAAATCACTTTTTCCGGCGTCTCCCGGGATAAACAACGACGGAAATGCTTTGGTTTTAACTTCCATTAGCCTTTCGTCACTTTATGCTGCAATTAACGTGATACTGTCAGCATACCGCACCAGACTGGCATTCTGGTACCCTCCCCAAACTCATTACTCCCGGGCCACCACTTAACCGCTCTCTCAGACTGTCACTCACCAGGTCGGATACGCTTACCGCTCAGACGGATGCTTAATGCACTCTGTTCAAGTGGGTTGCAGGTACGTTTTATATACGCAGGTTATACGCCAGCTATCAGAGATAGCCCTGTGGGTACAACGCAATCTGCTGCTACTGCGTTCTCATGCCCACTGATCACACTCACAGTGTTTATTTCACATATATGAACTCATGTATTTGAGCTCATTTGTTTGATCTCTCTTATATATTTATAATACCAATCAGACAGTCTTATCCCAACAGTGATACCTGTCCCTGCCCACAAGGCACGGGCTGCCCCACCGTAACCGCCCCGTAAATAACTCTGCAATTATCAGAACGCCAGTTTTCCCCTCTTCCTCACGAAAATCATCCCTTCTTTATCGCGCGCGCGGAAGCATCGTTTCGTAACAACCCCCCGGCATACCGGTACGGCTCAGCCACCGCAACCTCCCCGTTTATCTCCTGGCGGTCACATTCCCGATTATTTTTTACGTTTCTCCCCGGTTGTTATGCCGGTGAAGGTGGTGCGTTGTTTTCATGACCACACCGGCTGGTTTAACAACATCCGGAGGAACATTCTCATGACCACCCCAGTTTCGCTGATGGATGACCAGATGGTCGATATGGCGTTTATCACTCAGTTGACCGGCCTGACCGATAAGTGGTTTTACAAGCTCATCAAGGATGGGGCCTTTCCGGCTCCCATCAAACTCGGCCGCAGCTCCCGCTGGCTGAAAAGTGAAGTGGAAGCCTGGCTGCAGGCGCGTATTGCACAGTCCCGTCCGTAATTTCTGCCCCTTATCCGTTCACCCGCAGCAGACGTAATCCCCGGCCTGCCGACGGCATTCTGCTGCCTGTTATATCCCCGTGAGGAATATGAAAATGAAACAACAGTATCAGACCCGCTACGAATGGCTCCACGAAAGCTACCAGAAATGGCTGACCGGCTTCACCCGGCACGCCGTATCCTGGGGCGTGTGTCATCCGAATATCTACTACTTCCATAATCTGACGCCCGGTTGGGTGTCATTCAATGGTGAAAAACCGGAGATTGCCATCGTCCCCCAGAGCCTGCACCGGCTGATTTATGGCCCTGACAAACGGGCCACGCCGCCCCTGGATGATGATCTGATAGTGAATTTATGCACCAGTGAACATCTGCTGGTTCATCATCCGATGCTGGAAGGCATTCTGCTGTCTGAATGTGAACGTCTGAAACACCATTCTCTGGCAAATAAACTGATCAGTCTCTTCCGTCAGTTTGGTGGCACGGAGTTGCGCCTTAAACTGGTCTGGCTTTGCTGGCTTGATTTAATGACCGGAAACAGCCTTGAAGACTGGACAGAGAACCTGAAACGGAAATCAGAAAAAGAGCTGGAGGAATGGATCATCGACCGTCAGAAGCAGAGCGCAGCACTGACGGATCTGATGGATCAGTACGTGCTCCTGGCATACCGCACAACGGTTGACGATAACCGTAACTGATGCCGGTTGCTTCCGGAAGGTGCGGCAAAATACGGGAATGATGCTTCCGGCCCCACATGCTCACCTGCAGAGCGTGTTCGTCGTCATCATACTGAGCCATGACGGATGGCTTAAGGGCATCCTGTCATTGCTGAACTGGCATGAACACCACCAGTGAATGAAAGCCATGGACAGGGATGTTCTTTACAGCCAGATACACGCCACGTTCTCTACGGACTGAATATGCAGGCAGAGGTTATTTACCAGAAATGGCATGCTGCGGTACATGCCTCATCCTGGTGACAATAAGTACATGGCGACAGCGCTCCTTGCACGCGGAAGAAACTCACACGGCAGGATGTTATGGCTGAAGTCCCCGGAGATCATTGTTTCTTCGTCAGATATTCAGGAACAGTTGTAGTAACGAATTTTACCGGTCTCTGCACATGGCCCGGCTCCGTCTGTGTGGCACAGGTTACGGGTATTGCCGGTTGTAGGAACGGACGGTGAGTTGAGTGATCTGTGGAATCAGGGAGCATTCTGGGCATTATGGTGCTGAAATGTGACCATCGACACAATACCCCTGCTTCGTGGTACACAATAACCAGGAAACATACCCTGAACCGACAGCCATAAGGACCCGTCACAAAATGGTGCTAATGAAAGCGAAACAGGAAAACCGGCTTGAGCGACAGCTCCAATAACTCTGTTACGCACGCGTACTGATCCTTGATGAAACAGGCTATCTGCCAATGCCCCGGAAAGAAGCCAGGCTGTTCTTCCGGTTGCTGAAGCGGCAATATGAAAAAGCGAGAATCGTTCTGACGTCAAATAAAGGATTCGCCAACTGGGGGGAAATGCTCGGCGATAATGTACTGGCAACAGTGATCCCTGAACATCTGCTGCATCACTCAACCACGCTGAATATTAAGGGGGGAAAGCTACCACCTGAAGGAAAAACGTAAAGCAGGTGTACTGGCAAGGGCCAGCGCCAATAAGTGATGATGAATCGGTGGAAACCGGGCATCGCCGTTGATAAATAGCGGCAATCAAATAAAACGGTGAAAAAAGGTTATATACAGCGGCGTTGACAATACAGGAGGTAATACTCACCAATAAATAAGCGTCAATACGGTGCTCCGTTGACGCTTACCATTGCTCATTCAGTTGAGCAATAAATTGTCCCGGATAATCCAGTCCTTCACATTGTCTGCTACCAGATGAAACTTGCGCCCCTATCCGGGCCTGTCACTCCATGCAGCCAGACTTTATGTTTCCCTTCACCAGAATACCCCCAGAGTGATAATGTCGATAACCAGATGTGGAATTTCGCAGAGAGCTGGCTTCTGATGCTGACGCTAACGTGCTTTTCCCACCCGCTAACCAGAAAGTAATCTGCTCAGCATATCAGTAACCCCATCAGCTTAAAATCAAATCAATAAAGCCCTGTAAAACCTGAAGTAACAGTCCGGGAACTCGTATCATGCTAACATATCAGTGTTGTGAAGCAGTCGACAACGAGCTTCAGACGGTACACACGTCAGTTCATGCAGAAATAGCAGCCACATCAGGTCTGGCTGTCAGCGAACCACGCAGCCTGAGTACATTGTTGTAAATTAAACGACTGATGGGTTTTAAATTTTTTCTTTGCCACCACCGTGAACTGATACCGGAAAAACAGTAGTCTCAGGAAGCGTGATCTGAAAGTCAGCTTTATTAAAAAAGCTATTAGACCGGGTAAATAATGTCAACGGATGAAATGTTATGATAATTCTGGATGCCATATCTGTCAGTAAATCAGTAACGCCAGAGGGTATGGTAATATCTAAGAAATACTTTACGGTAATCAGGAATATTTACTTGCCATCATGGCTTATGAAATTCATGGTTCATGAGTCACTGTAACTCCCGTATCGTCCGTCAATTATGGTTTACGTTAACGATATATCTGTGTCTGCAGGCACTACAATGAATCCCCGAATAAATTTCCGACCAGTCATTTTCTCTGACAAGGAAGCCCATATGATTTCCCTGTACCCGTGACAGACTGGTGAACAATACCATATCTGTAAGATATGATTAATGAGGAAAGTGATGACCGTTAGTCATTTTATCTCCAGTAACGTAAAACCAGACTTATCGTAAATAAAAATATGAAGTCCTCTGTTAAAGTCATGGAGAGACGCATCAAAATACAGGATACAATGATTCTCACAATGAAACTCATCGTCTCTGGTGAAATTCATATCAACATTTACCTTAATAACCTGGCGCGGGATTAACTGTGTTGTTTAAGGCAAAGGGGAGAGTTGCCCGAAGGCGAAAACGAAAGTAAATTAATAATAACAGGATGAGAGGAGAAAGCGCTCTTCCCGGAAAATAAAAAGAACGGTTCACTCCTGTGAATGCACTTCAACCGTCCTGGCAAAGAATGTACTTTTATAAAACCCCCTCCCAGTCAGCAGATACAAAAAGATAACATGAGGTATCTCCCGCCCCTTAATTTATACACGTGAAATGAACTGAAATTTATGAGAAAATCATGCTAAAGATGCTTTGATTTTACTTAAAATCACGTGTGATTATCCTGACTGAAGGAGAGATACTATGGTTAAGGTTGTGGAAGATGAAAGAAGCAGAATACGATATCTTGAAAGGCGCTTAAATGAAAATGGGTTTTATTTACCATCAAACCTGGCCGATAAAGATTATTTCTCGTATCAGAAACGGATTTTAAACACTCTTATTTCACAGGGTGCTGACACACTGAAAATAAATAATTTTCTGGCTGAAACAGACCAGCGTTACTTCGATTCCTTACCATCTGAGGATGATCTTAACTGGTATCGTAATGATGCCCGCGCCAGTTTATGGTTGACTTGTGAATTATATGAAATGATTAAGATAAACGGTTATGAAAATACCCTTACCTGTTTATCTCCGGAGTCACTGCCTTCTCACCACAGCGTGAGAGTGGATGCCATACGCAGGTGTATTGACAACTGGCCTTTCATTTTATACACACCATCAAATTACCTGAACCAGAAAAGTATTGAATGGACCACACTGCTCGAAAAAGATGATATTTTCAGAGAGGTTAAGGCCAGAAATTTTGATATCTGCTCATGGCTCAAAAAATATATTCAGGAAAAGACGAACATTTCCCTGAACTATGTCTGTGGAGAATCATCTGAAGAGATTATGGCCTGGTGTTATGCCAGTTACTTCACATGGAAAAAAAACAACCAGAATTCACCAGACTCAGTAGAACTGTTTACCCGGAAGTTTAAAAGCGCCTGGGCTACCCAAAAAAACAGAATAAAAAACAGGGTTGATAAAAAGCTGCGCCCCCTGAACGTAAATATTTCACAGGAGGCATATGACAAACTGAGAAAATTATCCATAAACGAGGGTATCTCAAATGACCGGGTTATTGAAAGTGCTCTGGACATGATTTACCGTAGCAAAATTAAAAAATAAAACCATTCAAAATAATTTCAGACAGATATTATCTCCGTGAATCCCCCGCCACCTTTCCGGTGCGCGGGGTTTTGTCTTTTTTCACCGGGAATACATGTATGAATCCGTCTGATGCCATTGAGGCAATTGAAAAACCGCTTTCCGCCCTGCCTTACTCACTTTCCCGTCACATCCTGGAACATCTGCGCAAACTCACCCGTCACGAACCCGTGATTGGCATTATGGGGAAAAGCGGGGCCGGTAAATCCTCACTCTGTAATGCACTGTTTCAGGGGGAGGTCACCCCGGTCAGTGATGTTCACGCCGGCACCCGGGAAGTGCAGCGCTTCCGTCTGAGTGGTCACGGTCACAGCATGGTTATCACTGACCTGCCCGGGGTGGGCGAGAGCCGTGACAGGGATGCAGAGTATGAAGCCCTGTACCGTAACATTCTGTCTGAACTGGACCTGGTACTGTGGCTGATTAAAGCCGATGACCGTGCCCTGTCTGTGGATGAGTATTTCTGGCGACACATCCTGCACCGGGGACATCAGCAGGTACTGTTTGTGGTGACGCAGGCCGACAAAACGGAGCCCTGCCATGAATGGGATATGGCCGACATTCAGCCTTCTCCCGCACAGGCACAGAATATTCGCGAAAAAACGGAGGCGGTATTCCGTCTGTTCCGCCCCGTACATCCGGTTGTTGCCGTATCGGCCCGCACCGGCTGGGAACTGGATACTCTGGTCAGTGCGCTCATGACAGCGCTTCCCGACCATGCCGCCAGTCCCCTGATGACCCGCCTGCAGGATGAGCTGCGCACGGAATCTGTCCGGGGTCAGGCCCGTGAACAGTTTACCGGTGCGGTGGACCGGATATTTGACACGGCGGAGAGCGTCTGTGTTGCCTCTGTTGCCCGTACGGTTCTGCGCGCTATCCGTGACACGGTGGTCTCTGTTGCCCGCGCTGTATGGAACTGGATTTTCTTCTGAACACTCTGCCAGAGGAAATGCCTGATTACATTGCGTTAACCAACTGAAAACATGACACAAACACCTCATACCCCTCCTGTTTCTCTTGCGTGACTGCTCTGCTGTTAATAGAATAAAACGATCGATAAAACAGGTATCGATCGTTACTATCGATCGTTTATAGTGGTTAATGGTCTGCGAAAAGGCAGCTGAATCTCTTCATCATGCAGAACGGAATTGCACACAACGGACTGATACTTCTCTGGCGGATGAGAGAGGGGAAGCATTTCTGTCCGGGAAAAACCACTTTATCTGACCATGCTGTTTTGTACCTGCCGGTATCCACATTTGTGGGTACCGGCTTTTTTATTCACCCTCTGTAAGGAAAAGCTGATGAAACGACATCTGAACACCAGCTACAGGCTGGTATGGAATCGCATTACGGGCACCCTGGTGGTGGCCTCCGAACTGGCCCGCTCACGGGGAAAACGCGCCGGTGTGGCGGTTGCGATGTCTCTTGCTGCTGTCACATCAGTCCCGGCACTGGCTGCTGACACGGTTGTACAGGCGGGAGAAACCGTGAACGACGGAACACTGACAAATCATGACAACCAGATTGTCTTTGGTACGGCCAACGGAATGACCATCAGTACCGGTCTGGAGTATGGGCCGGATAACGAGGCCAATACCGGCGGACAATGGATACAAAATGGCGGTATCGCCAACAACACTACTGTCACCGGTGGTGGTCTTCAGAGAGTGAATGCCGGAGGAAGCGTTTCAGACACGGTTATCAGTGCCGGAGGCGGACAGAGCCTTCAGGGGCAGGCAGTGAACACCACTCTGAACGGCGGTGAGCAGTGGGTACATGAAGGCGGGATTGCAACGGGTACCGTCATTAATGAGAAGGGCTGGCAGGCCGTCAAATCCGGCGCAGTGGCAACCGACACGGTTGTGAATACCGGCGCGGAAGGGGGACCGGATGCAGAAAATGGTGATACCGGGCAGACCGTCTACGGAGATGCCGTACGCACCACCATCAATAAAAATGGTCGTCAGATTGTGGCTGCTGAAGGAACGGCAAATACCACTGTGGTTTATGCCGGCGGCGACCAGACTGTACATGGTCACGCACTGGATACTACGCTGAATGGAGGGTACCAGTATGTGCACAACGGCGGTACGGCGTCTGGCACTGTTGTAAACAGTGACGGCTGGCAGATTATCAAGGAAGGTGGTCTGGCGGATTTCACCACCGTTAACCAGAAAGGCAAACTGCAGGTGAACGCCGGTGGTACAGCCACGAATGTCACCCTGAAGCAGGGAGGCGCACTGGTCACCAGTACGGCGGCAACCGTCACCGGCAGCAACCGTCTGGGCAATTTCACTGTGGAAAACGGTAATGCTGACGGCGTTGTTCTGGAGTCCGGCGGTCGCCTGGATGTACTGGAGGGCCATTCAGCGCAGAAAACACGGGTGGATGACGGCGGAACCCTGGCAGTGTCTGCCGGTGGTAAGGCAACAGATGTCACCATGACATCCGGTGGTGCCCTGATTGCAGACAGTGGTGCCACTGTTGAGGGGACCAATGCCAGCGGTAAGTTCAGTATTGATGGCACATCCGGTCAGGCCAGCGGACTGCTGCTGGAAAATGGCGGCAGCTTTACGGTTAATGCCGGAGGACTGGTCAGCAACACCACTGTCGGACATCGTGGAACACTGACGCTGGCTGCCGGGGGAAGTCTGAGTGGCAGAACACAGCTCAGTAAAGGCGCCAGCATGGTACTGAATGGCGATGTGGTCAGTACCGGCGATATTGTTAACGCAGGGGAGATTCACTTTGATACTCAGATGACACCGGATGCCGTACTGAGCCGTGCTGTTGCAAAAAGTAACTCCCCGGTAACGTTCCATAAACTGACCACCACGAACCTCACCGGCCAGGGCGGCACCATCAATATGCGTGTTCGCCTTGATGGCAGCAATGCCTCTGACCAGCTGGTGATTAATGGTGGCCAGGCAACCGGCAAAACCTGGCTTGCGTTTACAAATGTCGGAAACAGTAACCTCGGGGTGGCAACCTCCGGACAGGGTATCCGGGTTGTGGATGCACAGAATGGTGCCACCACAGAAGAAGGTGCGTTTGCCCTGAGTCGCCCGCTTCAGGCCGGCGCCTTTAACTACACCCTGAACCGTGACAGCGATGAAGACTGGTACCTGCGCAGTGAAAATGCTTATCGTGCTGAAGTCCCCCTGTATGCCTCCATGCTGACACAGGCAATGGACTATGACCGGATTCTGGCAGGCTCCCGCAGCCATCAGACCGGTGTAAGCGGTGAAAATAACAGCGTCCGTCTCAGCATTCAGGGCGGTCATCTCGGGCACGATAACAACGGTGGTATTGCCCGTGGAGCCACGCCGGAAAGCAGCGGCAGCTATGGCCTCGTCCGTCTGGAGGGTGACCTGCTGAGAACAGAGGTTGCCGGTATGTCACTGACGACAGGAGTGTATGGTGCTGCTGGCCATTCTTCCGTTGATGTTAAGGATGATGACGGCTCCCGCGCCGGCACGGTCCGGGATGATGCCGGCAGCCTGGGCGGATACCTGAATCTGGTACACACGTCCTCCGGCCTGTGGGCTGACATTGTGGCCCAGGGAACCCGCCACAGCATGAAAGCGTCATCGGACAATAACGACTTCCGCGCCCGGGGCTGGGGCTGGGGCTGGCTGGGCTCACTGGAAACCGGTCTGCCCTTCAGTATCACTGACAATCTGATGCTGGAGCCACAACTGCAGTATACCTGGCAGGGACTCTCCCTGGATGACGGCCAGGATAACGCCGGTTATGTGAAGTTCGGGCATGGCAGAGCACAACATGTGCGTGCCGGTTTCCGTCTGGGCAGCCACAACGATATGACCTTTGGTGAAGGCACCTCATCCCGTGGCACCCTGCGCGACAGTACAAAACACGGTGTGAGTGAACTGCCTGTGAACTGGTGGGTACAGCCTTCTGTTATCCGCACCTTCAGCTCACGGGGTGACATGAGCATGGGTACAGCCGCAGCCGGCAGTAACATGACATTCTCACCGTCACAGAATGGCACGTCACTGGACCTGCAGGCCGGACTGGAAGCCCGTGTCCGGGAAAATATCACCCTGGGCGTTCAGGCCGGTTATGCCCACAGCGTCAGCGGCAGCAGCGCTGAAGGTTATAACGGTCAGGCCACGCTGAATGTGACTTTCTGACAGAACCATCGCCTCTTTGTGGTCCCGGTCATCATGACCGGGACCCGGACCGGCGCAACGGATATTCAACGCCACATTCGCTGGCATTAACAATAACATGATATTCATCACGGAGTGACTATGTTACAGATAGTCGGCGCGCTGATCCTGCTGATAGCAGGATTTGCCATTCTTCGCCTTTTGTTCAGAGCATTAATCAGCACGGCTTCTGCGCTGGCAGGGCTTATATTGCTGTGTCTGTTCGGCCCGGCCTTACTGGCTGGCTATATCATCGAACGCATAACCCGGTTGTTCCATATTCGCTGGCTGGCAGGCGTATTTCTGACGATTGCCGGAATGATCATCAGCTTCATGTGGGGACTTGATGGTAAACATATCGCGCTGGAGGCTCACACCTTTGACTCTGTGAAATTTATTCTGACCACCGCTCTCGCCGGTGGTCTGCTGGCTGTTCCCCTGCAGATCAAAAACATTCAGCAGAACGGGATCACACCAGAAGATATCAGCAAGGAAATTAACGGGTATTACTGCTGTTTTTATACTGCCTTTTTCCTTATGGCGTGTTCTGCATGCGCACCATTGATCGCGTTACAGTACGATATTTCACCGTCACTGATGTGGTGGGGCGGGTTGTTGTACTGGCTGGCTGCATTAGTGACGCTGCTATGGGCGGCCAGCCAAATCCAGGCGCTGAAAAAACTGACCTGTGCCATCAGCCAGACACTGGAAGAACAACCGGTGCTCAACAGTAAATCGTGGCTGACCAGTTTGCAAAACGATTACAGCCTTCCTGACTCACTGACGGAGCGCATCTGGCTGACGCTCATTTCTCAACGGATTTCCCGGGGAGAGCTGAGGGAATTTGAACTGGCAGACGGAAACTGGTTACTGAACAATGCCTGGTATGAAAGAAACATGGCAGGGTTTAACGAACAGTTGAAAGAGAACCTGTCATTCACACCTGATGAACTGAAAACGCTCTTCCGGAACCGCCTGAATTTATCACCGGAAGCGAATGACGATTTTCTCGATCGTTGCCTGGACGGCGGTGACTGGTATCCCTTTTCAGAAGGTCGCCGTTTTGTATCATTCCATCACGTGGATGAGCTTCGTATCTGTGCCTCCTGCGGGCTGACAGAAGTACATCATGCCCCGGAAAATCATAAGCCGGATCCGGAATGGTACTGCTCCTCTCTTTGTCGCGAAACAGAAACACTGTGTCAGGAAATTTATGAACGCCCCTACAACAGTTTTATTTCCGATGCAACGGCGAATGGTCTGATTCTCATGAAACTACCGGAAACCTGGAGTACAAATGAGAAAATGTTTGCTTCCGGAGGGCAGGGACATGGGTTTGCCGCTGAACGGGGAAACCATATTGTCGACAGAGTCCGTCTGAAAAACACACGGATCCTCGGTGATAATAATGCCAGAAATGGAGCAGACAGACTGGTCAGCGGAACAGAAATCCAGACGAAATATTGTTCAACTGCAGCCCGTAGCGTCGGTGCGGCATTCGACGGGCAAAACGGACAGTATCGTTACATGGGAAATAATGGCCCCATGCAACTGGAAGTCCCCCGTGATCAGTATGCCGGCGCTGTTGAAACCATGAGGAATAAGATCCGCGAAGGTAAAGTACCCGGTGTAACCGATCCCGCAGAAGCGTCCCGGCTGATTCGTCGGGGACATCTGACTTATACTCAGGCCCGTAATATCACCCGGTTCGGGACCATCGAATCGGTCACTTATGATATTGCCGAGGGTTCGGTTGTCAGTCTGGCGGCCGGAGGGATCAGTTTTGCCCTGACGGCATCGGTCTTCTGGCTCAGCACCGGCGATCGCGATGCTGCCCTGCAAACAGCTGCTGTCCAGGCAGGAAAAACCTTCACCCGCACACTGGCTGTCTACGTCACAACCCAGCAACTCCACCGGCTCAGTGTTGTTCAGGGTATGCTGAAGCACATTGATTTTTCGACTGCCAGCCCGACTGTCCGACTGGCTCTTCAGAAGGGGACCGGTGCAGGAAATATCAGTGCCCTGAACAAAGTAATGAAGGGTACTCTGGTGACATCTCTGGCACTGGTAGCTGTCACAACCGGCCCTGACATGATCAAAATGTTGCGGGGACGGATCTCCGGTGCGCAGTTCATCAGGAATCTTGCCGTGGCATCTTCCGGTGTGGCAGGTGGTGCTGTCGGGTCAGTGGCGGGCGGAATACTGTTCAGTCCACTGGGACCATTTGGTGCACTGACAGGGCGTGTGGTTGGCGGTGTTCTGGGGGGAATGATTGCCTCCGCTGTATCAGGAAAAATTGCCGGAGCGCTGGTTGAAGAAGATCGCGTCAAAATTCTGGCAATGATTCAGGAGCAGGTGACATGGCTTGCCGGCAGTTTCCTGCTGACCGGACATGAGATTGAAAATCTGAACGAGAATCTGGCCCGTGTTATCGATCAGAATGCTCTGGAGATCATTTTCGCCGCCGGTATACAACAACGGGCCGCGACCAATATGTTAATCAAACCACTGGTGGTCAGTATCATCAGGCAACGCCCCGTCATGGAATATGAAGCATCCCATCTCGGCAATATGGTTAACCGACTGGAAGAAGCATTACCCCCGGAGTTACCGGCATAACGGCTATTCTGCGCCTTTTACGTTTTATCACCTGATTTGCCAGTGTCATCGTCATGACTCAGAGAGGTAAATACCATGATTCACCTGTTCAAAACCTACATGATTACCACCTTCATTCTGGGGTTAATGTGGTCTGCCCCACTCCGGGCACAGGATCAACGTTACATCAGTATACGCAATACAGATACGATATGGCTCCCGGGAAATATTTGTGCTTACCAGTTCCGGCTGGATAATGGCGGAAACGATGAAGGATTTGGCCCCCTCACCATCACTCTGCAACTCAAAGACAAATATGGTCAGACGCTGGTGACCAGAAAAATGGAAACGGAAGCTTTTGGTGACAGTAATGCCACGCGAACCACAGACGCATTTCTGGAAACGGAGTGCGTGGAAAATGTCGCCACAACCGAAATCATTAAAGCAACTGAAGAAAGTAACGGCCATCGTGTCAGTCTGCCGTTATCGGTTTTCGATCCCCAGGACTACCATCCACTGCTGATTACCGTTTCCGGAAAAAACGTTAACTGATCCCTGAAGTCAGTTTCATGCTTCAGCCTCTGTCACAACGCGTGGCAGAGGCTTTTTATTTATCAGGAGAAAACAGATATGCCGGGTTACACAGAGTATGTCCTGGCTGAAGGATCTTTCTCATACGGGCAGGCGGTTGCTGTCATAACAGCTTACCGCAATGTGTTTATCCAGGATGACCCGGGAATGCATTTCCGTCGGGTTATCCGCAACGCGGAAGGTCAGCGACGCTGGCGCTGCCGGAATTCTGAACCCGATGCCGGAAAGGTGCTTAATACGCGGCTCGCCAGTGACGGTCTTCTCAGACAATAAACGTCATTCATTTCACCCATCAGGCCGCGTCTTCTCCGGGAGACGTGGCTTTTTCATTTATTACACCAGTAAATCTTAACCACCGATAAGGAGCAAATTATGCGACTAGCCAGTCGTTTTGGTTATGCGAACCAGATACGCCGTGACCGTCCGCTGACACACGAAGAACTGATGCACTATGTGCCGGGGATTTTCGGGGAAGATAAACACACGTCCCGAAGCCAGAACTATACGTACATCCCCACCATCACCGTACTGGAAAGCCTGCAGCGGGAAGGCTTTCAGCCATTCTTCGCCTGCCAGACCCGTGTGCGCGACCCGGGCCGCCGGGGATACACAAAACACATGCTGCGTCTGCGGCGGGCCGGAGAGATAAACGGAGAACATTTCCCTGAAATTATTCTGCTCAACTCTCATGACGGTACCTCCAGCTACCAGATGCTGCCGGGTTACTTCAGGTTCGTCTGCCAGAACGGATGCGTCTGTGGTCAGTCTCTGGGGGAAGTGCGTGTTCCGCACCGGGGAAATGTGGTGGACAGAGTCATTGAAGGGGCTTACGAGGTGGTGGGGGTTTTTGACCGGATTGAGGAAAAGCGTGATGCCATGCAGTCGCTGATTCTGCCGCCACCGGCACGCCAGGCGCTGGCACAGGCGGCACTGACTTACCGTTATGGTGACGAACATCAGCCCGTCACCACCGCTGACATTCTGACACCGCGACGCAGGGAGGATTACGGTAAGGACCTGTGGAGTACTTATCAGACCATCCAGGAGAATATGCTGAAAGGCGGGATTTCCGGTCGCAGTGCCAGAGGAAAACGTATCCACACCCGTGCCATTCACAGCATCGACACCGATATTAAGCTCAACCGCGCATTGTGGGTGATGGCGGAAACGCTGCTGGAGAGCCTGCGCTGATGCAGCCTGTCCCTGAAGGCGCTGCCGGGATGTCGTTCCATTTCTGATGATGACCTGTGCGCCTGGTGTACCCGTCTGCTTTACCGTCCCGGAGAAATCAGTCTGTGCAGACTGAGTACAGACAATGGCATCAGGCCATCCGTCTGTGACCGGAACGGTTACGCGTACGGCTGTCCGGAATTTCAGCCGAATATCATTCATCCCTGATATTACCGGGTCTCACGGTCAGTGATGAACGTGATGTTGCCAGCTCCCGACCTTTACTCCCTCTCATTTATTCACATTACAAGGATTTCATACATGAAAACATTGTCTCAGAACACCACCTCTTCGGCCTGTGCACCGGAGACTGGCCTGCAACAACTGGTTGCCACCATAGTCCCTGATGAACAGCGCATCAGCTTCTGGCCGCAGCATTTTGGCCTCATTCCACAGTGGGTGACCCTGGAGCCCCGTATCTTCGGCTGGATGGACCGTCTGTGCGAAAACTACTGCGGTGGTATCTGGAATCTGTACACCCTGAACAACGGCGGGGCATTTATGGCACCCGAACCGGATGACGATGATGACGAAACATGGGTACTGTTCAATGCCATGAACGGTAACCGCGCTGAAATGAGCCCGGAAGCCGCCGGCATTGCTACCTGCCTGATGACGTACAGCCATCACGCCTGCCGTACGGAGTGTTATGCCATGACGGTCCACTATTACCGTCTGCGGGATTACGCCCTGCAGCATCCGAAATGCAGTGCCATTATGTGTATCATCGACTGAGCAGGAGCGGGACCATGCAACAGCTTTCCTTTCTGCCCGGAGAGATGACGCCCGGCGAGCGCAGTCTCATTCTGCGGGCCCTGAAAACCCTGGACCGCCATCTTCATGAACCCGGCGTGGCCTTCACCTCCACCCGTGCGGCACGGGAATGGCTGATTCTGAACATGGCGGGACTGGAGCGTGAAGAATTCCGGGTGCTGTATCTGAATAACCAGAATCAGCTGATTGCCGGTGAAACCCTCTTCACCGGCACCATCAACCGCACGGAAGTCCATCCCCGGGAAGTGATTAAACGCGCCCTGTACCACAATGCCGCTGCCGTGGTGCTGGCGCACAATCACCCGTCCGGTGAAGTCACCCCAGTAAGGCAGACCGCCTTATCACGGAACGTCTGGTACAGGCACTGGGCCTGGTGGATATCCGGGTGCCGGACCATCTGATAGTCGGTGGCAGCCAGGTTTTCTCCTTTGCCGAACATGGTCTGCTTTAACCCGTCACAACCACATCACACCTGTTTTCACTTTTATCTTCTGTCTTCAGAGGTATCCCATTATGAAAATCATCACCCGTGGTGAAGCCATGCGTATTCACCAACAGCATCCTGCATCCCGTCTTTTTCCGTTCTGTACCGGCAAATACCGCTGGCACGGCAGCACTGAAACGTATACCGGTCGTGAAGTGCAGGATATTCCCGGTGTGCTGGCCGTGTTTGCTGAACGCCGTAAGGACAGTTTTGGCCCGTATGTCCGGCTGATGAGCGTCACTCTGAACTGAGTCAGTAAGGGCATTCTGATGAGCAGAATTATCACCACCACCGTGTATACACTGCATGAGCTATCCTCCACCGCACAGGAAAAAGCCCGCGACGGGTACCGTCAGCATCATGCTGACAGCAACTGGTATGAAAACGTGTATGAGGACTTCAGGGCGGTCTGTGGCATTTTCGGAATTGACCTCCGCCAGCGCGTTTTCCGGCTCAGCAACGGCAGGTTTATGGAAGAGGCGTGCATCTGGTTCAGCGGATTCTGCAGCCAGGGGGACGGAGCCTGTTTTGAAGGACGCTGGCACTGGCAGCCAGCAACAGCCAGGAGAATCAGGGAGTATGCACCGCAGGACCGTGAGCTTCATCGTATCGCGGATGCCCTGCAGTCGGTACAGAAGCGTAACTTCTGGCAGCTTCAGGCTGAAATCAGTCACCGGGGACGTTACTGCCATCCGTACAGCATGGATATCACTGTTACCCGGAACAGTCCGACTGGTCAGACTATGACAACCGATGCGGAAGCCGCAGTCAGTGAAGCCCTGCGCGACCTGGCCTTCTGGTTGTACCGTCAGCTGGAAAACGAGTACGACAGGCTGACCTCTGATGCCGCTGTTGATGAGGCCCTTCTCATCAACGAATACACCTTCACCGAAGCCGGTCTGCGCGCCGGCTGACCTGAGGACTTTATCGTGTCAGACAAACTCCATGAGACAAATTATCCCGACGACCATAACGACCGCCTCTGGTGGGGACTGCCCTGCACCGTGACGCCCTGTTTCGGGGCACGTCTGGTGCAGGAGGGTAACCGGTTGCATTACCTTGCCGACCGCGCCGGTATCAGAGGCCTGTTCAGCGATGCAGATGCGTACCACCTGGACCAGGCCTTTCCGCTGCTGATGAAACAACTGGAGCTCATGCTCACCAGCGGTGAACTGAATCCCCGCCATCAGCATACCGTGACACTGTATGCGAAGGGGCTGACCTGTGAAGCCGACACCCTCGGCTCCTGTGGTTACGTTTATCTGGCTGTTTATCCGACGCCCGAAATGAAAAATTAACTCTCCAGAATAGCCTTCTGCTATGGCCTGGTGTTTTCACCACGCCACTGTCCCATTTTTTATCTCTGCATATCAGGAAAATCTTCAGTATGAAAACATTACCCGACACGCATGTACGGGAGTTATCGCGCTGCCCGTCTCCCGTCACCATCTGGCAGACACTGCTCACCCGACTGCTGGACCAGCATTACGGCCTCACGCTAAATGACACACCGTTCGCCGATGAACGTGTGATTGAGCAGCATATTGAAGCTGGCATTTCACTGTGCGATGCGGTGAACTTTCTCGTTGAAAAATACGCGCTGGTACGTACCGACCAGCCGGGATTCAGCAGCTGTACCCACTCTCAGTTAATAAACAGCATCGATATCCTCCGGGCCCGCCGGGCGACCGGCCTGATGACCCGCGACAATTACAGAACGGTAAATGACATTACCCAGGGGAAGCATCCGGAGGCGAAACAATGAAACTGGCCCTGACGCTGGAGGCAGACAGCGTTAACGTGCAGGCGCTGAACATGGGGCGCATTGTCGTTGACGTCGATGGTATTAAGCTCGCTGAACTGATTAACAAAGTCGCTGAAAACGGTTATTCACTCCGCGTGGTGGATGAACGTGACGCTACAGAAACACCGGCAACTTCTGCCAGCCCTCATCAGTTGCCGGAAGACAATACAGTGATACAGAGCGTGATGCCATTAACCACTGAAACAGCGCTGGATATCCTCATTGCGTGGCTGCAGGACAATATTGACTGCGAATCGGAAATTATCTTTGACAACGATGAGGATAAAACGGATTCGGCAGCACTGTTGCCCTGTATTGAACAGGCCAGGGAGGATATCCGTACCCTGCGCCAACTGCAGCTTCTGCAACAGAACCGGTGAGTCTTACTCACCAGACTTCATTCCACTGACGCCAGCCTGAACAGGGCTGGCGTTTTCATTTATCTGCAAAAAGGAATATCGATTATGTCTGAAATCACAGCCCCCCGTCCGGAAGTGGTCAACGGGCATACGGACGTTATCTGCTCAACCAGTATCCGCCACATTCTGGCTGTACGAAAGAGTACGCTGCTGCAAATCGACACACTTACCCGGCAACTGGCAGAAATCTCAGCAATGACAGAAAGTATTGGCGGTAAAACCGCACTGGACTGGGCGATGAAACAGGATTTTCGCTGCGGTTGCTGGCTGATGGAAAAACCTGAAACGGCAATGAAAGCCATCACCCGCAATCTCGATCGCGAAATCTGGCGTGACCTGATGCAACGTTCCGGGATGCTGTCATTAATGGATGCGCAGGCCCGTGAGACATGGTACCGGTCACTGGAATACGATAATTTTCCGGAAATCAGCGAAGCGAACATTCTGAGCACATTTAAACAACTGCACCAGAACAAAGATGAAGTGTTTGAGCGAGGGGTGATCAACGTCTTCAGGGGACTGAGCTGGAATTACAAAACTAATTGCCCCTGTAAATTTGGCAGTAAAATTATCATTAACAACCTGGTAAGGTGGGACCGGTGGGGATTTCATCTTATCACCGGGCAACAGGCTGACCGACTCGCCGATCTGGAAAGAATGTTGCACCTGTTCAGCGGTAAACCGATCCCCGACAACCGGGAAAACATAACCATTCATCTGGATGATCACATCCGGTCTGTTCAGGGTAAAGAGTGCTATGAAGATGAGATGTTCAGCATCAGATACTTTAAGAAAGGCTCCGCGCACATCACGTTCAGGAAACCAGAACTGGTTGACAGGCTGAATGATATTATTGCGAAATACTATCCGGAAACCTTATCGTCCGTTTAACCCAAAGCACAGACTCAGTACATACACAAAAACATTCTGATAAATCTGGCGTCATTCAGAGCAAAAAACCATGTTTTCCAGATTATTTGTAAAAAAACATACTCCAGCTATGGTGGCAGGTGGCCTGGTATTTCTGTTCATTGTTCTGCTGACATTTTTCTGGAAAAAAGCAGAGCTGGTGAATGACAGCCAGACCAGAGTTAATTTCGCACTTGGCTATATAGAAAACATTCTCAATCAGAACAACAGCATCAGCCCGGAAGCAGAACATTTGCTTCTGAATAACTGTAACGCAGATACTCAGCGTGAATTAAGCAATCTGCTGCTGAAGCGCCCCCAACTTCGTGCACTAAGCCTGGCAAGACAAGAGGCTGTATTTTGCAGCACCCACCCCGGTTTGCCTGTCGGTCCAGTTGCTGAAAAGGAACGGTGGCGGCACGATATGCTGATTCGTTTTCCTGAAGATACAGGTACTCTGCCCTGGATCCTGTTAAAAACACCTTACAAAAACGGTACGGTCATTACCGCCACGGATTATTATTTTATTCAGGACATCATCTCTGTGGTTCATGCGGTTCCTGCAATACAATTCCGTTTGGGAAACACGGTCCTGTCAGCCAGCGGAAAAAATGTCACTCTGCTCCCGGACGACAGCGGCATACAAAAAGAAAGTCATTCAAAAAAATATCCGTTCTCCCTGATTTATACCATCCCGGTGAAAATGCAACTTATCTACGCCTGGAGACAGGCCTGGTATATGTTCCCTGTTGCCATCTTCGGTGGAATACTCACAGCCTTTCTGCTGTCCCGCCGTCGTCCATCCACCCCGATCGATATGCTGAAAAATGCGCTTGCTCACGGAGAGTTCAGACCTTATTTTCAACCCATCATTTCCGCTAAAAATCACCAGCTGACCGGCTGCGAAGTACTGATTCGCTGGCATCACCCCGTCAGCGGGATTATCCCACCAGATCAGTTTATCCCGCTGGCAGAGTCCACCGGGTTAATTGCCCCGATAACGCAACAGTTGATGTCTCAGGTCGAACATAGCTTGAATTCTGTTGCAGATTTTTTACCGGATCAATTTCATATTGGGATCAATATTTCACCAGCGCATTTTCTGTCCCCGGAACTGGAAGATAGCTGTATGAAGTTTCTATCCACCTTCCCGAAAGGGAAAGTGAAACTGGTTCTGGAACTGACTGAACGAAACCAGCTATCCGTCACAGCAGAATCAAAAGCGTTATTTGCGAAATTACATCAACAGGGAGTATTGTTTGCTCTGGATGATTTTGGTACTGGCTATGCAACCCACAGCTACCTGCAGTCGTTTCCTGTCGATTACATCAAACTCGACAAAGGGTTTGTACAAATGGTCGGCGTGGATGAAATCTCCGGGCATATAGTAGAAAATGTTATTGAGCTGGCTCGTCGGTTAGGTATTGATATCATTGCCGAAGGCATTGAAACCGAATCACAGGAGTTGTTCATGACAGAGAAAGGAAGCAGCTATCTGCAGGGATACCGCTATGCACCTCCACTACCCGTGGAACAGTTTATTGCTGAGTGGGTATACAACAGCAGAAACGGCAAAAACCAGAGATAACACATACTGAAATGGACCAGGATATGCGTCCCCCTTTTCACCTCATCTCCCAATTTCCGGGTTTGATTCCTTTTTCGCAGCAAAAGGGACTGAGGGTACAAAAGAGGGTATATTTTTCACCAAACCAAACAAATCAGATTTATATCAACATGATAGAAGCAATCTTCGATTCCGAGTCCGGCACCACTAATTATTAAGAACCCGCCCACAAGGCGGGTTTTTGCTTTTGGATCTTTATATAAAATAAACTTGGGAGCATAACGCCATCAGGTCTTAAACACTCCCGAATCATCAATAAACATCCCCCGCTAACAAAACACAGTTCAGTTCACATAACATCCCTGTTATCCCACACATATCTGCTGGCCGAACGACGCCAGTGCGCGTACGGAGGCAAGAGCAGCCCTGCACATGGCAGCGCTTGTGGTAACCTGGTTTAATCCGGTGATAAAGGCGTTTTACATGCATCTGCCAGCAGCCGGAAAAACCAAAAAAGTGGCGCTGGTTGACTGTATGCGTAAATTGCTGACCATCCTGAACGCAATGCTCAGAAAGAACGAAGAGTGAAATGAATCGTAGCATCATGTTGCTCCATAATTTTTACGTTCAAGACAGTTGATTATCGGCGCATATGACTCAAAAAGAGCCTGATGATTGCCTCTTTTCCATAGGCTCTTTCTCTGAAGTGAAGGAAGGCCCGGAAGAAAGCACTCGCTGGCATACGTGACTCCAGCTCAATCGGAGATAATCACCATTGTTATTTTTCTATTTAATAATAATCTCCTGAAAAATAGATATAGCAAAAATACAATCCGGCCAGATTTAATTCCGCATTCATTACCAGAAATAATCAACACCACAACTATCATATCATTCAATAGTCACCGCTAAAATTTTATTATTTTCCTCTTCTTTACATAGAAATTGTTAACCTGTTTATTATGCCGCACTTAAATAGTTAATCACAAAACAACATCACCATTATTTGCGCGTTTTATTTATTAATAACATAGTCATACGTTCTTTTTTTACAAGGAAATAATCAATTGATAAATTGTTTTTGGTCTCAATAGTCAAGCAGGAAACATTTTAATAAATGATAAAAATCCTAAATTCCTTGTTCATAATGTAGGGGTGTGTTAAATAGGTGGGCAAAATTTGGTTCCCCTTCTCGCCTGTAATATTGCAGCATCTTCGCACCTCCATGAGACATTGCGACTTAATAAGAAGGTGATAAGTCCTGCATATAAGCATGGACTGACCATGGTTTTATATTCATTAAAAATTTTGTTACAACCCATTGATTTAGCATAAATAAATTATAGTGGGTTCGGGTTTGTTGTGACTGTGGCATTATTTCCGTGCAAAGGAGCTGATATGTCTGAAAGACATTTACCTGATGACCAGAGCAGTACTATCGCTCCATATCTAATTACCTCTGTTCGCCAGACTCTGGCAGAACAAGGCGCAGCATTACAAAACTTGTCTAAACAACTGGATTCCGGGCAGTACCAGCGTGTCCTTAATTTGATAATGAACTGTAAAGGGCACGTTATTCTTTCGGGAATGGGTAAATCAGGGCATGTCGGTCGTAAAATGTCAGCGACGCTGGCCTCTACGGGTACGCCTAGTTTCTTTATTCATCCTGCAGAAGCTTTCCATGGCGATCTGGGCATGATTACGCCTTACGATCTTCTGATCCTTATTTCTGCCAGCGGTGAAACGGATGAAATCCTCAAGCTAGTTCCTTCACTGAAAAATTTCGGCAACCGAATTATCGCCATTACCAATAATGGAAATTCCACGCTGGCGAAAAATGCTGATGCCGTGCTGGAACTCCACATGGCGAATGAAACCTGCCCGAATAATCTTGCACCAACAACGTCTACCACGCTGACGATGGCGATCGGCGATGCGCTGGCGATTGCCATGATCCACCAACGCAAATTTATGCCGAATGATTTTGCGCGCTATCACCCGGGCGGTTCATTAGGTCGCCGCCTGCTTACCCGTGTTGCTGATGTCATGCAGCATGATGTTCCTGCGGTACAGCTGGATGCGTCATTTAAAACCGTGATTCAACGTATCACCAGCGGATGCCAGGGAATGGTGATGGTAGAAGACGCAGAAGGTGGGCTAGCGGGCATTATCACCGACGGTGACCTGCGTCGCTTTATGGAAAAAGAGGATTCTCTGACATCCGCCACGGCTGCGCAGATGATGACACGTGAACCGCTGACGCTACCGGAAGACACCATGATCATTGAAGCGGAAGAAAAAATGCAAAAGCACCGCGTCTCAACGTTATTGGTGACCAACAAGGCAAATAAAGTCACTGGCCTTGTGCGCATTTTCGACTAATTAAGCAACGGGGTGCGAGAGGTTAGTCTCTCATTGAGTTTGCGCCCCACTGAAACTTTGATAATCGTTACATGTTGATAAAAGTGAAGTCTGCCGTATCCTGGATGCGTGCTCGTCTGTCTGCCATCTCACTGGCAGATATCCAAAAACACCTGGCGAAAATCATCATTCTGGCACCGATGGCGGTGCTGCTGATCTATCTGGCTATCTTCAGCCAGCCTCGCTATATGAGCGAGTCGAAAGTCGCCATTAAACGCTCGGATGATTTAAACAGCGGCAGCCTGAATTTTGGTCTGCTTCTGGGTGCCTCTAACCCCAGTTCCGCAGAAGATGCGTTGTATCTGAAAGAGTACATCAACTCGCCGGATATGCTGGCGGCGCTGGATAAGCAACTAAATTTTCGTGAAGCGTTTAGCCACAGCGGGCTCGATTTTCTTAATCATCTTAGCAAGGATGAAACCGCAGAAGGCTTCCTGAAGTACTACAAGGACCGTATCAACGTCTCGTATGACGATAAAACCGGATTACTGAATATTCAGACGCAGGGCTTTAGCCCGGAGTTTGCGCTTAAGTTTAACCAGACCGTGCTGAAAGAGTCAGAGCGCTTTATCAATGAGATGTCACATCGCATCGCGCGTGACCAGCTTGCCTTTGCAGAAACGGAGATGGAAAAGGCACGCCAGCGTCTGGACGCCAGCAAAGCGGAATTGCTCTCTTATCAAGACAACAACAACGTTCTGGATCCCCAGGCACAGGCACAGGCGGCAAGCACGTTAGTGAATACGCTGATGGGCCAGAAGATCCAGATGGAAGCGGACCTGCGGAACTTGCTGACGTATCTGCGTGAGGACGCCCCGCAAGTTGTGAGTGCGCGTAATGCGATTCAGTCATTGCAGGCACAAATTGACGAAGAAAAAAGCAAAATCACAGCGCCGCAGGGTGACAAGCTAAACCGTATGGCGGTGGATTTTGAAGAAATCAAATCAAAAGTAGAGTTCAACACCGAGCTGTACAAACTGACCCTGACCTCCATTGAAAAGACCCGTGTAGAAGCGGCTCGTAAGCTCAAGGTGCTGTCAGTGATCAGTTCGCCACAGTTGCCGCAGGAATCGTCTTTTCCAAATATCCCTTATTTGATCGCCTGCTGGTTACTGGTGTGCTGCCTGCTGTTCGGCACCCTGAAACTGTTGCTGGCTGTTATTGAAGATCACCGAGACTAACGCTGTCGCTGAATGAGTTTGTGATGAAATTATTTAAATCAATTTTACTGATTGCCGCCTGTCACGCGGCGCAGGCCAGCGCGGCCATTGATATTAACGCTGACCCAAACCTTACAGGAGCCGCGCCGCTTACCGGTATTCTGAACGGGCAACAGTCGGATACGCAAAACATGAGCGGCTTCGACAATACCCCGCCGCCCGCACCGCCGGTGGTAATGAGCCGTATGTTTGGTGCTCAACTTTTCAACGGCACCAGCGCGGATAGCGGTGCGACGGTAGGATTCAACCCTGACTATATTCTGAATCCGGGTGATAGCATTCAGGTTCGCTTGTGGGGTGCGTTCACCTTTGATGGTGCATTACAGATTGATCCCAAAGGTAATATTTTTCTGCCAAACGTTGGTCCGGTGAAAGTTGCCGGGGTTAGCAATAGTCAGTTGAACACTCTGGTTACATCAAAAGTGAAGGAAGTGTACCAGTCCAACGTCAACGTCTACGCCTCCTTATTACAGGCGCAGCCAGTAAAAGTGTACGTGACCGGATTTGTGCGTAATCCTGGTCTGTATGGCGGTGTGACGTCTGATTCGTTACTCAATTATCTGATCAAGGCTGGCGGCGTTGATCCAGAGCGCGGAAGTTACGTTGATATTGTGGTCAAGCGCGGTAACCGCGTGCGCTCCAACGTCAACCTGTACGACTTCCTGCTGAACGGCAAACTGGGGCTTTCGCAGTTCGCCGATGGTGACACCATCATCGTCGGGCCGCGTCAGCATACTTTCAGCGTTCAGGGCGATGTCTTTAACAGCTACGACTTTGAGTTCCGCGAAAGCAGCATTCCCGTAACGGAAGCGTTGAGCTGGGCGCGCCCTAAGCCTGGCGCGACTCACATTACGATTATGCGTAAACAGGGGCTGCAAAAACGCAGCGAATACTATCCGATCAGTTCTGCACCAGGCCGTATGTTGCAAAATGGCGATACCTTAATCGTGAGCACTGACCGCTATGCCGGCACCATTCAGGTGCGGGTTGAAGGCGCACACTCCGGTGAACATGCCATGGTACTGCCTTATGGTTCCACTATGCGTGCGGTTCTGGAAAAAGTCCGCCCGAACAGCATGTCGCAGATGAACGCAGTTCAGCTTTATCGCCCATCAGTGGCTCAGCGTCAGAAAGAGATGCTGAATCTCTCGCTGCAAAAGCTGGAGGAAGCATCACTTTCTGCCCAGTCATCCACCAAAGAAGAAGCCAGCCTGCGAATGCAGGAAGCACAACTGATCAGCCGCTTTGTGGCGAAAGCACGCACCGTTGTTCCGAAAGGTGAAGTGATCCTCAACGAATCCAATATTGATTCTGTTCTGCTTGAAGATGGCGACGTCATCAATATTCCGGAGAAAACATCGCTGGTTATGGTTCATGGCGAAGTGCTGTTCCCGAACGCGGTGAGCTGGCAGAAGGGTATGACCACCGAGGATTACATCGAGAAATGTGGTGGCCTGACGCAAAAATCGGGTAACGCCAGAATTATCGTCATTCGTCAGAACGGTGCTGCCGTCAACGCGGAAGACGTGGATTCACTCAAGCCGGGCGATGAGATTATGGTTCTGCCGAAATATGAATCGAAAAATATTGAAGTTACCCGTGGTATTTCCACCATCCTCTATCAGCTGGCGGTGGGTGCAAAAGTGATTCTGTCTTTGTAAGGAGTTGAAATGAGCAAAGCTGTTATTGTCATCCCGGCTCGTTATGGCTCATCGCGTCTGCCGGGTAAGCCGCTACTCGATATTGTCGGCAAACCGATGATCCAGCATGTTTACGAGCGTGCGTTACAGGTGGCGGGCGTCGCAGAAGTTTGGGTGGCAACAGACGATCAGCGTGTTGAAAAGGCCGTGCAGGCATTTGGCGGGAAAGCCATCATGACGCGCAACGATCATGAATCCGGCACCGATCGGCTGGTCGAGGTGATGCATAAAGTCGAGGCAGATATCTACATTAACCTGCAGGGCGACGAACCAATGATTCGCCCGCGGGATGTAGAAACGCTGTTACAAGGAATGCGTGATGACCCCGCGTTGCCAGTGGCAACGCTATGCCACGTGATTTCTGCCGAAGAAGCGGTTGAGCCAAGCACGGTAAAAGTGGTGGTAAATACCCACCAGGATGCGCTTTATTTCAGCCGTTCGCCGATTCCGTATCCGCGTAATGCTGAAAAAGCGCGCTACCTGAAACACGTTGGTATTTACGCTTATCGTCGCGATGTGCTGCAAAACTACAGCCAGTTACCGGAGTCCATGCAGGAGCAGGCAGAATCACTGGAGCAGCTGCGGTTGATGAGCGCGGGGATCAACATCCGCACATTTGAGGTTGCCGCAACCGGTCCGGGCGTCGACACCCCAGCATGCCTGGAAAAAGTGCGCGCCCTGATGGCACAGGAACTGGCTGAAAACGCATGATTGGCATTTTCTCGTCCGGTATCTGGCGTATTCCGCATCTGGAGAAATTTCTGGCGCAACCGTGCCAGAAACTTTCTCTGCTGCGCCCTGTTCCGCAAGAAGTTGATGCTATCGCCGTGTGGGGACATCGTCCCAGCGCGGCGAAACCAGTCGCCATCGCCAAAGCAGCGGGAAAACCCGTCATTCGTCTGGAAGATGGATTTGTGCGTTCGCTGGATCTTGGCGTCAATGGCGAGCCGCCGCTTTCTCTGGTGGTGGATGATTGTGGCATTTACTACGATGCCAGCAAGCCTTCAGCACTGGAGAAACTAGTACAGGATAAAGCCGGAAATACAGCTCTGATAAGCCTGGCCAGAGAAGCGATGCACACCATCGTGACCGGGGATTTGTCGAAATATAACCTGGCACCTGCGTTTGTGGCTGATGAGTCAGAACGTTCAGACATCGTTCTGGTTGTCGATCAGACATTTAATGATATGTCAGTGACGTATGGCAATGCTGGCCCGCATGAGTTTGCTGCCATGCTGGAAGCTGCGATGGCGGAAAATCCTCAAGCCGAAATTTGGGTGAAGGTGCATCCGGATGTCCTGGAAGGAAAGAAAACAGGTTATTTCGCTGATCTGCGTGCCACGCAACGAGTACGTTTGATTGCCGAGAATGTCAGCCCGCAGTCGCTATTGCGACACGTTTCCCGGGTTTACGTCGTGACATCCCAATACGGCTTTGAAGCCTTGCTGGCAGGAAAACCAGTAACATGTTTCGGCCAGCCCTGGTATGCAGGCTGGGGCTTAACCGACGATCGCCATCCGCAGTCCGCTTTGTTATCTGCCCGACGCGGTTCTGCCACGCTGGAAGAACTTTTTGCCGCTGCATACCTGCGTTACTGTCGCTATATCGACCCGCTCACGGGGGCCGCAAGCGATCTGTTTACCGTACTGCAATGGCTGCAATTACAGCGCAACCATCAGCAACAGCGTAATGGCTATTTATGGGCGCCAGGCTTAACGCTGTGGAAGTCGGCAATCCTGAAACCTTTCTTGCGTACCGCAACAAACAGACTGAGTTATTCACGCCGTTGTACTGCGGCGACGGCTTGCGTGGTATGGGGTGTAAAGGGAGAGCAGCAATGGCGAGCCGAAGCGCAACGAAAATCACTGCCGTTATGGCGAATGGAAGATGGTTTTCTGCGTTCATCCGGACTTGGCTCTGACCTTTTGCCGCCGCTATCGTTGGTACTGGATAAACGCGGGATCTACTATGACGCCACGCGCCCCTGCGACCTGGAAGTGCTGCTGAATCATAGCCAGCTAACGCTGGCGCAGCAGATGCGAGCTGAGAAGTTACGGCAGCGGCTGGTTGAAAGCAAACTGAGCAAATACAACCTGGGGGCCGATTTCTCTCTGCCTGCCGAAGCCCAAGATAAAAAAATCATCCTGGTGCCGGGTCAGGTAGAAGACGATGCCTCAATTAAAACAGGCACTGTGTCGATTAAGAGCAACCTTGAGTTATTACGCACAGTACGCGAGCGCAATCCGCACGCTTACATTATTTATAAACCGCACCCGGATGTACTGGTGGGGAATCGCAAGGGCAATATTCCGACAGCACTAATTGCTGAACTCGCTGATTATCAGGCACTGGACGCAGATATTATTCAATGCATTCAGCGCGCAGATGAAGTGCACACCATGACATCATTGTCCGGGTTTGAAGCGTTATTACATGGCAAGCAAGTTCATTGTTACGGCCTGCCCTTCTATGCCGGTTGGGGTTTAACCATTGATGAACATCACTGCCCGCGCCGCGAGCAAAAATTAACGTTAGCAGATTTGATCTATCAGGCGTTGATTGTTTATCCAACCTATATCCACCCAACACGGCTACAACCTATTACGGTAGAAGAAGCTGCGGAATATTTAATCAAGACGCCGCGCAAGCCGATGTTTATTACCCGAAAAAAAGCGGGGCGGGTAATACGCTATTACCGCAAATTAATTATGTTCTGCAAGGTCAGATTTGGTTAAACAATTTCATAGTTGACTATTACGCAAATTATTTATGCAAGGTAATGCACTAACCGTTTTATTATCCGGTAAAAAATATCTGCTATTGCAGGGGCCGATGGGACCTTTTTTCAATGACGTCGCCGAATGGTTAGAGTCATTAGGACGTAACGCTGTGAATGTTGTATTCAACGGTGGGGATCGTTTTTACTGCCGCCATCGACAATACCTGGCTTACTACCAAACGCCGAAAGAGTTTCCCGGATGGTTACGGGATCTCCATCGGCAATATGACTTTGATACCATCCTCTGCTTTGGTGACTGCCGCCCATTGCACAAAGAAGCAAAACGCTGGGCAAAGTCGAAAGGGATCCGCTTTCTGGCATTTGAGGAAGGATATTTACGCCCGCAATTTATTACCGTTGAAAAAGGCGGAGTAAATGCATATTCATCGCTACCGCGCGATCCGGATTTTTATCGTAAGTTACCAGATATGCCTACGCCGCACGTTGAGAACTTAAAACCTTCAACGATGAAACGTATAGGTCATGCGATGTGGTATTACCTGATGGGCTGGCATTACCGCCATGAGTTCCCTCGCTACCGCCACCATAAATCGTTTTCCCCCTGGTATGAAGCACGTTGCTGGGTTCGTGCATACTGGCGCAAGCAACTTTACAAGGTAACACAGCGTAAGGTATTACCGAGGTTAATGAATGAGCTGGACCAGCGTTATTATCTTGCCGTTTTGCAGGTGTATAACGATAGCCAGATTCGTAACCACAGCAATTATAACGATGTGCGTGACTATATTAATGAAGTCATGTACTCATTTTCACGTAAAGCACCGAAAGAAAGTTATTTGGTGATCAAGCACCATCCAATGGATCGTGGTCACAGACTCTATCGACCATTAATTAAGCGGTTGAGTAAGGAATATGGCTTAGGTGAGCGCGTCATTTATGTGCACGATCTCCCGATGCCGGAACTATTACGCCATGCTAAAGCGGTGGTGACGATTAACAGTACGGCGGGGATCTCTGCGCTGATTCATAACAAACCACTCAAAGTGATGGGCAATGCCCTGTATGACATCAAAGGCTTGACGTATCAAGGGCATTTGCACCAGTTCTGGCAGGCCGATTTTAAACCGGATATGAAACTGTTTAAGAAGTTTCGCGGGTATTTATTGGTGAAGACGCAGGTTAATGCGGTTTATTATGGGGAGTCACAGTTACACTGCGACACTATTACATTAGAAATCAATTCTGCATTGAACAATAAATAAAATTTGATATAAAATAAACAAAACAGATTTTATATAAGTAACAAAAGATTAGCAACCTGCAATCTACCTTGCAATTTATGAGGCATGTTTACATATTAAACACTGGAGTTATCTGTAAGTCTAAATGATAGAATTCGCAAATCAATGTGTTTAAATTGATAGAACTTAATGAAAGATTAAATTTAAGATTATTAGCAGGATGTTTCAATAACATTACATAGGTTGGACTGCCTTAAACCAAATTTTTCATTGTCCAATCTATAAGTATTTTCGTAAAGAAAAGACAAACTAATACCAGACGAAATATTTATCTGTCCATTCTGGTTTGTCTCATATGGTACGCCCGAGCATGCTGGTAGCTAGAGCCAAGGGCGGTAGCGTACCAAAATATATTAAGGTTATATCTCAAATGGCTAGAAGAAGTGGTTTTGAAGTTCAAATAGCAGCAGTAAAAGCTTTATTTCTTCGTGAAATTAAGACTCGTTTTGGTAAATATCGTCTGGGGTATTTATGGGCACTCCTTGAGCCAACAGCACATTTGATAATCTTGATTGGTATATTTGGATATATTATGCATAGAACTATGCCAGATATATCGTTCCCAGTGTTTCTTCTAAACGGACTTATCCCTTATTTTCTTTTTAGTAATATTGCTGTCCGCTCTATTGGAGCAATAAACTCTAATCAGGGCTTATTTAATTACAGGCCTATAAAGCCTATTGACACCATAATTTCACGAACCCTTCTTGAAGCATTAATATATAGTGGTGTTTACATAATCCTCATGTCAATTGTAGGTCTACTTGGAGAAGAATTTTCATTTTTAAACATCATTATACTCGCTGCAACTTGGGGATTACTTATTATATTTTCTCTTGGTATAGGTTTAATTTTCATGGTGTTAGGTAAAACTTTCCCAGAAACGGAAAAATTTTTGCCCATAATGATTAAACCTCTTTATTTCATATCTTGCGTAATGTTTCCTCTCCATTCTATCCCTAAAATATACTGGGGATATTTATTATGGAATCCTTTAGTACATGTTGTGGAGTTAAGTCGCCAATCTGTTGTACCGGGATATATAAGTGAAGGTGTTAGTATTAATTATCTTGCATTTTTTTCTTTAGTAGTGTTTTTCGTAGGACTTTGCCTTTACCGTTTCAAAGAGGAGGCTATGTTAACCTCATGATACGTATTGAGAATCTCACCAAATCATATCGTACACCTAAAGGAAGACATTATGTTTTTAAAGATTTAAATATTGAATTACCCACAGGAAAAAGTGTTGCTTTAGTTGGACGCAATGGTGCAGGTAAATCAACATTGCTTCGAATGATAGGTGGTATAGATCGACCAGATAAGGGGAGAATACTTACTGATCAAACCATTTCATGGCCAGTAGGTTTAGCTGGTGGTTTTCAAGGCAGTCTGACAGGGCGTGAAAATGTTAAATTTGTTGCAAGACTTTATGCTAAAAAAGATGAGCTGCAAGATAAGGTTTCATTTGTAGAGGAATTTTCCGAACTGGGGAAATACTTTGACATGCCAATAAAAACATATTCTTCTGGCATGCGTTCTCGGTTAGGATTTGGACTCAGCATGGCATTTGATTTTGATTATTATCTTGTTGATGAAGTTATGGCTGTAGGAGATGCCAGATTTAAGGAGAAATGTTTTTCTTTGATTAATAAAAAATACGAAAAATCAAGTTTCTTGATGGTATCTCATAATCTTAATTCTCTGAAAAACTATTGTGATGCAGCAATATATGTAGGCAGAAATAATCATGTCGATTTTTATGATAATGTCACATCTGCTATCGAACAATATTTAATTGATGAAAAATAATACAATATATTTGTATCAGCCACAATTATTATAACAAAACATCACACAACCATTTTATTAAGTTTCATAGCCAATTTTCGTGATGAAATTAAACACATTTATCATATTGAACATAGATACTTTATTGTATCTTAACCAACCACGAAACAAATATTTGTTTTATATTTATGTATAATTATTTCGCCACTAAAATAAACAACCTAAACACTCAAAAACTAATATCAATATAAAAAATATGTATCATTGTTAAATATCAATGATTAATGCATATGCATTAATCTTAACATATAAAAATATAACATCTTGCTATTGAGAGGTTTTATGACTTTTGATGAATTTGTTCTACTTGTTGAAAAACATCACGGAAAAGTTGTTGGAAAACCAAAAGTATGGAAATCATCGAACGTAACACTTAAATCTACAGGGACTAATTTTAAATTTGCTAGCGATGCTAAAGTCGATGGGCTTTCACTAACAGATTATGGTGGTAATAATACAATAATTATTGGTAGTAGATCTAAGTTAACAGGGATTATTAAGGTTGGGAAAGGTTGTTCTCTTATTATTGGTAATGACTTCAGTTGTACCGGAGGTATGAAGTTGCACTTATCTGAGCAAAAAGATATCGTTATTGGTAATGGGTGTATGTTTGGCGTTGATATTTCAATTTACAATCATGACTATCACCCTATATTTTGCCAACATACAGGAAATCGAATAAACCACTCAAAAAATGTAATTATCCGAGATAATGTTTGGCTTGCAAATAAGGTAACTGTATTAAAAGGAGTTACTATAGACTCTGGCGCAATAATTGGTATTGGTTCTGTCGTATCATCTGACATAGAGGGATCCAGTATTGCAGTTGGTATTCCAGCTAAAGTTGTTAAACGAAATGTAATTTGGAATTCGGCATCATTTAATACAACACATCAAGATGGTTTAGATAATATTTCTGAGGTCTATTGTGAATAAACTCTACCGGAAAACAAGAAAGTTAGTTCTTAACCCAGTTTCATTTTTTAAAGATAGTAAACCTTTGTCATCAATTGTTATTAAAAAAAGTGATTCAAACGTAAAAAATATAAAACAAAACAAAGTTTCAAGCAACAATAAAAATACTATCATTGTTTTTATTAATGATAGTTTCAAAAATAATGACAAATTAAAGAATCATCTTATAAAGACAATACAGCCGATATGCACATTAAAAATATCAAATTTTAGACTAAAGGAAAATGAGATTTTACTTTCTTCTGGGGCAGAGTTTTTATTAGTAAAAATTAATCCAGTTTGCGAAAATAATACAATAGTAAAAGGGTTCCTTTTAATAGAAGCTATTACTAGCACAACCACATCAGACTTAAGTCCCTTCACTAATATAATACATAAAATCAATGTAGCACATATGAAAAGCATAAATGATTTTAATATGCTTTATAATTATTATTCAAATAGAAAGGAAGCAACCGAGCAATCATTAATAAAGTATGCCCTTTCTGCAGGGATTTATTCTGAAGATATTATAAATAGAGCAATAATTATAATGGAGGAAAATTCCAACACACTTTCACAAAGTGATGTAATCCTCTTCTTTAAAAAGCTATATCGTGTACTCGGCACCGATGGAAAGCTTGAGAAAATAGCAAACAATATTTTCAATCAATGTAAAAAAAACATATACCCAATACATTTCATGATGAGTATTGCTGCGTTCTTTACCGAAAGTGGAGCATATGATAAAGCAATAGAATTAGCACTAAAAGCAAAGGCAAAAGATAAGAATGCCTGGCTAAATAATAGATACTTAGGTCTTACATATTTGTTAGTTGAGTCAAATTTACTTAAAGAAGAATGGGCAGTAAAAGATAGTAATTTATTTTTATCGCTAAGAAAAAACGAATGGGATTTTGAAAATTACGTACTTAATTTCAAAGATAACATTGCATTAGTCGGTAATTCACCAATCGAACTGGGGAAAAGAAAAGGGACAAAAATTGATTCATTTCCTAAAGTTGCCAGATTTAATAGTGCAATTACGGAATATCCATATTATCTTGACTATGGTAGAAAAACTAACATATTAGTAATCAACCCAAGATATTATGAAACACAAAGAAATATGAAACACGGTCTTGATTACATAATCATATCAGATGGTAATTTATACTCCTCAAAAAATATATCTTATAAATTACATGACCTTATGCAATTCACCAGCAAAATATGTTTTATCCCCAGAAGAGTCGATATTCGCCTTACTCATGAAATCTCATCATCTCCAAGCAGTGGGTTAAAATTTATTCACTGGATCTATTCTATTTCTGGCCATGTTTTAAATAGTAATATTTTTGGATTTTCAATGAATGATCAATCTCACGGTGTTGCAACATCTTACTCATCAGGGAAGCGGGTTGGATTAAACACCATTCATGACTGGAATAAAGAAAAACAGTATTTCGAATCCATAATTATGGAAAATAATACTAAGGAGTACGTATAAATGAAATTTGACATAATAATTCCATTTAAAGATGCAATAAATTATATCCAAAGTATATGCAATGACCTTAGCTTACAAGATGACATGGACTTTACTGTTTGTTTTGTTTCCGATGGGTGCATTGATGGTACTATTGATTTTCTGGCGCAAGATTTTCATTTTAAGCATAAAATAATAAATTCTAATGGTGTTGGTCCAGGTTCTGCTAGAAATACTGGTATTGTAAACACAGATGGTGATTACATATTATTTATTGATGTTGATGATAGAATAAGCAGCAATTACATTTCGACGTTTAAAGAAACAGCAAATGCATACCATCCTGATATAATTGAGTGTATGTATAAATCAATTGACCCAAAAGGAAAAAGAATTTCTGGTACAGATTTAAATGAATTTATATCAAATGAAAGTCGTTTCCTAAGTTTGCTTCATGGAAAAACCCCTAGACTTTCATGGGGTAAGGCATTTCGTCGGCAACATCTATTATCCTCCGAAGCTTTTTTTCCTGAAGGTATTCATAATGGGGAAGATCACATATTCCTTTTGAAGGCATATCATGCGAATCCCAAAATAGAAGTTATTTTTAAAGTTTTATATCATTGGGTAAGACACTATGCTAGTTTAACCAACAGGCCTGCTGACATTAAAACAATAGATGATTTTATTGCAGTCAGTGAAATGAAATATGAGATATTTACATCTCATATTTCAGATATTAGTGACATCAATTACAATGATGAGTTACTTAAATTTTCTCGCAGAACATATAAAGAAGCCAGAACTTTAAAAAACAAAATAAATAACGATGGTATAAATATTCGTGATTTAACATATGCTCTCAGACAAAAAATAATATCTTCAGAAAAATTATCTGACATCAATAATATTATTAAGAATGATAAAACATCTTACTGGAGTGATATAATGAATGATTAATTAATACAAGCTATTAGCTATACTTTATAATTCTTAGACTGCACACTCTCTAAGAAGAGAGAGTGTGTATTTAGCTGGATATCAGCTAGAGTTGTTATTTGTATAATGTCAAAATTATTTTTATTACAATGACTACCCCCCCTACATAACCCAGTTAATTCCATATATTTTTAGATAACCCCGTAAATTATCATACCATTCAGTATATATTAATTTCTAATATGGACATATTATATCACATTTTTTCTCAAACCACACCACCAGATATTTATCAATCGTTAACAGGATATTATTTATATCTCACTATACACATTTAAACCCATATTAAATAATATTATATTTTTACACTACTGCTCTTGCGTTAATGAAAAATCAATATCATATATAAGTCTATTTTTAATTTTTATAAAAGTCATGTTATAAATAAAATCATACATCATATTTTTATATGTTATTTTTTAAAATCAATAATCATCATCCATGTCCTGCATACGAGACCTGACCACTAAGACAGCAAATATAACAACGATAATAAGGAGGCCAATAATCCACCACAAAACACGCACCACGCAACTGTAACCAAGGTGACTTATTACAACCTGAATATCACCCCATGTAAATACTTTCCCTTATATATGTTCGAAAAAATGCACTTTAACGAAAAATCCCCCCTCGTTGTATGTACTGTTGCATAGAATTCTTCCCCTACGCAAGACCTCTCTAAAGAGGCCTTGAATAAGAAAACATAACTTTTTCTGATATGATTGTTTGTTGATTCTTTTTGACATATAAAAAATCACCCATCCAATCATTGTAATATCATATCAGTTATATGACTCTTGTTTATTAATCACCTCAATGAAAATTTATGTTTTAGTTCCATAACCCATTTATATATGTAATTTCACCTGACTCTAATTTAATAATAAAAATATCAACTCTAATATAATAACTAATAAATCTTGATAATACGTTTAATATCACTATATTTATAATTTTTAATACCTACCCCCGTCCAAACTCCAGTCGCTGCACATTCACCATCCCAGGCTTCTCAGCAGCACTGACATCAATTTGTGTCACCCGCAGCGCATACTTTTCATCCAGCGCGTTTAACCAGTTCAGCAGATCATTAAATACCACAGGATCTATCCAGACCTGGATATTCTCCCCACGCTCGGCTATCCGCTTGATGACCACCGAGTGCGCGGAAGCGCTGTCACTGATGACCCGCGATACCTGCGCAGGCGTTGTTGTGGCAGATTTTCGCGCTGCAATAATATCCGGCGCGGCGTTCTTCAGTCGGGTGTTCATCGCCACGAGCTGCTGCAACATCGTCTCCTGTTGTTCTATCCGTTCGCTCAACGGCTGCCAGATGAGGACGTAATATCCGACACTTAACAGGAACACCACCGCTGCCAGTAACATGCCCTTTTCACGCGGAGAACGCCCCGCCAGGTGTTGTGTCAGCCAGTGTTCGCCACGGCTTAACTGGCGTTCACGCCATTGCTGAAAATAGTGAATAAATTTATCGCGTAACATGTTATTTCCTCCGCAACGTTACGCCGCCGGAAACCGCATCACCCTCTTTCTGTAACGCGTCCTGTTGCACAACATAATCTGCCGCCAGTGCGCTACGCAGTTTGTCGAAACTGGCAAAGTTCGCGGCCCGCAACTGAAGGTGGAGCGTCTGGCGTTTTTGATCAAAGGTGAAACCACGCATTTCGATGTCGGAAAGTGATGCTGATTTCAGGGTGCTGGCTATCGCTGACAATTCTGCGAGCAGCCGGGTATCGTCGGCCTGTGGGCGATATTTTTTCAGCGCCATCGTCACCTGAGAGCGTAAGTTCACAATCCGCTTCTGCTCCGGGAATAGCGTTAAGAACTGTTTCTCCGCCTGGGTGCGGCTTTGCGCCACCTGTTCGCTGACGCTCCATAACGTCACGCCCCGCTCCACTGCCAGCGCAACCAGAATCAGCAATATCGGCAGAACCATCACCCGACAGCGCGCCCACTGTTTTCGGTAGCTGACGCGAGGCTGCCACGGTCCAGTCAGCAGGTTCCCTTCCGGTTCGCCATAAGTGGTAACGGCTGGCAGGGTCGTAACGGTCAGGCGTTCAGCGTCTGCGCCAGCCCATGCAGATAGCTCTTCCGGCGCGATCCCGACTACGGTTAGTGAAAGCGGTAAATCCTGCTCATTGAGCTGTGCGCGGAACATGACCGGAGCCAGCGCCCGCCCGGCGCTCCATCCCCGGCATTCATCGGTGCGGCAGATAACCCGTTGCGCATCGCCAGCCATAAACCCACAAGGAATAGACATCCAGTCCGGCGCGACGGTAGCGCGGGTGATGCCGTTTGCCTGCAACCACTGCGCAATGTTGCGCATATGCTGCTGGTGAATCACAGCTACGGTTGCCAGTTGCTGGTCGATTTTCAACGGGGCGAAATGCAGTTCATCGATATCCTGGTTCAGCTCTTCTTCCAGCAAGGCGGGCAGAATCGTCGGTATCTGCTTGCGGGGCACATCAGGCAGTTCAACCTGCCAGACGCTGATCCATTCGCCGGGAATGTAGAGTCGAATCGCATCAGTTTGCAGCCATTGCTGGAGACATTCATCAGCAACGTCAGGCCAGATGCCGCACTCCACGTCGGCGGTACGACGCTGCCAACGGATGGGAGCGGAAGCGCAAAGCGGGAAAAAAATCTCAAGCATGGAACTCACTCACTTTCTCCTGTCTGATGCCAGAGAACAGAAAAGTGTTGTGGGCCCATGCGGACAATTAACGAATTCATCGTCAGTTCAATCTCATTCACGGTGATATCTGAACGCAGCCAGAAGTAATTGCTGTCCACGCTCAGGACGGTTTTTAGCTGTTTTTTAGTACGCTCATCGACGTCTGCGAGTAGCGGCTGTGCAAGAAACTGATCGACATCTTCCCAGCCCTTCGCCGGACGTTGTTGTAATAACGCCCGCGCCTGAACAGGGCTTAACCACGGGTCAAACAGCGCCTCAAGAATCACACTTTGCGTGACATCTAATGTATTGATGTTGATTTGCTGGCGGGCCATCGGCAGCGCACAGACCAACGGTTTCAGTTTTTGATAAAGCCCGGCGTCCATTCCCTGTACCACGCGCATCTCACTGATATCCGCCAGCGGTTGATTCGCGGCGTAGAACGGCACCGAGCGGGCGAGATACTCGCTGTCTTCACGCCCCAGACGCGTCTGCACGCTGCGGTCCTCGTCAATAAACTCCCACAGGCTTTCGGCTATCAGTTCGGCCCGATAAGCAGGCACATCCAGGCGCGAGATCAGGGCAATCAGTTGTTGTACCGCGATAGGACGCGACGCCGTTGTCGGCTGAGCGAGGGCATTCAGGTTAAAGCAGGCCTGGGCGTCACGCAGGGTGACGGCAATTTGCCCCTGCGGCAGTGGGAAAAAACGAGGGCCGGAAGCCCACGGCTGCGCCAGATGCACGCGCTTTTCATTTTTCAGGCTCAGACTGAGTGCGCTCAACGCCAGGCTTTCCGCACTGGCGCTGTACCACAGCGCCTGCTGGTACTCCTGCTGGCTGCGCGTTCGCCCAAGTTGTTGCTGCATTCGCCCGGAAAGCGTGATGGTCACCAGCATCATAACCGCCAGCAATACCAGCACCACGACCAGTGCCATTCCGCGTTTTGGTGGTGAGGTGATCATGATAATTGCGGCCCGCGTAACAACCAGATGCGTTCAATCTCGCCCCATTGCGGCGAATGCAGGGTTATGCGTACTGCCACAGGAATCGCCTGCACTGATGACCAGCTCTCCTGCCAGCGCGTGCCGTCGTGGAACTGCAAACGGAGCGAATCCGCCGGGATTAATTTTTGCGTTGTTGGCTTCACGCTGCCTGCCGCATCGGTCAGTGGCCAGGCTAACCGTTCGAGATAACCACCATGAATGCGGTAACCGACGGTGAGCAGATTACTGCGCGGCAGACGCATCAACGGATTAACCACGCCGCCGCGCACAAAACGCATCCCTTCACTCTCAGACGCCAGCACGCCAGCGCCCGCCAGTAACGCTGGTTCACGCTGGCCCTGATCGCCTCTTACCGGACGCGGCATCATTTGTGTCAGATCGTGGTTCAAAAAACTCATCGTTTGCTGCATGAGGTTTAGTTTTTGATCGTGTCCGGCGACGGCGCTATTCACGCGTGTAACGCCGTTTGTCACCTGCTGCGCCATCAGTGCCAGTGAGGCAAAAATGGCTATCGCCACCAGCATTTCCAGTAACGTGAAACCAGCGCTAGCTCTTCTCACTGTTGGCCTCCCACGGCGCTAAACCAGGCGCGTCGTGACTGAATCACCGACGAAAAGTCTTCGTGACGGCTGACTTCAATATCCACCGCCTGGAGCAGCGCGTTACCGGTATTCAGCGGTGTGGTTCGCCAGTACCAGCGGCTTCCTGCCATATCACTCTCGCCCTGGTGCCTGACCGCTCGTTGTTCACGGGTCATCAGGTAAAGCAGTGCGGTCTGGTTTTCAGCTACCCAGCCCGCTACCGTTTTTTCTTCAAGGATTTGCTGATTACTCAGCGCGCCGCTGGCGATCTGTAACACCGCCATGGCGGCCAACGCAAAAATCGCCAGCGCGAGCATTACTTCCAGCAAGGTAAATCCACGCTTCATGGCATCCCCTCATCACATTGATTGAGGGATAACACGCCATCGTGCGCCAGCTTTACCGCCCAACACGCGTTTTGTGCCGACGCGTAAAAACGCAGTGTAAACGGCGTGGCGGGTTCAAAAGGCGAAAAACGGATCTGCGGTGTCTTCTTTTTCGCCTCTTTTTGCAGCTCCAGTTCAATATCGTGCAGCGTCAGGCGACGACGCTGCAGCTCCAGCGCATATTCCTTCTGCCAGATATCACTTCCGGGTTGTAACAGCATCTGCACCTGTTTCGGCACCGTAACCTGTGCCGATAACCGGGTCGCAGAAACGGGCAACCATTGCCCGTGACGACGCTGCATAAACTGGTAACCTGGCGGGTCGATTAGCACACCGAGTGTTTGCCCTTCGATCACTGCCCTGTCCTTAAACTGCGCAAAGCGAGTCAGAAAATCCTGCGCCGCTTTTTTCGCGGGCGGCTCTGAAGCGGTCGCAAACGTCTGTACCACGCCCGCACTGGCAAGGCCGATAAGGAAAATCACCAGCATGATTTCCAGAAGTGTGAATCCGCGTTCAGGCACTGATTACTGAAACTCCTGCAAATTCCAGTTACCGATATCTGCGCCAGCGCCCTCCCCGTTTTCCTGACCATCTGCTCCCAGGGTATAAACATCAAACAGCCCTTTTTCACCCGGGCTGAGATACTGATAATCATTGCCCCACGGATCCTTTGGCAGTCGTTTAATGTATCCACCGGTACGGTAGTTACGGGAATCCGCCATATTGGCCGGTTGCTGGATCAGCGCCTCCAGCCCCTGTTCGGTAGTCGGATAACGCCCGTTATCCAGTCGGTACATATCCAGCGCATTCTCCAGCGCCACGATATCGCTGATGGCTTTTTGCCGATCGGCTTTCTCTTTGTTGCCCAACAGGTTAGGCACCACCAGACTTGCCAGGACGCCAAGAATAACAATCACCACCATCACTTCCAGCAGGGTAAAACCTGCCCGTGGTTTTTGTGTGCGGGATAACGAATTCATGTGATAACTCCGTAAATTACATTCCAACCATATTGTTCAGTTGCAGCATCGGTTCGAGGATGGCGATGACGATAAACAGCACCACGCCCGCCATCATCACCACCAGCGCCGGCTCAAACAGCCCTAACGCCAGCCCCACCTGGGTATCAAATTCCCGTTCCTGGTTGACCGCGGCCTGTTCAAGCATGGTTTCCAGCTCGCCGCTCTGTTCGCCGGAGGCGATCATGTACAACATCATCGGCGGGAACAGGCGCAGATCCGCCAGCGCGGCGCGCAGGCTGCTTCCTTCGCGGACGCGATCTGCCGCCAGCAGCAGTTGTTGCTCGACATAACGATTTGCCGACACGGCGGCGGCGGTCTGAATGCCTTCCAGCAGCGGAACACTGCTGGCGGTGAGGATGCTTAATGTGCGGGAAAAACGCGCCGTATTAAGTCCGCGCGCAACACGCCCCGTCACGGGCAAACGCAGCAAGGTTTTATCCCAGCGCAGGCGCATCGCAGGATTTTTGAGTAGCCGTTGCCCCAGCACCAGAAGCCCCAGCAAACCCGCCAGCCAGTACACGCCGCTGGTCTGTAACGTGTCGCTCATGGCGATGAGCATTCGGGTGGAGGCAGGCAGCGCGTGTCCGAGATGATCAAACTGTTCGATAATTTTCGGCACTACTGCCGTCAGCAAAATAGTGACCACGCCCGTTGCCACCACCAGCAGTACCAGCGGGTAGAGCATGGCCTGCAGCAGGCGTGATTTCAGACGCTGCCGCTGTTCGGTGTAATCCGCCAGGCGATTGAGCACCACGTCGAGATGTCCGGATTTTTCTCCGGCAGCGACCATCGAACAAAACAGGGAGTCAAAGACGCGGGGATGTTCGCGCAGGCTGTCCGACAGGGTATAACCTTCCTGAATCCGACTGCGCAGCGCCATTCCGAGGCTTTTCACATGCAGTTTTTCACTTTGCTCACTGACCGCCTGTAAGCAGGTTTCCAGCGGCATTGCTGCCTGCACCAGCGTTGCCAGTTGGCGCGTGAACAGCGCCAAATCTGCCGCCGCCACGCGACGATGTACGTGCCGCCGACGCTGCAACATTCCCCCTGTCGAAGTATTCATCCGGGCTTCAATATGCACGGGGATAAGCTCTTTACCACGCAACAATTGACGGGCATGACGCGCGGAATCCGCCTCAATCATGCCTTTGGTTTTGCGACCATTACGCTCCAGCGCCTGATAGTAAAACAGTGCCATTACGCCTCCATGGTTACCCGCAGAACTTCATCGAGAGAGGTTTCTCCGGCGAGCACTTTCTCAATGCCGTTGCTGCGGATACCCGCAGAGTGTTGCCGGACATAACGTTCCAGCTCCAGTTCCCCGGCCTGACGGTGGATCAAATCACGTAATGTGGCGTCCACCACGATCAGCTCATGGATGGCAGTACGTCCGCGAAAACCTTTGTGATTACAGGCGGGACAGCCCTGCGGATGGTACAGCGTGACGGTTCGCGCATCGGTAATCCCCAGCAGGCGTTTTTCTTCGTCGGTGGCAGGCGCGGACTGGCGGCAATCGGGACACAGCGTGCGAACCAGTCGCTGCGCCATCACGCCCGTCAGACTGGAAGAGAGCAGGAAAGGCTCAACGCCCATATCCTGCAAACGCGTGATCGCCCCCACCGCCGTGTTGGTATGCAGCGTGGAAAGTACCAGGTGTCCGGTCAGTGAAGCCTGAACAGCGATTTCTGCGGTTTCGGTATCGCGGATTTCACCGACCATCACCACATCCGGGTCCTGACGCAAAATCGCGCGCAGGCCACGGGCGAAGGTCATGCCGACGCGGGTGTTAACCTGCGTCTGACCGATCCCTTCAATCATGTATTCGATAGGGTCTTCAACCGTGAGAATGTTACGCGAGTGGTTGTTCAGCTCCTGCAATCCAGCGTACAGCGTGGTGCTTTTGCCGGAACCGGTCGGCCCCGTCACCAGAAAAATGCCGTGCGGTTTGTGTAACAGCTGGCGCAACTGCGCAGTCAGTTCGAGACTTAAACCCAGACGCTCCAGCGTCAGGCGAGCCTGGTTTTTGTCCAGCAGTCGCAGCACCACCCGTTCCCCCCAGGCGGAAGGCATGGTGGAGACACGCACGTCAATCGCCCGACCGCCCAGCAGCAGCGCAATGCGCCCATCCTGCGGTACGCGTTTTTCGGCGATATCCAGCCGTGCCATCACCTTAATACGCGATACCAGCAGCGAGGCCAGTTTGCGCCCCGGACGCAGCATTTCATGTAGTGTGCCGTCAACACGAAAACGGATCACCAGACTCTTTTCAAACGTCTCGATGTGGATATCCGAAGCGCCTTCTTTAATCGCCTCTGCCAACATGGCGTTGATCAGTTTGATGATTGGCGCATCGTCGTCACTTTCCAGCAGATCTTCCGTTTCCGGTAGTTCTTCTGCGAGAGTAAAAAAGTCCTCAGCAGAACCGAGATCTTCCATCAGCTGGCGGGCCTCGGAAGAGTCCCGCTGCCAGACCGCATTCAGCCGCTGTTCAAATTCGGCCTCGTCGATTTGCCTCAGCGTAAAAGACGCGTTCAGCCCCCGCTGCAGCTCCTGCAAAACAGAGAGCGACAACGGATGAACATGGAGGATCTCCAGCGACGCTTCGCACCATGCCACCAGGCTAAACCGACGGCTGAAACTGTAGGGCAGACGCACGGTGTTAGCGGTGGTTTCCTGTGCTACAGGCACCATTAACGCGTTCTCCCGGCATTAAGGAACGCGCGAACTTCTGGCGGTAGAGCCTGATTTTGCGCTGGCAGTACCGGCTGCGCGGTGTGCGGCATCAGGCTTAAGCCCTGCTCATCGCGGTAGATTTGCTCGGCGCGCATGTAGTTATATTTGCGCTGCGACACACCGTCTGCCGCCATACCGTCACGCAGAATGGTCGGGCGGATAAATACCATCAGGTTACGTTTTTCTTTTTTATCCGCCGTCGATTTAAACAGGTTACCAATCAATGGGATATCGCCAAGCAGCGGCACTTTCGCCACGCTTTCTCCCGCCTGATCGTCCATCAGACCGCCAAGCACGATCAGCTCACCATCGTTTGCCAGCACGGTGGTTTTCAGTTTGCGCTCGCCAAACACGACGTCGAGACTGGTCTGTCCTTCCACCTTCGACACTTCCTGCTCAATCACCATCTGTACCGCGTTTCCTTCGTTAATCTGCGGCGTGACTTTCAGCATGATGCCGACTTTTTTCCTCTCTACCGTATTGAAAGGATTGCTGTTATTAGAGCCAACAGTAGAGCCGGTTAATACCGGAACGTCCTGGCCCACCATGAAGAAGGCTTCCTGGTTGTCCAGCGTGGTGATACTCGGCGTGGAGAGCACGTTCGAGCTGGAGTCGTTTTTGACCGCCTGTACCAGCGCCATCCAGTCGCCTTTCACCACGCCAACCGCCGTACCGCTAAAGCCAGAAAGAAGCTGAGCGAGCGTGGAGAGATCGCCGTTAGTATCCGGGTTAATGGTGGTAGCGCCGTTTTCACTGATCACCGTGGAGCCTTTCTGCGGTTTCGCCTGAGAAATGGCTGCACCCAGCGTGCCAATAGGGATCTGCGTACCGTTAGCAAACTGCATTAATCCGGCATCTTTCGACGCCCACTGCACGCCGAAATTGATATTGCTACCTTCGGCAACTTCCACGATCAACGCCTCGACATGCACCTGAGCACGGCGAATATCCAGTTGTTCAATCACGCTTTGCAGCGACTGCATGATGTCCTGCGGCGCGGTAACAATCAGGGCATTACTGTGTTTGCTGGCGGCGATGGAGACAACCTCACGCCCGCTACCGACCGTGCCTTCCGCCTCTTCTTTAGCCGCCGTGAGCGTGCCGCTGACCTGCTTCAGCACATCGACCAGATCTTCGGCTTTGCTGTATTTGAGATAGAAAACCTGGCTGTTGCCGCTGCGTTCCATTTCTGAGTCCAGCCGACGGATCAGGCGGCGCATTTTGTCCCGCGTGGCCGGGTCACCACTGACAATCACACTGTTGGTGCGTTCGTCGGCGACAATTTGAGATTTCAGCGTCGCAGGCTGGTTCTCGCCGCTGTTTTTGGTCAGGCTTTCCAGCACGCGGGCAATTTCCGAGGCTGAGGCGTTATCCAGCGGGATCACCTCTTCGGTGCGATTACCCGCGTGATCCACGCGCTGGATCACTTCTGTCAAGCGCTCCACAACTGAGGCGCGTCCGGTAAGCATAATCACGTTGGAGGGATCGTAATTAACAACGTTGCCTGAGCCTGCGCTGTCAATCATCTGGCGCAGAATCGGTGCCAGCTCGCGTACCGACACATTACGTACCGGCACGACTTTGGTGACCATTTCATCGCCCGCGTAGTTGTCGCTGCCTTCACCGACCAGCGGCAGCGGCTCGACTTTCGCAGCGCTGGATTTCACCACCTTCAGCACGTCGTTTTCCATCGGTACGACGGCATACCCCTGTGCTTCCAGCAGGTTAAGGAATAGCTGGTAATACTGGCGTTCATTGAGCGGGGTCATGGTGCGAATACTCACTTTCCCCTGAACGCCCGGCCCCATAATGATGGTTTTATTAAGGTTAGCGCCGACGGTTTCGATGAACGATTTCAGGTCGGTATCTTTAAAATTAGCGGTGAAAGTGGCTTCTTCCGCCCAGACCGGTGAACTGCATAATGCCGCTGCCAGCACCAGCGGCAGTAAACGCTTTTTTGTTTTGAGGCCAGTTGTCTTCTTACGCCAGACCGACAACGTCATATCACGCCAAAACACGATGAATGATTCTCCTGGATTAAATGCGGTTAGCGCAGCGCGATGGAAATGTCGTAGCGCGCACCCTTGCGTAAAACCGTAAGTTGAATGGAATCCATTGAAGGTAACTGCCGCATCAGAGCAATCATTGCTCGTGGATCAGTGAAATCCTGCTGATTTAGCGCAATGGCGATATCGCCTTCCTTAAAACCGCTGGCATCGAACAGAGAACGATCTGCCCCCGGTTTCACTGCATAACCGACAATCCCCTCCTTACGCACAGGCGTAAGCTGGATATAGTTAAAAATTTTCTGCGGATCTTTCGCCAGTGCCTGACGCACGGCAGCCGGGATCTCCACTGGCGCACTGACAGCAGGTTCAGCAACAGCTTGCTTTGCTTCGTCACTGACAGCTTTTTTGTTGGTCACGGCAACGGTGGAACGCTCCTCTTCAGCCAGGCTCAGGCGCTCTATTTTTCCCTGATAGCGCAGCATCACATGGTCGCGGTTGATTTCCTCAATCACTGCGTTGTGCGAGCCAAGCGTTTCACCCTGCAAATAGACCTGCTGTTTACCACCTTCTTCAATAACCGCGCCGGGTCTGGCACCAAAGGCGATCCCACGCAACACCACATTAAGACGCGTTTCGGCCACAGGTGCAGGTTCGGGTTGTTTTACCGGCGTGGCGACGGGCTGATATTTGCCAAACCAGTTTTGCTGGCTGATTAATTGCACGTCATTTTTATCGAACGCTTTTGCATCCGCACGGAGCGGTTTATTCGCCGATGGGGAAACCGCCGTATATTCCGCAGAAAAGGAGAAATAGCGCCAGAGTGAATGCGCCACTTTTGCAGAAATAATAAGCAGCATCAGCCAGAACATCCCGCGTGCAATTTTGCGCAGATGCTCTTTGTCTGTATTAAGAGATTGTCTCTGGTTAAGAGTGTGACGAATTTTTGTCAGCCATTGAATGAGATAAATTCGTGCGTCACGAAAAACAACCCGCGCCAATTTATATCTACCCGACGTTATGCTTTGACTATACCACAGGTGGTACGATCCAGTTTCCGCTGATACTGGTTACCTGTACGTGTATCATTAATCGTTATGCTGTAATTAATTCCCTCAGTGATCATTAATTTCACCGTCGGGTCAGCGCACATTTGTCGTTGATAGCTGGTTAAAAAGGCGTCAGGTGTCTGCGTGGTCTGAGTACCCGCTTCGCTGATAATGGTCATTTTTACCGTCGTGCCGCTACTTTGTGCCAGCACTAAGGTATATCCCGCAGATTTAATCGGCAGGTTTTGGCTGATATTTTGCGCCTGTTTTTTCGCCAGTAAACTGGCATTTTCATTATGGCTGGCACAGCCACTTAATAATCCTGTAACGCTCAACAATAGCGATATTAATACCCTCCCTGGCATTTGTTTTATCGACATGGTAAATAATCTCTAAGGTTATTAATAAGAGTTAAAATGTCACTTTGATAATGACGTGGTTATCATTAAAACAATGCCTGTAGATAAAGTGTTGCTATACCGCCCAGACTTAAACACGGTCCAAAAGGCAGTGTGGTTGATCCTCTTTTTGTAATAACGGCATATATCAGGCCGCAGCATGAGGCGATTAAAGCAACATTGGGCAGTGATAACGGCCCCACCCAACTACCTAAAGCGGCGAACAATAATACATCGCCCATGCCTAATGCTTCTTTACGCAGAACTATTCCGGCTATCCAGCGCAGGGAGTAAAAAGTGATAAACCCCACCAGGACGCCGGTGACTGCATCTTGTAGCGTGAGCGGGCTCTGCTGGACCCATGCCGCAATCAGTCCGGTCCACAATACGCCCTGAGTAAAAACATCGGGCAGCCATTGGTTATCGAGGTCAATGACGCTCGCGGCAATCAGCCAGGCGGATAATATCATCACCGCCAGCCCCCATCCACTTTCTGGCCACACCAGACTCGCCAGCAAAAAAGCGAGTGCCGTCAATAACTCCACCAGCGGATAACGCTTGCTGATTTTCGCCTGACAATCACGGCAGCGCCCTTTGAGCATCAGCCAGGAGAGCAGCGGAATATTGTCACGTATCCGGATGGTCTGCTGACAATGTGGGCAGTGCGAACGCGGTAGCGCAAAGCTTATTTTTGACTGCGCACTCGGCATTTCACCGTGAAACTCCGCCATTTGTTGGCGCAGCATGATGGGGTAACGCCAAATCACCACATTCAAAAAACTGCCGATAATCAATCCTCCGACGGTAGCCAGGACGGGTATCGCCGCGGGGTATTGCTGAAAAACATCAAAAAACATGGTTAAAGGTTATTTGTTGTAACTTGCCGGATGCGGGCCTGCAGGTGTATGCCATACGGCTTTCCTCCAGGCCCGATGCGCCTTATTTCATGCCGGATGCGGCGCGAGCGCCTTATCCGGCATACAGGCTTACTCAGCTGACATCTTATGCTCGGTAACCTGATTAATGGTTTCCGGCCCTTGCTGCGGTTTCGGCAGATTAAGCGCCGCCAGCGTCTCGTAAGCCGACTGGCTCACACCGCCCTCGAAGTTCATCTCGCTCGCTCCCGGCAACTGGTAAGCATTCGCGCCCGGATTCCATTTCTTAAAGAACTCCGAAAGATCCGTCTGGGCGACCCAGGATGCACACAGCATCAGCTTGTCGGCAGCGTTACCGTTGGATTCGGCACAGTAATTTCTTTCGCCAAACTTGGTTTTGCCAACCTCATCGCCGCGTGCTTTACGATGCATCAACTGGAACAGGTTCCAGCCTTTCATCCCTTCACGCTCGCTGTAGAACGCTGGCAGATTGCCATCTGGATACCACGTCTTGATATCAAAGTTTTTCTCTGCCCACTCTTTCAGCTGTGCGTACATCAGCAGACGGTCACCCGCACCGCCGCGCGCCCATGCCTGACCGTTGCTCTCCTCCAGATATTCCGGCGCGACGGTAATGTCGTCAGCGACACGGTTCATCTTGCCGAGATAGCGATCCTGCATGTACAGCGCCAGCACGTTGTTCGCTACTTCAGTTGCGCCAGGAACAGTCAGCGGCGTTTCGGCGGCGTTGTGACCAACTTCGTGCCAGATCAGCCAGTCGTTCAGCGGCGTCGTCGGCAGCGTGGTGCTGTTCGTCGAGAAGCTGCTGTTCATTACCGGATAACCAGAGTGCGCATCACCGATGGAGATCTGCACATCGTTGGTGAAACGATGCTTGTGCCCCGTCAAGTTTTTATAGGTAAACATCCGGTGCTTACCGTCTTCATCATTACGACCGTAGAAGTCATTCATCGAGCTGGCAAAGGTATCCAGTTCCTCAGCGAATTGTTCCTGACCGCCCTTGTAATTGCTGGCCTCAAGGTTCTTCTTCGGCGTGGTGTAGACGAAAGCGTCTGACTCCAGCTCGCCCAACGGCGCAGGGGAGTTCAGAGCGTTTTTCCATGCGCCATCTTTATAGAACGGCGCTTTCACCACACCAGTAAAGGTGAATTCGGCTGACTCATTCTGTGGGCTGTTGCCCTTGATATAAATCAGACCACCGTAAGGAACCGTAAACTTCACCTCACCATTGGCTTTCAGCTCATAGGTTTTCGTCACTTTTGGCGGACGGTTCAGAGCGACTTCATGCTTCTCACGTCCGGTAAGGTCGTCGGCCAGCGCCACGGTGACAGTCACAGCAACTGATGCAGTAGACTCAATGGTGACCTCTTTCTGAGCCGGAGCCCACAGGCCAGTAGACTGCATGTTACCCGCAAACCATTTGGTCGGATTCGAGTACAGGCTGATGGTTTCAGTAACCTTCTCACCTTCTGCCGATACCGCTCCCGGATACTTCTCGACATCAACTTTGATGTTCAGATCCCACCAGGAACGACCCAGCATCAGGCGCGTCAGCGGTTTTTCCATATAGTTGAGCGGATAGCTCGGGTTCATCATGCCCGCTTTATTAACGCTCTTCTCGCCGTAGATCATGTTGTTATCGACCAGCGATTTTTTCAGCTCATCAGAACACTGCGTGCCGCCAGTATAGGCATCGTTGGCGTAGCAGTTCAGGAACTCGGTGAACGTTTTAAAGCCCAGCTCGTCATCCTTGTCGTTTTCATAACGATATTCAATTTTATTCCACAGCCAGACCGACATGTTCTGGTACAGACGTTCCAGATCGACGCTGCTCAGACGCTCACCTTTGCGACCATTGGTCCGGAAGTAGAGCTCATGCTGATACAGACGCTGAATGTTGGTGCCTAAATCCGCAGCCTGCACCATCGCTTTTGCCGTGTCGGCGTTAAGGCTTAGTTGCGTATACTGTGGAACATACATGCCACCAGTAACCGGAACCCCCGTGCCAGGACGATATTCCAGACAGTTGACCTCGTAGTGGTAAGTTGGGTCCTTACACTCCTTTAATCCAGGAAACTTCTCAAAGATTTTTGCCTTCGCAGCCTTCAGAGAATCCTCTGTTTTATGATCGGCCTCATCAATAAAGGCATAACGCGTTTCCTGTTTGCCATCTACATCTTCCAGCCAGCTGGCAACTTCCAGCTTCGGTTTGTCATCAGGTTTGTTTTCTACCTGATATTTCCACTTAACTTCCCCTGTCTTACTATCGATGGTGTACGGCAGCGCACCATCTACGGCAGGATAACGTTCATAGACCCAAATGCCCGTTGCGCGCTGCTGACGAACGCGGTTCGGATACCCTTGCGGATCGTTATTTACTACCGACTTGTTCAGTGCCATCGACAGACCTGCGGCATCAAGCAGACGTACAAAGCCAGACGCGCTCTCTTCCTTAAGATTGCTCATCACGTTTTCCATGATCAGCACCGATCCACCTTTGTTCAGATAGGCGATCAGATCGGTCACATCCTGCTGAGTCAGCTTCGGTTTGCTGGTATCTGCTCGCAGCGGGATTGCATAAGGATCGTTACCAACCTGAGTCACATATTCAAAGCCGTTAAGGATCAGCAGCGGCATTTCCTGCGGGTCGAGATCGCCATAGCTACTTAAATGCTCAACAGAGATACCCGCAAAATCCGGATGAAAGCCGAACTCAGCGCTGTTTCCTGTAACCTGACCATGACGTTTGAAATAGACAGTATCCAGGTTGGTACCTACGGTCATGCTGGCTTTCGCGTCCGGCGTCCATTTATCGTCGGACAGATAGCGCAACACGTTCTGCATAAAGTGCTTCATATCATTAGAATCACTGTTACGCGTACACTGACCGTTTTTATCAACACCGCCTTCCCAGCTGTAACCGTTCGGACAACGCAAAATGCTGTTGTAGTGCGGGTTACCGATAACCATCAGTTTGCCCTCACCGACTTGCCCCAGCGAAATAAACGGCAGGTTAAAGGTGGCGGTATCGCGCGTAACGTTTTCCGGCTCAACGAGAGAAGGCGCTTCCGTAATGTACGCCAGCTCGTTTTTATCCCAGGCGCGTTTTTCGCCGAAGGCCAGCCAGTAGTTTTTATCATTACGCGCCATCAGAATCGGGAATGCCGCGTTGGAGATATTCACCACTGCCTGACCGCGCGCATTACCGGTGCTGCCATAGAAGTTGGTAGAGTCATGGAATACATGGAACTTGCTGACAGATTTGTAGTTCGTATCCACACCCCACAGCTTGTTAATAACGCCCTGAATCTGGCCGTCATTAACATTGCGTGCTGTCAACGAGAACCAACGCTGAGAGTTGCAGCCCCCAAGGGAGTCACAAATCGCCGTATCAATCTCTTTAGCCTGCCCGGATTCAAACTGCTCAAGAAATTCGTTTATCCGCTCAAAGGTTTGATCGCCTTCGCTCAACGCCTCGCCATTGGATAACGAGAGATTGATAATCTCGTTGATTACGTTGGGATACTCGGCAAAGACCTTGCGCACTACGTCCGGCACTTCACGCTCATCATTTTTTCCGGCCTGGGAGTAACGATGAATAAGCTGATCAATATTCGCGCCGCGAACTTCGTCACCCAGTTCAGTCAACGCAATGGTCGACTTATTGCCGCGCACTGAGCCCAGTTCAAAGGTGTCGATACCAAAGGAGATGGTTTCGCCCCAGCTGAAGTTGAATTTGCCGTTTTCGCCAGTTACGCCACGGCCTGAGCTGGTGTAGTAATTTACGCCAACCACACCATTGCCCATGCTATCCACCAGTCGGCCTTCGGAAAGAATGATTTCAGTGGGTTGATATTGATAAAACTGTTCCGCGTTAGCCGACACGAAGGACGCGTTCAGATCCGGTTTTGTTCCCGGCGTGGTGACAGGCACGACCGGTGAGGTATGAGTGGATGGCGCTTTATCGGTCGCAGCATTGTTTTCCACCTCTTCATTGACCAGCTTTTTGAACTCTTCCGGTGCCAGATCGATTTGCTTATACAGCGAGTCGAAACGTTTACTCTCGATCACCGAGGAGAACGTCAGGCAAACCTGTTCTGTATCCGCCGGACAGCTGTTACTGGACGTTACCAGCGAAACCGCATTGCTTTTCTTATTGTCGGAAGCCGCCAGTTCTTGCGCGTCCTCAAGACTAAACGACACTTTTTCAACCGCACGCAGGCTACGCGCAGCTTCTGACTGGGTGTCGAAGGTAGCAATTGTCGTGTTGTTCCCTGCCACACAGGTGACTTTGTCGCCTGGCGTAAAGGTAAAGCCATCGCTGGATTCACCATTACAAGTAGCACCAGTTATCCGCTGGCTTCCGCCCAGGGTCAGATAACCCGTTTTCGTAGGAACAGGTTCTGGCTCCGGTTCTGGTGTTGGCTCAGGATCAGGTGTCGGTTCCGGCGTAGGTTCTGGGTCCGGCGTTGGCTCAGGCGTCGGCTCCGGGTTTGGTGTTGGATCAGGTTTCACTTCCGGCAAAGACCCTGTTCCAGAATCTACAGGCGGCGTATCGGAGGAAGATCCGGAGCCACCGCCATCACAACCGGCTAACAGGGTTGCACTCAAAATAGCCGCTAAAAGCGATTTCTTATATTTAAATTTCTTATTCATTAATAACGCAAGTGACAAAACAAAGTTAAAAGATTCGTAACCGGGGAAATAGTTTTATGCTTTATCTTCTTTAATAACTTCCTCCATTCTTAAGAAAACGGCATCATTGATTGAAAAACAGGTGAAATTTATAAGAATAACCCCTATTCGATGTCTGGCTGGTTATTTTTACAAAATTTCAATAAACAAAAAATTAACAACCTTTCACAACGTAACTATATAAATTTGTTGGTAGTTTTAACGATTAAGATTGCAAAAGCAACAGATAGAACGGTGTTTGCTCATCAAGCGAACATAATTAATACTGACTTGTTTTGCGTGATAAATAATAGATGTTCTCACGCTCTTAATTATTTAGCATGTTATCTGAATGCGAAACATTATTGCCACATGGATAATAAAGCGGGAAATAATTTTCCATTAATAAGACAGAGTAATGTAAATGAAGCCGGATGATATTAACGATCATCCGGCATTATTGATTTACGAGACTAACATCCCAGTAAACACATACGCCTGCAACAGCGTGATAATGCCGATAACGCTGGCAAAAATCAGACTGTGCTTCACGGTGTAGCGGAACAGTTCAGATTCTCGGCCCACCATGCCCGTCGCGGCGCAGGCCACGGCGATAGATTGCGGGGAGATCATCTTGCCAGTTACGCCGCCGCTGGTATTTGCTGCCACCAGCAGAGTGTCAGAGACGTTGATTTGCTGCGCCGTGGTCGATTGCAGTGAACCAAACAGGGCGTTAGAGGAGGTGTCCGAGCCGGTAAGGAATACGCCCAGCCAGCCGAGAAACGGTGAGAAAAACGGGAACATCACGCCTGTACCTGCCAGTACCAGCGCCAGCGTGGTGGACATACCGGAATAGTTGGTGACGAAGGCGAACGCCAGCACCATGCCAATCGACAATATCGGCCACTTCAGACTAATTAGCGTTTCGGCAAAGACGCCAATCCCTTTCTTGATGCCCACGCCGAGGATGAAGATAGAGATAATCGCCGCAATAAAAATAGCGGTGCCGCCAGCCGAGAGAGGGTCGAATTTAAACACCGCATCCATTGGCGTTGGTTGGGCGACAATGGGTGCCGCTTTCAACACTTGTTGATGCAAATGAGGGATCTGGAAATTAATCACCAGTGAATAAAACGCGCCGCCCGGAGCAAATAACGCTTTAAACGGCTTCATGGTCCAGATGGTGACCAGCACCGTTAAGATTAAAAACGGTGACCACGCACGAATGATTTGCCCCAGACTATATTCTGAAGGCACGGGACCGCCAGAAGATGGTTTATTCACCACCATCGCACCTGCGGATTGTCCCATGCTGATTGCCGTTTCGGTATTTTTCGGCCGCCAGACTTTAAGGAATAAAGCGAGTGAGACGATACTCACCAGCGCCGAAGTAATATCCGGCAGTTCCGGACCAATATAGTTAGAGGTAAAGAACTGAGTGACAGCGAAGCTTCCCCCAGCAACCAGCGCCGCTGGCCACGTCTCTTTCACCCCTTTCCAGCCGTCCATCATTGCTACCAGCCAGAACGGCACAAGAACCGACAGGAACGGTAACTGACGTCCCGCCATTGCGCCAATGTGGAACGGATCGATTCCCGTTACCTGACCGGCGACCAGAATCGGCACGCCCAACGCACCAAACGCCACCGGCGCAGTGTTGGCAATCAGACACAGCCCCGCCGCGTATAACGGTTTGAAGCCCAGGCCCACCAGCAGCGCACCGGTAATCGCCACCGGCGCACCAAAGCCAGCCGCCCCTTCCAGCAACGCGCCAAAGGAGAAACCAATCAGTAACACCTGCAAACGCTGATCGTCGGTGATGGAGATAACCGAGCTGCGGATAATATCGAACTGGCCGCTGGCAACGGTTAATTTATACAGGAATACCGCCGCGACAATAATCCACGCAATAGGCCATAAACCATAAATAAAGCCATAGCCCGCAGCAGCAAATGCCATATCAATCGGCATTTTAAAGGCGAATATCGCAATCAGAATAGATAATATAAGGGTTATTGCTCCGGCGACATGTCCTTTCAGACGTAATACCGCGAGTGCAACGAAGAAGAATATTATCGGGATCAGGGCGACCAGAGCGGATAGCCCCAGTCCTCCCATCGGCATATACATTTGGGTCCAGGTAACCATATTGTTCAGTCTCTTATTATCTTTATATGCTTGATATACTTAAGGTTGTAATAAGCAAAAGAGGACTGAACTGTAAAATATAGGCGTTATACTTTACAGCAACAGTACGCTGCTAACGCAATTGCTACCTCTGGCATAACAAGTATATCGGGTAAGGGTTTCTGTTCCGCACACGCAGGCGCAGAATATCGTTAAGATGTCCATATTGTTGTTTTAGGCCCGCTAGTAATGCGCTACGGGTATTTAATATTGTTAAACCCTGATAATCGCTCCGGTTATTTCCGGGATAAATGTACTACCGCAGTTACTATCATAGCCCCGACAATAAAACTTGCCGGGGCTTTTTTGACGCTATTAATGACTTTCTTTTTCGCGTAAACGCCAGGCGTGTAATAACGGTTCGGTATAGCCGTTTGGCTGTTTCACGCCGAGGAAGATTAAATCGCTGGCAGCTTTAAAAGCACACGAGTTAGCGAAATTCCCCGCCATCGGACGATAAGCCGGATCGCCAGCGTTTTGCTGATCAACCACTTTCGCCATATTCTCCAGCGACGCCTGCACCTGTTCTTTGGTCAGAATACCGTGACGTAACCAGTTGGCGATATGCTGGCTGGAGATACGCAACGTTGCACGGTCTTCCATCAGCGCCACATTGTGAATATCCGGCACTTTTGAACAACCAATCCCCTGCTCCACCCAACGCACCACGTAACCCAGAATCCCCTGTACGTTGTTATCCAGCTCTTGTTGGATCTCTTGTGCCGACCAGTTAGCGTTTTCAGCCACCGGAATAGTCAGCAGATCGTCCAGCAGCGGTTCAAATTCAGCATTGAACTCGCTCTGGGCAATGTTGGCTTGCACGCTCTGTACGTTGGTTTGATGGTAGTGCAGCGCATGGAGCGTAGCAGCGGTTGGTGACGGAACCCAGGCCGTGTTCGCCCCGGCACGCAGTTGGTCGCCCTTCTGGCTGTACATGTCTGCCATCAGGTCCGGCATTGCCCACATGCCTTTACCAATTTGCGCTTTACCGCGCAGCCCACAGAACAGACCGGAAAGCACGTTATTACGCTCGTAGGCTTTGATCCAAGGCGTCGATTTCATCTGATTTTTACGCAGCATCGGGCCAGCTTCCATCACCGAATGCATTTCATCGCCGGTACGGTCGAGGAAACCGGTATTGATGAACGCCACGCGGTTGCGCGCCTGAGCGATACAGCTACGCAAGTTCAGCGAGGTCCGACGTTCTTCATCCATAATGCCCATTTTCAGGGTATTCGGTGCCATACCGAGCATTGTCTCAATGCGGGTAAACAGTTTGTTGGCGAACGCCACTTCCTGCGGACCGTGCATTTTCGGTTTCACAATATAGACGCTGCCAGTGCGCGAGTTTTTCTGCACTTTTAAATCATAGAGGGTAATCGCGCCAGTCATGACGCCATCAAGAATGCCTTCCGGGATTTCATTGCCTTCGCTGTCCCAAATCACAGGAATAGTCATCAAATGACCCACGTTGCGGATAAACAGCAGCGAGCGTCCGTGCAGAGAAATTTCAGAGCCATCGGCGGCGGTGTAATGACGATCGTCATTCAGTTTACGCACGATTTGTCGACCGTTTTTCTCCATTTTCTCTTGCAGAGTCCCCTGCATCAGGCCCAGCAGGTTGCGGTACAGCAGGATTTTATCTTCCGCATCAACCGCCGCGACCGAATCTTCGCAGTCGAGAATGGTACTGATGGCCGCTTCGACGATAACATCGTTGATGTGCGCCGGATCGTCTTTGCCAATCCGCCCGTTGGCATCAATTTGCAGTTCAATATGCAGGCCGTTATTTTTCAGCAAAATGCAGGTCGGCGCAGCGGCATCGCCACGGTAACCGACAAACTGCGCAGGGGTACGTAACGTGGTTTCTTTACCATTTTTCAACTGGATGCGTAATTGTTTATCGACCACCTTAAACGCCACCACATCCTGATAGCTGCCGTTTTCCAGCGGTAGTGATTCATCGAGGAAACGCCGAACCCAGGCGATAACCTGCTCACCGCGTTGCGGATCGTAGCCGCTGACCATCGCCCCTTCCTGCGGGATGATGTCGCTGCCGTATAACGCATCGTACAGTGAGCCCCAGCGAGCGTTCGCCGCGTTCAGCGCGTAGCGGGCGTTCATTGCCGGAACCACCAGCTGTGGCCCCGCCTGGCTGGTGATTTCGCTGTCAATGCCCGTGGTTTCCACCGTCACGCGCTCCGGTTGCGGCACCAGGTAGCCCAGTTCACGCAGGAAAGATTTATAGGCCGCTTTATCTTTTACCGGCCCCGGATTGCTGCGATGCCACTCATCAAGCGCCGCCTGAATGCGATCGCGTTCTGCCAGCAACTGACGATTTTCTGGTGCCAGATCGTGAACGATCTCATCAAAATTGCGCCAGAACGCCGCAGTGTCCAACCCTGTTCCCGGTAAAACTTCTTCATCCACAAAACGTTTAAAATTGGCGTTAATGCGTAAACGGCCCTGGGTTATGGTTTGACTCATTGTTTATCTCCTCGTTTTCGCTTATTTCGCCAACACCGCTGCTGCCGCTTTCGCGACCTGCGCATCCTGTGCTCCGGTTAAACCAGAAACGCCCACGGCACCAATAATTTGCCCATCCACAACAACCGGTACGCCACCTTCCAGCGACGTCAGTAACGGCGCAGTCACGAACGCGGTACGTCCGTTGTTCACCATCTCTTCATAGCCCTTAGTTTCACGACGCCCCAGCGCGGCGGTACGCGCTTTCTCCTGGGAGATGTAAGCCGCAATCGGCGCGCAATCGTCCATGCGACTTAACGCCAGCAGATGACCGCCGTCATCGGCAACAGCAATGGAAACAGACCAGTTATTTTTCTGCGCCTCTTCCTGACCTGCGGCAATAATTGCACTCGCCATTTGCTGGCTAAGAATGACTTTAGTTTTCATTTTGTTATTCCTTTTCAAGGGCTTGTTCTACAATTTCAATCCAGTGACGCACAGAGGTACGACCGGCGCTCGCCAGATGCGTCTGGCAACCAATGTTGGCGGTGACGATCATTTCCGGTTTGCCGCTTTCCAGCGCATTCATTTTGTTATCCCGCAGCTGGCGCGCCAGATCGGGATGCGTTAACGCATATGTTCCCGCCGACCCGCAGCACAGATGGCTGTCGGGAACGTCCGTTAAGGTAAATCCAAGACGAAGCAACACTTTTTCCACTTCGCCGTTCAGCTTTTGCGCATGTTGTAGGGTACACGGGCAGTGGAAGGCCAGTTTTTTATCGCCGCGAATTGCCAGTTTTTCCAGCGGTTCCTCGCGCAGAAGTTCGACTAAATCGACCGCCAGCTCACTGACCTGACGCGCTTTATCGGCATATAACGCATCGTTTTTCAGCATCTGCCCATACTCTTTAACGAACGCGCCACAACCGCTGGCGGTTTGCAAAATTGCCTCGGCACCTGCTTCAATCGCGGGCCACCAGGCATCAATATTATTTCGCGCCCGCGCCAGCCCTTTCTCTTGCGCATTAAGATGATAGTCCACCGCGCCACAACAGCCTGCTTCGTTAGCTGGCATGACGCTGATCCCCAGACGATCCAGCACTCGCGCAGTTGCCGCGTTGGTGTTGGGCGAAAGCGTAGGCTGGGCGCAGCCTTCCAGCATTAAAACCCGACGCTTATGGCGCAGCGGTGGTCGCGGTTTAGCTTTCACCGTTTCGGCGGGCAGTTTTGCTCTGACCTGTTCCGGCAGAAACGGTCGCAGCACCAGTCCTACCTGCGTCAGCGCACGGAAGACCGCCGGACGCGGCACTACCTGGCGCAATCCTTCGCGCAGCATTCGCTCCGGCAATGGGCGTTTCACTTTCTGCTCGACAATATCACGCCCGATATCCAGCAAATTGTGATAGCGCACACCAGAAGGACAGGTGGTTTCACAATTACGGCAAGTGAGACAGCGATCGAGATGTTCCTGTGTTTTAAGCGTGACTTCGTTGCCTTCCAGCACCTGTTTAATCAGATAGATGCGCCCGCGCGGCCCGTCCAGTTCATCGCCCAGGAGCTGATAGGTTGGGCAGGTTGCGGTACAAAATCCGCAGTGAACACAGGCGCGCAGGATGCTGTCGGCTTCCAGCGCCCGCGCGTTCTGCCGCATCTCTTCGGTTAATTGGGTTTGCATAGCCTGCTCCTTAAAGCTCCGCGTACATGCGACCGGGATTAAACACGCCGCAAGGGTCGAGCTGCTGTTTAAGCTGCTGGTGATAGCGGAATAAAGGAGCCGGTAGCGGGGCAAAGCCACCATCTCCGGCACTAAAGCGGGTCGCATGACCGCCAGCGTTGCGGGCAATGCGATGGATTTGATTGTCATCGGCTGTCGATTTCAGCCAGCGTAACGCCCCGCCCCAGTCGATCAGTTGCTCGCCGGGTAAATCCATCATCAGCGCATCGCTGGGTAAGGAAATGCGCCATAAGGTACCTGGTAACGAGAAGAACGGCAGTTGTTGTTCACGCAATTGCTGCCAGAACTGACCCGCAACCTCTTCGCCACCCAACAGTTCACGCGCCGCTTTCACCGATCCTTCGCCGCCCTCAAGGCGGATCCACAACGCATTGTCGAAGTAACATAAGCCACTAATGGGTAGCGGCTGGAGTTGCCACAGGGCGATTTCATTCATGGCTTCTTGCAGGCTGATTTCCCGACGCAGGCTCAGGGAGGCGCGCGGTCGCGGTAACACTTTCATCGAGATTTCAGTGAGCACGCCAAGACAACCGTAGCTTCCGGCCATTAATCGCGAGAGATCGTATCCGGCAACGTTTTTCATCACTTCGCCACCAAAACGCAGATGTTTTCCAGTGCCGGTAATGATGCGCGTGCCGAGGACAAAATCGCGGACCGAACCGCTCCACGGACGACGCGGCCCCGCCAGCCCGCAGGCGACCATCCCGCCCCAGGTGGCTTCTTCACCATAATGCGGCGGCTCGCAGGGGAGCATTTGCCCGGCGCTCTCCAGCGCTGCTTCAATCGCCACCAGCGGCGTTCCGGCACGAGCGGTTATCACCAGCTCGGTCGGGTCGTAATTAACAATGCCGCGATGACAACGCACATCCAGCGTTTGCCCGGTGACAGGACGACCTAAAAAGGCTTTGCTATTGCTGCCCTGAATCACCAACGGCGTTTTATCGCTAATCGCCTGATTCACCTGCTCCAGCAGCGCCTGGCTGTAATCACACTCGCGTAGCATCAGAAACGCTCCAGTTCAGGAAAAGGTAAATGACCGTGATGCACATGCATGGCACCAAATTCAGCACAGCGGTGTAGCGTGGGAATGTTTTTTCCTGGGTTCAGCAAACCATCGGGGTCAAACGCCGCCTTGACCGCATGGAAGGTCGTGATTTCATCGCTGTTGAACTGGGCGCACATTTGATTGATTTTTTCGCGCCCGATGCCATGTTCCCCACTGATGCTGCCGCCAACTTCAACGCAGAGTTCGAGGATCTTCCCGCCCAATTCTTCCGCGCGGGCAAATTCACCGGGTTCGTTGGCATCGAAAAGGATTAACGGGTGCATGTTGCCGTCTCCGGCATGAAAGACGTTGGCAACGCGTAAATCATATTGCTGCGATAAACGGGCAATGCCTTCCAGTACGCCAGGCAGGGCGCGGCGCGGGATGGTGCCATCCATGCAGTAGTAATCCGGGGAGATACGTCCTACCGCCGGGAACGCATTTTTGCGACCGGCCCAGAAACGTACTCGCTCTGCTTCGTCCTGTGCCAGACGGACGTCAGTCGCACCCGCGTTCAACAAGATGTCGTTAACCTGCTCGCAGTCTTCCTGTACGTCAGACTCCACGCCGTCCAGTTCGCATAACAAAATCGCTTCGGCATCGACGGGATAACCGGCATGAATAAAATCTTCCGCCGCGCGAATCGACAGGTTATCCATCATCTCCAGCCCGCCGGGGATAATGCCATTGGCGATGATGTCACCAACCGCAAGTCCGGCTTTTTCTACCGAGTCAAAGCTGGCTAACAGAACCCGCGCCACGGGCGGCTTCGGCAACAGCTTCACCGTTACTTCGGTGGTCACGCCGAGCATACCTTCCGATCCGGTAAACAGCGCCAGCAGGTCAAAACCAGGCGAATCCAGCGCGTCCGATCCCAGCGTCAGCGCCTCGCCATCCAGCGTTTGCACTTCAATTTTCAGCAGGTTATGTACGGTTAGACCATATTTCAGGCAGTGAACGCCACCGGCATTTTCCGCCACATTGCCGCCAATCGAACAGGCGATTTGTGAGGACGGATCCGGCGCGTAATAGAGATTATGCGGCGCAACGGCCTGGGAGATCGCCAGGTTACGCACGCCCGGCTGCACGCGCGCACGGCGACCAACGGGGTTAATGTCGAGGATCTCTTTAAAGCGCGCCATCACCAACAACACACCTTTTTCCAGCGGCAGCGCGCCACCAGAAAGCCCGGTGCCTGCACCACGGGTCACCACCGGTACACGCAGGCGGTGACAAACAGCCAGAATCGCTGTCACCTGTTCCATTTGCTTAGGCAGAACAACCAGTAATGGACGCGTGCGATACGCGCTCAACCCGTCACACTCGTAAGGAATGATCTCCTCATCGGTATGCAGGATCTCCAGTCCAGGGACATGCTCACGCAGTGCCATCAGTACCGATGTGCGGTCGACATCGGGTAAAGCGCCATCAAGACGCTCTTCGTACAAGATGCTCATGAGTAGGGTTCGCTTTGTTGTGTTGTGTGGCAGCTGATTTTTTCGCGCTGCTTCTGTGAACAGTTATTAAGCGGGCTTTTCGTTTTCGTCTATCTCTTTAGCTACCGGTCAGACCATTTTTTTTCCAGCTCTGTGACCTTGTCTTGGTTAACTCAATGTTAAATTGATGTAACATAATCACTTACGTGATGTGCGTGTTTTGCGAGTTAAGAACAGAAAAATTGGTCCTACCTGTGCACGAGGTCCGGGAATGAAAGATGAACGTCGCCCTATTTGCGAAGTGGTTGCAGAGAGTATCGAACGGTTAATTATCGACGGCGTACTGAAGGTCGGTCAGCCACTTCCCTCGGAACGTCGACTGTGTGAAAAGCTCGGCTTCTCACGCTCCGCACTGCGTGAAGGGCTGACCGTGCTGCGCGGGCGCGGGATTATTGAAACGGCGCAGGGTCGCGATTCTCGTGTCGCACGGCTTAATCGGGTGCAGGACACCAGCCCGCTGATCCATCTGTTCAGTACGCAGCCGCGAACGCTGTACGATCTGCTCGACGTTCGCGCATTACTGGAGGGCGAATCGGCAAGGCTGGCGGCAACGCTGGGAACGCAGGCTGATTTTGTTGTGATAACCCGCTGTTATGAAAAAATGCTCGCCGCCAGTGAGAACAACAAAGAGATTTCGCTGATCGAACATGCGCAGTTGGATCACGCTTTCCATCTCGCCATTTGTCAGGCTTCTCACAATCAGGTGCTGGAGTTTACGCTGCAATCATTGACCGACCTGATGTTTAATTCGGTGTTTGCCAGCGTAAATAATCTCTACCATCGACCACAGCAAAAAAAGCAGATCGATCGCCAGCATGCGCGGATCTACAACGCGGTGTTGCAGCGGCTGCCGCACGTCGCCCAGCGCGCAGCACGCGATCATGTGCGGACCGTGAAAAAGAATCTCCACGATATCGAGCTGGAAGGCCACCATTTGATTCGCTCGGCGGTGCCGCTGGAGATGAAGCAGGGGTGACTGCCATCAAATCTGCTTTTCATACAATCGGTAACGCTTGTACGGCTCCGCCCCAATGCGTTCCAGCATGTTATTCATGCCTGTATTGGTTTCGAGGATCCATGACATCTCCAGCGCATCGATCTTCCGGCGGGCAAACGGATCGCGTAAGGCTTCAATCAATAACAACGCAATCACCGGGCCGATGCGGCTGAACTGATACTCGTCCCGCACGCCCATCAGCGGTACTCGCGCAGTTCGCACACCGCTGACTTTTAAACGCCACAGCAATTTTGCCCAGCCGAAGGGAAAGAGCGATCCGTTCAGATCGGCAATCGCCTCGTTGATGTTTGGCAAGCCGACAATAAACGCGCAGGGTGCAGAATCAATCTCAGCGATGTAGATCATATCGTCCGGCACCAGATATTTAAGTTGGTCGCCCATGGTCGCGAATTCATGTTCGGTAAACGGCACAAATCCCCAGTTGTGCTGCCAGCCAGAATTGAAAATCTCACGCAGGATCTGCATCTCTTCGGCAAACCGCTGGCGATTGATGCAGCGAATGGTCACCTTCTTACGCACCTGATCCATCAGTTTTTTTAGCGCCGGAGAGAAAGTGAGATCGGTTCGCTGCATCCACCACGCCAGTAAATCAATGCCTTTGTGATAACCCAATTGTTCAATATGCGCGGCATACCACGGTTTACCGTGCGGCATCATCGCACAGGGTGGTGTATCGAAACCTTCAATCAGTAATCCGCTTTCCTGATTGATATTCAGGCTGAAAGGACCGCTGATCTTACTTGCACCTTGTGACTTCAACCACGCTTCCGCTGCGCCAAACAACGCGGCAAAAACCTGCGGATCATCAATGGCGTCAATCATGCCGAAATGACCGGTATCTTTGCCGTAACGCTCGCGGTGCAATGTATCTATTTGCGCGGTAATACGCCCGACTATCTGCCCCGCTTTTTTTGCCACCCACGCCTGCCAGATGATATGGTCCGTCCCCGGATTTTTCGCAGACAAATGCTCGTTGCGTTCAATGAATAAAGGGGGTATCCAGTTTGGATCGTCGGGATAAAGTGATGACGGAAAAGCGATAAATGCCTTAAGGTCATTTTTATTAATTACTTTTTCAATTTTAATCATCAGCAGATCGCATTCCATAGTTCTGTGGGTAACAAATAATTAACGGTGACAAACAGGTTGCAACAGCAACGAACGGCACCTTAATAATCAACCCAATGAATACAAACGACGAATAAATAGTATTTATTAATGATTACGATAAGGTCAGAGACTACACAGAAGCGCCACAATGCCTTTTGTCGATTTAAGGCGACCGGACAAGGCTCCTTCTTAATATATTCATAAATTAAATATCATTCACAATAAAAACAAAAAACTCAAATTCATTATTTAAATCAATGTTCATTTTCACACTGATGAAAATACTATCTCATTTATCTTTTATGCCTATATAATCCACCGCATTATTGTCATTTTATTTTTGATATCCAATTTTTTCGTGGTGTATATGTCTAATAAAATCTTTACGCATTCCCTACCTATGCGCTATGCCGATTTTCCAACGCTGGTTGATGCTTTGGACTATGCCGCTCTGAGTAGCGCTGGAATGAATTTTTATGACAGACGTTGCCAACTTGAAGATCAACTGGAATATCAGACGTTAAAAGCGCGTGCCGAAGCTGGTGCGAAGCGGTTGTTATCGCTAAACCTGAAAAAAGGCGATCGCGTGGCGCTGATTGCCGAAACCAGTAGCGGGTTCGTAGAGGCTTTTTTTGCCTGCCAGTATGCCGGCTTAGTCGCCGTCCCGTTGGCGATTCCCATGGGCGTCGGTCAGCGGGATTCCTGGAGCGCCAAGCTGCAGGGTTTACTGGCAAGTTGCCAGCCCGCAGCCATTATCACTGGTGATGAGTGGTTGCCACTGGTCAATGCCGCGACGCATAACAACAACCCCGAATTACATGTTTTAAGCCACGCCTGGTTTAAGGCATTACCGGAAGCCGATGTTGCGCTCCAGCGTCCAGTTCCGAACGATATCGCCTACCTCCAGTACACCTCCGGCAGCACCCGTTTTCCCCGTGGCGTCATTATCACCCATCGCGAAGTGATGGCTAATCTACGTGCTATAAGCCACGATGGCATAAAATTACGCCCTGGCGACCGCTGCGTCTCCTGGCTGCCTTTCTACCATGATATGGGACTGGTCGGCTTTCTCCTGACCCCCGTCGCCACGCAGCTTTCAGTAGATTATTTGCGTACTCAGGATTTTGCCATGCGTCCTCTGCAATGGCTTAAATTGATCAGTAAAAATCGCGGCACCGTTTCCGTTGCGCCGCCGTTTGGCTATGAATTGTGCCAGCGCCGCGTGAATGAAAAAGATCTCGCTGAACTGGATCTTTCCTGCTGGCGCGTCGCTGGTATTGGTGCAGAACCCATCTCCGCAGAACAACTCCATCAATTCGCTGAATGTTTCCGTCAGGTCAACTTTGACGATAAAACTTTCATGCCGTGCTACGGACTGGCAGAAAATGCGCTGGCTGTCAGCTTCTCTGATGAAGCTTCCGGGGTTGTGGTTAACGAAGTGGATCGCGACATCCTCGAATACCAGGGTAAAGCCGTCGCGCCGGGTGCTGAAACACGCGCCGTATCGACTTTCGTCAACTGCGGTAAAGCGTTGCCGGAACATGGCATTGAAATCCGCAATGAAGCAGGTATACCTGTCGCGGAACGTGTGGTAGGCCATATTTGCATCTCCGGCCCTAGCCTGATGAGCGGTTACTTTGGCGACCAGGTTTCGCAAGACGAGATTGCCGCGACGGGCTGGTTAGACACCGGCGACCTCGGTTATCTGCTGGACGGTTATCTGTATGTCACCGGACGCATTAAAGATCTGATTATTATTCGTGGCCGTAATATCTGGCCGCAGGATATTGAATATATTGCGGAACAGGAACCGGAAATTCATTCTGGCGATGCGATTGCTTTTGTTACCGCCCAGGAAAAAATCATTTTGCAGATCCAGTGTCGGATCAGCGATGAAGAACGTCGCGGGCAGCTTATCCACGCGCTGGCAGCACGGATCCAAAGCGAATTTGGCGTTACCGCGGATATCGATCTGTTGCCGCCCCACAGTATTCCCCGAACATCCTCCGGCAAGCCTGCCCGTGCGGAAGCGAAAAAACGTTATCAGAAGGCTTATGCTGCCAGTCTTCATGTGCAGGAGTCCCTGGCATGAATCAAACTGTCGCGGTGACGGGCGCTACCGGGTTTATCGGTAAATATATTATTGATAACCTGCTCGCCCGCGGCTTTCACGTTCGCGCATTGACGCGTACTGCCCGCGCTCACGTCAATGATAATCTCACTTGGGTGCGCGGTTCGCTGGAAGATACACATTCGCTTAGCGAACTGGTTACCGGAGCCAGCGCGGTGGTCCATTGCGCCGGGCAAGTGCGCGGGCACAAAGAAGAGATTTTTACCCGCTGCAACGTTGACGGCAGCCTGCGCCTGATGCAAGCGGCAAAAGAGAGCGGCTTTTGCCAACGATTTCTGTTTATCTCTTCGCTGGCGGCGCGCCATCCCGAACTCTCCTGGTACGCAAATTCCAAACACGTCGCCGAACAACAGCTGACTGCAATGGCTGACGCAATTACGTTGGGCGTTTTTCGCCCGACAGCCGTGTATGGTCCCGGCGATAAAGAGTTAAAACCGCTGTTTGACTGGATGCTGCGCGGTCTGCTGCCACGACTTGGCACGCCAGAGACACAGCTCTCTTTCCTGCACGTCACCGATTTTGCGCAAGCAGTGGGTCAGTGGTTAAGCGCCGAAACTGTACAGACGCAAACCTATGAATTATGCGATGGCGTCGCCGGAGGCTATGACTGGCAACGTGTCCAACAGCTTGTTGCCGATGTCCGCTGTGGTTCCGTGCGGATGGTCGGTATTCCTCTGCCGCTACTCACCTGCCTTGCGGATATCAGTACCGCGTTGAGCCGTCTGGCGGGTAAAGAACCGATGCTGACTCGTTCGAAAATCCGTGAATTAACCCATGCCGACTGGTCGGCAAGTAATAACCGTATTTCTGAAGATATTAATTGGTTTCCCGGGATTAGCCTGGAACACGCATTACGCAACGGGCTATTTTGATTGTCTTGTTTAAAGGTGTGTTAACGTTTCTATGGTAAATCGTGAAATAGTAATGGATTACATCCTTTCCTGTTTACAGGATTTGGTCGAAAACGGTGTGGAAATTAAGCCCGACAGCGATCTCGTCAACGATCTTGGCCTGGAGTCGATCAAAGTGATGGATCTCTTAATGATGCTGGAAGACAGATTCGATATTTCCATTCCTATTAATATTCTGCTGGATGTCAAAACCCCTGCGCAATTAATGGAAACTCTACTTCCATGGCTGGAGAATAAATAATGGGGCTATACGATAAATATGCGCGCCTTGCTGGCGAGCGACTGCAATTTAGTGACAACGGGTTAACACCGTTTGGCACCTGTATTGATGAAGTGTATTCCGCCACCGAAGGTCGGATCGGCAATAAAAAAGTGATTCTGGCCGGGACCAATAATTATCTCGGTTTAACCTTTAATCATGATGCCATCGCCGAAGGTCAGGCAGCGTTAGCGGCCCAAGGCACCGGCACCACCGGTTCTCGTATGGCAAACGGCAGTTATGCGCCGCACCTGGCGTTAGAGAAAGAGATTGCCGAGTTTTTCAATCGCCCTACCGCTATCGTTTTTTCAACCGGTTATACCGCTAATTTAGGCGTCATCAGCGCACTTGCCGACCATAACGCCGTGGTGTTACTGGATGCCGACAGCCACGCCAGTATTTATGACGCCTGTTCTCTCGGTGGCGCGGAAATTATTCGTTTCCGCCATAACGATGCTAAAGATCTGGAACGGCGCATGGTTCGCCTCGGTGAACGGGCGAAAGAGGCGATTATCATCGTTGAGGGCATCTACAGCATGCTCGGTGACGTTGCGCCGTTAGCGGAAATTGTTGATATCAAACGTCGTCTCGGTGGTTATTTGATTGTCGATGAAGCGCATTCGTTTGGCGTGTTAGGCGCAACGGGGCGCGGACTGGCTGAAGCCGTTGGCGTTGAAGATGATGTGGATATTATCGTTGGTACTTTCAGTAAAAGTCTGGCCTCGATTGGCGGTTTTGCTGTCGGTTCGGAAGCGATGGAAGTGTTGCGCTACGGCAGCCGCCCGTATATTTTTACCGCCTCTCCTTCTCCGTCCTGCATTGCGACCGTGCGCTCGTCGTTAAGAACCATTGCCTCACAACCAGAGCTGCGGCAAAAGCTGATGGATAACGCCAACCATCTGTATGACGGTCTGCAAAAACTGGGTTATGAGTTAAGTTCACATATTAGCCCGGTAGTGCCGGTAATAATCGGTTCGAAAGAGGACGGTTTACGCATCTGGCGCGAGCTTATTTCGCTGGGCGTTTATGTGAATCTTATCCTGCCACCTGCCGCGCCTGCAGGCATCACTCTGCTGCGCTGTAGCGTAAACGCTGCCCACAGTCATGAGCAAATCGATGCCATCATTCAGGCATTTGCTACTCTGAAGCAGTAATGTGAGCCCGCCGTGGTGTTGCGCCACGGCGGGTTTAATGTTGTCTGTCGTACCAATACACCAGGCTCAACGCCATCAGGACAAACGCTACCGGTAAACCGAGCGCGGTAACAGGTGCACTCAACGCAAATAGCAACCCCAGATTGACCATGATTTGATAGCTGATCCAGGTGAGTAAGCCAACGATGACGCCTACAGCGAGACGGCTACCCACCCCTGGCGAGCGCGGGGCGCTAAAGGTGAACGGCACAGCCAGCAAAATCATCGCCAGGGTCAGGATCGGTTGCCCCAGTTTTTCCCACAGTGCAAGGCGGTATTCGCTGCTGGGTTGTCCGGTTTCCTGCAAATAATGGATGTAATGATTAAGCTGACGGACAGAAAAAGTATTCCCCGGCATCGATAACTCTTCAAGATCCATACTGGTGAAGGCCGATTGCCAGGCAAGATTATCTGATGTTTCCAGCGTTTCTTTGCCATTCAACCATTTTTTATGATTCACACCATGCAGGATCCACGTTTTGTCGTCTTCAATGGAGGCACTGCGTGCAAAAATGTAGGATTCGAGCGAGAGATCGTCGCGATAATGAAATATCTCCACGCCCACAGGCTGGCCCTGCTCGTTCAGCGATTTCACCGTCACAAATTCATTACCGCGCCTGGCCCAAAGCATATTGCCGGTAATGTCATCGTCCTCCCCCAACGCGGTGGCAGTCGATTTGATTTGCAGCGCCTGCTGCTGCAATGGCGACGCCACCCACTCATCTATCGCGCCTAACGAAACAGTCCACAATATCCCGGCAACCAGCGCCACCAGTGCAATACGGAAGATAGAAAACCCAGTGCTGCGAATGGCGGTAAGCTCACTGTTTTTCGATAACTGCCCCAGGCCAACAATCCCTCCCAATAATGCGATAAATGGCGAAAGTTCGACCAGTGTACGCGGTAAGGTCATCAGCACCACCAGCACCGCCTGAGTCCAGCGATAACCGCCCGGGCTGACATCATCCAGTTCGTTAATCAGGTTGAAGGTGGTAAAAAGCGGCAGCAATAGCCCTGCGGCGGCGGCAAAACCGAGAAAGAGATGACGGATTAAATAGCGACTGAAAACATTCATCGGGAAAATTTCTGCAGCAAAGAGAAGTCGCGTGCGACCAGCATCAGCAGGCCCATTAGCATGAGTCCGGGTACTAACCACAAACCAGGAATGAGGGGAATCGCACCGTTAGCCACCAGCGTACGGCAGACGTCGCCGCCATAAAAAATGGCAACAAACAGCAACGTCAGTGGCAATAACGTTGAAAATCGCCCTTGCCGCGGTTTTACCCGACTTAATGAAATGGCCAGCAGCGCCATCAACAATGCTGTCAGGCCACGGCTTTGTCGCCATTGCAGTTCGGCATGATCGGCAGGAAAGGCGGAGCGCGCCAGCTCCGTGACCGATTTTGCTTTGCGTTTGACGTTAGGGCTTTGATCCAGCGGATTCAGATGTAATTGCAGATTACGGTAGATCTGTTCGTTGTCGTCACGCCCCTGATGATCGAGAAGATAGGCGGTCCCGTTATGCAACATAACGGTCGGTTTCTCAGGTGATGGGTCAACCACATCAACCGAACGGGCGCGGAAAATGCGGGTTCGATTGGCAGTAGAAGTATAAATCAGCGCGTCAGTCAGGCGATTATTATCCTGATCAACCGTCTGCGAAAGGATCATTCGTCCGTTATCGTTAGTGTTAAATTTCTTTGCCCGCAACTGGCGAACATCCAGCTCCGACTGTGACTGTTGCTCCAGTTGATAAATCTGCGCATAAGCCCACGGCCGACCATACATCGACAGAAGGGTGACAAAAATACTTAGCGGTATCGCCAGATAAAGAACGGCTTTGTACAAGCGTCCCGGACTGCCCCCCGCCGCAGAGATAGCGGTAATTTCCGAGTCGGTATACATCTGCCCTAGCGTCACGCCAACTGACACATACAGACCAACAGGTAACAACATCTCCAGTGCAATCAGCACTTTGTAGAAAACGATATCCAGCACAACATCAAGAGCTAAGGTCCCATTTGCCGCTTCGGTCAGATAACGCTGTGCGGAGTAGCTGGCGAAAATAAAGATCAGAAAACCGACGATAATCAGCACCAGACGGCGCGTACCACGCATGATGTAGTGTTCAACCAGCTTCATCTCACTAACACCCTCAATCCTTTGAATTTTTTATTCATTGATCAGTTTCTGCGCCAGCGCAATGACATGATCTACCTCTTCCGGCGTCAGGCTGCCGTCCTTTGCCCACTGAATTTGCCCGTCTTTATTCAGCACCAGAATGGTTGAACTCTGCTCCGGCAACCGCCAGGCAACGCGTCCCAGTCCATTGCCGTCAATAACGAATTGCGCCCACGGATAGCGGCGTTTATTTTTTTCGATTTTGCCAACGACAAAATAGCCAGTACCAAAGATGGCATCATCGGTGTTCACAATGGTGGTGGGCTGAAAACGATCCTGCGGAAAGTTTGCCGCTTCAACCGCTTTAATTAACAGTGAGTTCTTTTTCTTCGCCGACTTACGCCCGGCGATATACTGGATAATGCGGACTTTTCCCGCCAGCTGTGTGCTGTTCCACTTTTGGTAGTGAATTTCGTCGTCGCTATTCAGAAGCAGCTCGCCGCCTTCCTGGATATAAACGGGGGTAACCGTTTTGCCAGTGACGAAATTGTGTGCCTGCACACCCTGGGCTAAGAGCATGATAATCAGCGCAATAATCAAACGAGATGACATCATTGCTCCGGTTATAGCGGAAAACGCGAAATCAGCAGCTCTAAGCGCTGGCGAATATCGCTATCCAGCGCCACCGGTGCATCATACGACTGGCGGTTTTCCATATCATCCGCCACCATGTCGTCGTGTTTATCCCCCATCAGGCCATTAATGGCGGCGAGGAAGCGGGAAATCTGTAACGCCTCTTTATTTTCAGGATCAAGCGATCTTAAGGTGTCGTAATAAGAAACCTGCTGGCTGATGATTTTTCGCACATCATGAAATTCCCTGCCGGTTAGTCGCGGTTTGGCAATTATCTCTTTCAGGGTATGCATTTGCTTTTGCCGATAGGCAATAAAACCGCTTACGCTTTCTAACTGGCTATGGCGTAATGAATAGTTCACCAACGACCAGACCGGAGAGCTTAAATAAACCCGTAACAAGTTGCCGTAATACGACACAATATTTTTCTTACCGTTACGAAAACCGTCCTGAAAACGCCCCAAAAAAACGGTCGTTTTGCCGAATAAAAATCCGGCCTGATGCTTCTTTAAATACAGCCGTTGCGCAAAACGCAGGTGCTTGTAGCGCGCTCGCATGTATTTAAATTGTTTGCGCTCATCAGCAGTCAGCTCATCGCCTTTGGCCTGTTTGCATATTAAACGCAGTAACTCCTGGCGATTGACGCCATTGAGCCAGAATTGCAGGCATAACGCGTAATTATCATGGATGATTTCGGTGGTACAACTTAGTGCGATAGTCGGCGGCAAACTGACCTGTGCATCAACGACATCATCTTCTTCAACTGCAACAAATAGACGCTCGCTCGCCTCAAGCGGGAAATATTTTCTCATCATCAGGATTTCTCTCCGGCTGCGTTATAAAGCAAGGAATGGCGCTGAAAAAATGCCTTTAAGGTCGGAATTAACGAGAGCACCACATCCAGACATTGCCCACCGAAATAAGCAAACGCTGCTCCCAGCACGCCAAACAGATGACAGAACATGAACAGCAATACGATGTAGCCGATTGAGGCGATGGTTTGCGCCACGAGAAAAGCGCGCTGTTTTCCCGCCATCAATAGCAATGACTCCTGTGGGAAGCCCAGCATCGAAATCACAATTGCGCCCAGCATCACCTGAATCAGGTCATACGCTTCGAGATACTTAACGCCAAACACCAGCGAAATGAGCGGCTTGCCGACGATCAACACCGCGAGCGCCACCAGAATTCCGATTCCGCCCGCCAGTAAACCTGACTTCACGCCTAACAACCACGGTCTGGTGGTGCGCGGATCTAAACGCATCACCTCTGGGTAAAAACTTTTGCCCAGTAAACCCGCTGGCGTTCCGGCGGCGTCGAAGAATGTCATGGCGATTTTAAATAACCCGGCGGCAGCGGGTCCTAACACGATCCCCACCAGCACTGTGCTGCACGAGTTACGCGCCGACCAGATGGAGTGGGCAATGTTGGTTGACCAGACAAAACTCCACGCGCCTTTGATGTGTCGGGCAGACTCAAACAGATTCAATTTGAACGCGTTATGGATATTTCTGCGGCGTAATTCGCGCGCGGCAAACCACCAGTACATGGTGCCGCCAACCAGATTCGACACGTACCAGGCAATAACAAAGCCCGCAAAACCAAAGTCAAAATACCAGGCTACGACGCTCCCCGCTGCGCGCAGAAAAGGTTTCGTCGCTTGCTGTACAGCAATTAGATCGAAGCGATCTACCGCACGCAGAATGCCGGTCGGCGTGGAGGAAGCCATTGAAGGAATGAGCGTGCAATACAGCGCTGCCAGCCAAAAGCTTTGGTCATCCAGACCTAATGAATGGGAAAGAAAAGGGAGTAAGGCAATGCCGCCGACAATCGCCACCGCGCCGCTGACGATATCCAGCGAGAAGGAAAATGAGACGACATTGCGAAATTGCTGCGGATTATTGTTGGTTAATGCTGGTGTTCCGTACTGAACCACCAGCTGCCATGTCTGAAACTTAATAAAATCGCTGATCGACTTGGCGTACGATTGTACAATCACCAGTACGCCAAACATGGCGGGCGTCATCCCTTTACCGGCACACGAGAGCGCCAACAGACCCAGTAAAGCGCTCACGACATTACTGGAGCCTAACCAGGCGCTATTGCGAATAATGGTGCGAAACGCGCCATCTGCAAACCAATGTTTGATGTTAAAACCCGCCAATTCAACCTGACCTTATCGTTGATAGTAAAAAGTATCCCGCCAGCCTTAAGTTAAACTTCGGCGGTCAGAAACGATGGCAACCAGAGAAACCGCCTTCTGTGCCTGTTCCAGCACTTCGCTGTAAGGCGCTCTGGAATCAATCTCAAGAATTTTTGTGCCGTTATAGCCAATCTTCGACATGACGCCGATTTTGTCCTGCAATTCGGCATAGTCATGGTCAGGCTTGCGGGAAATGGCAGTATCAATATCAATCCCCAAACGAATGATTAATTCAGGACGGTATTGCGCCATTTGTTGGTATAAACGCCGTTCGCGCTGCGCCAGAAACATGCTGATTTTCCCGGTCGCACGTTCGACGCCGATCCCCGGTCCGTCATAATAAAAGCCCGAAATTTCAGCCTGCGGGAAGCGATCGCTGACCACCAGAACGCCACTTTGCGCCAGTCGCTGAACCTTGCGTAGATTCGCCATTCTTCGCAGCGAGAAGCAGTACATAATCACCGCCGCCCATAGCGCTGGAGATTTGGTTTTCATGCTTTGGGTTTTCGATGATTTGGCCGCCAGTCGCCGTTCGAGCCAGACGCCAACCAACGGCAATCGTTTGATTTTGTCGCCGTCTTCGCCCGAGAGCAGCCCCAGATAGCGCCGCTCGGTTTGCCAGTGTTGTTGCAGCGATTTCACCAGGTCGGTGGTCAGTGTGGATTTACCGGTGCCATCACACCCGACCACCGCAATCAGCCCCGGAATGTAGTTGGGCTGCGGCGCGGTTGTACTATTAACAGTTTGTGTTTGTAGTGCGTCCATTCGTTAAATCATCCCCTATCCATTTTGGTGATCAGGAAAGCGCAGCGTGAATTGCGCGTAGTGACGCTTGCAGAATTTCATCGGCTGGTTGCCGACCATCCAGTTCAAGGATCTTTGCGCCATTGAATGTCAGTTGCGGCGTAACGGCGATTTTTTCCTGTAACGCTGCCAGTTGGTGGTCAGGTTTACGCGCAAACGCGGTTTGTTCATCAATACCAAGACGAATCAACAATACGGGCAAATAAGACGCCATCCATTGGTACAGCTTCAGCTCGCGCTGCCTTAACATTTTTATCCAACCGTTACCGCCCGTGGTTTTTGCCAATTGCGGGCCATCAAAGCGAAAACCCGGCACTTCAACCTGCGGGTAGCGGTCGGTGATGAGCAGGTAGCCTTGCTGGCTTTTACACAACATTTTGCGAAACTTGTACGCCCGCCAGCAGGAAAGCAGATAGATAACCAGCGCAGTCATATTGCCAGGCGGTGTGGAGGGCTTTTCGTGCACATGTGCCGCTTTACTTCGCAGATAACGCCCAAAAGGTGCGCCAATAACAGGGAGCTGTGAAATCCATTCGCCAATTCGCCCGGACGATTGCCCGAGATAAATGTGTTCTGTTGGCATTGTTGCTGCCAGTTCATTTACCAGGCTTGCCGTGAGGGTCGATTTACCTGAACCATCACATCCTACAATGGCAATAACACGCACTGGCGTGGAATTAATTATTGACATATTACGTTGATTCACGAAAAACCCGGCAGCAAATAATGTATTGAATATTACGTGGTCCGTGCTCAGAATATCCGTTCAACCTTATTGTGACAATGGTTAATTGTGACATTGACCTGAATTACGCTTTCATAAAAACATATTAACCAAATAAATATTTTTAATGGATATTTAAATTAAAGGATATATTCATGCAGTCAATAACACCTCCATTAATTGCCGTTATTGGTAGCGATGGTTCAGGCAAGTCAACGGTGTGTGAACATCTCATTACCGTTGTCGAAAAATATGGTGCAGCCGAAAGAGTTCATTTAGGAAAACAGGCTGGAAATGTCGGTCGTGCAGTGACAAAATTACCGTTGATGGGAAAATCCTTACATAAAACAATTGAACGAAATCAGGTGAAAACAGCAAAAAAATTGCCTGGCCCTGTTCCGGCGCTGGTAATTACAGCGTTTGTCGCCCGTCGCTTACTGCGCTTTCGTCATATGCTTGCCTGTCGTCGTCGCGGGTTAATTGTTCTAACCGACCGTTATCCTCAGGACCAAATTCCTGGCGCTTACGATGGTACAGTGTTCCCACCTAACATTGAAGGTGGTCGTTTTGTCTCATGGCTGGCAAGCCAGGAACGTAAAGCGTTTCACTGGATGGCGAGCCATAAACCTGATCTGGTCATCAAACTCAATGTTGACCTTGAAGTTGCCTGCGCGCGTAAACCCGACCATAAACGGGAATCGCTGGCGAGGAAGATTGCCATAACGCCACAGTTAACCTTTGGTGGTGCACAACTGGTTGATATCGACGCCAATCAGCCACTGGAAAAGGTACTGGTTGATGCAGAAAAAGCGATTACGGATTTTATGACCGCGCGTGGTTATCACTAGTCAAAAATGGAAATGCCCGATCGCCAGGACCGGGCATTTTCAGGAAGGTTAAATCAACTGCAATGCTATCCAGTACAACCCACCAGAAAGAAAAATCGCCGCCGGTAAAGTAAACACCCACGCCATCAGGATGCTGGTTACCGTTTTACGCTGTAACCCACCGCCGTCCACCACCATCGTCCCTGCTACCGCAGACGAGAGGACGTGTGTTGTGGAGACGGGCATCCCAATATAACTGGCAAGGCCGATAGACACTGCCGCCGTCATTTGTGCCGCCATGCCTTGCGCATACGTCATGCCGCGCTTACCAATCTTCTCACCGATGGTCATCGCTACACGACGCCAGCCAATCATGGTGCCGATGCCGAGCGCCAGTGCTACCGCCATGATGATCCACACCGGTGCGTACTCAATGGTGCTTAACATATCGCTGCGCAGTTTTTTCAGCAGGTTCTGGTCTTCTTTACTGACGCCTGGCAGTTTCGCCAGCTTCGCGGAGGTATCAGAGATGCACAGCATAATGCGGCGCAGCTGGCTGCGCTGACTCACGCTTAACGGCTCGTAACTTTCCATATTGCCTGGCAGCATCGTTTTAACGCGCGCAATCGCATCAAAGGTATTTGCCGGATGACAGTGAAACTCTGTTACTTGCGTGCCATCAGTCGATGTCGCAGGCAATGGAGGTTCCATCGTAATCAACTTCTGCGGCAGTTCAGGATGCTGTTGCAGGTAGTGTTCGAAGTTGGTGACGGCATCGCGGGTACGGGTAATTTCATAGCCGGACGCGTTCATATTGACGACGAAGCCAGCAGGGGCAATCCCCACCAGTACCAGCATTACCAGGCCGATCCCTTTCTGCCCGTCGTTAGCGCCGTGCGAAAACGCCACGCCCGCAGCGGAAACAATCAGCGCAATACGCGTCCAGAATGGCGGCTTACGTTTGCCTTTTTTCTTTTTGCGATCTTCCGGAATGCGGTGAATACGGTCACGCTTTTTCGTCCCGCTCCAGAAACGGCGCAGCAGGAAAATCAGACCACCCGCAATGACCAGGCCGACGATAGGGGAAACAATCAGCGAGGAGAAAATTTTGGTCACTTCACGCAGGTTTAACGCATCCATCACCGATGAGCCGGTTAACAGCGCGTTGGTTAAACCGATGCCGATAATCGCACCAATCAAGGTGTGCGAACTGGAGGCCGGTAAACCAAAGAACCACGTTCCCAGGTTCCAGATAATCGCCGCCAGCAGCATGGAAAAGACCATCGCCAGGCCGTGAGTTGACCCCATATTCAGCAACAAATCGGTTGGTAACATATGGACAATGGCATAGGCAACGCTAAGTCCGCCCAATAACACGCCAAAAAAATTAAAAAATGCCGCCATCACCACAGCAAGTTGTGGTTGCATGGCACGAGTATAAATAACGGTTGCCACCGCATTCGCCGTGTCATGAAAACCATTGATTGCTTCGTAGAACAACACAAATGCCAGAGCAAGTAATAACAAAAGCCCTGTGTATATATCAAGGCCAACAAATAAATTTAGCATATATTAGATTACGCCATTTTGAATTTACGAACGGACGCATTATCAGTGACTTTAACGGCATGGGCAAAGTGAAATATCATTTTTTAACGATAAAAAGCGTGTTATTTCTTGCGTATCAGACAATAAGCATTCATTCAAAACCTTTAGAAATAATCAAAACACAGGTATTCTGCTGGTTAATATATTCACATATAAAATGAATAAATATTGGAATATATAAATATTGAATGTTTTGATTAATCCCCGTACTGATTATTCTTCATAATCAGTACGGGGTTGCTACAACATGTATTACTTTTTCACCACAATTAACGGTTCAATATCACTCTCTTTTTTGATGACCAGTGATTCATCACCGCGCAAACACGTCCCACCGTAGTTGCCGCCAACGGTGAAGGTACATACCTGAATGTATTTACCGTCCACTTTCGGCAAACACCACAGTTGCTGATAGATGTTTTTCTGCTCGGCAAATTTACCGCTGGTTTTGTCCAGCACCTCTTCATGATGGCTGACCAGGTCGATATTGCTACCACAGCGACCAGCGATCGGTTTCACTGCATAACCGGTTTTCACCAGTTCATCATTCACGGAGAAATCGGTATCCAGCAGGTAGCGATGGTGCGGGAACAGCGACCAGAGGATCGGCAGAATCGCTTTGTTGCCGGGGATCACCGTCCACAGCGGCTCAAAGACCAGCACTTCCGGGCGCAGCAATACGTCGATAAGACGCACTTCATTTTGCGGATGACCGGTACGGATCGGCACCGCAGCAAACTCACGGTCGCTAACTTCACGAATCTGATCAAACGCCGTCTCCCACGCCCAGGTTTTCCACACGCAGTTAACCAGTCGCCCTTCCCCATCAATCAGTTGCCCGGCAGCATCCCAGCCCAGTTCATCCAGCCCACGCAAGATACGCGTTTCAAAGCCCGCCTGGTGCAGCGCCTGCTCCATAAACTGCGCGTGATAGTTTTCCTCGATATCTTTGTCCTGCATGATATGGACAAACGGACGTGCACGACTGTGTTTCCAGGCACCAGCCAGTTCGTTAATCAGTCCTTCCGCCGGATTGAAGCCGTTGCCTTTATAGCCCTGCTCCGCCCAACGTTCGAGGATCAAGCCCGCTTCGGTATGACAGGAGGCAGAATCGGCGTTGTATTCGTAGACTTTCAGGCCACGTTCGTCCATGCAGAAATCCATACGACCGGTGATCATATGGTGACGGCGACGCTGCCAGGAGAGACGCAAACGTGGCCAGAGGATTTTCGGAATGTCGAACAGCGCCAGCAGGTTGTCATCTTTTAGCACCTTGTCGGTTGCGTGAAGATACATCAGGTGCAGCTCGTTGGTGGCTTTAATCAGCTCCTGCTCTGCGCTCTCGGTAATGGTGTAGTAATGATACGGATCCTGATTGATCACCTGACCGTTGGCCTGTACATAGGCGTTTTGCAGCGGATCTTTTTCATCCAGCCATTTACCGTCAAACTGGCCTTTGTTTTCCAGACGCGCCCCGCTGATTTTCAGCAGTTCGCCTGCAATTTCCGGCTGTGGCAAGCTGTATTCGGTATCTTCCGTCTGGATCATCCAGCCCAGAATAGTGGTGTCATCAAACGTGTCTTTAAGGGTATAGCCGCCGTTTTCGACCACCATCTCCAGCTCGCGCGTCCACTGTTGCCCTTGCGGCAACGGGGAATGAATCACGTTCTGTTCCGCAATACGGACTTTGTTGCCATGCAATTGGGTAATGATGGCGACATGGCCAGTGTCTTTAAATTCACCGCCTTTATCCCAGATAAGAAGCGCACCCGCGACCGGCGCACGCGGCGAGCCGTTAGGAAATGCCTGCAATGGCAGGATGTTGTCATTGACCACTTCACGCAGGAAGCGCAGCGAGAAAATCTCCCACGCCATACCCACGTCAGTGAAGACCACACCGTAATTCAGAAAGAGAAAACGGCGAGCAAATTCAACGCATTGCCATTTGTGGCCCATATATTCGTCGTCGATATAGCTACGGAATACGGCGTCATCTTCGTATTCCTGCGGATCGAGAGAACTGTAATCTGAAGAGTAGATTGCTACCCCACCTGGGGCGTAGCCCAATAATGTCCCGAACGGGGCATCCTGGCTGGTCGTTCCTTTGCTCATCACTTTACCTTTAACAATACAACCTAAGCAGTTGGCGTAATTGTTGTGCTCTGATTACCTGCTCAGCGACATTAACCGGACAGAGGTCAGACTAATCATACACCTCATCGCAGCGGCTGGCGCAAAGGGTTAAAAAATTCACATTCTGTACAGCAAGTGACCTGCTACACTGCTTCAACACTACCACTCAGAAGGCAACTCACTATGACAGACAATACTTATCAGCCCGCGAAAGTCTGGACGTGGGATAAATCCGCTGGCGGCGCGTTCGCCAATATCAATCGCCCGGTTTCTGGTCCGACGCATGAAAAAACGCTGCCGGTGGGCAAACATCCACTGCAACTCTATTCGCTGGGAACGCCAAACGGACAGAAAGTAACGATTATGCTTGAGGAGCTGCTGGCGCTGGGCGTTACTGGTGCAGAGTACGACGCCTGGCTGATTCGTATTGGCGATGGCGATCAATTCTCCAGCGGCTTTGTCGAAGTGAACCCAAACTCGAAGATCCCGGCATTGCGCGACCATACCCATAATCCACCGATCCGCGTGTTTGAGTCTGGATCGATTCTGCTTTATCTGGCGGAGAAATTTGGCTACTTCCTGCCGCAGGATCTGGCAAAACGGACTGAAACGCTGAACTGGCTGTTCTGGTTACAGGGCGCGGCACCGTTCCTCGGCGGTGGTTTTGGTCACTTTTACCATTACGCGCCGGTGAAAATTGAGTACGCCATCAACCGCTTTACCATGGAAGCCAAGCGCCTGCTCGACGTGCTGGATAAGCAACTGGCGCAGCACAAGTTTGTTGCGGGCGATGAGTACACCATTGCGGATATGGCGATCTGGCCGTGGTTTGGCAACGTGGTGTTAGGCGGCGTGTATGATGCCGCAGAGTTTCTTGATGCGGGAAGTTATAAACACGTACAACGCTGGGCGAAAGAAGTGGGCGAACGTCCGGCGGTGAAGCGTGGGCGTATTGTTAACCGCACCAACGGGCCGCTGAACGAGCAGTTGCATGAGCGCCATGACGCCAGTGATTTCGAGACGAATACGGAAGATAAGCGTCAGGGGTAAGTCGCAACATTGGCAGGCTTATCGCTATGTAGCCGGATAAAGCATTTACGCCGCATCCGGCTTTAATCATCACGCGCTGGTAATGTCGTAATCCATTTGGCGCAGTGCGTCTAATGTGGCTTTGGCTTCGTCTTCATCGATAATGCTCATGGCAAATCCGACGTGCACCAGTACCCACTGGCCCAGCAGATCGGCAGGGTTACCTTCACAAATCAGGGCGATATTCACGTCGCGCTTGATACCACATACTTCAACCTGCGCAAGCTGGTGAATATCTTCACCGACAGCAAGCACCTGGCCTGGAACGCCAATACACATTGTTAACTCCGGTTATTCAACTTCAATACTTTTGACGATTAGCGAATCGCCGGTATCGACACGCAACCGCTCGCCGTGACAGATCGGACACTGCGCATCGTGCTGATGAATCTCCACCACCTGGCTACAATCCCAGCACCAGGCCTGGGCGGGTTTATAGACGATATGTAAATCGCACCCTTGCGCCACCGTTCCGTGGCAGACAATTTCAAAACTAAAACGGACGGCGCTCTCCTCAACGCAGGAGAGCGCGCCAATTTCCAGCCACACGGCGGTGACGCGCTTAACATCGTGCTGCTCCGCCTGCCGTTGGATAATTTCAACGGCGCTCTGGCAAAGCGACAACTCATGCATTTTCGCCACTCCTGCGGCCAAACAGCAGGGCGCGACGCCCTGCGTGTGGTACATCCGGATTGCTGACTGGCAGCGAAAGGATCATTCGGGCGCAGTCATCCGTCAGGCGTTGGCCCACTTCAATCGACATGCTGTGCGAAAGCGGCGACATCAGCGAACAGGAGAGATATTGAGAAACACCGTCCAGTTCGCCAACGGTAAAGGTCATAGTGCCATACGGCAGTTGCAGACCAATTTTTTCACTCACTTTGCGCAGCGGCCAGAGTTGATCCGGGCCGGGGAAGATAACTGCACTCAGCATCCACGGGGTGATCACACACCCCGTCCACTGACCTTCGAACAGCGTAAAGTCAGAAACATACACCGGCATTGAAGGATGCAGAAAAGAGAGATCGTGCATCGAACGCCGGGCAATTTCTTCAAACGCTGCCTGTACTTGCGCCTTCGGGGAGGTCTGGAAACCTGTTATCTCTTCAGTCATGAATCGCCTCCCGTGGGATAGCTTCCACGCCTGATTCGCGCAGCGCAGCCAGAACCTGCTCAAGCGCAGGTTCAATCATCGCTTCGACCGTCGGCGTTAAGCCGATGTGTGGCTCCAGTGATTCCGGGATCACGCCGACCAGGGTCAGCTTTTTCGGAAACTCGCCGGTGAAGCGCAGGGCCGACAATACGTCGGCCAGGCCAAGCTGATGCGGAGAGATTTTGTTGGTAAACAACGCCGGAACTTCTTCATCCCGCAGGATCATCATCGTTCCCGGCGCGTTCTTTTTCGACACAATGGCATCCGCAATAATCAGATGATCGCGATTTGCCATGTCGCCAAGCAGCTCCATTCCCGCCGTGCCGCCATCGAGGATCTCAACATAATCCGGCAGAATGTATCGTTGCTCTAACGCTTCGACAATCCGCACACCGATGGCTTCATCGGTCAGCAAAATATTGCCGACCCCTAAGACTAAAATACGCATTACAGAACCTTCACTGAAACCACTTCGTTGCCGTCAGCATCCACTACGTGTACCGCACAGGCCATGCACGGGTCGAAGGAGTGAATGGTACGCACCACTTCCAGCGGTTTATTCGGATCGGCAACCGGCGTACCCACCAGCGACTGCTCGTAAGGACCGACGTCATCATTGAAGTTACGCGGGCCAGAGTTCCAGGTTGATGGAACAACTGCCTGGTAGTTACTGATAATACCGTCTTTGATCACCATCCAGTGAGAGAGCATACCGCGCGGCGCTTCGAGGAAGCCAACACCTTTGAACTCACCCGTTGCCGGAATGTTCGGCTTCACAAAGGTGGTGTGATCGCCTTTGCCGATATTGGTGATCAGTGCACTGTATTGATTTTGCAGGATATCCTGCAATTCGCAGCAGTGAACGGTACGACCAATAATACGGCCCAGCGTGGAGTGCAGCTGCGCCACTTCCAGCGTGTTGCCAGTCAGTTTCTGATAAATCGCAACGATTTCATTCAGTTTGTTCTGGGTAGACTCGCGTCCTGCCGCCAGTTTCACCAGCATGTTAGCCAGCGGACCCACTTCTACCGTTTTGCCGTAGAAAGTCGGTGATTTCACCCAGGAGTATTTACCGTCGTCAGACCAACCATCATAAGCCGGAATGGTGGTACCTTCCCACGGTGCCTGCGGCGCTTCGTCTTTATACCAGGAGTGCTTCGCGCTCTCCTGAATGCCTTTAATCAGGTATTCATCGGAGTGGGAAGTGATCGGGCGATACGAGGACAGATCCGCATTCTCAATGTAGCCGCCCGGGAACAGGAAGCTGCCGTTTTTGCTGTCGGTCGGGAATTCCGGCACGCTCAGGTAGTTCACCGCACCTTTACCACGCGTCAGCCATTCCGGGTAGAACGCGGCGATAACCGCGGTATCAACCTTGTAAACCTGCTCAACAAAGTCGCTCAGTTTATCGATGAAAGACTTGATGTACATCAGGCGCTCAAGGTTCAGCACGCCCAGACCGTCGAGGTTGATTGGGTTAGCGACCCCACCTACCGCCAGGTTCTGAATGTGCGGCGTTTTACCGCCCAGCAGCGCCACGACGCGGTTAGCGTCACGCTGGCACTCCAGCGCCTGCAGGTAGTGCGCTACCGCAATCAGGTTCACTTCCGGCGGCAGTTTCATCGCCGGGTGACCCCAGTAGCCATTGGCGAAAATACCCAACTGACCGCTGGCAACCAGATCTTTGATCTTGTTCTGAACTTTGGTGAACTCTTCCGGGCTGTTCAGGTGCCAGGTCGAAACACCTTTCAGCATTTCGGAGGCTTTGGTTGGATCAGCTTGCAGTGCAGAAGTGATGTCCACCCAGTCCAGCGCCGAGAGCTGATAGAAATGAACGATATGGTCATGCGTGGTGTGCGCAGCCAGAATGATGTTACGGATGTATTGCGCGTTAACCGGAACGTCGATATTCAGTGCACTTTCTGCCGCACGAACGGAAGACAGCGCGTGAGTAGTCGTACATACGCCACAGATACGTTGCACAATCATCCATGCATCGCGCGGATCGCGGTTTTTCACGATCTCTTCCATGCCGCGCCACATGGTACCGGAAGCCCATGCTTTCGAAACGACGCCATTTTCGATTTCGCAATCGATGCGTAAATGCCCCTCAATACGGGTTACCGGATCAATAGTAATTCTCTGGCTCATGCTTTGCTCGCCTCATGACGATTATGATCGTTTTGTTTTAAAGGAGGAAGTATCGGCAGTAGACGAATGAGTACGATGTAAGCGCAAATCTCAATAGCCACAAAACCAATAGAAATCAACAGTTCTTCCCAGGTCGGGAAGTAGGCGTAACCGCCGCCCGGGTTGAATGCCACCAGCGAATAGGTCAGACGCCAGGTTGCACAACCTAACAGCGCGCTCAGTGCTGACAGGAACAGCATGCGGGAATCATTACGCAGCTTCGCCACACGCAGAACGACCAGCGGGAAGAGCATCAGCAGGACTTCAATCCAGAACATCACGGAGTAGAAGTCACCGGCAAACGCTAACGACAGCTTGTCGCGATAGATAAGCTCGCCAAAGCGCAGCACGATGAAAATCGCCAGCAACACACTGATGGTGTTGGTCAGCTTAACGAACAGACTCTTTTCATCCGGACCGTTGCCACGCAGACCCGCCTGCACCAGCGAACCTTCAAAGATGACAATTGAGAAGCCCATGATGAACGCCGTCAGCAGCGAGAACAGCGGCAACATTTCATAGCTTTGCCACAGCGGATGCACCTTGTAGCCCGCCGAGATCATCAGCGACCCCATTGAAGACTGGTGCATGGTCGGCAGCAGTGCGCCAAGCGCGATGATAAAGAACATCACCTTGTTCAGACGCTGTAGCGACACCTTCCAGCCCAGACGTTCAAACAGTGCCGGAGCAAACTCAAGCGCCATCACGCCGATGTAGATGGTCATACAGACCGCCGTCTCGAACAGTACCGAGTTCACGTTGAAGTGACCCGGAATGTAGAAGTACGGCAGGTTCCAGTAGCGACCCACGTCGATAGTGATCGACAAGCCACCCAGTGAATAACCAAACAGACTCGCCAACAGCGCCGGACGCACCAGCGGATGGTATTGCCCACGGTTAAAGACGTATACTGCCCACGCCAGCGCCCAGCCGCCACAGGCAAAGCCGGTACCGATCAGCAGGTCAAACGCGATCCACACGCCCCACGGGAAGCCGCCGTTCAGGTCGGAGACAGAGCCCAGACCGAACACCAGACGCTTCACAATCAGGAGCATACAGATGACGATTAACGGTCCAAAAATCATGACCGGTTTACTGATGATTTTGCCGCCCAGCGGTTGTGGATCATGACTCATGATCGTCTCCTCCGTCGTGATGGTCGTTTTTAGTGTTGCGACGAACCAGCACGGTTAAGCCCGCCAGCACAGCCAGTGGTAGCATCATGCCTTTATACAAGGTGTGTTGAATATTTTCGGAACGCGCACCAGTAGAAAGATCGTCCAGTTTCGGCAGGTCGAGATTTTCATAAGGCACACCCGTCAGTACCAGAACCTGAGTACCGCCGCCCTCTTTCTCGCCGTACAGATGCGGATAATATTTCGGCACCGTATGCAGGTAAGTGTCGCCAGATTTCAGCGTCTGACGCGGATAGTGGTATTCGCTGCCCGGCTTCAGCGCCAGACGTTTTTTCGCCTCCGCCATCAGCTCTTCACGCGTACCAAAAATCACCGCGCCCGCCGGGCACACTTCTACGCAGCCAGGCAGACCGCCTTTATCGAGACGTTCCACACCTTTCTGGTTGCACAACTCGCACTTATGCAGCGCACCAAACGGGTTGTTGTAGTCGTACTTCGGCACGTTGTATGGGCAGGCGACCATGCAGTAACGGCAGCCGGTGCACACATCTTTGTCGTAATGGACAATACCGGTTTTCGGATCTTTTTTCAGTGCAGAGACCGGGCACACAGAGACACAGTTCGGATCGACGCAGTGCATACACTGTTTCTTAATGTACGCGTAGCCATTCTCCTCCTGGTCTTTGTTGACCCCTGTGCCGCTGGTCCACACCTGAATGATGTTATTGGTGTACGGCGACAGTTTGTCGTTGTTCGACCAGGTCTGTTCCCCTTGCGGGTTACGTTCAGGGAAATTGATATCCTGACACTTGGTGACGCACGCCTGGCAGCCAACGCACAAGGTCGAGTCGTACAACATCCCCAGCGATCCCGGAATTGGCGGGCGGTTTTCAGCAGCCGCATGACTGACAGACGGCAGCGCGCCCGTCAGCAATGCCCCGCAGGAGGCTGCTTTAATAAAATTACGTCTGTTCACGGTTATTCTCCCCGTGAGTCAGCGTTATCTTTCTTTTGCTGACGACCCAGTTCACGCACCGCCATCACGCTGACACCGGCAACCAGCCCAACCACACCGCCGAGCAAACCAATAGCGCCTGCCGAGACGTTGCCGCCTTCTTTAGCGTTAACATCCGGTTTCTGTGAACGCGGAGTCTGGTTTTCGACGTTGGCAAGCTGATGGATGCCTTTATGGAAGCCGATACCTTCTTCGTTACAGCCATAGCACGGGTGACCAATCGCCACCGGCCACACACCGCCAACATCGCAGAATTGCAGCGTTGAGCAGTTGCCGTAAGTTTCTGGCCCTTTACAGCCGAGGTGGTACAGGCACCAGCCTTCGCGGTGGCCTTCATCACCGAACTCTTTGGCAAAACGACCAGCATCGAAGTGCGGGCGACGTTCGCAGTGTTCGTGAATCAGACGGCCATAGGCGAAGGTCGGACGATTTTTGTCATCCAGTTTCGGCGGTTTGCCGTAAGTGATGATGTGCGCAACGGTCGCGAGGAAGTTGTGCGGGTTCGGCGGGCAGCCCGGAATATTGATAACGGTTTTGCCTGGCAGAACTTCTTGCAGGCTGACTGCGCCAGTTGGGTTAACTCCAGCTGCGGCAACACCGCCCCACGCAGAGCAGGAACCGATAGCGATAATCGCTGCTGCGCCTTCTGCCGCTTTGCGGATGTGATCCACAATCGGCTCACCAGCAACCATGCAATAAATACCGTTATCTTTTAATGGGATGGAACCATCCACAACCAACACATACTGCCCTTTGTACTTCTCAAGTGCGTTATGTTTGTTCTCTTCGACCTGATGACCGAAGGCGGCGGAAAGCACTTCGTGATACTCCAGAGAGATAGTCTCCAGCACGAGGTTTTCTACCGTTGGATGCGTTGCACGAAGCAGAGATTCCGTACAACCGGTGCACTCCTGCGCGCCAATCCAGATAACTGGCGGACGCTGCGGGTTAGTAACCGATTCGGCCATCTCTGCAGCGGCTTTGCTACTTAACCCCATGGTGGCGGCTAATGCTGCACAAAGCTTCATGAAATCACGACGGTTAATGCCGTGAGAATGGATGAGGGTGTTATCTCCAGTCATTTATAGTTATTCCGTTGCGAAGACCTGGCATATATTTTGCCTCAATCGCAAAATCAATAATGCGATCGATGCGCCATTTACCACACATTTATTATGGTTATCGATATCATGATACTGCGGCGGGGCGCTAAAACGAAGGGAAGAAGCATTAGTGTAATTAATTAAAGCAAGATAATACGTATGTTTGATCAATTTTCGAGGCGATAACCGGCCATAAAAAAGCGCAACGTAGAACAGGAATTATTCTCACGAAAGAAATCCATTACCATCTCTTTATCCAGTCCATAGCGGCGCGTCAGAATACCCGCTTCCCAGGCGCTGAGCTGGCGATCTCCGGTCTTTTCGTACATCCGGTGCGAGTAGCCTAATACAAAACCGCGTTTATAATCGGCACAGTATTTTGTCACATTAACCGCACTGTCGGCATGCGTTGCTTTTAATCCCGCCATTAAGCCTTTACCAAAATGGTTATTCATCGTTCACCTCATTCGCTATATATTGTCATATATAGCGATATTTTAGGCAAAGAACGACTTTTGCGCACGCTATTTTTTCATGCTTGTTTAAGACGTAATCCCGTAAGAGATAAACCTATCAGGAGAGATATTTATCGAACCATTTCAGTGTCCTTTGCCAGGCAAGATCGGCGGCAGATTTGTCATAACGGGGCGTGGAATCATTATGGAATCCGTGATTAACCCCCGGATAGATATACTCCTCATAAACCTTATTATTGGCTTTCAACGCCGCCTCGTAAGCAGGCCAGCCCTCGTTGATTCGGGTGTCCAGTTCCGCGAAGTGGAGTAGTAAAGGCGCTTCAATCTTCGCCACATCGGCAGTGGGTGCCTGGCGACCATAAAACGGCACCGCGCAGGCCAGTTCCGGATACGCGACAGCCGCCGCGTTCGATACGCCACCGCCATAGCAAAATCCGGTAATACCCACTTTGCCTGTCGCTTGCGGATAGCGTTGCATAAACTCAATTGCGGCAAAGAAATCATTCATCAGTTTGGTTGGATCAACCTGCTGTTGCAGCTCACGACCTTTATCATCATTTCCCGGATAACCTCCAACGGAACTTAAGCCGTCAGGTGCCAGGGCGATATACCCCGCCTTCGCCACTCGCCGTGCCACATCTTCGATATACGGATTCAGTCCACGATTCTCATGCACCACCACCACGGCTGGCGTTTTGCCGCTCATTTTTGCGGGTTTCACCAGATAACCCCGTACCTCGCCGTGACCATTTGGCGAAGGATACGTGATGTACTCAGCAACAATCTCCGGGTCGGTAAACTCTACCTGAGTCGCCAGCGCATAATTTGGCTTGAGCAAATCAAACAACGCTAATGCCGTCATCCCGCCTACCGCATACTTCGCCGCAAGGTTGAGGAACTCACGTTTCGAGATTTTCCCGTGAGCGTAATAGTCGTAGTAATCCAACAACTCTTGTGGGAAATCTTTGGCGGTTAAACGCGGCATCGTTGCACTCCTCAACTGGTGTTTTTTTAAGCAAAGCATAAGCACGTGTTTTCGCCCAGTTTTTCGTCACTCTGTGAGCCAGACTACGGGATACGCGCTGGCGAATCGCTAAACTAGAAACATTGTTTCGAAATTGAACGGTGGAAAGGAGAGGTCATGGTCTGGTTAGCGAATCCCGAACGTTACGGGCAGATGCAGTACCGCTATTGCGGAAAAAGCGGTTTACGCCTGCCCGCGTTATCGCTCGGTTTATGGCACAATTTCGGTCACGTTAACGCGCTGGAATCACAGCGTGCGATCCTGCGTAAAGCGTTTGATTTGGGCATTACGCACTTTGATTTAGCCAACAATTACGGGCCACCTCCAGGAAGCGCAGAAGAGAACTTTGGTCGCCTGCTGCGGGAGGATTTTGCCGCTTATCGCGATGAACTGATTATCTCTACCAAGGCTGGCTACGATATGTGGCCCGGCCCTTACGGCTCTGGCGGTTCACGTAAATACCTGCTCGCCAGCCTCGACCAAAGCCTGAAGCGGATGGGGCTTGAGTATGTCGATATCTTTTACTCTCATCGCGTCGATGAAAATACGCCGATGGAAGAAACCGCCTCTGCGCTGGCTCATGCGGTACAAAGCGGTAAGGCGCTGTATGTCGGGATCTCCTCTTACTCGCCAGAGCGGACGCAAAAAATGGTCGAGTTACTGCGCGAGTGGAAAATTCCGCTGTTAATTCATCAACCTTCGTACAATTTACTGAACCGCTGGGTGGATAAAAGCGGCCTGCTGGATACCCTGCAAAATAACGGCGTGGGCTGCATTGCCTTTACTCCTCTGGCTCAGGGATTGCTGACCGGAAAATATCTCAACGGCATTCCGCAAGATTCACGGATGCATCGTGAAGGGAATAAAGTTCGTGGTCTGACGCCGAAAATGCTCACCGAAGCCAACCTCAACAGCCTGCGGTTATTGAATGAAATGGCACAGCAGCGTGGACAATCAATGGCGCAAATGGCGTTAAGCTGGTTGCTGAAAGATGATCGCGTGACGTCGGTATTGATTGGTGCCAGCCGCGCGGAGCAACTTGAGGAGAACGTGCAGGCGCTGAATAATCTGACATTTAGCACCGAGGAGCTGGCGCAGATTGATCAGCATATCGCCGATGGCGAGCTGAATCTGTGGCAGGCGTCTTCCGATAAATGACCTGTTAATAACGGGCGCGAGAACCGCGCCCGAATCAGATCAGTGATTATGACGAGTCAGTCGGTCAAGATAGCCCATCACAAATGCAGAGAGCACAAACGTCAGATGGATAATGACGTACCACATCAGTTTGTTATCAGGGACATTTTTCGCATCCATAAAGACGCGCAGTAAGTGAATGGAAGAAATTGCCACAATCGACGCTGCTACTTTGTTTTTCAGCGACGTTGCGTCCATTTTCCCCAGCCAGTTCAGCTTCTCTTTGTTCTCGGAGATATCCAGTTGTGAGACGAAATTCTCATAACCGGAAAACATCACCATCACCAGCAAACCGCCAACCAGCGTCATATCCACCAGCGACAGCAACACGAGGATCAAATCTGATTCCGCCATCGAGAAGATATTCGGCAGTACGTGAATAATCTCCTGGAAGAACTTCAGCGCCAGGGCAACTAACGCCAGCGAAAGGCCAAAGTACACGGGGGCAAGCAGCCAGCGAGAAGCATACATTGCATTTTCAAGAAAACGTTCCATACATTCCTGTCGTGTAGTTAAAACGGGCAACAGTATATCGCAATTGAGTAAACAGCGCGCAACAGCAAATCAACATATCCGTTAAACCTTTGTCGCATAAATCCGAGGTTTAGGGATCTTCCTGGTTCCCTTATCAACGCATCGAGAGCGTCTACCCTTAAAGGACGTTGAACCTGAAGGGAGAAAAACAATGTCTCATTTAAAAGACCCGACCACGCAGTATTACACTGGTGAATATCCCAAACAGAAACAACCGACGCCAGGCATCCAGGCGAAGATGACACCGGTACCGGATTGCGGCGAGAAAATCTATGTTGGTAGCGGTCGCCTGAAAGATCGTAAGGCACTGGTGACAGGGGGCGATTCCGGAATCGGTCGCGCTGCCGCCATCGCTTACGCGCGTGAAGGGGCTGACGTGGCGATCAGTTATCTTCCCGTGGAAGAAGAAGACGCTCAGGATGTGAAAAAGATCATTGAAGAATGCGGACGCAAAGCCGTTCTGCTGCCAGGCGATTTAAGCGATGAGAAATTTGCCCGTTCGCTGGTTCACGAAGCGCATAAGGCCTTAGGCGGGCTGGATATTATGGCGCTGGTCGCCGGGAAACAGGTTGCCATTCCTGATATTGCAGACCTCACCAGCGAACAGTTTCAAAAGACCTTTGCCATTAACGTTTTCGCGCTATTCTGGCTAACCCAGGAAGCGATCCCCCTGCTACCGAAAGGTGCAAGTATTATCACCACTTCGTCAATCCAGGCATACCAGCCAAGCCCGCATTTACTGGACTATGCGGCTACGAAGGCGGCGATTCTGAACTACAGCCGAGGCCTGGCAAAACAGCTCGCGGAGAAAGGTATTCGGGTGAATATTGTCGCGCCAGGCCCGATCTGGACAGCACTGCAAATTTCCGGCGGGCAAACGCAGGATAAGATCCCGCAGTTTGGTCAGCAAACGCCGATGAAACGTGCGGGGCAACCGGCGGAACTGGCCCCTGTATATGTTTATCTGGCAAGTCAGGAATCGAGCTACGTCACCGCAGAAGTGCACGGCGTGTGCGGCGGCGAGCATTTAGGTTAAAAAATGCCCGGTTGTGAAAAGCAACCGGGCATCATTTTTATTTCGCTTTGGCAGTTTCTTCGCCAACCAGACCTATCTTCAGGTAACCCGCCTGATGCAGCGTATCCATTACCTTCATCAACGTCTCGTAATCGACGGTTTTGTCCGCTCGGAAGAAGATGGTGGTGTCTTTCTTGCCTTCGGTTAACGCATTCAACGCCGTAATCATTGTTTCATCGGTGACCGGATCGTTACCGATAAACATCGAGTTGTCTGCCTTCACCGACAGATAAACCGGTTTTTCCGGGCGCGGCTGCGGCGTGCTGGTAGAAGCAGGCAAGTTCACCTTCACATCTACCGTCGCTAACGGTGCCGCCACCATAAAGATAATCAGCAGAACCAACATCACGTCGATAAACGGCGTCACGTTGATATCATGCATTTCGCCGTTATCGTCGAGGTTTTCGTTAAGATGCATTGCCATCGGACATTATCCTGCGCGTAATTTTTGTGCGACACGAACCGGATGCGCAGCGGCGCTGGCTTCCAGATCCAGGTCACGGCTTTGCAGCAACAATACCTGCGCTGCAACATCACCCAGCATCGCTTTAAAGCCGCCAATCTGGCGTGCAAATACGTTATAGATAACGACCGCCGGAATCGCTGCCACGAGGCCGATTGCCGTTGCTAACAGAGCTTCTGCGATACCCGGCGCAACGACTGCCAGGTTAGTGGTCTGCGTTTGCGCGATACCAATAAAGCTGTTCATGATGCCCCAGACCGTACCAAACAGACCAACGAACGGCGAAATCGCGCCGATGGTTGCCAGATAGCCGTTACCGCGGCCCATTTGACGACCTACTGCGGCGACCCGACGCTCCAGACGGAAGCTGGTACGTTCTTTAATACCTTCGTTATCGTCGCTGCCTTCTGACAGTTCCAGCTCATTCTGCGCTTCATTGAGCAAATGCAGGCTTAAGCTTTTGCTACCAAAATCAGCGGCGATATCGTTGGCCTGGTTTAAGGAACGCGCTTCAGCCAGCAGTTGCTGCTCGCGCTTAAGGCGACGCTTCTGATTGAAGAACTCTACGCTCTTACTGAAGAAGATTGCCCAGGTGACTACGGAGGCCAAAATAAGCCCAATCATCACGCACTTAACGACAATATCGGCGTGCTGATACATACCCCAGACGGAAAGGTCCGTCTGCATTAAATTATTACCCACTGTGTATCTCCAGGACGCAAGTCACAAAATCTGCGCATAATAATATCAAAACGACGTCGAATTGATAGTCGTTCTCATTACTATTTGCATACTGCCGTACCTTTGCGTTCTTTTCCTTGCGTTTACGCAGTAAAAAAGTCACCAGCACGCCATTTGCGAAAATTTTCTGCTTTATGCCAATTCTTCAGGATGCGCCCGCGAATATTCATGCTAGTTTAGACATCCAGACGTATAAAAACAGGAATCCCGACATGGCGGACAAAAAGCTTGATACTCAACTGGTGAATGCAGGACGCAGCAAAAAATACACTCTCGGCGCGGTAAATAGCGTGATTCAGCGCGCTTCTTCGCTGGTCTTTGACAGTGTGGAAGCCAAAAAGCACGCGACACGCAATCGCGCCAATGGCGAGTTGTTCTATGGGCGGCGCGGAACGTTAACCCATTTTTCCTTACAACAAGCGATGTGTGAACTGGAAGGTGGCGCAGGCTGCGCGCTATTTCCCTGCGGGGCGGCGGCGGTTGCTAATTCGATTCTTGCTTTTGTCGAACAGGGCGATCATGTGTTGATGACCAACACCGCCTATGAACCGAGTCAGGATTTCTGTAGCAAAATCCTCAGCAAACTGGGCGTAACGACATCGTGGTTTGATCCACTGATTGGTGCCGATATCGTTAAGCATCTGCAGCCAAACACTAAAATCGTGTTTCTGGAATCGCCAGGCTCCATCACCATGGAAGTCCACGACGTTCCGGCGATTGTTGCCGCCGTACGCAGTGTGGTGCCGGATGCCATCATTATGATCGACAACACCTGGGCAGCCGGTGTGCTGTTTAAGGCGCTGGATTTTGGCATTGATGTTTCCATTCAGGCCGCTACCAAATATCTGGTTGGGCATTCAGATGCGATGATTGGCACTGCGGTGTGCAATGCCCGTTGCTGGGAGCAGCTGCGAGAGAATGCCTATCTGATGGGCCAGATGGTCGATGCCGATACCGCCTATATAACCAGCCGTGGCCTGCGCACTTTGGGTGTTCGCCTGCGTCAACATCATGAAAGCAGTCTGAAAGTGGCTGAATGGCTGGCAGAACATCCCCAAGTAGCGCGAGTTAACCACCCTGCTCTGCCTGGCAGTAAAGGCCACGAATTCTGGAAACGAGACTTTACAGGTAGCAGCGGGCTATTTTCCTTTGTGCTTAAGAAAAAGCTCAATGATGAAGAACTGGCGAACTATCTGGATAACTTCAGTTTATTCAGCATGGCCTACTCGTGGGGCGGGTATGAATCGTTGATCCTGGCAAATCAACCAGAACATATCGCCGCCATTCGCCCACAAGGCGAGATCGATTTTAGCGGGACCTTGATTCGCCTGCATATTGGTCTGGAAGATGTCGACGATCTGATTGCCGATCTGGATGCCGGTTTTGCGCGAATTGTATAACATTGCCACTTTTGGACAATTTTGCAGACATTTTATTGTGAAAAGTCTTAAATTGTTGCGTCCGGGATCAAGGCGTCCCGGACGATTCAGGAGTACAATAGGCAGATAAAGGCTTAAACGCTGTTCCACAGGAAAGTCCATGGCTGTTATTCAAGATATCATCGCTGCGCTCTGGCAACACGACTTTGCCGCGCTGGCGGATCCTCATATTGTTAGCGTTGTTTACTTTGTCATGTTTGCCACGCTGTTTTTAGAAAACGGCCTGCTGCCCGCCTCATTTTTGCCAGGCGACAGCTTGTTGATATTGGCTGGCGCATTGATTGCCCAGGGGGTTATGGATTTTCTGCCTACGATTGCGATTCTGACCGCCGCAGCAAGTCTGGGCTGCTGGCTAAGTTATATTCAGGGGCGCTGGTTAGGGAATACCAAAACGGTGAAAGGCTGGCTGGCACAGCTTCCTGCTAAATATCACCAGCGCACCACCTGCATGTTTGACCGCCACGGTCTGCTGGCGCTGCTGGCTGGACGTTTTCTTGCATTTGTCCGTACGTTGCTGCCAACCATGGCGGGAATTTCCGGTCTGCCAAACCGCCGCTTCCAGTTTTTCAACTGGTTAAGCGGATTGCTGTGGGTCAGCGTGGTAACCAGTTTCGGCTATGCATTAAGTATGATTCCGTTCGTTAAACGCCATGAAGATCAGGTAATGACGTTCCTGATGATCCTGCCAATTGCCTTGTTAACCGCTGGCTTGTTAGGCACGCTGTTTGTGGTGATTAAAAAAAAATACTGTAACGCCTGACGATTTTCCCCGTTCCCGGTTGCTGCACCGGGAACGTATTTAATTCCCCTGCATCGCCCGCATTCTTGCCGCATCTTCCCCCGGCGTCACACCAAAGTAACGTTTAAACTCACGGCTAAATTGCGATGCGCTTTCGTAACCGACGCGCATCGCTGCCGCACTGGCTTTCATGCCGTCGTGGATGATCATCATCCGCGCCTTATGCAGACGGTAATTCTTCAAATACTGCAACGGCGAGGTGCTGGTGACAGACTTAAAATTATGGTGGAACGCCGATACGCTCATGTTGGCTTCTGCCGCCAGTTGCTCGACGCTCAGGTTTTCGGTGTATTTATTCTCAATCCGTTTCAGCACGCGGCTAATCAGGCTGAAGTGAGTCTGGCGGCTGACCAGTGCCAGTAACGCGCCACCGCAAGGTCCGGTCAGCACGTAGTACAGAATTTCGCGGATGATCTGTTTGCCGAGAATACGCGCATCCAGCGGTCGCTCCATCACGTCGAGTAACCGCTCTGCCGCGCATAAAATCTCTTCTGATAACGTGGCAGAGTTAATCCCGCTGGCTGCCATCGACGGCTGGAAATGCTCATCTTCGCCAATGTCCATCAACAGTTCCTGTAACTGCAAAATATCGACATTGAGACGCAACCCTGCCAGCGGCACCTCTGACGTGGCATAGGTTTCGCACTCAAACGGCAACGGCACCGTCAGCAGCAGGTATTCATTGGCATCATAACGAAACACGCGTTCATTGATATAACCGATTTTATGTCCGGAAAAGAGAATTATGATGCCAGGCTCGTACATCACCGGTGTGCGTGCGAAAGGCGTCTCGCCATACAACAAACGCACATCGGGCAACAGTTCTGACAAACTATTTTCTTTATTTTTCAGTTTATTAACTTTATCCGCCAGCAAGCGGCAAATCTCTTCACGTTTCATATCGCGTAATTTCTTAGGAATAATGCGGCAATTTGATTGTGCGCAATTTTGTAGCATTTCTCCAGCACTCTGGAGAAATAGGCAAGACATTGGCAGAAATGAGCATTGAGAGCCAGGGCGCTGGCGATCACAATGAAAAACATCAGGCAGATCGTTCTCTGCCCTCATATTGGCCCAGCAAAGGGAGCAAGTAATGAACAACTTTAATCTGCACACCCCAACCCGCATTCTGTTTGGTAAAGGCGCAATCGCTGGTTTACGCGAACAAATTCCTCACGATGCTCGCGTATTGATTACCTACGGCGGCGGCAGCGTGAAAAAAACCGGCGTTCTCGATCAAGTTCTGGATGCCCTGAAAGGCATGGACGTGCTGGAATTTGGCGGTATTGAGCCAAACCCGGCTTATGAAACGCTGATGAACGCCGTGAAACTGGTTCGCGAACAGAAAGTGACCTTCCTGCTGGCGGTTGGCGGCGGTTCTGTACTGGACGGCACCAAATTTATCGCCGCAGCGGCTAACTATCCGGAAAATATCGATCCGTGGCACATTCTGCAAACGGGCGGCAAAGAGATTAAAAGCGCCATCCCGATGGGCTGTGTGCTGACGCTGCCAGCAACCGGTTCAGAATCCAACGCAGGCGCGGTGATCTCCCGTAAAACCACAGGCGACAAGCAGGCGTTCCATTCTGCCCATGTTCAGCCGGTATTTGCCGTGCTCGATCCGGTTTATACCTACACCCTGCCGCCGCGTCAGGTGGCTAACGGTGTAGTGGACGCTTTTGTACACACCGTGGAACAGTATGTTACTAAACCGGTTGATGCCAAAATTCAAGACCGTTTCGCAGAAGGCATTTTGTTGACGCTGATCGAAGATGGTCCGAAAGCCCTGAAAGAGCCAGAAAACTACGATGTGCGCGCCAACGTCATGTGGGCGGCGACGCAGGCGCTGAACGGTTTGATTGGCGCTGGCGTACCGCAGGACTGGGCAACGCATATGCTGGGCCACGAACTGACTGCGATGCACGGTCTGGATCACGCGCAAACACTGGCTATCGTCCTGCCTGCACTGTGGAATGAAAAACGCGATACCAAGCGCGCTAAGCTGCTGCAATATGCTGAACGCGTCTGGAACATCACTGAAGGTTCCGACGATGAGCGTATTGACGCCGCGATTGCCGCAACCCGCAATTTCTTTGAGCAATTAGGCGTGCCTACCCACCTCTCCGACTACGGTCTGGACGGCAGCTCCATCCCGGCTTTGCTGAAAAAACTGGAAGAGCACGGCATGACCCAACTGGGCGAAAATCATGACATTACGCTGGATGTCAGCCGCCGTATATACGAAGCCGCCCGCTAAGCTTTTTACGCCTCAAACTTTCGTTTTCGGGCATTTCGTCCAGACTTAAGTTCACAACACCTCACCGGAGCCTGCTCCGGTGAGTTCATATAAAGGAGGAACGTATGGCTAATCCAACCGTTATTAAGCTACAGGATGGCAATGTCATGCCCCAGCTGGGACTGGGCGTCTGGCAAGCAAGTAATGAGGAAGTAATCACCGCCATTCAAAAAGCGTTAGACGTGGGTTATCGCTCGATTGATACCGCCGCGGCCTACAAGAACGAAGAAGGTGTCGGCAAAGCCCTGAAAAATGCCTCAGTCAACAGAGAAGAACTGTTCATCACCACGAAACTGTGGAACGACGACCACAAGCGCCCCCGCGAAGCCCTGCTCGACAGCCTGAAAAAACTCCAGCTTGATTATATCGACCTCTACTTAATGCACTGGCCCGTTCCCGCTATCGACCATTATGTCGAAGCATGGAAAGGCATGATCGAATTGCAAAAAGAGGGATTAATCAAAAGCATCGGCGTGTGCAACTTCCAGATCCATCACCTGCAACGCCTGATTGATGAAACTGGCGTGACGCCTGTTATTAATCAGATCGAACTTCACCCGCTGATGCAACAACGCCAGCTACATGCCTGGAACGCGACACACAAAATCCAGACCGAATCCTGGAGCCCATTAGCGCAAGGAGGGAAAGGCGTTTTCGATCAGAAAGTCATTCGCGATCTGGCAGATAAATACGGCAAAACCCCGGCGCAGATTGTTATCCGCTGGCATCTGGATAGCGGCCTGGTGGTGATCCCGAAATCGGTCACACCTTCACGTATTGCCGAAAACTTTGATGTCTGGGATTTCCGTCTCGACAAAGACGAACTCGGCGAAATTGCAAAACTCGATCAGGGCAAGCGTCTCGGTCCCGATCCTGACCAGTTTGGCGGCTAACGGGCAAATTCTCCCGGTGGCGGTAATGTTCCGCTACCGGACTTTTCAGAAATCATTTATTCCCCTCGCGTCCTGCCCATTGTTACTCTTCCTTGTTCAGGAATGCCAAATATAAGGACATCATCATGCAGAGCCGGAAGCTCTTAAAGGAACAACTCATCTACACCCGGGATAAACGCAACGGAGAGGTGAAAAACAGATGAAAATAATACTTCTGTTTTTAGCAGCCCTGGCAAGTTTTACCGTACACGCGCAGCCTCCTTCACAGACCGTAGAACAAACAGTCCGGCAGATTTATCAGAACTATAAATCAGATGCCAGTACGCCTTATTTCGGTGAAACCGGAGAGCGGGCGATAACTTCAGCGCGTATTCAACAGGCGCTTACCCTGAACGACAATCTTACACTACCGGGCAATATTGGCTGGCTGGATTATGATCCGGTTTGTGATTGTCAGGATTTTGGCGATCTGGTGTTAGAAAGCGTAGCGATAACCCAACCTGACGCCGATCATGCCGATGCCGTTGTGCGCTTTCGTATCTTTAAAGACGATAAAGAAAAGACCACGCAGACACTGAAAATGGTGGCGGAAAATGGTCGTTGGGTCATTGACGATATTGTCAGCAATCATGGCAGCGTCTTACAAGCAGTTAATAGCGAGAATGAAAAAACGCTGGCCGCTATAGCTTCGTTGCAAAAAGAACAGCCGGAAGCCTTTGTTGCCGAACTCTTTGAACATATTGCTGATTATAGCTGGCCGTGGACGTGGGTGGTTTCCGACCCTTACCGCCAGGCGGTCAATGCTTTCTATAAAACCACCTTCAAGACGGCCAACAATCCCGATGAAGATATGCAAATAGAACGGCAATTTATTTACGACAATCCGATCTGTTTTGGCGAAGAGTCGTTATTTTCACGCGTTGATGAAATCCGTGTCCTAGAGAAAACCGCCGATTCCGCCCGCATTCATGTTCGTTTTACGCTGACCAATGGCAACAACGAAGAGCAAGAACTGGTTTTACAGCGGCGCGAAGGTAAGTGGAAAATCGCTGATTTTATCCGCCCGAACAGCGGCAGCCTACTTAAGCAGATTGAGGCAAAAACCGCCGCCAGATTAAAACAATGAGCTGAATTAAATAGCAATTAGCCGGAACAATAAATAAAAGGGAACACTATATGAAAACGATTTTCACCGTGGGAGCTGTTGTTCTGGCAACCTGCTTGCTCAGTGGCTGCGTCAATGAGCAAAAGGTCAATCAGCTGGCGAGCAATGTGCAAACATTAAATGCCAAAATCGCCCGGCTTGAGCAGGATATGAAAGCATTACGCCCACAAATCTATGCTGCCAAATCCGAAGCTAACAGAGCCAATACGCGTCTTGATGCACAGGACTATTTTGATTGCCTGCGCTGCTTGCGTATGTACGCAGAATGATAAAAAAATTCCCGGCAGCATTCTGTTACCGGGGATATTTTTTAACGTCCAACCGCCGCTTTAGGGCGTTTCTTCGCACCAGCATTCACCGGACGAGATTGCGTAGACGACGCTTTTTTTGCCGTAGCAGGCGTCTGACGCTGGGTCGCCATCGGCGTATGTTTAGTCAACGCCGGACGGGTATTGCGGTTCTGGCGACGAGCCTCGCGCATCTCTTCAATGGTTGGCGCAGGCACTAAGCAATCGCGACGGCTGCCAATCAGATGCTTTTTGCCCATCGCTTCCAGCGCCTGACGGATTAACGGCCAGTTTGCCGGATCGTGGTAACGCAACAACGCTTTATGCAAACGACGCTGTTTGTCGCCCTTCGGTACGAAGACGTCTTCACTCTTATAACCAATCTTCGCCAGCGGGTTTTTCCCGGTGTAATACATGGTGGTCGAGTTAGCCAGCGGCGATGGGTAGAAGTTCTGTACCTGGTCGAGACGGAAACGATGCTTTTTCAGCCACAGCGCCAGATTCACCATATCTTCATCACGCGTACCCGGGTGCGCGGAGATGAAATACGGGATCAGATACTGTTCTTTACCTGCCTGTTTCGAGTAGGTATCGAACAACTCTTTAAAGCGGTCATAGCTGCCCATGCCCGGCTTCATCATCTTCGACAACGGCCCTTCTTCGGTATGTTCCGGGGCAATCTTCAGATAACCGCCAACGTGATGGGTCGCCAGCTCTTTGATATAGCGCGGATCTTCCACGGCGATGTCATAACGTACGCCGGAAGCGATCAGGATCTTTTTAATGCCTTTCAGATCGCGCGCACGGCGATAGAGGTTGATCGTCGGTTCGTGGTTAGTGTCCATATGCGGACAAATATCCGGATAAACGCACGACAAACGACGGCAGGTTTGCTCAGCGCGTGGCGATTTGCAGCGCAACATATACATGTTGGCAGTTGGCCCACCGAGATCGGAAATTACGCCCGTAAAACCTGGAACGGTGTCGCGGATCGCTTCGATCTCATTGATGATCGAATCTTCCGAACGGCTCTGAATAATGCGCCCTTCATGCTCGGTAATAGAACAGAAAGAACAGCCACCAAAGCAGCCACGCATAATGTTGACCGAGAAACGAATCATTTCGTAAGCCGGAATTCGGGCATTACCGTAAGCCGGATGCGGCACGCGCTTGTACGGCAGCGCAAAGACGCTATCCATCTCTTCGGTAGAAAGCGGAATAGCAGGCGGGTTGATCCATACATAGCGGTCGCCATGTTTTTGCATCAATGCGCGGGCGCAGCCTGGGTTAGTTTCGTGGTGCAGAATGCGCGAAGCATGGGCGTACAGCACTTTATCGCCCTTCACTTTCTCGAAAGAAGGCAGCAACACGTAGGTTTTTTCCCACGGTTTCGGGCGTGGTGGCTGCACGGTTACAGCTTTGGCTTCCTGCTTTTTCGGAGCTACCGGTTTGTTATCCGCGCACGGCAAATCTTCGCCATACGGATGCGGGATTGGGTCGATTTTCCCTGGGGTATCAAGACGGGTGGAATCCACACCGCTCCAGCCTGGCAACGCCTCTTTTACGATAATCGCGGTATTACGCACATCGCGGATTTCACTAATCGGCTCGCCCATCGCCAGACGGTGCGCCACTTCCACCAGCGGACGCTCACCGTTACCAAACATCAGCATGTCGGCTTTCGAATCCACCAACACGGAACGGCGCACGGTATCGGACCAGTAATCATAATGCGCGGTACGGCGCAGGCTGGCCTCAATACCGCCGAGGATCACCGGTACATCTTTCCACGCCTCTTTACAACGCTGGGTATAAACCAGTGTGGCGCGATCCGGTCGCTTACCCGCGACATTATCTGGCGTGTAGGCATCGTCATGACGTAAACGGCGATCGGCAGTATAGCGGTTGATCATCGAGTCCATGTTGCCAGCAGTAACACCGAAAAACAGATTCGGTTTACCCAGACGCATAAAGTCGTCTTTGCTGCTCCAGTCCGGTTGGGCAATGATCCCGACACGAAAGCCCTGCGCTTCCAGCATACGACCGCAAATCGCCATCCCGAAGCTTGGGTGATCGACATACGCGTCGCCAGTAACCAAAATGATGTCGCAGCTATCCCAGCCAAGTTGATCCATCTCTTCACGAGACATCGGCAAAAACGGTGCCGGTCCAAAACAGGCGGCCCAGTACTGCGGCCAGGAGAACAGGTCGCGATCCGGTTGGATCAGGGAGATAGAGCTCATTTTGCTTCCAGAAATGATAAAAAAATAATCAAAGGCCGGGGATTATACGCTGTATCACGCGCGGAAATGAAGTGATGTTGATGAACGGTGGCGAAATACCCTGGTGAGGTTTTTCACTGCCCGACTTGGGCAAGCACATTTAAGGCTGGCGGTATCGTGGCAACTGCCGCTACTATTTATGCCGATCAGCAACGTTCAAATCATATTGCACGACGATCGGCTATCCGAGGACACCCACAGTAAGGCAAGGTATGGAACAGGTTATTACAAAGCGCCGCTATTACGATATTGGTCTACAGATTGAAGAGCTGCTGTATTCAGGCGTATTTAAGGCCGGAGAACGCTTACCTTCAGAACGTGAACTGAGCGAGCGGTTTAATACCAGCCGAACTACCATTCGTGAAGCCATCATTATGCTGGAACTGAAAGGCGTATTGAATGTGAAGCAAGGGTCAGGGATTTTCTTTGTCGACTCCACCGATAAGCTCAACCAGAAATCATTAATGCCCTATTCAGAAATTGGCCCGTTTGAACTGTTGCAGGCGCGTCAGGTGATTGAGAGCAATATTACTGGTTTTGCAGCCAGCCAGATTAGCTTTAACGAGTTACAAGAGTTAAAGAAAATCATTAGATTGCAGGAAAACGCTATCGCTGCGGAAAGTGATAAATTTGAAGACCTGGATCACCGATTTCATAGCATTATTGCCGAAGCGACGCAAAATCGGGTACTCATCAAACAAGCTGCTGAATTATGGCGGGCAGTTCGTACAGAAAACCCCCGCTGGAAGAAACTTAACTACAAGTACCTGCATGAAAAGCATTTGCGTCTGCAATGGCTGGAAGATCACCGGGCTATTTTCCTGGCTCTGCAACAGAAAGATTCAGAGCTCGCCAGGGAAGCGTCCTGGAGACATCTGGAAAACAGCAAAAATGAACTGATCAAAATCTTCAAACAAGACGCTTCCATCAGCGATTTTGATGACTTTTTCTTCGCTCGTTAACCTTCATTAGTCCAGAGCTGGCGGGAAAAATAACGCCGGCTCTGCCTTCCTCCCTCCACTGGTACACGCTCTCTTTTTAATTGGTCTAATAAATCGACTATCATCAGATATCTTAGATTAGCGGCAATTATCCCAAAAACTGACCTCTAAAAAACTTTCCTTTCATTTTATTCATATAACTCATTGATACAGATATAAATAACGCCTTGTTGTTCTGTTTCGTACTTTTACCTTTCTCTGCAAGCGTGATGCATCTCTCTGTTTTTGGTCTAGTGAATTATGTAAATTGGTATACACACAAGCCACCAGGAGTAAGAGCATAATGTCAGGGAACGAAAGTATCGCTGCCGCCCACTATGATCAGGTAACCACCTGGCCTCGGGACGGGTTACAGGCAGATATTGTCCATATTGGTTTTGGCGCTTTTCATCGCGGACACCAGGCTGTCTACACGGATCTCACTAATCAACTTTCGGACACCCGCTGGGGGATCTTTGAGATCAACCTGTTTGGTGATGCTCAACTGATCGAAAACTTAAATGCGCAAAATGGGCTGTTTTCGGTTGTGGAAACATCTGCATCGCAATCTACCTCACGCCTTGTGCGTTCGGTGGCTGGCGGTATTCATACCCCCAGAGATGGCATTGCCGCAGCAATCCATAAACTGGCTGAACCTCAGGTAAAAATCGTTTCATTAACCATCACCGAGAAAGGTTATTGCCTCGATCCGCAAACACGTTCACTTGATCTCACCAATGGATTAATCCAACACGATCTACAAAACCCGGATGCGCCTCTGTCAGCTATTGGCGTGATCGTCTGTGCTTTGCAACAACGTAAAGCGACAGGACTCGCCGCTTTTAGTGTGCTCTCCTGTGACAACTTGCCAGACAATGGGCATCTGACGCGCAATGCCGTTCTCGGTTTTGCCCGACAACTGGACCAGCCCCTGGCTCAGTGGATCGAAGAAAATGTCTCATTTCCAGGCACGATGGTAGATCGCATTGTTCCGGCAATGACTGAATCGCAATTCGCCTTACTGGAAACGAAAACCGGTTATGCCGATCCCTGCGGGATCGTCTGCGAATCATTTCGTCAGTGGGTGATCGAAGATAATTTTGTGCGCGGACGACCGAAATGGGATAAAGCCGGCGCGATGTTTGTCAGCAATGTTCAGCCTTATGAAGAGATGAAGTTACGCATGTTAAATGGTAGCCATTCATTTCTGGCTTATAACGGCTCGCTGGCAGGCTATGAGTTTATCTGGCAATGCATGGAAGACGCTAATTTTCGTTCCATTACCCACCAACTGATGATTAATGAACAAGCCCGAACACTTAATCCAGACTTAAATATCAACATCCAGGAATACGCCGACCTGTTAATTGAACGCTTTAGCAACCGTAACGTTGCACACCGTACCGGGCAAATAGCCATGGACGGTTCACAAAAGCTTCCCCAGCGTGCACTGACGCCCTGGCTGAAATTACATCAGCAAAAGCAAAACAATGCTGTTCTGTCACTGCTCGTTGCTGGTTGGTTGCATTATGTCATTGATGCTGTTGAGAAAAGCCAGTCTGTCGCTGATCCAATGAATGACCAATTTCAGGCGCTAATAAAGGAACAACAAGACGCATGGCAACAGGCGCTCGCATTACTGCACCTTAGCGCCATATTTGGTGATTTAAGCAACCATCAGCCATTTATAAATGAAATAAAAATCGCCTTTGCGAATATAAAAAACAAAGGCATCAAGGCCACCATCAGCCAATTATTATCGGATGAGCAGAAATGAAAACATTAATTTGTCAGCAGCCTGGCGTTATGGAATATGTGGAAAAGGATATTCCCACACCAGCAGATAATGAAGTGCTGTTAAAAATCAAAGCTGTGGGTATTTGTGGTACTGATATTCACGCTTTTGCCGGCAGACAGCCTTTTTTTAGCTACCCACGTGTATTAGGTCATGAAATATGCGCCGAAGCGGTTTCGCGAGGCAGCCAGTGCCAAACAGCACAATCAGGCCAGCGCTATTCCGTCATCCCATGCATTCCGTGTGGCGAGTGCGCAGCCTGTCGGGAAGAGAAAACGAACTGCTGCGAACGTGTTTCGCTGTATGGCGTGCATCAGGATGGGGGTTTTAGTGAGTACCTTGCGGTACGTGAAGACAACCTTGTGCCTCTCCCTGACGAGGTCAGCGACAGTGCCGGAGCATTGGTTGAATGTTTCGCCATTGGTGCACATGCCGTTCGTCGGGCAGAGATCAAGGCTGAACAAAACGTACTGGTGGTTGGCGCTGGGCCAATCGGTCTGGCTACCGCGGCCATCGCCAGGGCTAAAGGGGCGCATGTTGTTGTTGCTGATATTGATTGTCAACGTCGCCAGCACGTTGTGGATCATCTGGCGATTAATGCCTTCAATCCCACACAGGAAGATTTTATTGCTGCGCTTCGTGAGGCCTTTGGAGGCGAACTGGCTTGCGTAGTCCTGGATGCGACGGGAAATAAAGCTTCAATGAGTCATGATGTAAATCTTATTCGTCATGGCGGCAAAATTGTTTTCATCGGTTTGTACATTGGTGAACTTGTTATTGACGATCCGACCTTCCATAAAAAAGAGACAACGTTACTCAGCAGCCGCAATGCCACACGGGAAGATTTTGCGTTGGTGATTGAACTGATGCGCAGCAATAAAATTCACGAAAATTTAATGAAAAACCAGGCGTTCAATTTCTTTAGTGTTGGCGAAGATTACCAGCGTAACGTTGTAGAAAATAAAAATATGGTCAAGGGTGTGATCACTTTTTAAGGGAACAAATATGACAACTGTTTATGTCAGTGAAGAAAATTTAAAATCACTGGTGCACCACAAATTACATACCGCCGGGCTGGATACCGACACCACACAACAGGTGACAGATGTTTTAGTACATGCCGATATTACAGGTGTGCATTCACATGGTGTTATGCGTGTCGAACATTATTGCACCCGCCTTGCTGCCGGAGGGTTAAATAAAGCCCCGCAGTTTAGCATTGAGCAAATTTCACCGTCAGTGGCCATTCTCGACTCTGACGACGGAATGGGGCATTCCGCATTAATTAGCGCCACTGAGCACGCTATTAAACTGGCCCAGCAAGAGGGCCTCGGTTTTGTTAGCGTTAAAAACACGTCTCACTGTGGTGCGTTATCTTATTTTGCAGAGATGATCACCAACAAAGGGTTGGTTGCTATCGTAATGACGCAAACCGATACCTGTGTGGCTCCCCATGGCGGCGCCGAGCGCTTTTTGGGAACTAACCCCATCGCCTTTGGTTTCCCGGTGGAAAACAGCCATCCGATGATTGTTGATATGGCGACCAGTGCCACGGCTTTCGGCAAAATACTTCATGCAAAGGAAACCGGAAAACATATTGGTGAAGGGCTGGCGATAGATAAAAACGGTTATGGCACCACTGATCCGTATAAGATTGAAAACCTGCTACCTTTCGGCCAACACAAAGGTTCAGGCATTGCACTGGCTATTGATGCACTGACTGGCGTGCTGATGAATGCGAATTTTGGCAACCATATTGTTCGCATGTATGGTGATTATGACAAGATGCGTAAGCTGGCAAGTTTGGTTATTGCCATCGATCCGAAAAAGCTCGGCAATCCTGTTTTTGCAAAAACCATGGCGAAAATGGTCACGGAGCTGCATGCCGTTAAACCGGCTCCCGGTGTCGAAAAAGTGTTAGCGCCGAACGATCCGCAAATACACTACAAAGAAAAATGCCAACAGGAAGGTATTCCGGTTCCGGCAGGAATATTCCATTATCTGGCAGAGAATTAATCACTACTTTTTATTATAACGATAGAAAAGCGCTGTATTTATCGTTTCTGTTATATTAACCAGGAGCAGGATATGAAAGCACTTCGTCCTCTGACGGCATCGCTTATGCTGTTAACCAGTTGTTTATTAATATCTAATACCACACTGGCAAAAACAACATTAAAACTGAGTCATAATCAGGATAAAAGCCATGCTGTCCATAAAGCATTAAGCTATTTAGCGGATAAAACCAAAGAGTATTCTAATGGTGAATTAGTTATTCGCATTTACCCAAATGCAACATTAGGTAATGAGCGTGAATCACTGGAATTAATGAACTCCGGTGCATTACAGATGGTTAAGGTTAATGCCGCATCACTAGAATCATTTGCTCCAGATTACAGCCTTTTCAGTCTGCCGTTCTTATTCCGCGACCGTGATCACTATTATCGTGTTCTGCAAAGTGATTTAGGTAAAAAAATACTTAATTCATCAGAAAGCAAAGGTTTTGTTGGTATTACGTACTATGACGGCGGTGCGAGAAGTTTTTATTCCAATAAACCGATTACAAAACCTGAAGATTTAGCGGGAATGAAAATCAGGGTTCAACAAAGCCCCAGCGCCATTGCAATGATGAAAGCACTCGGTGGTGTCGCTACCCCGATGGCGCAAGGCGAACTCTACACCGCACTTCAGCAAGGAGTGGTTGATGGCGGAGAGAACAATACCGTTGTCTATTCCGATATGCGTCACGCCGAAGTCGCAAAAGTCTATTCACGTGATGAACACACCATGGTACCTGATGTGTTAATTATCAGCACCAACGTGTTGAATAAACTTGGTGATAAAGAGCGCACGGCATTATTAAAAGCAGCCGATGAGTCCATGATGCAGATGAAGGACGTCATCTGGCCTGCGGCTGAAAAAGAAGCCTACGACAAAATGAAAGGGATGAACGCAACAGTTGTTGATGTTGATAAATCCGCTTTCAAAGAACGCGTCAAACCGTTATACGATGAATTCAAGGCGAAAGATGCACAATCAGCCAAAAACCTTGAGCTAGTAGAAAGTATGTAACCCTAATGGGCAGGTAATTCCTGCCTTTTCATGGAAGACTTATGCGAACACTCACTCATATTCTTAATAAGATCCTTGCCGGATGTTGCTGCATTATTCTCGCCATTATGGTGTTCTGCGTAACCTGGCAAGTTATTGCACGTTTTATTTTTAACGCTCCCAGCACTGTGCTTGATGAGTTCACCCAGATTTTATTTATGTGGATGATTTTACTTGGCGGTGTATATACTGCGGGGTTAAAAAAACATCTGGCCATTGATTTGTTGGCTCAAAAACTTCCGGCTGCATCTGTTCTGACGCTTGACAGTTTTATCCAAATTATTATTACGGTCTTTGCGGTTATTTTCATGATCTATGGCGGGAATATTGTTGTTGAAAAAGCACAACATGTTGGACAAATCTCTCCAGTATTAAAATGGCCAATTGATAAAGTATATTGGGTTATGCCTGTCAGTGGGCTTATTCTGGTCTGGTATTCAGTAATGAATATTATTGACAACTATCGTAAACGGAATTTTTATTAACGAGGGAAATATGGACTTTGAATATATCTACCCCGTCTTAATTTTATTTGGCAGTTTTGCCGTCATGCTGGCAATCGGTGTGCCAATTACTTTTGCGATTGGTCTTTCTTCGCTGTTATCTATTATTACTGCCTTACCACCCGATGCCGCCATTTCTGTGATTTCGCAAAAGATGACTGTGGGGCTGGATGACTTTACGCTATTAGCCATTCCCTTCTTCGTGTTAGCCGGAAACATTATGAATACCGGTGGTATAGCCAGACGACTGGTTAACCTGGCGCAAGCATTAGTTGGGCGTCTTCCTGGCTCACTGGCTCATTGTAATATCCTCGCGAATACACTGTTTGGTGCGATTTCAGGTTCAGCCGTTGCGTCAGCCGCAGCGGTAGGTGGGATTATGTCACCACTGCAAGAAAAAGAGGGCTATGATCCGGCGTTTTCAGCAGCGGTTAATATTGCCTCTGCCCCCATTGGCCTGATGATCCCACCGAGCAATGTGTTGATTGTTTATTCCCTCGCCAGTGGCGGGACTTCTGTCGCTGCGTTGTTCTTAGCTGGATATCTGCCGGGCATCCTCACCGCTGTTGCCTTAATGTTTGTAGCTGCACTTTATGCCCGACGTCACCATTATCCGGTGGCCGAGCGCATCAATTACCGTCAGTTTTTACAGGTATTCCGCGAATCAATTCCTAGCCTGATGCTTATTTTTATCATTATTGGCGGTATTATCGCAGGGGTATTTACGCCCACAGAAGCATCAGCAATAGCGGTAATTTATAGTTTAGCCCTGGCGATGATTTACCGGGAAATCACTCTTAAGAAGCTCAATGATATTCTGTTAGATTCGGTAGTAACCAGTTCAATTGTTCTGTTACTGGTAGGCTGCTCGATGGGGATGTCATGGGCCATGACGAATGCTGATGTTCCTGAGTTGATCAACGAACTGATTACCAGTGTTTCGGATAACAAATGGGTCATTCTATTTATTATTAATATTATTCTGTTGATCGTCGGTACCTTTATGGATATCACGCCGGCGATCCTGATATTTACACCTATTTTCCTGCCGATCGCCCAGCATCTGGGGATTGATCCGATTCACTTCGGCATCATTATGGTTTTCAACTTAACCATTGGCCTTTGCACACCACCTGTCGGCACCATTCTGTTTGTGGGGTGCAGCATTGGTAAGGTCAGTATCGACAGGGCAATAAAACCATTACTGCCGATGTTTCTGGCATTGTTTGTAGTAATGGCAATTATTTGTTATTTCCCGCAGCTTAGTCTGATGCTGCCAGGATTATTTTCGACCTGATACACAATGAAGACTGCATACTGAGTAATTTTCAATGCCCCACCACTCTGTGGGGCATTGAATTGGTCCATTACGGTACCGGATTGACCAACAGTTGCCCAATCGAGCCACGGTCCGCCATTTCCAGCGTCTGACTGTTGAAGTAGAACGGGAAGTGCGCCCAGGAAGGCTGACCGAAATAAACAAGCAGCTCCACTTGTCCGTCAACCCAAACGGTATCTTTCCAGCCTCTGTCTTCCGGGAACGGCATCGCGCCATTCACGTTACGGATCTGGAACATCACGCCTTCAATATGGAACGCTTGCGGCTCGTCCGCGCGCACCGTCCAGCGTTCCCACGTTCCTTGCTGCGCAGTAACATCAATACGGTTGACGTCCCACAACTGCCCATTAATCCCCGGGTCATCACCCAGACTGATATCACGACTTCGAATCGGCGAACCGGCCATGATTTCAGTTGGCAGCAAGCGCATCGGAAGACTGTCTGTGACCAGCGGCAGAAGGCCGGTTGGGCGCAGCGTTAGTACCAGCGTAGAAACCAGAATGCTGGATGGCTCAAAGAAGCCGCGAATACGATCAACAATGCTCGCCGCTTCACCACAGGTGATCGACACTTCATCACCGTTGCTCATATCCACCAGAATCTCGCGGCGCTCGCCCGGTGCCAGCGAAAGTTGCTTCACCGATACAGGAGCGGGCAGGAATCCCTGATCGCCAGAAATCACATGTAACGGGCGACCATCGCTCATCTGTAGTTGATAGCGACGAGAGTTCGACGCGTTCAACAGACGCAAGCGCACCCAGCCACGCGAGACTTCAACGTACGGGCTTTGTACACCGTTAACCAGCAGCGTATCGCCAACAAAGCCGCCGCTTCCCGGTTCGTTATATTCCGGCGTACCAAAGTTATCCAGCCGTTTATCCTGAATAATGACCGGAAAATCATCCACACCATAATGGTTGGGGATAGGCAGCGATTTGCTGACTTCATCTTCCACCAGCCACATTCCGGCAAGGCCGTTATAGACCTGCTGAGCCGTGCGGTTGGGAGTATTGGCGTGATACCACAGAGTAGCTGCGTTCTGGCGAATGGGCAGTACGGGTGCCCAGTCAGCGTTTGGCGACATCATCCGTGCCGGACCGCCCATCAGCGGGCCTGGTACCTGTAGCCCGGCCACCGTCATTGAGACATTTTCTGTCAGGCGGTTGCTGTAAATAAGCTTAACATCGTCGCCCTTCCAGACGCGGATAGTCGGCCCCAGGTAACGACCATTGATTCCCCAAACCGACGCGCGTGTCCCTGGCGTAAATGACCAGTGCGCACGTTGTACAGTCATAAACAGCGGTTGCCCACGGCGAGATTCAAGCAGCGGCGGAACGGGTAGCGGTTGCTGTTGCCCGGCTGCGCTGGCCTTCAGGGGAACAGCGCCTGCACAAAGTGCAATCCCCGATGCCTGAATGAACTGACGCCGACTGAGTGACATATTTGCTCCATGTAAAACTGGCTAAAGTAATACCGTGCAGGAAAGTGTTCCCCGCAAAAATACAGATTGCCGACTTAAACTTTTCCGGCGGCTTCGCGCTCTGCGACTTCTTTATCGAGCTCAGCGATTTTTTGTTCCATTATCGAACGACAATGGGCAGCCAACTCGCGAACCTGATCTTTGCCATACTGACTGACGTCAATTGGCGGCAGCATTTCGACAATCACCAGACCGTTGTGTAGCCGATTAAGATTAATCTTATTCGATGTTGTAGAGACGCACACGGGTATAATCGGGACGCCCGCCGCAATTGCCGCGTGAAATGCCCCGGTCTTGAACGGCAGCAGGCCGCGACCACGGCTGCGGGTTCCTTCCGGGAACATCCAGATGGAAATACGGCGTTTTTTGAAGTGATTCACGACTTCCGCAATAGTGCCGTGAGCTTTAGTGCGATTGTTTCTGTCGATCAATAAGTTGCCGGTTAACCAGTACAACTGCCCGAAGAAGGGGATCCACAGCAAGCTCTTTTTACCTACCGTCACCGTCGGCGGTTGCACAATGTTCGATGCTGTGACCATGTCATAGTTGTTCTGGTGGTTAGCGATATAGATAGCATTGCCGTAGCTTTCAGCATCCGCAGGTTTGCGGCACTCAACTTTCAGGCCGAACAGCGGTGCAAGACGACCAAACATATGCCCAAAGGTGGCCACATGTTTCGGGTTACGCGGGCTGAAAAGGCAGTAAATGGAGCCGAATACACAGACTAAGATGCTGTAAATCACGGTAATAATAAGACGAAAGATATATAGCATAACACCCTCTGAAGGTCTGAGAGACTGGCATTGTACGTCACCTGAAATCAGGTTAGGGCATTGTTAAAAGCCGCTCTCTGGAAAAGCGTATTGTTAATCGCAACGCATGAATAAACAACGGTTTCAAGGGAATTTTTATCGTTTCCGGGGGTTGAATACGCTGCCGGATGACGACTTAACGTTTCATCCGGCGTTCCTTGCAAGCGGGAGGAAACAGCGCCCTCCCCGGCATATTACTCTTCGCTATCACCGCTGCTGGCACGGCGAGGAGAGTCGATCTCAACACGATCGATACGCTGCAAACCGCGCATCAACGTACCGCGGCGTCCACGTTCGCCAGTGACTTTCTGTAGCTCTTCCGGACGCAGTTTAATTTTGCGTTTCCCAACATGAATGGTCAGCGTGCTTTGCGGCGGCAGAACGTACAGTTGCGCCAGACCATCCTCGCCACGCGCGGCTTCTGCCGATGGAATGTTGATAATCTTATTGCCTTTGCCCTTCGACAACTGCGGCAGATCGCTTACCGGGAACATCAACATACGGCCTGCCTGAGTGATTGCCAGCAGCATATCGGAAGCATCCTCAATCACCACCGGCGGCATAACATGGGCATTTTCCGGTAAGGTGATCAAAGCCTTACCTGCACGGTTACGCGCCACCAGATCGTTAAAGGTGCAGACGAAACCGTAACCCGCATCGGAAGCCATCAGCAGTTTCTGATCGTCGCTTTCCATCAGCATATGGTCAACGGTCGCTCCAGGCGGCAACGTTAATTTGCCGGTGAGCGGCTCGCCCTGACCACGCGCCGACGGCAGCGTAATCGGGTCGATGGCATAGCTACGACCGGTGGAATCAACAAACACTACCGGTTGGTTGCTCTTACCTTTCACCGCCGCTTTGAAGCTATCGCCCGCTTTATAATTCAGGCCCGGCGCGTCGATATCATGGCCTTTAGCGCTGCGTACCCAGCCCATCTGCGACAGCACAATGGTGACAGGTTCAGACGGCAGCATGTCGTGCTCGCTCATCGCTTTCGCTTCTTCGCGTTCCTGCAACGGCGAACGACGTTCGTCACCGTAGGCTTGCGCGTCTGCCTGCAGTTCTTTCTTCAGCAGGTTATTCATTTTACGCTCGGAAGCCAAAATGCCCTGCAACTGGTCGCGCTCTTTTTCCAGCTCACTCTGCTCACCGCGAATCTTCATCTCTTCCAGTTTGGCAAGATGACGCAGTTTCAGTTCGAGGATCGCTTCCGCCTGGGTTTCCGTAAGGCCAAACCGCGACATCAGCGCCGGTTTCGGTTCATCTTCATTACGAATGATCTCAATCACTTCGTCGATATTGAGAAACGCCACCAGCAAACCTTCGAGGATATGCAGGCGCTTGAGGACTTTCTCCAGACGATAGTTCAGTCGGCGGCGCACGGTATCGCGGCGGAACACCAGCCATTCGGAGAGGATTTCCAGCAGGTTTTTCACCGCCGGACGACCATCCAGACCGATCATATTGAGGTTAATGCGATAGCTCTTTTCCAGATCGGTGGTAGCGAAGAGGTGGTTCATCACCTGATCCATATCCACGCGGTTGGAACGCGGCACAATCACCAGACGGGTCGGGTTCTCGTGGTCAGATTCATCGCGCAGATCGTCAACCATCGGCAGCTTTTTGTTGCGCATTTGCGCAGCAATTTGCTCCAGTACGCGCGCACCTGAAACCTGATGCGGCAATGCGCTAATAACCACCGCGCCATCTTCTTTCTTCCAAACCGCGCGCATACGCACTGAACCACGTCCGTTCTCGTAGATTTTACGAATCTCGGCGCGCGAAGTGATAATTTCCGCTTCAGTCGGATAATCCGGCCCCTGCACGATATCCAGCAGCTGATCGAGCGTGGTTTTCGGCTGGTCGATTAATGCGATTGCCGCCTGAGCCACTTCACGCAGGTTATGCGGTGGAATATCGGTCGCCATGCCGACGGCAATACCGGTGGTGCCGTTAAGCAAAATGTTCGGCAGGCGGGCTGGCAGCATTTTCGGCTCCTGTAAGGTGCCGTCGAAGTTTGGCACCCAGTCAGCCGTCCCCTGTCCAAGCTCGCTTAATAGCAACTCAGAATATTTCGATAACCGGGATTCGGTGTAACGCATTGCCGCGAACGATTTCGGATCGTCCGGCGCGCCCCAGTTCCCCTGACCATCAACCAGCGGATAACGGTAAGAGAACGGCTGCGCCATCAGGACCATCGCTTCATAACAGGCACTATCGCCGTGCGGATGGTATTTACCCAGTACGTCACCGACGGTACGGGCCGATTTTTTAAATTTGGCACTGGCATTCAGACCCAGTTCAGACATCGCATACACAATGCGCCGCTGAACGGGTTTCAGACCATCACCAATAAACGGCAACGCACGGTCCATGATCACGTACATGGAGTAGTTTAAGTAGGCGTTTTCCGTAAATTCATGTAGCGCAAGGCGCTCTGCCATATCGCTCATTAATTCTGATTCCTCAACTTATTCGCCAGCCTTCAAAGGGGCAATATTGCCGGAGATACTACATTATCTGCCGCGTCGAGTCACAGGAGATCAGCGTGAATAGCGCCGCCGGACGTGCTCCGACGGCGATAAAGACATCAATGTGCCTTGATATACAACTCTTTGCTGTAGACATAATCCTGGGGATTATGCAGCGGAAAACCGCCAACGTAGGGTTTAAGCAGTTTGATTAACGGCTGATAATAGACAGGAATGAGCGGTGCCTGCTGGTTGATGATCACTTCTGCCTGCTGATACAACGCATTACGCTTTGTTGCATCAGCCGTTTGTGCCGCCTGGTTTAGTAAGGCGTCATACTGCGCGTTTTTCCAGTGGCCGACATTTTCCTCGCTATCGCTCTTAAGCGTGTTCAGAAAGGTGGAGGCATCATTGTACGTCGCATCCCACGACTGCCGAGACAACATGAAATCACCGGCTCGTCGGGCATCAAGATAAGTTTTCCACTCCATTGTGCGCAGCGTCACCTGTGCACCCAGCCATTTTTTCCATTCGGAAGACAACGCTATCGCGGTCTTTTCATGCAGATCGTACTTGTTGTAGAACAGCTCAAAGCGAAGCGGATGAGAGGCGTCGTATCCCGCCTGTTTCAACAAGGCTTTTGCCATCGCGACGCGCTCACTCAGCGGCTTTTGCAGTTCATCGAACGTCGTCGCGCTAAAGCCTTTTACCTCTGGCGGCGTCAGCGTAGTTGCGGGCGTTCTCAACCCCAGTACCTTTTGCGCAATAAGCTGTCGATCAACCGTAAGATATAGCGCCCGACGCACCCGCACATCGTTAAATGGCGGTTTCTCAAGGTTGAAGTTGTAATATTCGCTGTTCAGACGCGGAATAATTCGTAGCTCGCCAGGCAGTGATTTTTCAATGGCGGGAATTTGCTGCGCCGGAACCCAGGTGAGATCGACCTCTCCCGCGCGATAGCGGTTATAGCCGGTGACCGAATTATCCAGCGCCAGATACTCAACCTGTTGCAATACTGTATGTTGCGCATCGCGGTACTTTGGATTTTTGCGTGCAGTAATCTTTTCGTTAACTACCCACTGATCAAGCACAAAGGCACCGTTGTAAACCATGTTCTCTGGCTTACTCCAGCTATCGCCATGTTTAGCGATGACATGATGAGGAACCGGGAACAGCGTCGGCCAGGCGAGCATCGTCGTGAACCAAGGAACTGGCTGCTCAAGCGTAACTTCAAGAGTACGATCATCCATCGCTTTGACACCCAGCGATGTAACATCTGCTTTACCCGCAACAATAGCCGCGGCATTGTTAATGTGCGCCTGTGCCAGATAGCCAGCAAAAGGGCTTGCCGTTTTCGGGTCAACCGCACGTTGCCAGCCGAGGACAAAATCCTCTGCTGTCAGAGGCTGACCGTCTGACCACTGCAAACCGCTACGTAGATGGAAAATATAGCGCTTGCCGCCGTCCAGTATCTCCCAGCGTTCAGCCTGAGCGGGCTGCACCTGGCCTTCACCGTCCATCCATACCAGACCTTCAAACAGATCCAGCACAATCTGCGCGGCAGTATTCTCCTCTACCTTTTGCGGGTCGAGCGTGCCTGGGTCGCTATGATTGTTGTAACGAAAAACTTGTTGCGGGGCGAGCGGTGTGTTGGCGGGAACGTCAGCAGCGTAGAGAGGAGCCGCACTTACCAGGCTGACCAGCCATAATAAATTTCGCGTATACATGGTATTCCTTACCGGAGAAATTATAAGCCCGACAACAATACGCCTGTGGCATTGTTAGCTCAAACTTATCGCGAGTGATTTGGCTCACACTCCGGTAAAGATTCCCCATCACGCTAACGGTACATAAACATCCATTTCCAGTCGCTGCTCTGTCATCCCTTCGGCAAGATTGGTGTAGTGAAACAGGATCGGGGCTTTGCGCATTTTTTCGCCGCTTGCCGGAAGCCAGTGGCGAATGATGCCCCATATCGTGTGTGAAATATCGTCCAGCTCGCCAACATGGCGGGCCACAGCATAACGTCCACCGGTAAGTTCACCATTACTTACGCCATAACGATTATCGGGGATCGGTTCGCTAACGCTGCCGCAGATATCAAAGCGAAACGCTTCTGGTGCGGTGGTGGCAGGGTCGTCCCAGGCGACGCCAAAAGTCTGGCTTTGGTTAACAGGAGAAAGCCCCGTCTCTTTACGCCACATGATAAATTTCGCCACGCTGTAGTTGAGCAACTCAGGGCTACAGCGGTGCGGCAACATCGCCACAGGGATTGATGGGAAATCGATAATATTTACATCCAGTGTCAGGTTTGTCATTTTGCCTCCCTGCGAAATTATTCCCGGGAACGCGTCCCGGGAGCGGTAACAATTACGGATTTACTTTGCGGATCTGTTTGACGTCAATTTCAACAGAGTTCCAGTCTTTATCGACTTCACCCTGAATCTCAACTGTATCTTTCGGCGTCACCGTCACGCCGTTCCAGCGTTTGTGGTCGATATCAACATTGATAGTACCGCTGGCATCTTTGAACACGTAGAGATCGTCAGAGATGCGTTCAACGATATTGCCGCGCAGGGTTACCCAGGTGTCGTCACGCAGGGATTTTGCGCTTTCTACGGTCGTTACGCTGCCGTTCGGCCCCTGGAATCCTCCGGCCTGACTTTGCGTTGCCGATGGGCCAGAAAAACCTCCCTGCTCTGCTGCCATAACCGGTGCACTGCACAGGGCCATTACTGCGATTACTGCTGCGAATTTTTTCATGTTTATTACTCCCTTTAATGTCTGTTTCCGAGCATTTAACAAGATAGTCCTTAACAACTTCTTAAGGGAAAAAAATAAAATTTAATGCTGTACAGAGCGCGTTACAACACGGTTTACTGGCAGCAAATACGGTTATCGCAGGGATGAAAAAATGCGAATTTTACTGATCGAAGATGACATGCTGATTGGCGACGGCATCAAAACGGGCCTTAGTAAAATGGGTTTTAGCGTCGACTGGTTTACACAAGGTCGTCAGGGAAAAGAGGCGCTATATAGCGCACCTTATGATGCGGTGGTCCTGGATTTAACCTTACCGGGCATGGATGGTCGCGATATTTTGCGCGAATGGCGAGAAAAAGGTCAGCGTGAGCCGGTTTTGATCCTGACCGCGCGCGATGCGCTGGCGGAACGTGTAGAAGGGCTGCGTCTGGGAGCTGACGATTATCTGTGTAAACCTTTTGCGTTGATAGAAGTCGCCGCCAGGCTGGAAGCTCTGATGCGCCGAACCAACGGCCAGGCCAGCAACGAGCTGCGCCACGGCAACGTCATGCTCGACCCCGGCAAACGTATCGCCACGCTGGCTGGCGAACCCTTAACGCTGAAACCAAAAGAATTTGCCCTGCTGGAATTACTGATGCGTAACGCTGGTCGGGTACTGCCGCGCAAACTGATTGAAGAGAAACTGTATACCTGGGACGAAGAGGTCACCAGTAATGCCGTTGAAGTGCATGTGCATCATCTGCGACGCAAACTCGGCAGTGATTTTATTCGTACCGTTCATGGTATTGGCTACACATTAGGTGAGAAATGAAATTTACCCAACGTCTTAGTCTGCGAGTCAGGCTGACGCTAATCTTTTTAATTCTGGCCTCAGTGACCTGGCTGCTTTCCAGCTTTGTCGCCTGGAAACAAACAACGGATAACGTCGATGAGTTGTTCGACACCCAACTGATGCTGTTTGCCAAGCGGTTAAGTACGCTCGATCTCAACGAAATCAACGCGGCAGATCGCATGGCACAGACGCCAAATAAATTAAAACACGGTCATGTTGATGACGATGCGCTGACCTTTGCCATCTTTACCCACGACGGCAGAATGGTCCTTAACGATGGCGATAACGGAGAAGATATTCCTTATAGCTATCAGCGGGAAGGTTTTGCTGACGGGCAACTGGTCGGTGAAGACGATCCCTGGCGTTTTGTCTGGATGACCTCACCTGATGGCAAATATCGCATCGTTGTTGGTCAGGAATGGGAATACCGTGAAGACATGGCGCTGGCGATTGTTGCCGGACAATTGATCCCGTGGCTGGTCGCACTGCCGATTATGTTAATCATCATGATGGTACTACTGGGTCGTGAACTCGCGCCGCTGAACAAACTGGCGCTGGCACTACGTATGCGTGACCCAGACTCGGAAAAACCACTAAACGCGACGGGCGTACCCAGCGAAGTGCGCCCACTGGTTGAGTCGTTGAATCAACTGTTCGCCCGCACACATGCGATGATGGTTCGTGAACGACGCTTTACCTCCGACGCAGCTCACGAACTTCGTAGCCCGTTAACGGCGCTGAAAGTGCAAACCGAAGTTGCGCAGCTCTCTGACGATGATCCGCAGGCGCGGAAAAAAGCGCTGCTTCAATTACATTCCGGAATCGATCGTGCTACTCGTCTGGTTGATCAACTGCTCACGCTATCGCGGCTGGACTCACTGGATAACCTTCAGGACGTCGCGGAGATCCCGCTTGAAGATCTCCTGCAATCGTCGGTGATGGATATTTACCACACGGCGCAGCAGGCGAAAATTGACGTGCGACTGACACTCAATGCCCACGGCATCAAACGTACCGGACAACCGCTGTTGCTAAGTTTGTTGGTACGAAACCTTCTGGATAACGCCGTGCGCTACAGTCCACAGGGCTGCGTGGTGGACGTCACGCTGAATGCCGATAATTTCATCGTGAGGGATAACGGCCCCGGTGTGACGCCAGAGGCACTGGCGAGAATTGGCGAACGCTTCTATCGCCCACCCGGACAAACCGCTACCGGCAGTGGACTTGGGCTATCGATTGTCCAGCGAATCGCCAAGCTGCATGACATGAATGTTGAATTTGGGAATGCGGAACAAGGTGGATTTGAGGCGAAGGTAAGCTGGTAAGGGTAAGACTTTTGCTAAATTCGCAAAAGACTTTGCACATTTTGCTAATTTCACCGTACCGCTCTGTGACGTACTATAGTCGGCAAACGTCTCACCTTGAGGTTAAAAAATGAGCAACATCCTGATTATCAACGGCGCGAAAAAATTCGCCCACTCCAATGGTCAACTGAACGACACCCTGACCGAAGTCGCGGATGGCACACTGCGCGACCTCGGGCATGATGTCCGCATCGTTCGCGCCGACAGCGACTACGATGTCAAAGCGGAAGTACAAAACTTTCTCTGGGCTGATGTGGTGATCTGGCAGATGCCAGGCTGGTGGATGGGCGCGCCGTGGACAGTGAAAAAATACATTGATGATGTATTCACCGAAGGTCACGGGACGCTGTATGCCAGCGATGGTCGTACCCGCAAAGATCCATCAAAAAAATACGGTTCCGGCGGCCTGGTACAGGGCAAAAAATATATGCTTTCACTGACCTGGAACGCACCAATGGAAGCCTTCACCGAAAAAGATCAGTTCTTCCACGGCGTTGGTGTTGACGGTGTGTACCTGCCGTTCCATAAAGCAAACCAATTCCTTGGCATGGAACCGCTGCCGACATTTATCGCTAATGACGTGATAAAAATGCCTGATGTTCCCCGCTATACTGAAGAATATCGCAAGCATCTTGTGGAAATTTTTGGTTAACTAGAGCTCTGGCTTTAGAAGGAGTTAACCATGATTACAGTAATCGCAGAAATCCGTACTCGTCCTGGTCAACATCACCGTCAGGCAGTGTTGGATCAGTTTGCTAAAATCGTTCCAACCGTACTGAAAGAAGAAGGTTGCCACGGCTATGCGCCAATGGTGGATTGCGCTGCTGGCGTGAGTTTCCAGTCTATGGCACCGGATTCTATCGTGATGATTGAGCAGTGGGAAAGTATCGCGCATCTTGAAGCGCACTTGCAGACCCCGCACATGAAAGCGTACAGCGAGGCCGTAAAAGGCGATGTGCTGGAGATGAATATCCGCATCCTGCAACCGGGGATTTAACATTCCTGAAAAGAGGCCGGTGTTGCTACCGGTCTCAGCCCAGATTAGCCATTCTTTCTTCCCGTTTTCAGTCCTCGATGGAAATCGTTAATTCGCTTAATGGTTTTAACCGCACGCTGCGGCACTGCGGAAGCTACCGACCAGACAATCATTTCCAGACACAACAATACCGTACCATGTAGCGGCGTTTTCCCTTTTTCATCCCCGCGCGGAACATGAATCACGATACTGGCGTCTTTGCTAAAACGTGAATCCAGCGCGTTTGTCAGCAAAATAACAGGGATCCCCAGCCGCCTCGCCTCACGAAGCGTTGTCAGCCCTTCCCGGTGCGCAGATTTTTGCGCCATCATGATCAGAACATCGCCACGTTGAAGCGCGATCAGTTGCTCGGCAAGGCCAATACCCGTACGGTTTAGTGCCGTGGCAGGCAAACCTATGCGGTTGAATAGTCGTGCGGTATAGTCCGCCAGGATACCCGAAGCGCCAATGCCAAAAATAGCGACTTGCCGTGCCTGCACCAACAACGCTACAGCTTGCGCAAGCGCGTGGCGGTTTTCAGGCTCTGACAGGACATTACAGGTATACAAATGCCCTTCAAGAACAAAGTCGATTGCGGTGTTAACATCGCTCGTCAAGTTACTCACCGTCGTAGACATCTTTTCGCTGGAACTAAGGGCTGGACCAAGCCACTGTTCCAGAGTGCGTTTCAGATCACGCAGCCCGGCAAACCCCAGGGCCTGTATAGCCCTGATAACTGTGGCATCGGAAGTGTTCAACGTGGCCGCAATTTCCATCGCCGTTTGCTCGAGTACCACTTCACGATGCTCATTAATGTAGCTGGCGACAACTCTTAACCCAGGCGTTAACTGACTCGCGCGAGTGCGAAAACGCTCACCAAAAATATCAACCCGCGCTTTATCTTTCTGGATCATTTAGCCTCCGGTAGAGGTCGCCCTGCAATTTGTGATTGTATCTGCGCAGCCATCAGCCCCAGTGATGCAAAGGAGTTAGAAATTGCCTCTTCACGAGAAATCAGCACATAACGCCCGGAACGACAGGCAGTCAGAAACTGACACCATCCCGGCATGACTTTTTCCATTGCTGCCAGCTCATCCTGAGGTTTACCACCGGTGTCACCGCGCCAGGTTGCAAAAACAAAATCGGCATCCAGTTCAGGTAAACGCTCCGCGCTCACATCCATTCGCCCACCTTCAGGAATGCTCTCAATCAGCGGCGGAAAACGAAAACCAGCATCGCGTAATACCCGCCCCAGCGAATGATAGCTATGCATCACATTAATTTTTCCCTGGTTTGCCTGAATCACCGATACCGTTATTTTTTGGCTGTCCAGCGTCGCCTTCAGCGCATTGATTTGTGCCTGATAGCGGCGTTCAAGTATCGCCAGCTGCGACTGCGTTCCTGTAAGTTCTGCCAGCTTGCGATAGATTTCTGGCGCGCCCCCTTTGAGATGATCAATGCTCACCGTGGGCGCAATTTTTTCAAGTTGTTCAATGGGCGTATTACGGGTCGGTTCTGTGATGATCAAGTCAGGCTTTGCCGCCACAATCGCTTCAATATCAATATCAGCGGTACCAATAAAGGCGATCGATGAATTATCAAAGTCGACACCTGTCAATAACGCGCCAGATCGAATGAAATGGCTACCGTCAGGCCGAGTTCGCCCGTGGCTGGCGACAGGAGGTACACCGAGCTCAATCAGAGGAATAGTGATATCAAGATCGTGTAAAGAGACAATTCTCTTTGGATGAGCAGGAACAGTGACTTTGCGCCCTAAATCATCAGTAAATACCTGAACAGGTTCTGTTGCACGGGAAAAAAATGACAACAGTATCAGCAGAGAAAAAAATAAACGCATATAACTCCCGTTAAAAACTGTTCCTGCGCTGCCAGAGCAGTAGCAAAAAAAATGGTCCACCAATCAGTGAGATAATGATTCCGGCAGGCAGTTGCAAAGGCAAAAAAGCCAAACGACCAATGCTATCCGCCAGAATAACTAACAACGCCCCCGATACCGCGCTCCCCAGCAGTAATGTCGTCTGCCCGCCACGTAGAATAAAACGTGATATATGGGGTGCTATCAATCCGACAAAACCGATGTTACCAACACACGAAACGCAGACGGCTGTCAGGATTATGGGTGCGGCGACACGTAACAACGCCAGACGAGAACTATTCACCCCTAACCCGGTTGCAACCTGATGACCAAGCAGAGCGATATCCGCCGTCCTGGCGGTGAACAGCAATAAAAGAGCGGCTGGCAACATCCAACAGGCTGAAATACCGACTAACATCCAGTTAGCTGCATGCAGGCTTCCCGATAACCACATCAATGCAGTTTGTACATCTCGAACATCTGCAGTGGTCATAAATACACCGATACCGGCGGCGAAAAACCAGGAAACACCAATACCAATCAGAACAAATCGCGGGCGGGAAATATCGCGCGCACAAAAAATCACGATTAAAGCCACCAACAGGCCACCAGCAAGACCAGCCACTGGACGCCAGAACACTCCCAGCATTGGAAACTGGAAAATCAGCCACAGCACAGCCACGCTACATCCTTCTTTGACGCCGATTAACCCAGGATCGGCAAGGCCGTTACGTGCAATGGATTGCATTGCGGCCCCTGCCATACCTAACATGGCCCCGCATAGCAATGCCATGATGACTCTCGGCAAGCGAATATCCTGCACAATATAACGTGCGTCTGTGCTTACGTTTTCTGGAGCAAACAACGCTCGTCCTACTTCCGATGCCGGAACAGAGAAAGAACCCTGCATCAGACCGAATATCAGTATTCCAACCGCAAACAGAAACAGCCCACCAAGCAACAGCAGATTTTTAGGGCGTACCAGTGTCGAAAACTTACCAACACGTAGTGGGCGTAGCCCGACGTTCATTATCCGACTCATTTGAACATCCTCGTCGCCATAATGACAAAAACAGGCGCACCAACTAACGCCGTCATGACACCGGTCGCTAATTCATGGGGCGTGAAAAGCGTACGGGCAATAATATCTGCCAGTAATAACAAAAGTGCGCCGACACAAGCTGAAAGAGGGAGCAGAACGCGCAGATCCGCTGATACCAGACGCCGGACAATCTGCGGTACTAGCAGGCCGACAAAACCAATGGGGCCAGCAATCGATACGGCTGCGCCACAGAGCAACGCGATCGCAAGCAGGGTGAATGTTCGCGTGCGGAGTACAGAGACGCCCAGCCCCTGCGCCATGCGATCGCCCAGTGCCAACATGTTAAGGGAGGGTGCAAGGTAAAGGGCTAACACAAATCCCCCCAGAGAAAACCAGGCGGACGTACCCAGCGTCGCCCAATCCTGCCCCGCTAAATCACCTGCTAGCCATGTCCGCATCGCCAGCAGTGTTTGTTCGTCAAGAATCAGGATTGCAGCCGTTATTGAGGACACGAACGCCGATAGCGCCACGCCGCATAAAGTAACTTTCATTGGCGTTAACCCTGAACGCCCTGCGGAGGAAAGCAGCAATATCAACAGGAACAATAACGCGCCGCCCGTAGATGCCAGCAGTGGGCGTCCAACCGGAAAGGCCAGTCCAAGCGCACTGGCGGCAACGACAGCAAGAGCGGCTCCGGCATTTAAGCCTAAAATATGTGGCTCCCCCAATGGGTTACGAATGACAGCCTGCAACAAAGCACCAGCAACACCAAGAGAAGCACCGGTAAGCAATGCTGCCGCTAAACGCGGCAAACGGAGTCTTACAATTACGTTGTGATCGAAGTTTTGCGGATCAAAATGAAGAAATGCCTGCAACACCGTTTGTGGTGCAATAAATCGGGCACCAATCCCTGGATATACCACGCATCCCACCAGCAGTAAGGCGAGGAAAATTACAGTAACCAGCCCTGTGCGCATCATACTTTTTCTACACCACGAAACGGCATGAAGAACGGCTTTCCCGTCAGAGGATTTATTGATGCGTGAACATCAACGTCAAAGACCGCTTTTACCAGCTCAGGCGTGCAATGCTCCCCCTCATTCAACACACGCACCACTTTCCCCTGGCGTAAAAATATCAACGTATCGCCATAATTGACGGCAAAATTCAGATCATGCAACACCACGACGACTGTACGCCCGTGATGACGCGTTAAATCATGTAATAACTCAAGAATTTCAACCTGATAACGTAAATCAAGCCAGGTTGTGGGTTCATCCAGCAGGATATAAGGCGTCTTTTGCGCCAACACCATCGCAATCCAGCAACGCTGGCGCTGCCCACCAGAGAGTTTTTCAACAGGTAAATGTGCAAACTCCTGCGTACCCGTTAATTTCAGGGCCTCTTCTACCGCCAGCTCATCGGCGTCGCTCCATTGACGAATGAAATTCTGCCAGGGAAAACGCCCACGCGACACCAGTTCATAAACGGTTAAGCCCTCCGGCAATAATGGCGACTGCGGCAAGATCCCAAGTCTACGGGATAACGCTTTCGTTGGTTGCTCGTGAATCGCTTTACCATCCAGCAATATCGAACCGCCCATGGGTTGCAAGATACGAGCAATGGTGCTGAGCAGCGTCGACTTTCCACAGCCGTTTGCCCCAACCAGAACGGTCATTTTTTCTGTGGGAACGGAGAAAGAAACACCACCAACAATGATTTTCTTGTGATACCCGGCAGAAACATTGTCGAGGATCAGCCCCTGCCCTTTTGCGTTATGTGCCACGTGTACGCCAACTTAATCAAAGACAAACAAAAATAAAACTCATTCTCCTTTGAGAGTTTGACGCCACAAAATGTAGTAGTCAAGCAGTTAAAAGCCACACAAAAACAAGGTAAATAACAGGTGAAATATTTTTAAAGATAAAAATAAAACCATTAAATATTAATAAATTACCATCAATTGAATTGCATTAACCTCTCATAAAAACACATGTAGCAATTTTTTGTTATTTCTCATTTACTACTACATCACCGCATGGTTGAATGATTCTCAATTACATATCCGATGGTGAAATAACAAACGGATAGTGCTTAGTGAGCAATAAGAAACAATTTTCACTCGCGACAATCCGCGAGTTTTTGGGATAACAGACTAAATGGCTATGTTCACACCTTCATTCTCAGGACTCAAAGGTCGGGCGCTCTTTTCACTGCTTTTTGCGGCACCGATGATTCATGCAACAGACTCTGTAACGACCAAAGATAGCGAAACAATCACTGTTACAGCAGATGCAAATACCGCAACTGAGGCAACCGATGGTTATCAACCTCTGAGCACCTCCACGGCGACATTAACCGATATGCCGATGCTGGATATCCCGCAGGTGGTCAATACGGTTAGCGATCAGGTTCTGGAAAACCAGAATGCGACAACGCTGGATGAGGCGCTTTATAACGTCAGTAACGTGGTACAGACCAATACATTAGGCGGGACTCAGGATGCTTTTGTACGCCGTGGGTTTGGCGCAAACCGGGATGGCTCCATCATGACCAACGGTCTGCGAACCGTACTTCCTCGCAGTTTCAACGCCGCCACAGAACGTGTGGAAGTGCTAAAAGGCCCGGCCTCCACGCTGTATGGCATTCTCGATCCTGGCGGACTGATTAACGTCGTGACCAAGCGCCCGGAAAAAACATTCCATGGTTCGGTTTCAGCCACCTCCTCCAGTTTTGGTGGCGGCACTGGGCAACTTGATATCACAGGTCCCATTGAAGGCACTCAGCTGGCGTATCGCCTTACCGGGGAAGTGCAGGATGAAGATTACTGGCGAAACTTCGGTAAAGAGCGCAGTACATTTATTGCCCCGTCACTCACCTGGTTTGGTGATAATGCAACAGTAACTATGCTCTATTCCCATCGGGACTATAAAACTCCGTTCGATCGTGGAACGATTTTCGACCTTACGACGAAACAGCCCGTAAACGTTGATCGAAAAATACGTTTTGACGAACCGTTTAATATTACAGATGGAAAGTCCGATCTGGCGCAACTCAACGCAGAATATCATCTCAATAGCCAGTGGACAGCGCGCTTTGATTACAGCTACAGCCAGGATAAATACAGCGATAATCAGGCGCGTGTTACCGCGTATGATGCAACGACAGGAACACTGACACGGCGTGTTGATGCAACTCAGGGATCTACCCAGCGTATGCATGCTACTCGTGCGGATCTGCAAGGGAATGTTGATATTGCCGGATTCTATAATGAGATTCTGGGTGGGGTGTCATATGAATATTATGATCTTCTGCGTACAGATATGATTCGCTGTAAAAAAGCTAAAGATTTCAATATCTACAACCCTGTTTATGGTAATACCAGCAAATGTACAACGGTTTCGGCGTCGGACAGTGATCAGACGATCAAACAGGAGAGCTACTCAGCGTATGCACAGGACGCACTCTATCTGACCGATAACTGGATTGCCGTCGCCGGGATCCGCTATCAGTATTACACGCAGTATGCGGGTAAAGGCCGTCCTTTTAATGTCAATACTGACAGCCGCGATGAACAATGGACTCCCAAACTGGGGTTAGTCTACAAACTGACGCCATCGGTATCCTTATTTGCCAATTATTCGCAAACATTTATGCCGCAGTCGTCAATTGCCAGCTACATTGGCGATCTTCCACCGGAATCATCTAATGCTTACGAAGTCGGGGCAAAATTCGAGCTATTCGATGGTATCACCGCAGATATTGCGCTGTTTGATATCCATAAACGTAATGTGTTGTATACCGAAAGTGTTGGTGATGAAACCATTGCCAAAACGGCAGGCCGTGTTCGTTCAAGAGGGGTAGAAGTCGACCTTGCGGGAGCATTAACTGAAAACATTAATATCATTGCCAGCTACGGCTATACCGATGCTAAGGTTCTGGAGGATCCTGATTATGCAGGGAAACCATTGCCGAATGTTCCTCGTCATACCGGTTCGCTATTCCTGACCTATGACATTCATAACATGCCAGGCAATAACACACTGACGTTTGGCGGTGGTGGACATGGCGTAAGCCGTCGTTCGGCAACCAATGGGGCTGACTATTATCTGCCAGGCTATTTCGTTGCCGATGCCTTCGCCGCATACAAAATGAAATTGCAGTATCCGGTCACACTGCAATTAAACGTCAAAAACCTGTTTGATAAAACGTATTACACCTCTTCCATCGCCACAAATAATCTGGGCAACCAGATTGGCGATCCGCGTGAAGTGCAATTCACGGTGAAAATGGAATTTTGATCAAAAAAGCCCGGTATACACTTGTATACCGGGCTATGTTTTATTCTTCTGGCGGGAGGATTATCAGACCTCAATCTCTGCCATGTCGCCTTTCTCTTGCAACCAGTTGCGGCGATCTTCCGAGCGTTTCTTCGCCAGCAGCATATCCATCATCGCGTCCGTACGCTGATCGTCTTCATCATCGATAGTCAACTGCACCAGACGGCGAGTGTTCGGATCAAGCGTGGTTTCGCGCAATTGCATCGGGTTCATTTCCCCGAGACCTTTAAAACGCTGGACGTTTGGCTTGCCTTTCTTGCGTTTTAATTGCTCAAGTACGCCCTCTTTCTCTTCTTCCGTCAGCGCGTAATAAACCTCTTTCCCGAGGTCAATACGGTAGAGCGGTGGCAGTGCAACGTAAACGTGACCGTGTTTCACCAATGCACGGAAGTGTTTTACAAACAAAGCGCAGAGCAGCGTGGCAATGTGCAGACCATCGGAGTCAGCATCCGCCAGGATACAGATCTTGCCGTAACGAAGCTGGCTCAAATCGTCGCTGTCAGGATCGATACCGATAGCTACCGAAATATCGTGCACTTCCTGCGAAGCCAGCACTTCGTCGGAAGAGACTTCCCAGGTGTTAAGGATCTTACCTTTCAGTGGCATGATCGCCTGATATTCGCGATCGCGCGCCTGCTTGGCAGATCCGCCTGCGGAGTCACCTTCCACAAGGAATAGTTCGGTACGGTTAAGATCCTGCGCGGTACAGTCAGCCAATTTACCAGGCAGCGCCGGGCCGCTGGTTAGCTTTTTACGCACCACTTTTTTAGCCGCACGCATACGACGCTGGGCGCTGGAAATCGCCATCTCTGCCAACAGCTCCGCCGCCTGAACGTTCTGGTTCAGCCACAGGATGAAAGCATCTTTCACCACGCCCGAAACGAATGCCGCACACTGACGCGAAGAGAGACGTTCTTTGGTCTGCCCGGCAAACTGCGGATCCTGCATTTTTACTGACAGCACATAGGCGCAGCGATCCCAGATATCTTCCGCCGACAGCTTCACGCCGCGCGGCAGAATGTTGCGGTATTCACAGAACTCACGCATCGCGTCCAGCAGGCCCTGACGCAGGCCATTAACATGGGTACCGCCCTGCATCGTTGGGATCAGGTTGACGTAGCTTTCGGTCAGCAATTCACCGCCTTCCGGTAGCCACAGTAGCGCCCAGTCCACCGCTTCAGTATCGCCAGCGAAATTACCGATAAACGGTTTTTCTGGCAGCGTCGGTAAACCGTTTACCGCTTCCGCCAGGTAATCATTCAGACCGTCCTGATAGCACCAGCGCTGTTCGGTGTTGTTGATCTCATCTTTAAAAGTGATCTCAACGCCCGGGCACAGTACCGCTTTGGCTTTCAGCACATGCGTCAGGCGTGAAACAGAAAAACGCGGGCTGTCAAAGAAGGTTTCATCCGGCCAGAAGTGCACGCTGGTACCGGTATTGCGTTTACCGCAAGTGCCGATAACCTGTAAATCTTGCACCTTTTCGCCATTTTCAAAGGCGATGTTATAGATCTGACCATCGCGGCGTACGTTAACTTCTACGCGCTTCGACAGGGCGTTAACCACCGAAATCCCCACGCCATGCAGGCCGCCAGAGAACTGGTAATTTTTGTTAGAGAATTTACCGCCCGCGTGCAGACGGCAAAGAATCAGTTCAACCGCCGGTACCCCCTCTTCCGGGTGAATATCTACCGGCATCCCGCGCCCATCGTCAATCACTTCTAACGACTGGTCGGCATGTAAGATTACATCCACGCGTTTTGCGTGGCCCGCCAGTGCTTCATCGACACTGTTATCAATAACTTCTTGCCCCAAATGGTTAGGGCGAGTGGTATCGGTATACATCCCCGGACGGCGGCGAACCGGCTCAAGCCCGGTGAGTACCTCAATGGCATCAGCGTTATAAGTTTGCGTCATGGTTTAAGTTAGCAATTCGAGTTGATCGTCAGAGATGGTGCAGACCAAGAAAATCGACGATCGGGTTGAAATAATCTTCGAAGCCCGTGAATGCGTGGTTGCCGCCTTCTATGACAGTCTGGCGGCAGGAAGCGTAGTACGCCACCGCCTGGCGGTAATCCAGCACTTCATCTCCCGTCTGTTGCAGCAGCCAGATCAAATCCGGCGCTTCCAGCGGGTCAATCTGCATGACTTTGAGATCGTAAATATGGCGTGACTCTAGCACATATTGCTGCCCGGTGTAGGGGTTCTCGTTCTGACCGAGATAGTCCGTCAGCAGTTCAAACGGGCGCACCGCCGGGTTTACCACCACTGCGGGCAGCATAAAACATTGCGACAACCAGGTGGCGTAATATCCCCCCAGTGACGAACCGACAATACCCAGCGAATCGCCGCCATGTTCCAGGACAATGGATTCCAGCAGTTCTGCCGCATCGGAAGGATACGGCGGCAACTGCGGAATGATCATCTCTACGTCAGGGTGATGTTCCGCCAACCAGTTTTTTAACAAGCTCGCTTTTGCAGAGCGCGGCGAGCTGTTGAAACCGTGTAAATAAAGAAGCGTAGACATCAGTAGCCTTCTGAAGCGGTATCAGGTTGGAAGCGTGCGTCCGCCAGGCGATGCACCTCGGTGGTCAGCGTGCCATCAGCATGTAACTCGAGAGTACGCCAGCCGGGCGCGATGGTGTCCAGCGTAAAGTTAGAACAGTGCGGCTTAAACTGCACACAGGTCGACGGCGTTGCCAGCAAGCGGCGACCGTTCCAGTCGAGATCCAGCTCCTGATGAATATGACCGCACAGCAAGTATTTGACGTGCGGAAACTTCGCCAGCACGGTATCCAGTTCGCCCGCGTTACGCAGGCTGTGTTGATCAAGCCAACTACAACCCGCAGGTAGCGGATGATGATGCAGCAGCAGCAACGTATGGCGTTCTGGCGCATCGGCCAGTTTACGTTCCAGCCACTCAAGCTGAAACTCGCTCAGCTCACCGTGCGGCACGCCAAACACCTGGCTATCCAGCAACAGGATTTGCCATTGCTCACCAATAAACACCCGCTTCGCCGGGGAGATACCCGCATCCTGTAACGCGCTGTACATCGCGGGCTGGAAATCGTGGTTGCCCGGCAGCCAGACGCAGGGCGCACGAAAACTTGCGATGCCTTCAGCGAAATGCTGATAGGCCGCAGAGGATTGATCCTGCGCTAAATCACCTGTCGCGACAATCAGGTCGAATTCGTGCTGGTGTGGCCGAATCGCCTCCAGCACCGCCTGGTAGCTTTCCCAGGTGTTTACCCCTAACAGGGCTTCGTGCTTTTGTGCAAACAGGTGAGTGTCGGTAATTTGTAAAATCCTGACTCTGGCCTCACCAGCCAGAGGAAGGGTTAACAGGCTTTCCAAATGGTGTCCTTAGGTTTCACGACGCTAATAAACCGGAATCGCCATCGCTCCATGTGCTAAACAGTATCGCAACCAGTCCGCTAAAAACTGATTAATTTGATGCTTTTCGTCGCGTTGATGCAACTTTTTATTAGGATAATCATACCGCGCTTTGAAGCGAAAAATCTGCTGGCTTGAACACACTTCAGCCACCATCGCGTCATGATACAGACGCACCGTCATTGACGGAAGGCTCCAGTAACTGATCGCGGGCGCAGTCTGTTCTATTGTCACCAGGGTAGTGTATCGGGTCGATTCCACAATCGTCAGCCGATATTGTGCGTTTGCCACCTGATAGCTTACAGTTTCGCCGGGTGCGTCATTGCGCGGTAACAAACGGCGCAATTGTGAAAAGTTCATCTCGCACAGGCGCATCATTTCAGGAAAGTCAGGTGTGTAACGCTTCATTTATGCCCACTCATTTTTTAACGCTTGATGATGCAGCTGCAGCCATTGCAAAGCGATGACCGACGCTGCGTTGTCGATTTTCCCCTCTTCTACCCACTGGTATGCCTGTTCCCGGCTTACCACATGAACGCGAATATCTTCGTTTTCATCAGCCAGACCGTGAATACCGCTTGCGGTCGTGGCGTCCACTTCGCCCACCATAATTGACGAACGCTCACTGGTGCCCCCCGGGCTTGCCAGGAAACTTAACACCGGTTTGGTCCGTTTGACTATCAGCCCCGCCTCTTCAATCGCTTCGCGACGGGCAACATCTTCCACACTTTCACCCTCTTCAATCATCCCGGCAACCATCTCCAGTAGCCAGGGGGTTTCGCTAGTGTCGTACGCGGCAATTCGAATCTGCTCAATCAGCACAACTTCATCACGTACTGGGTCAAAGGGTAGCAAGACTGCGGCGTGACCGCGCTCAAAAATTTCCCGCCGTACCTCATGACTCATTTGCCCGTTGAATAGACGATGACGAAATCTATAAAGATCTAATGAAAAAAAGCCGCGATAAAGTGTTTCTCGTGCAATAATTTCTACATCGTTTTTGCCAAATGTAACGGGCAGGTTGTCTGGCTTAAGCATTGTTAATGTCCTGGCACTAATAGTGAATTAAATGTGAATTTCAGCGACGTTTGACTGCCGTTTGAGCAGTCATGTGTTAAATTGAGGCACATTAACGCCCTATGGCACGTAACGCCAACCTTTTGCGGTAGCGGCTTCTGCTAGAATCCGCAATAATTTTACAGTTTGATCGCGCTAAATACTGCTTCACCACAAGGAATGCAAATGAAGAAATTGCTCCCCATTCTTATCGGCCTGAGCCTTTCTGGTTTCAGTTCGTTGAGCCAGGCCGAGAACCTGATGCAAGTTTATCAGCAAGCACGCCTTAGTAACCCGGAATTGCGTAAGTCTGCCGCCGATCGTGATGCTGCCTTTGAAAAAATTAATGAAGCGCGCAGTCCATTACTGCCACAGCTAGGTTTAGGTGCAGATTACACCTATAGCAACGGCTACCGCGACGCGAACGGCATCAACTCTAACGCGACCAGTGCGTCCCTGCAGTTAACTCAATCCATTTTTGATATGTCGAAATGGCGTGCGTTAACGCTGCAGGAAAAAGCAGCTGGGATTCAGGACGTCACGTATCAGACCGATCAACAAACTTTGATCCTCAACACCGCGACCGCTTATTTCAACGTGTTGAATGCTATTGACGTTCTTTCCTATACACAGGCGCAAAAAGAAGCGATCTACCGTCAATTAGATCAAACCACCCAACGTTTTAACGTGGGCCTGGTAGCGATCACTGACGTGCAGAACGCCCGCGCACAGTACGATACCGTGCTGGCGAACGAAGTGACCGCACGTAATAACCTTGATAACGCGGTAGAGCAGCTGCGCCAGATCACCGGTAACTACTATCCGGAACTGGCGGCGCTGAATGTCGAAAACTTTAAAACCGACAAACCACAGCCGGTTAACACGCTGCTGAAAGAAGCCGAAAAACGCAACCTGTCGTTGTTACAGGCGCGCTTGAGCCAGGACCTGGCGCGCGAGCAAATTCGCCAGGCGCAGGATGGTCACTTACCGACTCTGGATTTAACGGCTTCTACCGGGATTTCTGACACCTCTTATAGCGGTTCGAAAACCCGTGGTGCCGCTGGTACCCAGTATGACGATAGCAATATGGGCCAGAACAAAGTTGGCCTGAGCTTCTCGCTGCCGATTTATCAGGGCGGAATGGTTAACTCGCAGGTGAAACAGGCCCAGTACAACTTTGTTGGTGCCAGCGAGCAACTGGAAAGCGCGCATCGTAGCGTCGTACAAACCGTACGTTCCTCCTTCAACAACATTAATGCTTCTATCAGTAGCATTAACGCCTACAAACAAGCCGTAGTTTCCGCTCAAAGCTCATTAGACGCGATGGAAGCGGGTTACTCGGTCGGTACGCGTACCATTGTTGATGTGTTGGATGCGACCACCACGCTGTACAACGCCAAGCAAGAGCTGGCAAATGCGCGTTATAACTACCTGATTAACCAGTTGAATATTAAATCAGCTCTGGGTACGTTGAACGAGCAGGATCTTCTGGCACTGAACAATGCGCTGAGCAAACCGGTTTCCACTAATCCGGAAAACGTTGCCCCGCAAACGCCGGAACAGAATGCTATTGCTGATGGTTATGCGCCTGATAGCCCGGCACCCGTCGTTCAGCAAACATCCGCACGCACTACCACCAGTAACGGTCATAACCCTTTCCGTAACTGATGACGACGACGGGGCTTCGGCCCCGTCTGAACGTAAGGCAACGTAAAGATACGGGTTATCTGCCGCATTCTTCCCCCTTCTCGCTTCAATTTCGACCAGCCATCCTCTATTCTGATGGGTATTTACCACTGGTCCCGGAAGACAAAAATGAAACGGACAAAATCCATACGCCACGCATCGTTCCGCAAAAACTGGAGCGCACGCCATCTGACACCAGTCGCTCTCGCGGTTGCCACTGTTTTTATGCTGGCTGGCTGTGAAAAGAGTGATGAAACAGTGTCTCTCTATCAAAATGCTGACGACTGTTCAGCTGCAAACCCAGGCAAAAGCGCCGAATGTACCACCGCGTACAACAATGCGCTGAAAGAAGCCGAACGTACTGCGCCGAAATACGCCACCCGTGAAGACTGTGTTGCTGAATTTGGTGAAGGTCAGTGCCAGCAGGCACCAGCCCAGGCTGGTATGGCACCAGAAAACCAGGCGCAGGCCCAGCAATCCAGCGGAAGTTTCTGGATGCCGCTGATGGCCGGTTACATGATGGGGCGTCTGATGGGCGGCGGCGCGGGATTTGCACAGCAGCCGCTGTTCTCCTCGAAAAACCCGGCCAGCCCGGCTTACGGTAAATATACCGACGCGACGGGTAAAAACTATGGCGCAGCCCAGCCAGGCCGCACCATGACCGTACCGAAGACGGCAATGGCACCAAAACCGGCGACCACCACTACCGTTACCCGTGGCGGTTTTGGTGAATCTGTTGCCAAACAAAGCACTATGCAGCGTAGCGCAACCGGCACCTCTTCTCGTTCAATGGGTGGCTGATACCGATGGAAAGAGTCAGTATTACCGAGCGCCCGGACTGGCGCGAAAAAGCCCACGAATACGGTTTCAATTTTCACACCATGTACGGCGAGCCGTACTGGTGTGAAGATGCTTACTACAAGTTGACCCTCGCTCAGGTTGAAAAGCTGGAAGAAGTCACCGCCGAACTGCACCAGATGTGCCTGAAAGTGGTGGAAAAAGTGATCGCCAGCGATGAGCTGATGACCAAATTCCGCATACCAAAACACACCTGGAGTTTTGTGCGCCAGTCATGGCTGACGCACCAGCCATCGCTTTATTCGCGTCTTGATCTGGCGTGGGATGGCACTGGCGAACCTAAGCTTCTGGAAAATAACGCCGATACGCCAACGTCACTATACGAGGCGGCGTTCTTTCAGTGGATCTGGCTGGAAGATCAGCTTAACGCCGGTAACTTGCCGGAGGGCAGCGACCAGTTTAACAGTTTGCAAGAAAAGCTGATCGATCGCTTCGTTGAGCTGCGTGAACAGTATGGCTTCCAGTTGCTGCATCTCACCTGCTGTCGCGACACGGTGGAAGATCGCGGAACCATTCAGTATTTGCAGGACTGCGCGACGGAAGCTGAAATCGCTACCGAGTTCCTCTACATCGACGATATCGGGTTAGGTGAAAAAGGTCAGTTCACGGATTTACAGGATCAGGTGATTTCCAACCTGTTCAAGCTGTATCCGTGGGAATTTATGTTGCGTGAGATGTTCTCCACCAAGCTGGAGGATGCAGGCGTACGCTGGCTGGAACCGGCGTGGAAGAGCATTATCTCCAACAAAGCGCTTCTACCGCTACTGTGGGAGATGTTCCCGAATCACCCGAACCTGCTGCCCGCTTATTTTGCGGAAGATGATCATCCGCAAATGGAAAAATATGTGGTTAAACCGATCTTCTCCCGTGAAGGCGCAAACGTGTCGATCATTGAGAACGGCAAAACCATTGAAGCAGCAGAAGGTCCGTATGGCGAAGAAGGGATGATTGTTCAGCAATTCCACCCGTTACCGAAATTCGGCGACAGCTATATGCTGATTGGTAGCTGGCTGGTGAACGATCAACCTGCCGGAATTGGCATTCGTGAAGACCGTGCATTGATCACCCAGGATATGTCTCGGTTTTATCCGCATATTTTTGTTGAGTAATACAGCTTAATATTGCCCCGATAAGCGGGGCAATCTCTTATAATCCACCATTCATAATTCCCATCAATATATAAACACATACATATCCAACCTTTATTTAACATTAATACTCAATTTAATGTTAAATCGTCATATGCAAGCGATATTGTAATTAAAGTAAGTGAATACATCACAACATAACTATTTGATATTATTTAAATACTTTACTTTTATCTCACCAGATTTAAATTTAATAATTAAAAAACAATGTTGCAGGGATCACACTACACAGTATTGAACATTGTGATTGATATATTGCCCCCCTACTATCCATTAAACATAAATATTTGTTTCACCGAATAACAACATATTTAAAAGAAACACAAAAGCATTCTCACTCTTTATTGAATTAATATTCATATTCACGTAACGAATTTATTAGAACCCTCTCAACAGTCGATATTCATCATTATTATATATTTGCGTTATATAAGGAGATATATCCATGTTTGATAAATATAGAAAAACACTCGTAGCCGGAACTGTGGCGATAACCCTGGGTTTGTCAGCATCGGGGGTGATGGCTGCGGGTTTTAAACCAGCGCCGCCTGCCGGGCAACTGGGTGCGGTCATTGTCGATCCCTACGGCAATGCACCACTGACCGCTTTGGTTGACTTAGATAGCCATGTTATTTCTGACGTCAGAGTTACCGTCCATGGGAAGGGCGAAAAAGGCGTAGAAATCAGCTATCCCGTGGGTCAGGAATCACTAAAAACTTACGATGGTGTACCGATTTTTGGTCTTTATCAGAAATTTGCTAACAAAGTGACCGTTGAGTGGAAAGAAAACGGCAAGGTCATGAAAGATGATTATGTGGTGCACACTTCGGCCATCGTCAATAATTACATGGATAACCGCTCTATCTCCGATTTACAACAGACCAAAGTTATTAAAGTCGCACCGGGTTTTGAAGATCGCCTCTATCTGGTTAATACCCACACCTTTACCGCCCAAGGTTCCGATCTCCACTGGCATGGTGAGAAAGATAAAAATGCCGGTATCCTTGATGCGGGTCCGGCAACTGGCGCACTCCCTTTTGATATCGCGCCATTCACCTTTATCGTCGATACGGAAGGCGAATACCGCTGGTGGTTGGATCAAAACACCTTCTACGATGGTCGTGACCGCAACATTAACAAACGTGGTTATCTGATGGGTATCCGCGAAACGCCACGCGGCACCTTTACCGCTGTACAAGGTCAGCACTGGTACGAGTTCGACATGATGGGGCAGGTGCTCGAAGATCACAAACTACCGCGCGGATTTGCTGACGCTACTCATGAATCCATTGAGACGCCAAATGGCACGGTACTGTTGCGCGTAGGTAAGAGTAACTATCGTCGCGATGACGGCGTACACGTCACCACCATTCGTGACCATATCCTCGAAGTCGATAAATCTGGTCGCGTTGTAGATGTATGGGATCTGACGAAGATCCTCGATCCGAAACGCGATGCACTGCTCGGCGCGCTGGATGCAGGTGCAGTTTGCGTTAACGTTGACCTTGCCCATGCAGGACAACAGGCAAAACTGGAACCAGATACACCGTTCGGCGACGCTCTGGGTGTAGGGCCAGGCCGTAACTGGGCGCACGTTAATTCCATCGCTTATGACGCAAAAGATGACTCAATTATTCTCTCTTCTCGTCACCAGGGTGTTGTGAAGATTGGTCGTGATAAGCAAGTGAAATGGATCCTTGCACCCTCTAAAGGTTGGGAAAAACCGCTGGCCAGCAAGCTGCTGAAACCGGTTGATGCTAACGGTAAGCCAATTACCTGTAACGAAAATGGCCTGTGCGAAAACTCAGACTTCGACTTTACCTACACCCAGCATACCGCCTGGATTTCCAGCAAAGGAACGCTCACCATTTTTGATAATGGCGATGGTCGTCATCTGGAACAACCTGCCTTACCAACCATGAAATATTCCCGCTTTGTGGAATATAAGATTGATGAGAAGAAAGGCACCGTTCAGCAAGTGTGGGAATACGGTAAAGAACGTGGCTACGATTTCTATAGCCCAATCACCTCCATCATTGAATATCAAGCCGACCGTAACACCATGTTTGGCTTCGGTGGTTCTATTCATTTGTTCGATGTCGGGCAGCCAACCGTCGGTAAGTTGAACGAAATCGATTACAAAACCAAAGAAGTGAAAGTGGAAATCGACGTGCTGTCAGATAAACCCAATCAGACTCACTATCGTGCATTGTTAGTCCGTCCACAACAGATGTTCAAATAATTAAGAAGGGAATAAAAATGTCGAAATTAGGGATCTCATCACTATTTAAAAGCATACTGCTTACCGCAGCTTTGGCTGTTTCATTTACCGCTTCTGCATTTACCGAAGGCACGGATTACATGGTTCTGGAAAAACCTATTCCGAATGCAGACAAAACGCTGATTAAGGTATTCAGCTACGCCTGCCCGTTCTGTTACAAGTACGACAAAGCGGTTACCGGTCCGGTATCGGAAAAAGTGAAAGATATCGTTGCTTTCACGCCGTTCCATCTGGAAACCAAAGGTGAATACGGCAAACAAGCAAGCGAAGTCTTTGCGGTCTTGATCAATAAAGATAAAGCAGCAGGCATTTCCTTATTTGATGCTAACTCTCAGTTTAAGAAAGCCAAGTTTGCCTACTACGCGGCTTATCACGACAAAAAAGAACGCTGGTCTGACGGTAAAGATCCGGCTGCTTTTATCAAAACCGGTCTGGATGCCGCAGGTATGAGTCAGGCGGATTTTGAAGCGGCACTGAAAGAACCAGCGGTTCAAGAAACACTGGAAAAATGGAAAGCCTCTTATGATGTCGCCAAAATCCAGGGGGTTCCAGCCTATGTCGTTAATGGTAAGTACTTGATCTACACCAAGAGCATCAAATCCATCGACGCGATGGCAGACCTTATCCGTGAGTTAGCAAGCAAATAACAGGGAAACAGGCTATGGGTATTAAGGGAATGTGGAAAGATCTTCGCACATTACCAGTTGACACACTGGTCAGATGGCAGGAGCAACGCTTGTTGTGGTTGTTAATGGCCGTTGCGATGGGCGCGTTAATTATCCTGGCGCACTCTTTCTTCCAGATCTATCTCTACATGGCACCCTGTGAGCAATGTGTATACATTCGCTACGCCATGTTTGTGATGGTTATTGGAGGATTGGTTGCAGCGATCAACCCAAAGAACATCATCCTAAAGCTAATTGGCTGCGTGATGGCATTTTACGGCAGCATTTTGGGACTGAAGTTTTCGCTCAAACTGAACGATATCCACCATGCAGTACATAATCCGGATCCCGATTCACTGTTTGGCGTACAGGGTTGCTCCACCGATCCAACTTTTCCCTTTAACCTGCCGCTGGCACAGTGGGCACCAAATTGGTTCAAGCCTACCGGGGATTGTGGCTATGACGCACCAATCGTTCCTGATGGCGTCACACTGAGCAGCACGCAACAGTGGTTTGTGGAAATGTATCAGCAATCTGAAGGCTGGTATCTGCTACCACCATGGCATTTTATGAATATGGCTCAGGCTTGTATGCTGGCTTTTGGTATGTGTCTGGTGCTGCTGGTCATTATGAGTGGCGCATGGGCGCTTAAAATCATCAGAGGCTAACTCAGCAACACCCGAAGCCAGTCATTCTGGCTTCGGGTTCTTTTATTAACCTATCTGCACCGACAGCATACTTAAACTGCCCATTTCTATACCATCGACCGGAATGGTAATTGGCTCCTGCCCATCCCACGCACCTAAGACATACAACAACGGCAGATAGTGCTCTGGCGTTGGGTTCGATAACGCGCCACCTTCATGGTCGAGATAATTCACCAGAGGATGTTGTTCCACCGGCCCTTGCCACGTCAGATTCGCTTTCACATACTCATTAAACGACGTCGCCCACGGATACGGTGAACTATCACCGTGCCACTTCACCGTACGCAGGTTATGTACCACGTTGCCACTGGCGACCAACATTATCCCTTCATCACGCAGCGCCGCGAGTTTGCGCCCCATTTCGAAATGCCAGGCGGCAGGTTTGCTACTGTCGATACTCAACTGCACCATCGGAATATCGGCGTCAGGATACATCTTAATCAGTACGCCCCACGAGCCGTGGTCGAAGCCCCAGGCTTCTTTATCCAGCGTCACAGGGACCGGCGCTAACAGCTCAACCAGATGCTGTGCCAGCGCAGGTGAACCCGGAGCAGGATAATGCGTATCGTACAGCGCCTGCGGGAAGCCACCAAAGTCATGAATCGTGGGCGGCGTCTCCATCGCGGTCACTCCTGTTCCACGGGTAAACCAGTGAGCCGAAACCACCACTATTGCTTGCGGGCGTGGCAATGTCATCCCCAACGTCTGCCAGCTGCGGGTATACAAATTATCTTCCAGCACGTTCATCGGACTACCGTGACCTAAAAACAATGCTGGCATACGTGTTGAAGACATGATGATATCCTTAACTAAAGGTGTCATTTTGATATCCTCACAATACGCTTGTTCGGCGGAGTAAGAACCCGGATAACAATGATGATGATCATCAGTTATTTTGACGATCTGCCTGAAGGTGAAGATTTATAAGGAGTTGTCGATGTCAGTACCTCTCATTCTGACCATACTGGCGGGGGCAGCCACGTTTATTGGCGCGTTTCTCGGCGTTCTCGGGCAAAAACCCTCGAACCGCTTACTGGCGTTTTCGCTAGGATTTGCGGCGGGGATCATGTTGCTCATCTCATTAATGGAAATGCTTCCTGCCGCATTAGCCGCCGAAGGAATGTCACCTGTGTTGGGTTATGGAATGTTTATCTTCGGTCTGCTTGGCTATTTTGGCCTGGACCGCATGTTGCCACATGCGCATCCGCAGGATTTAATGCAAAAATCGGTGCAGCCGTTGCCAAAATCGATCAAGCGCACAGCCATTCTGCTCACTCTCGGCATCAGTCTGCATAACTTCCCGGAAGGGATTGCCACCTTTGTCACGGCGAGCAGCAACCTGGAGCTGGGCTTTGGCATCGCACTGGCCGTTGCGTTACACAATATTCCTGAAGGTCTGGCGGTTGCAGGCCCGGTTTACGCGGCAACGGGGTCTAAACGCACCGCGATTCTTTGGGCGGGGATTTCTGGACTGGCAGAAATTCTTGGTGGTGTGCTGGCGTGGTTAATCCTCGGTAGCATGATTTCCCCGGTGGTCATGGCGGCAATCATGGCGGCGGTTGCAGGAATTATGGTAGCGCTCTCGGTTGATGAATTAATGCCGCTCGCCAAAGAGATTGACCCTAATAATAACCCCAGCTATGGCGTACTATGTGGAATGTCAGTGATGGGATTCAGTTTAGTGCTGCTACAAACGGCGGGAATTGGTTAAAAGCAACATCAGAAGTTGTCCAGCGCATGGACAACTTCTGCCAGCTTCACTAAAGCCTTATTCTACCTTTTCGGCTGTCTCTTCTCTCGTACTGTTTAAGTATTTGTTCCGCGCTTCAAGCAGTGCGTCTCTGTCCTGGCGAAACGCCCGACAATAACGTTTCAAATGCAGGAAATAACCCACAACAACAAGAGCAATCAATACAATCCAGTACCAGGCGATAAACATCCTTTTACCCTTAATATTTAACAATACTAAACATTTAGCGCATAAATTTCACATATCCTTTTTCGGATATATTCATATGGTCGCATAATAACGGAACAATTATATGATTTTGATCATAATGAAAAAGAATGCCTGATATTAATGAAATTTTCTCATAGAAAGAGAAGCGGAATTAACATCTTGCATAGCAGGGCAAAATAAAAACCGAAGCCAGCTACAACTTCGGTTTCTTGATTAAGACAGTAAATTAAGCAGCGATTTTCAGCTGGCTTTACGCTCATGTGCCTGACGGTATGCCACCAGGTCTTCAATAGTCACGAGCGCCATATTGTGTTTATTGGCAAACTCAATGCACTCTGGTGCACGCGCCATCGTACCATCGTCATTAGTCAGCTCACACAGCACACCAGCCGGTTTAAAGCCTGCCAGCGTCATCAGATCAATAGTCGCTTCAGTATGGCCGCCACGCGTCAGTACACCACCAGCCTGAGCGCGAAGTGGGAAAACGTGGCCCGGGCGATTCAGATCAGAAGGTTTTGCGTCATCGGCAATCGCTGCGCGAACGGTCGTAATACGGTCAGCGGCAGAAACACCGGTAGTCACACCTTCAGCTGCTTCAATGGTCACGGTAAAACCGGTGCCATAGGCGCTGGTGTTATTTTCTACCATCATTGGCAGATCGAGTTGTTTACGGCGATCTTCAGTAATGCACAGGCAAACAATACCGCTACCGTGGCGAATGGTCAGCGCCATCTGCTCAACGGTCATGGTTTCTGCCGGGAAGATCATATCGCCTTCGTTTTCACGGTCTTCATCATCAAGCACCATTACACCGCGTCCTTCACGCAGCGCAGCCAGTGCATTTTCAACACGTTCGAAAGGCGTACCAAAAGAGGAAAGTAGCGTCTGATTCATGGTAAAAAAACCTCACTAAAATTATGGTTACCAGAATCAGGGCAGTCTTAGGAGTGGCGGCATATAGCCAAAATAACGTGAGCGGGTCCATGCCCGACAGAATCGTTACTCTCTCCCATCCGGACTCTAACCGTCGGCCCCGGAATTACACCGGATCTGCTGTCCTTTGAGTTCATACCCAAAGCGCTCGCGGGCTTTCAACTGAGTTGATTTACCGCCGGTGGGGAATTTCGCCCCGCCCTGAGAATAAGCGGATTCACTATAACGCTAATGATTAGCGGCAGCAACGCATAGCTTCACATAATTCTGGTTTATGACTTACCCTTATCGCACTACAATGGCACTCAACACCTATCAGTACAGGGAAACTACAATGATTGACCCGAAAAAAATTGAGCAAATCGCTCGCCAGGTTCACGAATCAATGCCTAAAGGAATCAGGGAGTTCGGGGAAGATGTGGAGAAAAAAATCCGCCAAACCCTACAAGCGCAGCTGACACGTCTCGATCTGGTAAGCCGCGAAGAATTCGACGTTCAGACGCAAGTCCTGTTACGGACTCGTGAAAAACTGGCGTTACTGGAGCAGCGCATCAGTGAACTGGAAGCGCGCAATAATTCGGTAGCAGATCTTCAATCTCCTCCGGCTATCCCGCCTATTGATAAAGCAGAATAAAGCAACACAAAAACGGGCCAGACGGCCCGTAATATCAGTGTTCTAATTCAAGTTCTCTGGTTTGCATCATTTGTTGGCAATACCAGGCATAACGTGCGCAAAACCAGGTTCTATGTTCTTCATCCATGTTACCAGTAACGGCCAGAATATCGACCGGGCGACCTTCTGCGTGCATTCTGGCAAAACTACGCGCCAGGAAATCGAAATTATTTAAAGAATTAAGACTATGATCCATAAGCACATCCTCCGGTTATCGCATACCTTTTAAGGCCATATGCTTTTTCTGATTTCAGTATTCCCCAATCAGTGTAGTGCCTTTAAACATAACGTGCGTAAATATATTGTCCCCGATCACACTTTTTAGTGAAAAATAAAAAACCATATTAAAAGACTTTCTCTTCCAGAACTTCTCTAACATGTGTTATTATTAACAAAGATAAATGTAAGCAAGGAAACTATCCTAAAGTAAATATTGCGTCACTAAATGGACATTGGAGTGACATATGATTTTATTCGCCGACTATAACACCCCTTATCTTTTCGCTATTTCCTTTGTACTGTTGATCGGCCTTTTAGAAATTTTTGCGCTTATCTGCGGTCACATGCTCTCCGGTGCACTTGATGCACATCTTGACCATTATGATTCCATAACCACAGGTCATATTAGCCAGGCACTTCATTATCTCAATATCGGAAGATTGCCAGCTCTCGTCGTTCTTTGCTTACTGGCTGGTTTTTTTGGTCTTATTGGCATCCTGTTGCAGCATACCTGCATCATGGTCTGGCAATCACCACTCTCGAACCTGTTTGTGGTTCCTGTCAGTTTACTGTTTACGATTATTGCGGTGCATTATACCGGTAAAATAGTTGCGCCCTGGATTCCACGCGATCATAGCTCAGCTATTACAGAAGAAGAATATATTGGTAGCATGGCGTTAATTACCGGTCATCAAGCCACTTCAGGTAATCCCTGCGAAGGAAAACTCACCGATCAATTTGGCCAAATACATTATTTACTACTGGAGCCTGAAGAAGGAAAAATTTTCACTAAAGGAGACAAAGTATTAATTATTTGCCGACTTTCTGCAACTCGATATTTGGCGGAAAACAATCCCTGGCCCCAAATATTGTAATTTATTAATCAAAAGGAAATTTAATAATGGATGATATTGTTAATTCTGTGCCCTCCTGGATGTTTACCGCGATTATTGCCGTATGCATTCTGTTTATTATTGGAATTATTTTCGCCAGGCTCTATCGTCGCGCTTCGGCAGAGCAAGCTTTTGTTCGTACTGGTTTAGGTGGGCAAAAAGTGGTAATGAGCGGTGGCGCAATCGTGATGCCGATCTTTCATGAAATAATCCCCATCAATATGAATACTCTGAAGCTGGAAGTCAGCCGCTCAACCATTGATAGCCTGATTACGAAAGATCGTATGCGCGTCGATGTCGTTGTCGCTTTCTTTGTGCGGGTAAAACCGTCAGTGGAAGGTATTGCCACCGCCGCCCAGACGCTGGGGCAACGCACCCTGTCGCCTGAAGACTTACGTATGCTGGTTGAAGATAAATTTGTCGATGCCCTCCGTGCAACAGCTGCGCAAATGACCATGCATGAGTTACAGGATACCCGCGAGAACTTCGTGCAGGGCGTACAAAATACCGTTGCTGAAGATCTGTCGAAAAACGGCCTGGAACTGGAAAGCGTTTCACTTACCAACTTTAACCAGACGTCCAAAGAACATTTCAATCCTAACAACGCCTTTGACGCCGAAGGTTTAACCAAGCTGACGCAGGAGACGGAGCGCCGTCGTCGCGAACGTAACGAAGTTGAACAGGATGTAGAAGTTGCGGTGCGTGAGAAAAACCGTGATGCGCTTTCGCGGAAGCTGGAGATTGAACAGCAAGAAGCGTTTATGACGCTTGAGCAGGAGCAGCAGGTTAAAACCCGTACCGCTGAGCAAAATGCGAAAATTGCGGCTTTTGAGGCCGAGCGTCGTCGGGAAGCAGAGCAGACGCGAATTCTGGCTGAACGACAGATTCAGGAAACGGAAATCGACCGCGAACAGGCCGTCCGTTCCAGAAAAGTTGAAGCTGAACGTGAAGTTCGCATTAAAGAGATCGAACAGCAGCAGGTCACCGAAATCGCCAACCAGACGAAATCGATCGCTATTGCCGCCAAATCGGAACAGCAGTCACAAGCGGAAGCGCGTGCCAACCTTGCACTTGCAGAAGCGGTAAGCGCCCAGCAAAACGTAGAAACCACTCGCCAGACCGCAGAAGCCGATCGTGCCAAGCAGGTGGCGCTGATTGCCGCAGCACAGGATGCAGAAACCAAAGCGGTTGAACTGACCGTGCGGGCGAAAGCAGAAAAAGAAGCAGCAGAGATGCAGGCGGCGGCGATCGTTGAGTTAGCCGAAGCTACGCGTAAAAAAGGCCTGGCGGAAGCAGAAGCACAACGTGCGCTGAACGATGCTATCAACGTACTTTCTGACGAACAAACCAGCCTTAAATTCAAACTGGCGCTATTACAGTCGTTACCTGCAGTAATAGAGAAATCCGTTGAGCCGATGAAGTCCATTGACGGCATTAAGATTATTCAGGTCGATGGATTAAACCGAGGTGGTGCTGCGGGGGATGCGGCATCAGGCAGCGTTAGTGGCGGAAACCTGGCAGAACAGGCATTGTCTGCCGCCCTTTCTTACCGCACACAGGCACCGCTGATTGACTCCTTGCTCAATGAAATTGGCGTTTCAGGCGGCTCACTGGCTGCATTGACTTCACCCTTAACCTCAACAACTCCCGTCGCCGAAAACGTAGAATAAATTTTCAGCTATGAACATCCCTGGCACAAAAAGCCGGGGATTTTTTATATCTGCGTTCCGCTAAAAACTGCAAATGATCAGGTCGTTGCAACGTTTTGCGTGACCGCTCGGGGAAGGCAAAACTGCCTCAGGGAAAGCGTTGCGCGGGGTCCGGCGCTCATCAACAATCGGGGAGTCAGCAAAGGGCTGAAACGGGAAAGCCCCTCCCGAGGAAGGGGCCTTACAGAAGGAAAGGGTTATGATGAAGCTCGTCATCATACTGATTGTGTTGTTACTTGTAAGTTTCGCCACTTATTAACAGCCAATCAGAGGGGGGAGAAATCCTCCCTCACCCTTGTTCCTTTACTTTAGGTTGAAAAAACAACAGCGTCAAGAAGGTTTCATTAACACATATCCCTGGCCCAAAAAGCCGGGGATTTTTTATATCTGCGTTCCGCTAAAAAGTACAAATGTTCAGGTTGTTACAGCGTTTTTCGAGCCGACTCGGGGAAGAGAAAACTGCATAAGAGAAAGCATTGCGCGGGGTCTGGCGCTCATCAACAATCGGGGAGTCAGCAAGGGGCTGAAACGGGAAAGCCCCTCCCGAGGAAGGGGCCTTATAGAAGGAAAGGGTTATGATGAAGTTCGTCATCATACTGGTTGTGTTGTTACTGTTAAGTTTCCCGACTTACTAACAACTCATCAGAGGGGGGAGAAATCCTCCCTTACCCTTGTTCCTTTACTTTAGGTTGAAAAAACAACAGCGTCAATAGGTCTATCCGGCACAACGCGAGAACTGTGAAGCGCTTTCCGGTTAGCCTTTTTTATCCTGTTGGATCTTCTTGATAATGTTAGTGGTCGAGCAACCGTCTTCAAAGTTGAGCACCAGCACTTCGCCACCATTGGCCCAGACTTCTTTACTCCCGGCAATCTCTTCTGGTTTATAATCGCCGCCTTTCACCAGCAGGTCTGGCAGGATCCCGGCGATCAAGCGCTGCGGCGTGTCTTCTTCAAACGACACCACCCAGTCGACCGCTTCCAGTGCGCCCAGCACAATCATACGCTGTTCGAGCGGGTTAACGGGGCGGGAATCCCCTTTCAGCCGTTTGGTGGAGGCATCGCTGTTGACGGCGACAATCAAACGGTCACCCAGTTTACGGGCATTTGCCAGATAAGAGACGTGTCCGGCGTGCAGGATGTCAAAGACGCCATTGGTCATCACCACTTTTTCACCGCGTTTACGCGCTGCCGCTACAGCAAGCTTCAGTTCCTCTTCGGTCATCACGCCAAAGCCGGTATCTGCACGTCCACGTACTGCGTTTTCCAGCTCGATCGGCGAAACCGTGGATGTCCCCAGTTTGCCGACCACCACACCAGCCGCCGCATTGGCAAAGAAACAGGCTTCTTCCAGCGAATTACCCGCTGCCAGCGTTGCCGCCAGGACGCCAATCACCGTGTCGCCCGCACCGGTAACGTCATACACTTCCTGCGCCTGAGTTGGCATATGCAGCGGCGCTTTACCCGGTTGCAGCAGCGACATACCCTGTTCGGAACGGGTCACTAACAGAGCCGAGAGTTCGTAATCGGCAATCAGTTTCATGCCGCGCTCAACAATCTCTTCTTCGGTCTTACATTTACCGACAACAGCTTCAAATTCCGAGAGATTCGGCGTTAACAGCGTAGCGCCGCGGTAGCGCTCAAAATCGGTACCTTTTGGATCAATCAGCACCGGAACGCCCGCTTTACGCGCCAGTTGGATCATCTGCTGCACGCTTGCCAGCGCACCTTTGGCGTAGTCAGAGAGCACCAGCGCGCCAATCGAACTCAGCGCCTGATTAATCCGCTCGTGCAGCGGCTGCGGATCAACCCCTTCGAAACCTTCTTCAAAATCCAGACGGATCAGCTGTTGGTTGCGGGAAAGTACCCGTAATTTGGTGATGGTCGGATGCGTCGGTACAGAAACGAAGTCGCATTTGACGTTGACGTCGGCCAGAGACTTACTCAGCGCGCGCGCCGCATCGTCAATGCCCGTTAACCCGACCAGGCGTGCATTAGCACCGAGAGAAGCGATATTCATCGCCACGTTAGCCGCGCCGCCCGGACGTTCTTCGATGGTATTTACTTTAACCACGGGCACCGGCGCTTCCGGCGAGATACGGCTGGTGGGACCGTACCAGTAACGATCCAGCATCACATCACCAACCACCATCACTCCTGCACGTTCAAACTCTGGCAGCGTTACTTTCATTCCTGTCTCCTGAGAGATTCAAAATTTGCGCGCGATAATACCATACTTCATTCTTCCACCAGCCACTTCTGCCAGCTTGCCCGCACCAGATCACGCTCTGCGGTGAAGCAATCCTCCGGCACATGGCCCGGCAATTCCTGTAATGCCAGATGATGAAGTTCATCGCGCAGCGTAGTGTAAGCACGGGTCAGCGCCATCGCTTCCTGCTCTTCCATAATGTCGTTTTGCGCCAGCAGCTCCAGAATACGCACGTTGTCTGACCAGCGCGTTAACTTCGGTTTTTCATGAGCGTAGCGCAACACCAGATATTGAGTAATAAATTCGATATCGGTAATTCCGCCTTCATCGGCTTTGATATCAAAGCGATCGCGATGTTTATTACCGAGATGAGCGCGCATTTTCTCGCGCATTTCCCGCACTTCCGTTTGCAGAGTTTTACCTTCTCGCGGCAGCGTCATAATCTCGCGACGCACCGCGTCAAAGTGCGCGGTGAGCTGCGGATCGCCGTACACTACACGCGCACGCACCAGCGCCTGATGTTCCCACGTCCAGGCCTCGTTTTTCTGATAATCAGCAAATGCTTCTGCGGATGTCACCAGCATTCCCGCCGCCCCGGATGGACGCAGTCGAGCATCCACTTCATACAAAATGCCGGAAGAGGTTCGCGTACTGAACAGATGCATAATGCGTTGCGCCAGACGCAGATAAAACTGTCGCCCGTCGATTTCCCGCTCGCCGTCAGTCATCGCATCCATTGGGCAATCATGGAGGAAGATCAGGTCAAGATCGGAACTGTAGCCTAACTCCCAGCCGCCCAGCTTGCCGTAGCCGACCACCGCAAAACCACGCCCTTCGCGTTCGTTCAGGTGATTCGGTTTACCGTAGCGGGCAACCATTTGAACCCACGCCTGCTGAACGACGGCATCTATCATAGCTTCCGCCAGCCAGGTTAAGTGATCGCTCACTTTCATTACCGGTAGCGTACCGGCGATATCCGCTGCCGCAATGCGTAACAGTTGCGCCTGTTTGAACTGACGCAGCGCCTCAAGCTGTTGTTCTTCGTCATCTTCCGGCACGCGCAGCAAATACTGGCGCAACTCATCACGGTAAGCATCGGTCGCCGTCGGCTGGTAGAGAGTGTTTGGATCGAGCAGTTCATCCAGCAATAACGGATAACGCGCCAGCTGGCTGGCAATCATCGGCGATGCGGCACACAGAGAAATCAAATGCTTAAGCGCCGCAGGAAATTCACTAAGCAATTCTAAATAGGTGGTGCGGGTAACAATCCCCACCAGCAAGGCCGTAATGCGCGACAGCGTGACAGCAGCGTCTTCACGAGTACAGACATCTCTTAGCAGATGTGGCATCAGATGGTCGAGCACCTGACGTCCGCGTGGCCCGATTGTGCGCTTATCCAGCTCTTTGCGGAAATCGGCAATCAGCGTCAGCACCTGTTTGCGATCGTCCTCGCTAAGATGCGCCAGCACTGGTGTAGTGTCATCTTCCTGCAACGCGTCCTGCCACAGCTCACGCCACTGTTCCGACAGCGACTCTTCCTGAGTTTCACTTTCGTCGTCGCCAATCAATTCATTAAACACCCGGCGCACATTGGTCATATGTCCGGTCAGCGCCCCAGTCAGTTGCTGCCAGTCAGCAAAGTCCATCGCCCACGCCAGCCGCGCACGGTTAAGCTCATCAGAAGGAAGCGTCTGGGTTTGTTCGTCGTTAATGCTTTGCAGCAGGTTTTCCAGACGCCGCAGGAACAGATACGCCACTCGCAATTGTTCAGCATCGTTTTCAGAAAGCAGATGCAGCTCGGCAATAGCGCTGAGCGTTGGTAGTAAAGAGCGCGATTGCAGCGACGGCTCGCGCCCGCCGCGAATAAGCTGGAATACCTGGACGATAAATTCAATTTCACGAATGCCACCCGCGCCAAGTTTGATGTTGTCGGTCAAACCGCGCCGACGCACTTCACGGGCAATCATCCCTTTCATGTTGCGCAGCGACTGAATCACGCTGAAATCGATGTAACGACGGAAAACAAACGGGCGCAGCATCGCACGCAACTCGTTAGCATAGACGCCTTCGCTATCGCCCATAATCCGCGCCTTGACCATCGCGTAACGCTCCCAGTCGCGCCCCTGCTCCTGGTAATAATCTTCCAGTGCCGCAAAGCTCAGCACCAGCGGGCCACTTTCGCCAAACGGACGCAGTCGCATATCCACGCGATAGACGAAGCCATCCTGCGTTGGTTGATCCAGCACTTTAATCAGCCGCTGCCCCATGCGGGTAAAAAACTGGGCGTTATCCAGTTCCCGGCGTCCGCCCTGCGTACAACCATGTTCCGGCCAGGCAAAAATCAGATCGATATCTGATGAGAAATTCAGCTCCCCACCGCCCAGCTTACCCATGCCTAAAATCAGCAGCGGTTGCGCTTCGCCCTGCGCATTGCACGGCGTTCCCCATTCGCGGCAGCAGGCGTCATACAGCCAGTCACGCGCCGCAACAATCAGCGTCTCCGCCAGATGGCTGAGCTGCTGCAAAATGCTCTCTTCAGTAACCAATGCCAGCGTTTGCGCCCAGGCGATGCGCACCATAATGCGCCGCCGGAATAGCCGCAGCTCGCGCATTAACCCGGCTTCGTCACTCACATTACTGAGCGCCACCTGCCACCATGCAGAGTAATGCTGCCATTCGTCGGCCTGCGGCGGTTGGCTTTCCAGTTCCGTCAGCCACTCTGGATGCGCAATCACGCTGTCCTGCACAAAATCACTGAAAGTAAGTACCGACTTCGCCTGTGCGCTAAGTGATTCGTCGGCTAAAGGCTCTGGCAGCCGCTCAACAACGGTCTGCCAGTACTGCTGTAACGGTGAAGAGAGCGGCTTCATAAGCGATTTTATCCTTGCCTGATTAACGTTTTCCGCTGTGCAACCAGAACGGTTCCTGATTGTTTGCCTCATTACGGAAATGTTCAATTTCAATGCGTTGCCCGGTCACAATAGCGTGACGCAGCCCCTGCCAGTTCTCCAGCCAGGCTTGAGCCACGACAGGATCATAGTAACCCGCCAGCAACAGTATTGAGTCAATATCACGCGTCAGACGTGGCAACTGGTCACGGTAGCGATCGCCTAACGGCTGGCAGAAAACGCTTTTCAGTTCAGCGGCATGGCGGGAAAGATGGATATCGGCAAAGCGTTTGAAGGAATCGCTCATTTTACTCTGCGCTTTGGCATCTAAAAACGGCTGCCAGGCTTTGCTTACCAGCCATTCGGTCAACGCCAGCTTCGCCATTGCCGTTTCGGTAGAGTAGACCGCCGTCACGGCAGAAACCGCTGAAGCGATGGTCGCTTCGCATTGAGTCAGTAAATCACGTAAGTGAGTGCTCGCTTTACGCGGCACAATGCCACCGAACAGCATCAGCGTATGACGGACCAGGCCAATGGCTGCCAGCACCTGCTCTTTCGCCGCATCATTGCCGCGTACCCATAGTTCTTCATGATACTGCCATTGCGCTAACGCCAGCTCGAGCGCCGCTTCCAGCCCCTGCTCGACATCCGCTTTTGCCGCAACATGTAAAATGGTGGTCGGTTTGATTTCACGCGCCGGATTGCCCTGCGCCAGATGATAGCCACGCGCCGCTTTGCTCAGGCTGCCCTGGCGTAATCCGGTTTGCGATACCAGTTGGTTCGCCAGTTTCAGCACCGCGCGCGTGTCGCCGCTAAGCAGTTCCAGTTCCAGCTCGCAGATAGGTTCAGCAAATTCACCCGCTTTCACTTCCCCCTGGTCGAGGGCGATTTCAATTTGGCTACCATCAACCTCTACCAGCCACTTTTCGCGATAAAAATCGGTGCTAAACAGCGGCTGCACGCGGGAAGCGAGATCGGTAGGCAATTCGCCGTTCGGCCAGACTTCCGTCGGTAACTGCGCCAGGTCGAGCGTCGGTTCGCTCAACGCCACGTTATATTCCGGGCGCTGGTGTAAGCCGCCTGTCACTCTTCCTGCAACTTTCATGGTCATCTCATAGCGACCGTTTTCGCCACGAATACGCAAGCCCATGTCGTGCCCACGCAGCCAGTTATCCGGCGTTTCGTAGTAAATATTCAGCAACTGCACGGGGTCATGGTGCTCGCCGCCCAGCGTATTGAGATGGTCACGCAACGCCTCAACGGCACTGTGATTAACAATAAACTTTAATTCGATTTCCTGAGCCATAGCCTTTACTTATCGGTTATGTCACATAAGTGACGATGAACGGCGAACTTAATGCGATCTTTTTTGTCAGTAGATAGTATTTTGCGCCAAATTGCCATGCAACGGGCAATTTGACGGGCGTAAAAGTTTGAAGCAGTGGCAAGACCTGACACAGAGGATTCCGATTGATGTCGAATGCTTTGCGTAGCGACACTGATGCCACTACTATCGTTCCACTTTCCATGACAATAACGACAGCCTGATGCCAAAATTACGCCTGATCGGATTAACTTTACTCGCACTTAGCGCCACTGCCGTCTCACACGCTGAAGAAACGCGCTATGTTTCTGATGAACTGAATACCTGGGTCCGTAGCGGTCCGGGAGATCATTATCGCCTCGTGGGCACGGTTAACGCCGGCGAGGAAGTGACCTTATTACAAACTGACGCCAACACCAATTATGCCCAGGTGAAAGACAGCTCTGGCCGTACCGCCTGGATCCCGTTGAAACAACTTAGCACTGAGCCAAGCCTGCGCTCCCGTGTGCCAGATCTGGAAAATCAGGTCAAAACCCTGACCGATAAACTCACCAATATCGATAACACCTGGAATCAGCGCACCGCAGAAATGCAGCAAAAAGTGGCGCAGAGCGACAGCGTGATCAACGGGTTAAAAGAAGAAAATCAGAAACTGAAAAACGAGCTGATTGTCGCGCAGAAAAAGGTCGATGCCGCCAGCGTGCAGCTGGATGACAAACAGCGCACCATCATCATGCAGTGGTTTATGTATGGTGGCGGCGTGCTGGGGCTTGGCTTGCTGCTTGGTCTGGTACTGCCGCACCTGATCCCAACGCGCAAACGCAAAGATCGCTGGATGAACTAAATCGCCTTCTTCGTTGCACTGTCTTATTATTAGGAATTGTGTATTTGACGAAGGGATGATGGCGTGAAGATTTATCTGGTCGGTGGTGCTGTTCGGGATGCATTGTTAGGGCTACCGGTCAAAGACAGAGATTGGGTGGTGGTCGGCAGTACGCCACAGGAGATGCTCGACGCGGGCTACCAGCAGGTAGGCCGCGATTTTCCTGTTTTTCTGCATCCGCAAACGCATGAAGAGTATGCGCTGGCACGTACTGAACGGAAATCTGGTTCCGGTTACACCGGTTTTACCTGCTATGCCGCACCGGATGTCACGCTGGAAGATGATCTTAAGCGTCGCGATCTGACCATTAATGCGCTGGCCCAGGACGATAACGGCGAGATTATCGACCCGTACAACGGTCTGGGCGATCTGCAAAATCGTCTGTTGCGCCATGTTTCCCCCGCTTTTGGCGAAGATCCGTTACGCGTACTGCGCGTGGCGCGTTTTGCTGCGCGTTATGCCCACCTCGGTTTTCGTATTGCCGATGAAACTCTGGCGCTGATGCGCGAGATGACCCATGCGGGTGAACTGGAACACCTGACGCCTGAACGGGTATGGAAAGAGACGGAAAGCGCCCTCACTACCCGCAATCCCCAGGTGTTCTTCCAGGTACTGCGCGATTGCGGCGCACTGCGCGTTTTATTCCCGGAAATTGACGCCCTGTTTGGCGTTCCGGCCCCTGCCAGGTGGCATCCGGAAATCGACACGGGTATTCATACCTTAATGACGCTCTCAATGGCGGCGATGCTGAGTCCGCAGGTCGATGTCCGTTTCGCAACGTTATGCCACGATCTCGGTAAAGGACTGACGCCACCAGAACTTTGGCCGCGTCATCATGGTCATGGCCCGGCGGGTGTGAAGTTAGTGGAACAACTATGCCAGCGTCTGCGCGTGCCAAATGAAATTCGCGATTTAGCCAGACTGGTGGCTGAGTTTCACGATCTCATCCACACCTTCCCAATGCTGAACCCAAAAACCATCGTCAAACTATTTGATTCCATCGACGCCTGGCGTAAACCGCAGCGTGTCGAGCAACTGGCGCTGACCAGCGAGGCTGATGTGCGCGGCAGAACCGGTTTTGAATCAGCCGACTACCCGCAAGGCCGCTGGTTGCGCGAAGCCTGGGAAGTGGCACAGTCAGTGCCGACAAAAGCCGTCGTTGAAGCGGGATTTAAAGGTGTGGAGATTCGCGAGGAGCTGACCCGACGGCGGATTGCGGCGGTAGCCAGCTGGAAGGAACAACGTTGTCCAAAGCCTGATTAAGCACTTGAATTTCAATTTATTGCAAACACCGGCCAGGTCGGATAAGACGCACAAGCGTCATATCCGACACTATTCCTCAATCAAAAGAACACGACATACACCGCAGCCGCCACAATAAAGCGATAAATGGCGAAAGGGATAAACGAAATGCGCTTAATCAATTGCAGGAAGGTTTTAATCGCTATCAGCGCCACCACAAAAGCGGTGATAAACCCAACGGCAAACATCGGGATATCGCCGGTAGTCAGGAAGCCCCAGCTTTTGTAGAGATCGAGCGCCGTTGCGCCCATCATCATCGGCACCGCCAGCAGGAACGAGAACTCAGAAGCCGCATAACGGCTCACCCCCATCAGCATCCCACCTGAAATGGTCGCCCCGGAACGGGAGAAACCCGGCCACAGCGCCAGACACTGGAAACAGCCAATCATAAACGCCTGACGATAGGTCATATCATCAAGACCCGGCGCACGCGGCTCTTTCGGCTTCAGGCATTCGGCGGCAATCAGCAACAGACCGCCAACGACCAGTGCATACATGACATTTATCGGGTTAAACAATGATTTAATCGTGTCGTGGAACAACAGCCCCAGTACCACCGCCGGAATCATCCCCAGCAAAATGTGGATCAGCGTTAAACGGCCTTTGCTTTCTCCTTCGTGCTGCAACGGGCGACCAAAGTGGATGCCAATCAGGCCAAACAGACGCCGCCAGAACATCACTACTACCGCCAGAATTGATCCTAACTGGATCACGACTTCAAAGGTTTTCGCCGTGTCGCCCTCAAACCCCAACAAGTGACCGACAATAATCATATGGCCCGTGCTGGATACCGGCAGAAATTCTGTCAATCCTTCGACCACACCCAATATTGCCGCTATCAGCAGCGAGTGCATATCGCTCATCAATAAACCCCTAAATTATAAAAATGTAACGCTTGTCCGAACTACTGCAGTATGACCAGGTTATAACCGTTTGGTTTAACAGCTGTAAAATTAATTATTTTCTTTCAGATTATTGCCACGCTCAATGATGACGCCAACATTCGCCGCCCGCGCCACTGCGCCTGGCTTGCTGAGTTTGATACGCACCCACGGCGAGTTGAAGCGTGCTAACAGCAGCTCCGCCACCTCTTCAGCCACGCGTTCCACCAGCGCAAAACGCGCCCCCTCGACGTGGCTGACCACCGTTTCTGCAATGTCAGCGTAACTGAGGCAATCCGCCACATCATCACTTTTCGCCGCTTTACGGTTATCCCACGCCATTTCGATATCGAACACTAACTTCTGTTCGATGGTCTGTTCCCAGTCGTAAACACCAATAGTGGTGATTACCGAAAGTTGCTCTATAAATACAATATCCATCACGTCCTGCCTGCTTTTTGGCTAACCGGATACCACTTCCGGCGAAATGTGCGTATTATCCACAGATTCATCGTTGAACACGAATTTTCAAAACGGAACAGCTTATGAGTGCAATCGCGCCTGGAATGATCCTCATCGCGTACCTCTGCGGCTCCATTTCCAGTGCCATTCTGGTTTGCCGCTTGTGTGGGCTGCCCGATCCGCGAACCAGCGGCTCCGGCAATCCTGGCGCAACCAATGTGTTACGTATCGGTGGCAAGGGAGCAGCCGTAGCAGTACTGATTTTCGACGTTCTGAAAGGAATGTTGCCTGTCTGGGGCGCGTATGAATTAGGTGTCAGCCCCTTCTGGCTAGGCTTAATTGCCATCGCCGCCTGTCTTGGACACATCTGGCCCGTTTTCTTCGGTTTTAAAGGAGGAAAAGGCGTTGCTACCGCTTTTGGTGCCATCGCACCAATTGGCTGGGATCTCACTGGAGTAATGGCGGGAACCTGGTTACTGACCGTGCTATTGAGTGGTTACTCGTCGCTGGGAGCGATTGTCAGTGCACTGATTGCTCCGTTTTATGTCTGGTGGTTTAAGCCACAATTCACCTTCCCGGTTTCGATGCTCTCTTGCCTGATCCTGCTGCGTCATCATGACAACATCCAGCGTCTGTGGCGTCGTCAGGAGACAAAAATCTGGACGAAATTCAAAAGAAAGCGCGAAAAGGATCCCGAGTGATTTCTGGTGGATTTACATGACCTGATAGCCTTCGTCGGGCTTGCCCAGCCGTTGCTGGCACCATGCCGCCAGAAATTCCACGCAGACACGTAATTTCATGCTGCGATAGAGCGGCTCCCGGTAAACAGCCCAGATATTGGCGCTTTGTGCATACTCCGGCAATACTCGCACCAGTTTGCCACTCTCCAGAAACGGCAACACATCCCACTCGGAACGCAACATAATCCCTTTGCCCTCCAGCGCCCATTGCAACACTATCTCGCCGCTATTGGAGGAAAGATGCCCGCTTACCTTCACCGATTTTTTCTCCTGACCGTTCCCCAACTCCCATATTCCGTGGGTCATATCGCGCTCTTTGGTCACCAGACAATCATGACGACTTAATTCCTGTAAGGATTGTGGCTGCGGATATTTTTGCAGATACTCAGGTGCTGCGCATAATATTCTTTTATTTTTCGTTAACAGATGCGCAATATAATAATCAGGAATTTCGTCATTAATACGAATATCCAGATCAATATTATCCTGCACTAAATCAATTTGCCGATCGAACAATTCAAAATGCACCTGTAACTCAGGATAATTGCGCATCAGTTCGGTAATGGCTGGCGCAATATGGCTGCGCCCAAAACCAAAACTGCAACCAATACGAATCATCCCCTCCGGGCGCGTTTTGATTTGCGTGACGTCATCGACCAGTCGCTGATATTGGGTGAGGATTTCCAGCGCATGCTCGTAACAACGTTGGCCACTTTCAGTCAGCGCCACACCGTGAGCGGAGCGGTTCAGCAGCGTTGTTGCCAGCGTATTTTCAAGGATTTGGATCCGCTTGGTGACAAATGCAGGCGTCTGCCCAAGCGTCGCCGCTGCAGCACTAAAACTCCCGCTGTGGACGATTTCTACCAGTACCTGCAAATCTTTGGCTAAAGGCCAGCTATTCAGCATCGTTAATTATCCGCAGTTGTGATAAGCGCAGTGTATTTCGCAAAACATTGCCATTCCCTGCTCTGGCGCAATATTCATTCTTATTTTCGCGTTGATTCACGAACTGTGAATTACATATTCACGGCGGCAAAAAATATAAAACCACATTTTTAGTGGTAGTTTGTGGCGGTGAATTTTTCCAGACAAATACATAAACTGGAGTTGCCATGATGAGCGAAAGTAATAAGCAACAGGCAGTGAATAAGTTGACGGAGATTGTCGCTAACTTTACCGCCATGATTTCTACCCGAATGCCCGATGACGTGGTGGATAAACTAAAACAGCTAAAGGATGCCGAAACGTCGTCGATGGGGAAAATCATCTACCACACGATGTTCGACAACATGCAAAAAGCAATCGACCTGAATCGTCCTGCCTGTCAGGACACCGGGGAGATTATGTTCTTCGTTAAAGTCGGTTCCCGCTTCCCACTGCTTGGCGAGCTGCAAAGCATACTCAAACAAGCCGTGGAAGAGGCAACCGTCAAAGCGCCACTGCGTCACAATGCGGTAGAAATTTTTGACGAAGTAAATACCGGCAAAAATACCGGTAGCGGCGTACCGTGGGTCACCTGGGACATCATCCCCGACAATGACGATGCGGAAATCGAAGTTTACATGGCAGGCGGCGGCTGCACGCTACCAGGCCGCTCGAAAGTGTTAATGCCGTCAGAAGGCTACGAAGGCGTAGTGAAATTCGTCTTCGAAAATATCTCCACCCTCGCCGTAAACGCCTGTCCGCCGGTACTTGTGGGCGTTGGCATCGCTACCTCGGTGGAAACCGCCGCCGTGCTCTCGCGTAAAGCCATTTTGCGCCCGATTGGCAGCCGCCACCCCAATCCGAAAGCGGCAGAGCTGGAGCTACGCCTGGAAGAAGGACTCAACCGTCTGGGGATTGGTCCACAAGGGCTGACTGGCAACAGTTCAGTGATGGGCGTACATATCGAATCTGCCGCCCGCCATCCGTCAACCATCGGCGTTGCTGTTTCTACAGGCTGCTGGGCGCATCGTCGCGGCACACTGCTGGTTCATGCCGATCTCACCTTTGAAAATCTGTCTCACACCCGGAGCGCGTTATGAAAAAGATCCTGACAACCCCGATCAAAGCTGAAGATCTGCAAGATATTCGCGTCGGCGATGTGATCTACCTGACCGGTACGCTGGTGACCTGCCGTGACGTTTGTCACCGTCGCTTGATCGAACTCAAACGTCCGATCCCTTACGATCTCAACGGCAAAGCGATTTTCCACGCTGGCCCCATCGTGCGCAAAAACGGCGACAAATGGGAGATGGTATCCGTCGGCCCGACAACCAGTATGCGTATGGAAAGTTTTGAACGTGAATTTATCGAACAGACCGGCGTGAAACTGGTGGTCGGCAAAGGCGGAATGGGGCCGCTGACCGAAGAAGGCTGCCAGAAATTCAAGGCGCTGCATGTGATTTTCCCGGCAGGCTGCGCAGTACTGGCGGCAACCCAGGTGGAAGAGATTGAAGAGGTGCACTGGACAGAACTCGGGATGCCGGAGTCACTGTGGGTCTGCCGGGTCAAAGAGTTCGGCCCGCTGATTGTCTCTATTGATACCCACGGCAACAACCTGATAGCCGAAAACAAAAAGCTGTTCGCCGAACGCCGCGATCCCATCGTGGAAGAGATTTGCGAGCACGTCCACTACATCAAATAACCCTCCCGGAGAGGCTCACCCCCTCTCCTTTTTCGCAGGCATAACACGATGAAACCTTCCACTGAATGGTGGCGATACCTTGCGCCGCTGGCGGTCATCGCCATTATTGCTCTACTTCCGCTTCCCGCAGGGCTGGAGAGTCATACCTGGCTCTACTTTGCTGTTTTTACTGGCGTGATCGTTGGACTGATCCTCGAACCCGTGCCGGGTGCCGTGGTGGCGATGGTGGGTATCTCCATTATCGCCATTCTCTCTCCCTGGCTGCTGTTCAGCCCGGAGCAGCTCGCCCAGCCAGGTTTTAAGTTCACCGCCAAATCCCTCTCCTGGGCGGTTTCTGGTTTTTCTAATTCGGTTATCTGGCTGATTTTCGCCGCCTTTATGTTTGGCACAGGCTATGAAAAAACCGGGCTGGGGCGACGTATCGCGCTGATTCTGGTGAAAAAAATGGGGCATCGCACGCTGTTTCTCGGCTATGCAGTGATGTTCTCCGAGCTGATACTCGCGCCTGTAACACCGTCCAACTCGGCGCGTGGTGCGGGGATTATCTATCCCATCATCCGTAACCTGCCACCGCTCTATCAATCACAACCAAACGACAGCAGTTCGCGCAGCATTGGCTCGTACATCATGTGGATGGGGATTGTTGCCGACTGCGTGACCAGCGCCATTTTCCTGACGGCGATGGCACCTAACTTGCTGTTAATTGGCCTGATGAAAAGCGCATCTCACGCCACACTGAGTTGGGGCGACTGGTTCCTCGGGATGTTGCCGCTCAGTATTTTACTGGTTCTGCTGGTTCCCTGGCTGGCTTACGTGCTGTACCCGCCGGTACTGAAGTCTGGTGATCAGGTGCCGCGCTGGGCAGAGACGGAACTGCAGGCAATGGGCCCGCTCTGTTCGCGTGAAAAACGGATGCTGGGGCTGATGGTCGGCGCGCTGGTGCTGTGGATTTTCGGCGGTGATTATATCGATGCCGCGATGGTCGGTTACAGCGTGGTGGCGCTGATGCTGCTTCTGCGCATTATCAGTTGGGACGACATTGTCAGTAATAAAGCCGCGTGGAACGTTTTCTTCTGGCTGGCCTCGCTTATCACCCTCGCTACCGGACTCAACAACACCGGTTTTATTAGCTGGTTTGGCAAACTGTTAGCAGGCAGCTTAAGCGGTTATTCGCCAACGATAGTGATGGTGGCGTTGATTGTGGTGTTTTATCTACTGCGCTACTTTTTCGCCAGCGCCACGGCGTATACCTCCGCTCTCGCGCCGATGATGATTGCCGCCGCGCGGGCGATGCCGGAAATCCCGCTGCCGGTGTTCTGCCTGATGGTTGGCGCGGCAATTGGTCTGGGGAGCATTCTTACGCCATACGCCACCGGACCCAGCCCGATTTACTACGGTAGTGGTTATCTGCCAACGGTGGATTACTGGCGACTGGGGGCAATTTTTGGGCTGATATTCCTCGTGTTGCTGGTGATTACCGGCTTACTGTGGATGCCCGTGGTGTTGCTTTAAGTGAGGACGGTGCCGGAAGTGACTCTCCGGCACCTAATAGTTTTACGCGGCCGGTAACTCTGCCAGCGGCCAGCGCGGACGCACGCTAACGCCGAGATCCGCCGTCGCGCCTGCTTTAAACCGCACCATTCCGGCATAGGCGATCATCGCGCCGTTATCAGTACAAAATTCCGGACGCGCGTAGAACACTTCGCCACAGCGTTTTTTCATCATTTCAGCCAGCTTCGCCCGTAACGTGCGGTTAGCACTCACGCCGCCTGCCATTACCAGTCGCTTAAAGCCTGTCTGATCCAGCGCTCGCTTACACTTAATCATCAACGTATCGACCACCGCATCTTCAAAGGCGCGGGCGATATCAGCACGCGTCTGGTCGTCGGTGCCGTTATCACGAATGGTATTTGCCGCGAAGGTTTTCAGACCAGAAAAGCTGAAATCCAGCCCCGGACGGTCGGTCATCGGGCGCGGGAAGACAAAGCGCCCGGCAGTACCCTGAGCTGCCATTTTCGACAGTAACGGTCCGCCAGGATAATCCAGCCCCAGCAGCTTCGCGGTTTTATCAAACGCTTCACCGGCGGCATCATCAATAGACTCACCGAGCAGCTCGTACTGACCAATGCCAGTCACGCTGATTAACTGCGTATGACCGCCGGAAACCAGCAGCGCGACAAACGGAAATTCCGGTGGGTTATCTTCCAGCATCGGCGCTAACAGATGCCCTTCCATATGGTGTACCGGGATCGCCGGAACGCCCCAGGCAAACGCCAGCGAACGCCCCACGGTCGCGCCAACCAGTAGCGCGCCGACTAATCCAGGGCCTGCGGTATAGGCCACAGCATCAATGTCTTTTGCCGTTAAACCAGACTCCTTTAGCGCCGCCTGGATCAACGGTACGGTTTTACGCACGTGATCGCGGGAGGCCAGTTCAGGCACGACGCCGCCGTAGTCAGCGTGCAATTTCACCTGACTATACAATTGGTTGGCTAACAAACCTTTTTCATCGTCGTAAATGGCGATGCCGGTTTCATCGCAGGAAGTTTCAATACCCAGTACACGCATGACTTGTTTTACCTCGCTTTATTACCGCGCAGTGTAGGACCAATGCGGGTTGATGTAAAACTTTGTTCGCCCCTGGAGAAAGCCTCGTGTATACTCCTCACCCTTATAAAAGTCCCTTTCAAAAAAGGCCGCGGTGCTTTACAAAGCAGCAGCAATTGCAGTAAAATTCCGCACCATTTTGAAATAAGCTGGCGTTGATGCCAGCGGCAAACCGAATTAATCAAAGGTGAGAGGCACATGCCGGTAATTAAAGTACGTGAAAACGAGCCGTTCGACGTAGCTCTGCGTCGCTTCAAGCGTTCCTGCGAAAAAGCAGGTGTTCTGGCGGAAGTTCGTCGTCGTGAGTTCTATGAAAAACCGACTACCGAACGTAAGCGCGCTAAAGCTTCTGCAGTGAAACGTCACGCGAAGAAACTGGCTCGCGAAAACGCACGCCGCACTCGTCTGTACTAATTCCCCGAGAGCGTTGCTCTCCGATCAGACCGAGTTGTAGTTGTAAGGCCGTGCTTCCGAAAGGAATGCGCGGCTTATTTTCGTTTATGAATTGCTAAAAATCGGGGCCTATGGCTGGACGAATCCCACGCGTATTCATTAATGATCTGCTGGCACGCACTGACATCGTCGATCTGATCGATGCCCGTGTGAAGCTGAAAAAGCAGGGCAAGAATTTCCACGCGTGTTGTCCATTCCACAACGAGAAAACCCCGTCATTCACCGTTAACGGTGAGAAACAGTTTTACCACTGCTTTGGATGTGGCGCGCACGGCAACGCGATCGACTTCCTGATGAACTACGACAAGCTCGAGTTCGTCGAAACGGTCGAAGAGCTGGCAGCAATGCACAATCTTGAAGTGCCATTTGAAGCAGGTAGCGGCCCCAGCCAGATCGAGCGCCATCAACGACAAACGCTTTATCAGTTGATGGACGGTCTGAATACGTTTTACCAACAATCTTTACAGCAACCTGTTGCCACGTCTGCGCGCCAGTATCTGGAAAAACGCGGATTAAGCCACGAGGTTATCGCCCGCTTTGCGATTGGTTTTGCCCCCCCTGGCTGGGACAACGTCCTGAAGCGGTTTGGCGGCAATCCAGAAAATCGCCAGTCATTGATTGATGCGGGCATGTTGGTCACTAACGATCAGGGGCGCAGTTACGACCGTTTCCGCGAGCGGGTGATGTTCCCCATTCGTGATAAACGCGGTCGGGTGATTGGTTTTGGCGGACGCGTGCTGGGCAACGATACCCCCAAATACCTGAACTCGCCGGAAACGGACATTTTCCATAAAGGCCGCCAGCTTTACGGTCTTTATGAAGCGCAGCAGGATAACGCTGAACCCAATCGTCTGCTTGTGGTCGAAGGCTATATGGACGTGGTGGCGCTGGCGCAATACGGCATTAATTACGCCGTTGCGTCGTTAGGTACGTCAACCACTGCCGATCACATACAACTGTTGTTCCGCGCGACCAACAATGTCATTTGCTGTTATGACGGCGACCGTGCAGGCCGCGATGCCGCCTGGCGAGCGCTGGAAACGGCGCTGCCTTACATGACAGACGGTCGTCAGCTACGCTTTATGTTTTTGCCTGATGGCGAAGACCCTGACACGCTGGTACGAAAAGAAGGTAAAGAAGCGTTTGAAGCGCGGATGGAGCAGGCGATGCCACTCTCCGCATTTCTGTTTAACAGTCTGATGCCGCAAGTTGATCTGAGTACCCCTGACGGGCGCGCACGTTTGAGTACGCTGGCACTGCCACTGATATCGCAAGTGCCGGGCGAAACGCTGCGAATATATCTTCGTCAGGAATTAGGCAACAAATTAGGCATACTTGATGACAGCCAGCTTGAACGATTAATGCCAAAAGCGGCAGAGAGCGGCGTTTCTCGCCCTGTTCCGCAGCTAAAACGCACGACCATGCGTATACTTATAGGGTTGCTGGTGCAAAATCCAGAATTAGCGACGTTGGTCCCGCCGCTTGAGAATCTGGATGAAAATAAGCTCCCTGGACTTGGCTTATTCAGAGAACTGGTCAACACTTGTCTCTCCCAGCCAGGTCTGACCACCGGGCAACTTTTAGAGCACTATCGTGGTACAAATAATGCTGCCACCCTTGAAAAACTGTCGATGTGGGACGATATAGCAGATAAGAATATTGCTGAGCAAACCTTCACCGACTCACTCAACCATATGTTTGATTCGCTGCTTGAACTGCGCCAGGAAGAGTTAATCGCTCGTGAGCGCACGCATGGTTTAAGCAACGAAGAACGCCTGGAGCTCTGGACATTAAACCAGGAGCTGGCGAAAAAGTGATTTAACGGCTTAAGTGCCGAAGAGCGATCGGGAAGCCCCCGACAGCCGCACTGAGAGGCAGCGGCAAATATATAAGTACGCCCTCGTAATTATCGTTGGCGGTAAACAACCGTTGGATTTCAGCGTTAACGGCTGAAGGACATCGGGTCAATCGCCCAACACCAACCTCATGAAATAAGTGTGGATACCGTCTTATGGAGCAAAACCCGCAGTCACAGCTGAAACTTCTTGTCACCCGTGGTAAGGAGCAAGGCTATCTGACCTATGCCGAGGTCAATGACCATCTGCCGGAAGATATCGTCGATTCAGATCAGATCGAAGACATCATCCAAATGATCAACGACATGGGCATTCAGGTGATGGAAGAAGCACCGGATGCCGATGATCTGATGCTGGCTGAAAACACCGCGGACGAAGATGCTGCCGAAGCCGCCGCGCAGGTGCTTTCCAGCGTGGAATCTGAAATCGGGCGCACGACTGACCCGGTACGCATGTACATGCGTGAAATGGGCACCGTTGAACTGTTGACCCGCGAAGGCGAAATTGACATCGCTAAGCGTATTGAAGACGGGATCAACCAGGTTCAATGCTCCGTTGCTGAATATCCGGAAGCGATCACCTATCTGCTGGAACAGTACGATCGTGTTGAAGCAGAAGAAGCGCGTCTGTCCGATCTGATCACCGGCTTTGTTGACCCGAACGCAGAAGAAGATCTGGCACCTACCGCCACTCACGTCGGTTCTGAGCTTTCCCAGGAAGATCTGGACGATGACGAAGATGAAGACGAAGAAGATGGCGATGACGACAGCGCCGATGATGACAACAGCATCGACCCGGAACTGGCTCGCGAAAAATTTGCGGAACTGCGCGCTCAGTACGTTGTAACGCGTGACACCATCAAAGCGAAAGGTCGCAGTCACGCTGCTGCTCAGGAAGAGATCCTGAAACTGTCTGAAGTATTCAAACAGTTCCGCCTGGTGCCGAAGCAGTTTGACTACCTGGTCAACAGCATGCGCATCATGATGGACCGCGTTCGTACGCAAGAACGTCTGATCATGAAGCTCTGCGTTGAGCAGTGCAAAATGCCGAAGAAAAACTTCATTACCCTGTTTACCGGCAACGAAACCAGCGATACCTGGTTCAACGCGGCAATTGCGATGAACAAGCCGTGGTCGGAAAAACTGCACGATGTCTCTGAAGAAGTGCATCGCGCCCTGCAGAAACTGCAGCAGATTGAAGAAGAAACCGGCCTGACCATCGAGCAGGTTAAAGATATCAACCGTCGTATGTCCATCGGTGAAGCGAAAGCCCGCCGTGCGAAGAAAGAGATGGTTGAAGCGAACTTACGTCTGGTTATTTCTATCGCCAAGAAATACACCAACCGTGGCTTGCAGTTCCTTGACCTGATTCAGGAAGGTAACATCGGCCTGATGAAAGCGGTAGATAAGTTCGAATATCGCCGTGGTTACAAGTTCTCCACCTACGCAACCTGGTGGATCCGTCAGGCGATCACCCGTTCTATCGCGGATCAGGCGCGCACCATCCGTATTCCGGTGCATATGATTGAGACTATCAACAAGCTCAACCGTATTTCTCGCCAGATGCTGCAAGAGATGGGCCGCGAGCCGACGCCGGAAGAACTGGCTGAACGTATGCTGATGCCGGAAGACAAGATCCGCAAAGTGCTGAAAATCGCCAAAGAGCCAATCTCCATGGAAACGCCGATCGGTGATGATGAAGATTCGCATCTGGGGGATTTCATCGAGGATACCACCCTCGAGCTGCCGCTGGATTCTGCGACCACCGAAAGCCTGCGTGCGGCAACGCACGACGTGCTGGCTGGCCTGACCGCGCGTGAAGCGAAAGTTCTGCGTATGCGCTTCGGTATCGATATGAACACCGACCACACGCTGGAAGAAGTGGGTAAACAGTTCGACGTTACCCGCGAACGTATCCGTCAGATCGAAGCGAAGGCGCTGCGAAAACTGCGTCACCCGAGCCGTTCTGAAGTGCTGCGTAGCTTCCTGGACGATTAATCGGTAGGCCGGATCAGGTGTTACGCCGCACCCGGCACTAGTCCCTCCGCACAAACGCCACCTTTTCGGTGGCGTTTTTTATCGCCCACTCACTACCAGCGCCTGGTCCAGCTCGCGATACGCTTCAACCAGTTTCTCCAGTGAAACGCGACTTAAACCGCTGGGATTTGGCAGCACCCAAATCTGCGTCGAACCAATGGTGAGAGTTTGTTTCCCCCACTGTGCACCGCGCTGGCTGAATCCCTGTTCATATGCTTGTTTGCCCAGAATCGCCAACGCCTGCGGCTGATAATCTTCTATTTTTTCAATTAGCTTACGCCCGCCTGCGTGCAGCTCCTGCTTTGAAACTTCATTGGCTTGCACCGTTGGACGGTCTACCAGTTTGGTGACGCCACAACGATAATCCAGCAGATGCTGTGCCTCCTGCGGCTTCAACTGACGGTCGGTAAACCCGGCCTGATATATCACCTTCCAGAAGCGATTTGCCGGATGAGCAAAGGGAAAACCAGTCCCGGCGGATGAAAGCCCAGGGTTGATACCGCAAAACACGACCCGTAACCCTGGAGCCAAAATATCCTCAACCATATTTACTCCTTTCTAACATCACCAGGAAAAGTATAACGGATTGAAAATACATTGTTTATAAAAACAGCAGGCGCGCGGTAATGGCTGGATTGCGACACGGAGTTACTTTATAATCCGCTACCATGGCCCCTTAGCTCAGTGGTTAGAGCAGGCGACTCATAATCGCTTGGTCGCTGGTTCAAGTCCAGCAGGGGCCACCAGACATAGCAAAGGCTGACGAGAAATCGTCAGCCTTTTTCTTTTTATATATCAGTTACTTTGCGTGCCAGTAAGCCGCCGCGCGTACCCGCTGTGGGTCATACTGTTCCGCTTCAAAGCGACGGCTTAAATTCTTAACGACTTTGCCTTCGCCGGTTATCCAGATGAAGTAATCATCGGCAGGGATTTGCATCTGCGCCAGACGCGCATCTACCGCCTGCTCATCATGTGCCAGCCATTCGATATTAAAACCATCAAGGTGCGCGAGATAATCCTGACAGGCGTTATCCCGCACGCTAACCAGCGCACTAACTTGCGGTTTAACGGCAAGTTTGCTCAACGTTTCCAGGCGGCGGCGCAGTGCGGGCATTCCGGATTCATCGCAGACATACAGCTGATACGCGTAATCTTCCGGCACCACCAGCGAACCGCGCGGACCTGCCACCGTAAGTTTATCGCCCGGTTTCGCCTGCATCGCCCAGCCGCTGGCGACCCCACCGTCGTGAATAAAGAAATCGATCGCCAGTTCATGGCGTAGTTCGTCATACAGCGGCGTATAGTCACGCGACGGTGGGCGTGGTCCTTCCGGCCAGACGATGCCCTCTTCCGTTACCGTTGGCGGCACAAAGTGAGCGTCAGGTTGAGGAAAGAAGAGTTTGCTGTGATCGTCAAAGCCGCGCGACGTAAAACCGTCCAGCGCCTCGCCGCCGAGGACAATGCGCTGAAAACCGGCGCTGATGCGCTCAACGCGTAACACAGTCAGTTCACGGAAGCACAGATCATTGCGAACGCGCTGCGGGTAGCGGGGGGAGTTATTCATTGTTATCGCCTTCGTGATGGTAATCAGATATATCTAAATAATTTTCGTAAATGATAATGATTGTTGATCATGATAAATGCAAGCGATTTGTAGAACTGATATATCTGTAGTCTGATAAGACGCGCAACCTCTTATCAAGCATCATTGCTCAATGTCGGATGCGGCGTGAACGCCTTATCCGGCCTACATGTTGAGTAAACCTGCGTTTAAAAATCATTTTTGTACTTGCAGTAATGCTTATATCAGATATAAATTAGATATATCTAATTAAACAAAAAGGAGGCTGATATGAGCCATCATCACGAAGGGTGTTGTAAACATGAAGGCCAGCCACGCCATGAGGGCTGCTGCAAAGGTGAGAAGTCAGAACACGAGCACTGCGGACACGGTCACCAGCATGAACACGGTCAATGCTGCGGTGGTCGCCACGGTCGCGGCGGCGGTCGTCGACAACGTTTCTTTGGTCACGGTGAATTGCGTCTGGTGATTCTGGATATTCTCTCGCGCGATGACAGCCACGGTTACGAGTTGATTAAAGCGATTGAAAATCTGACCCAGGGGAATTACACCCCAAGCCCAGGCGTCATCTACCCAACGCTGGATTTTCTGCAGGAGCAGTCGCTGATTACCATCCGCGAAGAGGAAGGTGGTAAGAAGCAGATTGCACTGACCGAACAAGGCGCGCAGTGGCTGGAAGAAAACCGCGAACAGGTAGAGATGATTGAAGAACGCATCAAAGCGCGTTGCGTTGGCGCTGCGCTGCGCCAGAACCCGCAAATGAAGCGGGCGCTGGATAATTTTAAAGCGGTGCTGGATTTACGCGTCAACCAGAGCGATATCACTGATGCACAAATAAAAAAGATCATTGCGGTGATCGACCGCGCCGCTTTTGATATTACGCAACTGGATTAATCACCGATTGCCGGATCCGGCATACCGATTAATGCAGCACCGTCACCGCGTCTTCCAGTCGGCTGGCGCGGTGTTTCACCATCGCCGACACCTGCGCACTCTCTTCCACCAGCTCGGCGTTTTTCTGGGTGATCAGGTTAAGCTCATCCACTGCACGGGTCAGGCTGGAAAGCCCATCGGCCTGTTCCAGCGTTGAATGGCTAATCTGAGCTATCAACTGGGTGACGTTTTTTACCTGCGCCACAATATCTTCCATCGTCCGTCCGGCGGCGTGTACCTGCTGCGAACCAGATTGCACCTTATCAGCACTGGCATCAATCAGCTTGCGAATATCGTTGGCAGCATTGGCGCTGCGGCTGGCTAAATGACGCACTTCCCCCGCCACCACTGCAAAACCTTTGCCCTGTTCGCCGGCTCGTGCCGCTTCCACCGCCGCATTCAGGGCCAGGATATTGGTCTGAAACGCAATATCGTTAATCAGCGAAGTAATGGTGCCAATGCGCTGGGTACTGTCGGCGATATCGTCCATTGTCTTGATCACCGTGGTCATCGCCTCCCCGCCCTGCACTGCCGCATTACTGGCAGTGATAGAAAGTTTATCGGCAGCCGACGCCGTGGCAGAGTTCTGTTTCACCGACGCCGCCATCTGGTTCATGGTCGCCACCGTTTGCTGAACGTTATCAACTGTCTGCTGGGTATGTTCGTTCAGTTCATCGGTGCCTTTCGCCAGCGTCTCACTGCCATTTCTGACACTGGACACCTGGCTTGAGACATCGTTAATTAGCCAACGGCACATCAGGCCAAGCTGCCCTACCGCGCGTAATGTCAGCCCCAGCTCATCGCTGCGATTCAGATGCTCAACACTATTACGCTCTCCGGTCGCCACCTTCAGTGCCTGACGGGCGACATTTTCTATCGGGCGGACAATCTGCCATTCAAAACAGGCGCTTGCCAACAATACCACTAACGCACAGAGGATATACGTCACCACCGGGGCAGCAACAAACCAAAGCATGACCGCCAGCAAGATAAACATCAGGGTCATCACTCCACGCGCCCGCCAGCGAAGCGGTAATGAAGGCAGTTTACCCAGCCAGCCTTTACGCACCACCAGGCCTTTATGAATACGCTTACTGGTACGTCCGGCGTTCAACGCTTTGTACAGCGGCTCCACCGCCGCGATCTCTTCATCCGTCGCCCGGGTACGAATCGACATATAGCCACTGATTTTTCCCTCGCGCACCATCGGTACCGCATTGGCCCGCACCCAATAATGGTCGCCATTTTTGCGGCGATTTTTCACGATGCCGCTCCAGGGCTCCCTTTTTTTCAGGGTGAACCACATATCCGCAAACGCCGCTTTTGGCATATCCGGGTGACGCACCATGTTGTGCGGCTGCCCCTGTAACTCTTGCAAGGTATAGCCGCTCACCTGCACAAAAGTGTCATTAGCATGAGTGATATAGCTTTGCAGATCGGTAGTGGACATCAGAGTGGTATCGTCCGCCAGCGGGGTATTTTGCTGGGTGACATACGGATGAGAAGACATGTTCGCGTCCTGTGCAGGTTATATGGTTGTTAACTTCTTGTCAGAGTTTATGTCGGCCCCGCTGCGGTTATCTTTAACTGATTAATTTGATTTAGATCGCAATTTGCGATTAAAGCATAAATCTAATCCCTTGATTTAAAATACTTTCACTCTGTTACTATACGAAAACGTTAATTATCTTGCCCAAAAATCAGGCAGTTGTTGCCCTGAAAGTGTGCATTTGCGCAGCAATCGCCAAATCCATACCCGACAAAAACCGTGCAAAACAACAACAGATGTTAACAAATAGCATTAAATATTGCACAAATGATAACCACATTTGTGTTTATCCCGATTTTCGCGATCGCAGCCGGAGTGGCGCAATCCCTGCAATACTTAAATCGGTATCATGTGATACGCGAGCCTCCGGAGCATATTTTGAACAGGTTACCTTCGAGCGCATCGGCTTTAGCGTGCAGCGCCCACGCCCTGAATCTCATTGAAAAGCGAACGCTGGATCATGAGGAGATGAAAGCACTTAACCGAGAGGTGATTGAATACTTCAAAGAGCATGTCAATCCGGGGTTTTTAGAGTATCGCAAATCTGTTACCGCCGGCGGGGATTACGGAGCCGTAGAGTGGCAAGCGGGAGGTTTAAATACGCTTGTCGACACCCAGGGACAGGAGTTTATCGACTGCCTGGGAGGTTTTGGAATTTTCAACGTGGGGCACCGTAATCCAGTTGTGGTTTCCGCCGTACAGAATCAACTTGCGAAACAACCGTTACATAGCCAGGAGCTGCTCGATCCGTTACGGGCGATGCTGGCGAAAACCCTTGCGGCGCTAACGCCCGGTAAACTGAAATACAGCTTCTTCTGTAATAGCGGCACCGAGTCCGTTGAAGCAGCGCTGAAGCTGGCGAAGGCTTATCAGTCACCGCGCGGCAAGTTTACTTTTATTGCCACCAGCGGCGCGTTCCACGGTAAATCACTTGGCGCGCTGTCGGCCACGGCGAAATCGACCTTCCGCAAACCATTTATGCCGCTGCTGCCAGGGTTCCGTCATGTACCGTTTGGCAATATCGAAGCCATGCGCACGGCCCTTAGCGAGTGCAAAAAAACCGGTGATGATGTGGCTGCAGTGATCCTCGAACCGATTCAGGGCGAAGGTGGCGTAATTCTGCCGCCGCCGGGCTATCTCACCGCCGTGCGTAAGCTGTGCGATGAGTTCGGCGCACTGATGATCCTCGATGAAGTACAAACGGGCATGGGGCGCACGGGCAAGATGTTCGCCTGCGAGCATGAGAACGTACAGCCGGATATCCTTTGTCTGGCAAAAGCCCTCGGCGGCGGCGTGATGCCGATTGGCGCAACTATCGCCACTGAAGAGGTGTTCTCAGTCCTGTTCGACAATCCGTTCCTGCATACCACCACCTTTGGCGGCAACCCGCTGGCCTGTGCGGCGGCGCTGGCGACCATCAATGTGTTGCTGGAGCAGAACTTACCGGCTCAGGCTGAACAAAAAGGCGATATGTTGCTGGACGGTTTCCGTCAACTGGCGCGGGAATATCCCGATCTGGTACAGGAAGCGCGTGGTAAAGGGATGTTAATGGCGATTGAGTTTGTTGATAACGAAATCGGCTATAACTTTGCCAGCGAGATGTTCCGCCAGCGCGTCCTGGTGGCCGGAACGCTCAATAACGCCAAAACGATCCGCATTGAACCGCCACTGACACTGACCATTGAACAGTGCGAACTGGTGATCAAAGCGGCGCGTAAGGCGCTGGCGGCCATGCGAGTAAGTGTCGAAGAAGCGTAATATCAAATCGGATGGCGATTCGACGTCGCCATCCGATTGTTTTATACGATACGAACGCCCGCAGGCATCATCCGCTCCGGCGTTAACAACACGCTTTCACTGCCGTCATCGGTTTCCGCACACAACAGCATGCATTCCGACGTTTCACCACGCATTTTCGCTTTTTGCAGATTGCATAAGACCACCACCGTTTTCCCCATCAGCTCTTCTTCGCTGTAGTACGGCACCAGGCTAGTCACGGTTTGCAGTGTTTTTTCCCCCACATCAACCTGTACGATGTACAGCTTGTCGGCGTTTTCATGGCGTTTCACTTCCACAATCTTTCCGACGCGCATTTCCAGACGTGCAAAATCAGCGTAAGCCACGGTTTCCATTGTTTCCTCCCCTCGGGTAAAATTTTACTAAACTATAGCAAAAGTTTTTCTCAATCCTGTAGGCTAAAAATGGAGAATGCAAGCGTGATCACATTCGTGAGCCGCTGTGTTACCGTTACAGCGTCAAAGAAACGCGCTTTATTTACTGAAAACAGGTGACCCGATAAGCACTTCCTCTACAATGGGGGCGCACATCAGGGAAAGTAAAAAAGGTAAACATGGCAACACTAAAAGACATCGCAATCGAAGCTGGCGTATCCCTGGCGACAGTATCCAGGGTCTTAAATGACGATCCGACATTGAATGTGAAAGAAGAGACGAAACATCGCATTCTGGAGATCGCCGAAAAGCTGGAGTACAAGACCAGTAGCGCCCGTAAACTCCAGACAGGTGCAGTCAACCAACACCATATTCTGGCTATCTACAGCTACCAACAGGAGCTGGAGATCAACGATCCTTACTATCTGGCGATCCGCCACGGCATTGAAACTCAGTGCGAAAAGCTGGCGATCGAACTGACCAACTGTTATGAACACAACGGCTTACCAGACATTAAAAACGTCACCGGTATTTTAATTGTCGGCAAACCCACGCCCGCCCTGCGCGCCGCTGCCAGCGCATTGACCGACAATATCTGTTTTATCGACTTTCACGAACCCGGCAGCGGTTACGATGCGGTGGATATCGATCTGGCACGCATCAGTAAAGAAATCATCGACTTCTATATCAACCAAGGCGTTAATCGCATTGGTTTTATTGGCGGTGAAGACTTGCCTGGCAAGGCGGATATTCGTGAGGTCGCCTTTGCGGAATATGGCCGACTGAAACACGTGGTACGCGAAGAGGATATCTGGCGCGGCGGTTTTTCCAGTTCGTCGGGCTATGAACTGGCAAAACAGATGCTGGCGCAGGAAGACTATCCGAAGGCACTGTTTGTTGCTTCCGATTCCATTGCTATCGGCGTACTGCGGGCAATTCATGAACGTGGCCTGAACATCCCACAGGATATTTCGCTTATCAGCGTTAACGATATCCCCACCGCGCGATTTACCTTTCCGCCGCTCTCCACCGTGCGCATCCATTCCGAAATGATGGGAAGCCAGGGCGTTAATCTGGTGTATGAAAAAGCCCGCGATGGTCGCGCGCTGCCGCTGTTAGTCTTCGTTCCCAGCAAATTAAAACTGCGCGGCACGACCCGTTAAATCCCCTTACACACTGTCCGGCAATCGTTTTTGCCGGACAGTGCTGCCGTTTATTTTCGTGATCCAGTTAAAGTAAATGCATTTACCTGCTACTTTTTAGTAAAAATTTTACTAAACTCCCCAGCAATTACACAAACTACCATCACCATAAATGGTTCCGATTTCTCTCTACCGGGAGGCCCTATGAATCGCTGGGAAAACATTCAGCTCACCCACGAAAACCGACTTGCGCCGCGTGCGTACTTTTTTTCATATGATTCTGTTGCGCAGGCGCGTACCTTTGCCCGTGAAACCAGCAGCCTGTTTCTGTCCTTAAGCGGTCAGTGGAATTTCCACTTTTTTGACCATCCGCTGCAAGTACCAGAAGCCTTCACCTCTGAGTTAATGGCTGACTGGGGGCATATTACCGTCCCCGCCATGTGGCAAATGGAAGGTCACGGCAAACTGCAATATACCGACGAAGGTTTTCCGTTCCCTATCGATGTGCCGTTTGTCCCCAGCGATAACCCAACCGGTGCCTATCAACGTATTTTCACCCTCAGCGACGGCTGGCAGGGTAAACAGACGCTGATTAAATTTGACGGCGTCGAAACCTATTTTGAAGTCTACGTTAACGGTCAGTATGTGGGGTTCAGCAAGGGCAGTCGCCTGACCGCAGAGTTTGACATCAGCGCGATGGTTAAAACCGGCGACAACCTGTTGTGTGTGCGCGTGATGCAGTGGGCGGACTCTACCTACGTGGAAGACCAGGATATGTGGTGGTCGGCGGGGATTTTCCGCGATGTTTATCTGGTCGGTAAACAACTCACGCATATTAACGATTTCACCGTTCGTACCGACTTTGACGAAGCCTATTGCGATGCCACACTTTCCTGCGAAGTGGTGCTGGAAAATCTCGCCGCCTCCCCTGTCGCAACGACGCTGGAATATACCCTGTTTGATGGCGAACGCGTGGTGCACAGCAGCGCCATTGATCATTTGGCAATTGAAAAACTGACCAGCGCCAGCTTTGCTTTTACTGTCGAACAGCCCCAGCAATGGTCAGCAGAATCCCCTTATCTTTACCATTTGGTCATGACGCTGAAAGACGCCGACGGCAACGTTCTGGAAGTGGTGCCACAACGCGTTGGCTTCCGTGATATCAAAGTGCGTGACGGTCTGTTCTGGATCAATAACCGTTATGTGATGCTGCACGGCGTCAACCGCCACGACAACGATCATCGCAAAGGCCGCGCCGTTGGGATGGATCGCGTCGAGAAAGATCTCCAGTTGATGAAGCAGCACAACATCAATTCCGTGCGTACCGCTCACTACCCGAACGATCCTCGTTTTTACGAACTGTGTGATATCTACGGCCTGTTTGTGATGGCGGAAACCGACGTCGAATCGCACGGCTTTGCTAACGTCGGCGATATCAGCCGCATTACCGACGATCCGCAGTGGGAAAACGTCTACGTCGAGCGCATTGTTCGCCATATTCACGCGCAGAAAAACCATCCGTCGATCATCATCTGGTCACTGGGCAATGAATCCGGCTATGGCTGTAACATCCGCGCGATGTACCATGCGGCGAAGGCGCTGGATGACACGCGACTGGTGCATTACGAAGAAGATCGTGATGCTGAAGTGGTCGATATTATTTCCACCATGTACACCCGCGTGCCGCTGATGAATGAGTTTGGTGAATACCCGCATCCGAAGCCGCGCATCATCTGTGAATATGCTCATGCGATGGGGAACGGACCAGGTGGGCTGACGGAGTACCAGAACGTCTTCTACAAGCACGATTGCATTCAGGGACATTATGTCTGGGAATGGTGCGACCACGGGATCCAGGCGCAGGATGACAATGGCAACGTCTGGTATAAATTCGGCGGCGACTACGGCGACTATCCCAACAACTATAACTTCTGTCTTGATGGTTTGATCTATTCCGATCAGACGCCGGGACCAGGCCTGAAAGAGTACAAACAGGTTATTGCGCCGGTAAAAATCCACGCGCTGGATCTGACTCGCGGCGAGTTGAAAGTCGAAAATAAACTATGGTTTACCACGCTTGATGACTACACCCTGCACGCAGAGGTGCGCGCCGAAGGTGAAACACTCGCGACGCAGCAGATTAAACTGCGCGACGTTGCGCCGAACAGCGAAGCCCCCTTGCAGATCACGCTGCCGCAGCTGGACGCCCGCGAAGCGTTCCTCAACATTACGGTGACCAAAGATTCCCGCACCCGCTACAGCGAAGCCGGGCATTCTATCGCCACTTATCAGTTCCCGCTGAAGGAAAACACCGCGCAGCCAGTGCCTTTCGCACCAAATAATGCGCGTCCGCTGACGCTGGAAGACGATCGTTTGAGCTGCACCGTTCGCGGCTACAACTTCGCGATCACCTTCTCAAAAATGAGTGGCAAACCGACATCCTGGCAGGTGAATGGCGAGTCGCTGCTGACCCGCGAGCCAAAGATCAACTTCTTCAAGCCAATGATCGACAACCACAAGCAGGAGTACGAAGGACTGTGGCAACCGAATCATTTGCAGATCATGCAGGAACATCTGCGCGACTTTGCCGTTGAGCAAAGTGATGATGAAGTGTTGATCATCAGCCGCACGGTTATTGCCCCACCGGTGTTTGACTTCGGGATGCGCTGTACCTACATCTGGCGCATCGCTGCCGATGGTCAGGTTAATGTGGCGCTTTCCGGCGAACGTTACGGCGACTATCCGCACATCATTCCGTGCATCGGTTTCACCATGGGGATTAACGGCGAATACGACCAGGTAGCATATTACGGACGTGGACCGGGCGAAAACTACGCCGACAGCCAGCAGGCTAACATCATCGATATCTGGCGCAGCACCGTCGATGCCATGTTCGAGAACTATCCCTTCCCGCAGAACAACGGCAACCGTCAGCATGTCCGCTGGACGGCACTGACTAACCGCCACGGCAACGGTCTGCTGGTGGTTCCGCAGCGCCCCATTAACTTCAGCGCCTGGCGCTATACCCAGGAAAACATCCACGCTGCCCAGCACTGTAACGAGCTTCAGCGCAGTGATGACATCACTCTGAATCTCGACCACCAGCTGCTTGGCCTCGGCTCCAACTCCTGGGGCAGCGAGGTGCTGGACTCCTGGCGCGTCTGGTTCCGTGACTTCAGCTACGGCTTTACGTTGCTGCCGGTTTCTGGCGGAGAAGCTACCGCGCAAAGCCTGGCGTCGTATGAGTTTGGCGCAGGGTTCTTTTCCACGAATTTGCACAGCGAGAATAAGCAATGAGGATCATCGATAACTTAGAACAGTTCCGCCAGATTTACGCCTCTGGCAAGAAGTGGCAACGATGCGTTGAAGCGATTGAAAATATCGACAACATTCAGCCTGGCGTCGCCCACTCCATCGGTGACTCATTGACTTACCGCGTGGAGACGGACTCCGCGACCGATGCGCTATTTACCGGGCATCGACGCTATTTTGAAGTGCATTACTACCTGCAAGGGCAGCAAAAAATTGAATATGCGCCGAAAGAGACATTACAGGTAGTGGAATATTATCGTGATGAAACTGACCGTGAATATTTAAAAGGCTGCGGAGAAACCGTAGAGGTCCACGAAGGGCAAATCGTTATTTGCGATATCCATGAAGCGTATCGGTTTATCTGCAATAACGCGGTCAAAAAAGTGGTTCTCAAAGTCACCATCGAAGATGGTTATTTCCATAACAAATAACAACTACGGCGGCAAAAGGAGTTTGCCGCCACCGCTACCCTACTCATTTTCGGAGATGTGTTATGTCTGATACCAAACGTAATACAATCGGCAAATTCGGCTTGCTCTCGCTGACTTTTGCCGCCGTTTACAGCTTTAACAACGTTATCAATAATAATATTGAGCTTGGACTGGCCTCGGCACCGATGTTTTTCCTCGCGACGATTTTTTATTTTATTCCCTTCTGTCTGATCATTGCAGAATTTGTTTCGTTAAATAAAAACTCAGAAGCCGGTGTCTACGCGTGGGTAAAAAGTTCGCTGGGCGGACGTTGGGCATTTATTACTGCCTATACCTACTGGTTCGTAAACCTGTTCTTTTTCACCTCGCTGTTACCGCGCGTTATTGCTTATGCTTCGTATGCCTTCCTCGGCTACGAATATATTATGACGCCGGTTGCCACCACCATTATCAGTATGGTGCTGTTCGCCTTCTCCACATGGGTTTCCACCAACGGGGCGAAAATGCTGGGGCCAATCACCTCCGTCACTTCAACGCTGATGCTGCTGTTAACGCTCTCCTACATTTTACTGGCAGGTACGGCACTGGTTGGCGGCGTACAGCCTGCCGATCCGATCACCGTTGACGCGATGATCCCGAACTTCAACTGGGCGTTCCTCGGCGTGACCACCTGGATCTTTATGGCCGCAGGTGGCGCGGAGTCCGTCGCGGTGTACGTTAACGACGTCAAAGGCGGTTCGAAATCGTTCGTTAAAGTGATCATCCTCGCCGGGATTTTTATCGGCGTACTGTATTCCGTCTCCTCGGTGCTGATTAACGTCTTCGTCAGCAGCAAAGAGTTGAAATTTACTGGCGGATCGGTACAGGTATTCCACGGCATGGCGGCGTATTTTGGTCTACCGGAAGCACTGATGAATCGCTTTGTCGGTCTGGTGTCCTTTACCGCGATGTTCGGTTCCCTGCTGATGTGGACGGCAACGCCGGTGAAAATTTTCTTCTCCGAAATTCCGGAAGGCATCTTTGGTAAGAAAACCGTCGAACTGAACGAAAACGGCGTTCCGGCGCGCGCAGCGTGGATCCAGTTCCTGATCGTCATCCCGCTGATGATTATCCCGATGCTCGGTTCCAATACCGTGCAGGATCTGATGAATACCATTATTAATATGACCGCCGCAGCGTCCATGCTTCCGCCGTTATTCATCATGCTGGCTTACCTGAATTTACGTGCCAAATTAGATCACCTGCCACGCGATTTCCGTATGGGTTCCCGACGCACCGGTATTATCGTTGTTTCAATGCTGATTGCGATATTTGCTGTAGGGTTTGTCGCTTCGACATTCCCGACTGGCGCGAATATTCTGACCATCATTTTTTATAACGTCGGCGGTATTGTTATCTTCCTCGGCTTTGCGTGGTGGAAATACAGTAAATATATAAAGGGATTAACGGCTGAAGAGCGCCATATTGAAGCGACGCCAGCCAGCAATGTTGATTAAGCAGAATAATAAAAAATGAGCAGGCATTTTCCCTCTTCCTGGATGGGGAGAGGGAAAATAGTTTCTGCCTTTATATTTTTATAATTACAACGATAAAAGGCTGTACTTTTTCTTTAGCTCATGGATTAACACAATGAAATTAATCACTGCACCATGCAGAGCATTACTTGCTCTGCCGTTTTGCTACGCCTTTTCTGCGGCCGCTGAAGAAGCACGTCCGGCAGAACATGACGACACAAAAACACCCGCAATTACCTCGACATCTTCTCCTTCATTTCGTTTTTACGGCGAATTAGGGGTTGGTGGGTATATGGATTTAGAGGGTGAGAATAAACATAAATACAGCGACGGCACCTATATTGAAGGTGGCCTGGAGATGAAGTACGGCTCCTGGTTCGGCCTGATTTACGGCGAAGGCTGGACCGTGCAGGCCGACCACGACGGTAATGCCTGGGTGCCTGACCATAGCTGGGGCGGTTTCGAAGGTGGGATTAACCGTTTCTATGGCGGTTATCGTACCAATGATGGCACCGAAATCATGCTCAGTCTGCGTCAGGATTCCTCGCTGGATGATCTGCAATGGTGGGGCGACTTCACCCCCGATCTGGGCTACGTCATTCCCAATACCCGCGACATTATGACCGCGCTGAAGGTGCAGAACTTAACCGGCAACTTTCGTTATAGCGTCACCGCCACACCAGCCGGACATCATGACGAAAGCAAAGCCTGGCTACATTTTGGCAAATACGATCGCTACGACGACAAATACACTTATCCGGCAATGATGAACGGTTACATCCAGTATGACCTTGCAGAAGGTATCACCTGGATGAACGGTCTGGAAATCACCGACGGCACAGGCCAACTCTATCTCACGGGCCTGCTTACCCCTAACTTTGCCGCTCGCGCCTGGCACCATACCGGACGCGCCGACGGGCTGGACGTACCGGGAAGTGAAAGCGGGATGATGGTGAGCGCCATGTATGAAGCGTTAAAGGGCGTTTATCTCTCCACCGCTTACACCTACGCCAAACATCACCCTGACCACGCTGACGATGAAACCACCTCTTTCATGCAGTTTGGTATCTGGTACGAATACGGCGGCGGACGTTTCGCAACGGCTTTTGATAGCCGCTTCTACATGAAAAATGCCTCTCACGATCCCAGCGACCAACTCTTCCTGATGCAATATTTTTACTGGTAATAAGGACAGTAATCTCATGAAAATAAAAACTATTTTAACGCCAGTAGCCTGTGCTCTGCTGATAAGTTTTTCCGCCCATGCCGCTAACGCCGACAATTATAAAAACGTGATTAACCGTACTGGCGCGCCGCAGTACATGAAGGATTACGATTACGACGATCACCAGCGTTTTAATCCGTTTTTCGATCTCGGAGCCTGGCATGGTCATCTGTTGCCAGACGGCCCTAACACCATGGGCGGTTTTCCAGGCGTTGCGCTGCTGACGGAAGAATACATCAACTTTATGGCCAGCAATTTCGATCGCCTGACCGTCTGGCAAGACGGCAAGAAAGTCGACTTCACGCTGGAGGCATACAGTATTCCCGGCGCGCTGGTGCAAAAACTGACAGCAAAAGATGTGCAGGTCGAAATGACTCTGCGCTTCGCCACGCCGCGCACATCACTACTGGAAACCAAAATCACCAGCGATAAACCGCTGGATCTGGTGTGGGATGGCGAACTGCTGGAAAAACTGGAAGCGAAAGAAGGGAAACCGCTTTCCGATAAAACCATTGCTGGCGAGTACCCTGACTATCAGCGCAAAATCAGCGCCACCCGTGATGGCCTGAAAGTCACCTTTGGCAAAGTGCGCGCCACCTGGGATCTGCTGACCTCCGGTGAATCAGAATATCAGGTGCATAAATCCCTGCCAGTGCAGACTGAAATCAACGGCAATCGCTTTACCAGTAAGGCGCATATCAACGGGTCGACGACGCTCTATACCACCTATTCCCATCTGCTGACCGCTCAGGAAGTTAGCAAAGAGCAAATGCAGATCCGCGATATTCTGGCGCGTCCGGCGTTTTATCTCACCGCCTCGCAGCAACGCTGGGAAGAGTATCTGAAGAAAGGGTTAACCAATCCGGATGCGACGCCGGAACAGACGCGCGTCGCGGTGAAAGCGATCGAAACACTCAACGGTAACTGGCGATCGCCGGGCGGTGCGGTGAAATATAACACCGTCACACCGTCGGTGACCGGGCGCTGGTTCTCCGGCAATCAGACCTGGCCGTGGGATACCTGGAAACAGGCGTTTGCGATGGCGCATTTCAATCCGGACATCGCCAAAGAGAATATCCGCGCGGTCTTCTCCTGGCAGATCCAACCTGGCGACACCGTGCGTCCACAGGATGTGGGATTTGTCTCCGACCTGATTGCGTGGAACCTTAGCCCCGAGCGTGGCGGCGATGGCGGCAACTGGAACGAACGCAATACCAAGCCCAGCCTTGCCGCCTGGTCGGTGATGGAAGTGTACAACGTCACCCAGGATAAAACCTGGCTGGCAGAGATGTACCCGAAACTGGTGGCCTATCACGACTGGTGGTTACGTAACCGCGATCATAACGGCAACGGCGTGCCGGAATATGGCGCGACCCGCGATAAAGCCCATAACACCAAGAGCGGCGAGATGCTGTTTACGGTGAAAAAAGGCGATAAAGAAGAGACGCTGTCTGGGCTGAACAACTACGCCCGCGTGGTGGAGAAAGGCCAGTACGACAGTCTGGAAATCCCGGCACAAGTTGCTGCGTCGTGGGAATCAGGTCGTGATGACGCCGCCGTCTTTGGGTTTATCGACAAAGAACAGCTGGATAAATATGTCGCTAACGGCGGCAAACGTAGCGACTGGACGGTGAAATTCGCCGAAAACCGCAGTCAGGACGGAACGTTGCTGGGCTACTCGCTATTGCAGGAGTCGGTGGATCAAGCCAGCTATATGTACAGCGATAACCATTATCTGGCGGAGATGGCAACCATACTCGGTAAGCCGGAAGAGGCCAAACGCTATCGCCAGTTGGCACAGCAGCTCGCGGACTACATCAACACCTGTATGTTCGACCCGACTACACAGTTCTACTATGACGTGCGCATTGAAGATAAACCACTGGCGAACGGCTGCGCGGGCAAACCGATTGTTGAGCGCGGTAAAGGGCCAGAAGGCTGGTCGCCGCTGTTTAACGGTGCGGCAACGCAGGCCAACGCCGACGCGGTGGTGAAGGTGATGCTCGATCCTAAAGAGTTCAACACCTTTGTTCCGCTGGGAACGGCGGCGTTAACCAATCCGGCCTTTGGCGCAGATATTTACTGGCGCGGGCGCGTATGGGTGGATCAGTTCTGGTTTGGTCTGAAAGGAATGGAGCGTTACGGTTATCGCGATGATGCCCTGAAACTGGCGGATACGTTCTTCCAGCATGCCAAAGGGTTAACCGCCGATGGCCCAATTCAGGAGAATTACAACCCGCTGACTGGCGCACAGCAAGGCGCACCAAATTTCTCCTGGAGTGCCGCGCATTTGTATATGTTGTATAACGATTTTTTCCGTAAGCAGTAATTTTTCCCGATGCCGGACGACTGTATTACCGCCGTCCGGCATGACGAACGGGCGTATTCTTTTTGAATCCCATCACAAACCCCGCACTCCCCTTTTCCCTTTTCTCCGGCGACGGCTAAATTAGAACTCATCCGACCACATAACAATTATTTTACATACTGGACAATTTTATGAGCTTCCCGTCGCTGTTCGCCCCGCTGGATTTAGGTTTTACCACGTTAAAAAACCGCGTGTTGATGGGTTCAATGCACACCGGGCTGGAGGAATACCCGGACGGTGCTGAACGGCTGGCAGCGTTTTATGCCGAACGCGCCCGTCATGGCGTGGCGTTGATTGTCAGCGGCGGCATTGCACCAGATTTAACAGGCGTTGGCATGGAAGGCGGCGCAATGCTCAATGACGCCAGCCAGATCCCACACCATCGCACCATTACCGAAGCCGTACATCAGGAAGGCGGCAAAATTGCCTTACAAATTTTGCATACCGGGCGCTACAGCTACCAACCGCATCTGGTCGCCCCCTCCGCATTGCAGGCCCCCATCAACCGTTTCGTTCCTCATGAACTCACCCATGAAGAGATCCTGCGACTGATCGACGATTTCGCCCGCTGCGCGCAACTGGCGCGGGAGGCCGGATACGATGGCGTAGAGGTGATGGGTTCCGAAGGGTATTTGATCAACGAGTTTCTGACTCTGCGCACCAACCAGCGTAGCGACCAGTGGGGCGGCGATTACCGCAACCGGATGCGGTTTGCCGTCGAAGTAGTGCGTGCGGTGCGCGAGCGCGTCGGCAACGACTTCATTATTATCTATCGGCTGTCGATGCTCGACCTGGTAGAAGGCGGCGGTACTTTTGCCGAAACGGTAGAGCTGGCGCAGGCCATTGAAGCGGCGGGCGCGACCATCATCAACACCGGCATTGGCTGGCATGAAGCGCGGATTCCGACCATCGCCACGCCCGTGCCGCGCGGCGCATTTAGCTGGGTCACACGCAAACTGAAAGGCCACGTTTCGCTGCCGCTGGTGACCACCAACCGGATTAACGATCCGCAGGTTGCCGACGATATTCTCTCGCGCGGTGATGCCGATATGGTATCGATGGCGCGACCGTTTCTTGCTGATGCGGAGCTGCTGTCAAAAGCGCAATCGGGGCGAGCCGATGAGATCAACACTTGTATTGGCTGCAATCAGGCCTGTCTCGATCAGATCTTTGTCGGCAAGGTCACCTCGTGTCTGGTGAATCCTCGCGCCTGCCACGAAACCAAAATGCCGATCCTTCCCGCCGTGCAGAAAAAAAATCTGGCAGTGGTCGGCGCAGGTCCGGCGGGGCTGGCGTTTGCCATCAATGCGGCGGCGCGTGGTCATCAGGTAACGTTGTTTGATGCACATAGCGAGATCGGCGGGCAGTTTAATATCGCCAAACAGATCCCCGGCAAAGAGGAATTTTACGAAACATTGCGCTACTACCGCCGGATGATCGAAGTGACTGGCGTGACACTGAAACTTAATCACACCGTGACCGCAGATCAGTTAAAGGCGTTCGATGAAACGATCCTCGCCAGTGGGATCGTACCGCGCATTCTGCCTATCGACGGGATCGATCATCCGAAGGTGTTGAGTTATCTCGACGTACTGCGCGACAAAGCGCCGGTGGGCAACAAAGTTGCCATCATCGGTTGTGGCGGGATTGGTTTTGATACGGCGATGTATTTAAGTCAGCCGGGCGAATCCACCAGCCAGAATATCGCCGGGTTCTGTAATGAGTGGGGAATCGACAGCAGCCTGCAACAGGCTGGTGGCTTAAGCCCGCAGGGAATGCAGATCCCGCGTAGCCCACGGCAGATTGTGATGCTCCAGCGCAAAGCCAGCAAACCGGGACAGGGGTTAGGCAAAACCACCGGCTGGATCCATCGCACCACCCTGCTCTCGCGGGGTGTGAAAATGATCCCAGGCGTAAGTTATCAGAAGATTGACGATGACGGGCTGCATGTGGTGATCAACGGCGAAACGCAGGTATTAGCAGTGGACAATGTGGTGATCTGCGCAGGGCAAGAGCCAAACCGCGCATTGGCGCAACCGCTGATTGATAGCGGGAAAACTGTGCATTTAATTGGCGGCTGCGATGTAGCTATGGAGCTGGACGCACGACGGGCAATTGCCCAGGGAACACGGCTGGCGCTGGAGATTTAAATTGTGCATTGAAGTGCCGGATGCGACGCTTGCCGCGTCTTATCCGACCTGGGGGTAATGTGCTGAATGTATGCCAGATAAGGCGTTTACGCCTTATCTGGCAGGTAGCTGCCAATCTTACCGACGACGCCCCAGCTTCACTGCTTTCAGCACCACAAATTTATTATTCGTGGCGATGGTGGTGCAGTTGCCGAAAATTTTCTTCAGTTTGTGGAAGTAATCCAGGTGACGGTTGGCAACGATATACAGCTCGCCGTTGATTTTCAGACAGCGGCGGGCGTGGTGGAACATCTCCCAGGCGACGTTATCGGTCAGCGCATGTTGCTGATGAAACGGCGGGTTGCAGAGCACAGCATTAAAACGGAAAGGCTCCACGCCGGAGAGCGCGTTGTTGATCATAAACTCGCAGCGATCCAACGCCTCGGGCATGTTGGTTTCTACGTTTAACCGGCTGGAAGCAACCGCCATCGGCGATTCATCGACAAACACCACTTTCGCCTGCGGGTTTTTATCAAGCAGCGTCAGGCCAATAACGCCATTACCGCAGCCGAGATCGACAATCTCACCCTCGAGATTCTCTGGCAGATGTTGCATAAAGAAGCGCGCGCCAATATCCAGCCCGGTGCGGGAGAAGACATTCGCATGGTTGTGGATAGTCCAGTCAGTACCTTCCAGTTTCCAGCTAACGGTTTGCGGCGCATCGGCCAGCGGCGGCTCGTTGAAAGTACAGTTAATTAAGCGTGCCTTCTTCCATGCCAGCGTGGTGGTGGTCGGGCCGAGCACTTTTTCGAACAGTTCCAGCGTGGAAGTGTGGATGTCACGGGCTTTGGCACCGGCAATAATACGTGTATCCGGCGTGACCACTTTGCGCAGCGCTCGCAGTTGTTGTTCCAGCAACGCCAGTGTTTTCGGTACTTTGATCAGTACCACGCCCGGCTGTTGCGGGTAGTCGGCGGTGCTGTCGAGAAACTTCACGCTCGACTCATCAATCCCGTTGAGGCGTAAATTCTCGCGCGTCGCCAGTTCGCTGATGTATGAGTCGCCAATGCTGTATGGCTTATGTTCCGCCAGCGCACAACTTAACGCACCAAAGGCATCATTCAGGATCAACACCGGGCCGCGGATTTCTGTGTCGTCCAACTGTTGCAGCAAATATTCATCCGCCGCTTCCCACGCCTGTAGCGGGTTAACGTCATCCGTCGCCGGAAAACGTTGTAGTGTCAGTGAACGGAAACCGTTGTCTAAGTGGCTCATCGGCCCTCCTGAGTGATAAAATTTCGACGTTGCCCCTGAAAAGGGTGCGTGAGTATACCCTTTTTCTCTTTTTCGTGGGCGGTTATGAGCAATCTTACTTATCTTCAGGGTTATCCCGAGCAGCTACTTTCCCAGGTGCGAACGCTGATTAACGAACAGCGTCTGGGCGATGTGCTGGCAAAACGTTATCCGGGAACACACGACTACGCCACCGATAAAGCCCTCTGGCAATATACTCAGGATCTTAAAAATCAGTTTCTGCGCAATGCCCCGCCGATCACTAAAGTGATGTATGACAACAAGATCCATGTGCTGAAAAACGCGCTCGGGTTACATACCGCTGTTTCGCGTGTGCAGGGCGGCAAGCTGAAAGCAAAGGCGGAGATCCGCGTCGCTACCGTGTTTCGCAACGCGCCGGAACCGTTTTTGCGCATGATCGTGGTGCACGAGCTGGCGCACCTGAAGGAGAAAGAGCATAACAAAGCGTTCTATCAATTGTGCTGCCATATGGAGCCGCAGTACCACCAGCTTGAGTTCGACACCCGGCTGTGGCTAACGCAGTTGTCGCTTGGGCAGGACAAAATCTGAAAATGATGTCAGGCGTTATTTTTTCCTCCTTTAGCGCCTAAAATCGACCTCCCCCCTTTCGTTAAGGATAACGACCATGCTGCGCGTATTTGCCCGCCTTCTTCTCCGTATTTGTTTTTCTCGCCGGACTCTTAAAATTGGCTGTTTATTGTTGCTTATAGCAGGAGCGACCCTTTTTATTGCCGATCGCGTTATGGTCAACGCCAGCCAACAACTGACCTGGAGCGATGTCAACGCCGTTCCGGCGCGGAACGTGGGTTTATTGCTGGGGGCGAGGCCGGGTAATCGCTACTTTACCCGACGTATTGATAGCGCAGCAGAGTTGTACCACGCCGGAAAAGTGAAATGGCTATTGGTGAGCGGCGATAATGGACGTAAAAATTACGATGAAGCGTCAGGAATGCAGCAAGCCTTGATCGCTAAAGGCGTACCGGCAAAAGTGATCTTCTGCGACTATGCCGGATTCTCAACGCTTGATTCGGTGGTGCGTGCCAACAAGGTGTTTAGTGAAAACCATATCACAATTATCTCGCAAGAATTTCATAACCAACGCGCCATCTGGCTGGCAAAGCAATACGGCATCGACGCTATCGGTTTTAACGCGCCAGACCTCAATATGAAGCACGGTTTTTATACTCAACTGCGGGAGAAACTCGCTCGTGTCAGTGCGTTGATTGACGCAAAAATCCTCCATCGCCAGCCGGAATATCTCGGGCCATCGGTCATGATTGGGCCGTTTAGTGAGCATGGCTGTCCGGCGAAAGAATAATGCGTATCTGCGCACGTCGGAGATGAAAAAGGCGTGCTACATTGACGACAGAATCCCTTTATGGAGTATCCACGCGTTATGATACGTTTCGCTGTGATTGGTACGAACTGGATCACTCGCCAGTTCGTCGAGGCCGCCCATGAGAGCGGTAAATACAAGTTAACCGCCGTTTATTCCCGCAGTCTTGAACAGGCCCAGCACTTCGCCAATGATTTTTCTGTCGAGCATCTGTTTACGTCGCTGGAAGCGATGGCAGAAAGCGATGCCATTGACGCGGTGTATATTGCCAGCCCGAATTCCCTGCACTTTTCCCAGACACAACTTTTCCTTAGTCACAAAATTCATGTGATTTGCGAGAAGCCACTGGCGTCGAATCTGGCGGAAGTGGATGCCGCCATTGCCTGTGCGCGGGAAAATCAGGTGGTGCTGTTTGAGGCATTTAAAACCGCCAGCCTGCCGAACTTTCATCTGTTGCGCCAGGCGCTGCCGAAAGTCGGCAAACTGCGTAAAGTCTTTTTCAACTATTGCCAGTATTCCTCGCGGTATCAACGTTACCTGGATGGTGAGAATCCCAACACCTTTAATCCGGCATTCTCTAACGGTTCAATTATGGATATCGGCTTTTACTGCCTGGCGTCGGCGGTGGCATTATTCGGTGAACCGAAAAGCGTGCAGGCAACCGCCAGTTTGCTGGCAAGCGGTGTAGATGCCCACGGCGTGGTGGTAATGGATTACGGTGATTTCAGCGTTACGTTGCAGCACTCAAAAGTGAGCGATTCTGTCCTGGCAAGCGAGATTCAGGGCGAAGCAGGATCGCTGGTGATTGAAAAACTGTCTGAATGCCAGAAAGTTTGCTTTGTTCCGCGTGGCAGCCAGATGCAGGATCTCACCCAGCCGCAGCATATTAATACCATGCTCTACGAAGCAGAGCTGTTTGCTGAACTGGTGGATGAGCATCTGGTGGATCATCCAGGGCTGGCGGTCAGTCGCATCACCGCCAAACTGCTGACCGAGATCCGCCGCCAGACTGGGGTGATTTTTCCGGCAGATAACGTAAAACTATAATTGCCAAAGTAAAACAGTGTAAAAGGTATGTAACAGACCATTGACTGACTGAATGGTCTGTCATACTTTGTTACCTGCAAAGGGGAGTAACTTCATTGTCGGTCGATCGTCATTACGATGTGTGAAAAACCACATCCGGTCACCGGGCAACCCGAAAGGAATACGCAGACGTATTCCTTTTTTGTTGTAAGTGAGACCTTGCCGGAAGGCGAGGTCTATGCATAAAAAGCAGCGGCTGACGTCTTCCGACGTTGGCCGTTTTTTTATGTGTAAGGAACTTCTATGAATACTGTCGGCACGCCGTTGCTATGGGGCGGATTCGCTGTTGTTGTCACCATTATGCTGGCTATCGACCTGTTGTTGCAGGGGCGTCGTGGGGCACATGCCATGACCATGAAACAGGCTGCGGCCTGGTCGCTGGTCTGGGTGACGCTGTCGTTACTGTTTAACGCCGCTTTCTGGTGGTATCTGGTGCAAACCGAAGGTCGCGCCGTTGCCGATCCACAGGCACTGGCCTTCCTCACCGGTTATCTGATTGAGAAATCGCTGGCGGTCGATAACGTCTTTGTCTGGCTGATGTTGTTCAGCTATTTCTCTGTTCCGGCGGCATTACAACGTCGCGTGCTGGTGTATGGCGTGCTTGGGGCGATTGTTCTGCGTACCATCATGATCTTCACTGGTAGCTGGCTGATTTCACAGTTCGACTGGATCTTGTATATCTTCGGTGCCTTCCTGCTGTTTACCGGCGTGAAGATGGCGCTGGCTCATGAAGATGAATCAGGCATTGGCGACAAGCCGCTGGTGCGCTGGCTACGCGGTCATTTGCGCATGACCGACACCATCGACAACGAGCATTTCTTTGTGCGTAAGAATGGTTTGTTGTATGCCACGCCGCTGATGCTGGTGCTGATTCTGGTGGAGTTGAGCGACGTGATTTTCGCCGTGGATAGTATTCCGGCTATCTTCGCCGTGACCACCGATCCGTTTATTGTGCTGACCTCAAACCTGTTTGCGATCCTCGGCCTGCGTGCGATGTATTTCCTGCTGGCAGGTGTGGCAGAGCGTTTCTCGATGCTCAAATATGGTCTGGCAGTGATTCTGGTGTTTATCGGTATCAAGATGCTGATTGTCGACTTCTACCATATTCCAATCGCCGTCTCGCTGGGCGTGGTGTTTGGCATTCTGGTGATGACGTTTATTATCAACGCCTGGGTGAATTATCGGCATGATAAGCAGCGGGTTGGATGATTTTTAATCTGTCTAAGCCGTGTACCCTGTCATCAACATGAGCACCGTTTTCTCCCTCTCCCCAAAAGGGGCGAGGGGACTGACCGAGTACTTTTTTGACGTTGTCATCAGTCTGGAAGCCGCACGTTGGGCTTTATTTTTATGTCAAATAAATGTAACCATTAAGTTGCAAAATATGACCTCTCTTTAAAATCCAGCATTTTTCGCTTCCCGAAGCTGTAACTTTCCTTATACTCGACCTTGCAAACACTTTGTTACATCCTGAAAGATGCGTCGACAGAACGCACCAGGGATGTGCGACAACACAATGAAAGGATCGAAAAATGACTACGCAACGTTCACCGGGGCTATTCCGGCGTCTGGCTCATGGCAGCCTGGTAAAACAAATCCTGGTCGGCCTTGTTCTGGGGATTCTTCTGGCATGGATCTCAAAACCCGCGGCGGAAGCTGTTGGTCTGTTAGGTACTTTGTTCGTCGGCGCACTGAAAGCCGTTGCCCCCATCCTGGTGTTGATGCTGGTAATGGCGTCTATTGCTAACCACCAGCACGGGCAGAAAACCAATATCCGTCCTATTTTGTTCCTCTATCTGCTGGGCACCTTCTCTGCTGCTCTGGCCGCAGTAGTCTTCAGCTTTGCCTTCCCTTCTACCCTGCACTTGTCCAGTAGCGCGGGTGATATTTCGCCGCCGTCAGGCATTGTAGAAGTAATGCGCGGGCTGGTAATGAGCATGGTTTCCAACCCCATTGACGCGCTGCTGAAAGGTAACTATATCGGGATTCTGGTGTGGGCAATTGGCCTCGGTTTCGCACTGCGTCACGGTAACGAGACCACCAAAAACCTGGTCAACGATATGTCGAATGCCGTCACCTTTATGGTGAAACTGGTGATTCGCTTCGCACCGATCGGTATTTTTGGTCTGGTTTCTTCTACCCTGGCAACCACCGGTTTCTCCACACTGTGGGGCTACGCGCAACTGCTGGTCGTGCTGGTTGGCTGTATGTTACTGGTGGCGCTGGTGGTTAACCCATTGCTGGTGTGGTGGAAAATTCGTCGTAACCCGTTCCCGCTGGTGCTGCTGTGCCTGCGTGAAAGCGGTGTGTATGCCTTCTTCACCCGCAGCTCTGCAGCGAACATTCCGGTGAATATGGCGCTGTGTGAAAAGCTGAATCTGGATCGCGATACCTATTCCGTTTCTATTCCGCTGGGAGCCACCATCAATATGGCGGGCGCAGCAATCACCATTACCGTGTTGACGCTGGCTGCGGTTAATACGCTGGGTATTCCGGTCGATCTGCCCACAGCGCTGCTGTTGAGCGTAGTGGCTTCTCTGTGTGCCTGTGGCGCATCCGGCGTGGCGGGGGGGTCTCTGCTGCTGATCCCACTGGCCTGTAATATGTTCGGTATTTCGAACGATATCGCCATGCAGGTGGTTGCCGTCGGCTTTATCATCGGCGTATTGCAGGACTCTTGCGAAACCGCGCTGAACTCTTCAACTGACGTGCTGTTCACTGCGGCAGCTTGCCAGGCGGAAGACGATCGTCTGGCAAATAGCGCCCTGCGTAACTAATACTTAGCCCCTTTCGTCTACGGCGGAAGGGGTTTTCTCCACTTTAAACGGATCAATTCCCCTTCTCTGCATACGCCAGAAACGAATGATATTCAGGCCATTCATTAGCAGAAAACTCCCCTCAATCATCGTGCCGCCTATCGACCCCGCCCAGAAGTTGTGAATCACCCAGCAACACGTTGAAAACCACATTACGCAGCGCATGGTCAGCCCTTTACAGCGGAACAGCGCCCAGGTACTGACAATCGTGCCGATTACCGGCAATAGTTCGACAGGATGATGGAACTTCGCGAGGCCAATTCCGCCAGTCAGCACAATAAAAATCGCCATTACCCATAAGCTGCGCGTGCGTAAGGTAATCAATGTACGAATGGCATTAAGGATGGCACTGGCACCGGCAGGATAGGTGCCCAGAAGAAAAAAATGTACGCCAATAACGGCGCTATAGACCGAAAGTTGCTTTTTGAAGCGACGTTCGTCACGATTGAAAAATGTTGTGATACCAATCAGAAAGGCGATGACACCCACGCCCTGGGCCAGCCAATACGCGGTCATGATAAATCCTTAGCAGGTATGGAAAAGCAAACGGCGCTTCACATTATGAAACGCCGTTTTTTATTAACAACTCATTTCGACTTTATAGCGTTACGCCGCTTTTAAAGATCGCCAGCTCACGGAAGTCGTTACGCTCGTTGCAGGTTTGCTTACCGTTGGCAAACTCAACGATGGTATCGATAAATTCTTCCAGCAACTGCGGCATCGCTTTACCGTGGATCAGCTGACCCGCGTCAAAGTCGATCCAGTGTTTTTTCTTCGCCGCCAGTTCACTGTTGGTGGCGATTTTCACCGTCGGCACAAATCCACCATACGGCGTGCCACGACCAGTACTGAACAGCACCATATGGCAGCCCGCACCCGCCAGGGCGCTGGTCGCTACGGCATCGTTACCCGGCGCACTTAACAAGTTCAGCCCCGGCGTTTTCAGACGCTCGCCGTAACGCAGCACGTCAACCACGACACTGGAACCCGCTTTCTGGGTACAGCCGAGGGATTTGTCTTCCAGCGTGGTGATACCGCCCGCTTTGTTCCCCGGTGATGGGTTTTCGTAGATCGGCTGGTCATGGGCAATAAAGTACTGCTTGAAGTCATTGACCATGGTGACCAGTTTTTCAAACGTTGCTTCGTCGCGGCAATGGTCCATCAGCAACTGCTCTGCGCCAAACATCTCCGGCACTTCGGTCAGTACGGTAGTACCGCCGTTAGCAATCACGTAGTCAGAGAAACGCCCCAGCATCGGGTTGGCGGTAATACCGGAAAGACCGTCAGAACCGCCGCACTCCAGACCAAACTTCAGTTCGCTGAGTTTGCCCGGCTCGCGCTTGTCGTTGCGCATCACGTTATACAACTGATGCAAATGCGCGATCCCGGCCTCGATTTCATCATCCTGCTGTTGGCAGATCATGAAATGAACGCGTTCAGGATCGATATCGCCCAACGTTTCACGGAATGCGGCAACCTGGTTGTTTTCACAGCCCAGACCAATCACCAGCACTGCGCCCGCGTTCGGGTGGCGCACCATGTTTTGCAGCATGGTGCGAGTATTGATGTGATCGTCGCCCAGTTGTGAGCAGCCGTAGGTGTGGCTGAAGAGGAACACGCCGTCGGTACCTTCAGCGTTGTTGGTCTCTTTCAGGAAACGATTTTGGATCTGCCGCGCGATGCCGTTAACACAACCCACGGTTGGCAGGATCCACAGCTCATTACGCACCCCGACATCGCCGTTCGCGCGACGATAGATCTGCACTTCACGATCTGCCGCTTGCGCAGGCAGATCCTGAAAATCAGGTTGATAGCGATACTGATCCAGATCGCTCAGATTCGTGCGCGTATTGTGGGCGTGAACGTGTTCACCCGCAGCAATATCCGCCAATGCATAACCAATCGGCAGGCCATATTTAATGACGTTGGCCCCTTTTGCGATATCCGTTAACGCAAATTTATGTCCACGAGCAACATCCTGGCGCAGCGTAACAGTCTGGTTATCGACACTGACTTCTGTGCCTTCAGCCAAATCCGCTAAAGCAACCGCGACGTTATCCAGCGCATGGATCTTGATGTATTGCATATCAACCCCAGACCTTAGTTCAGTTCAATGGCGAAGTAGTCACGCGCATTGTTAAAGCAAATATTTTTCACCATCTCGCCCAGCAGGTTGATGTCCGCCGGTGCTTCACCCGCTTCTACCCAGCGACCGATCATCTGGCACAGAATGCGGCGGAAGTATTCGTGACGGGTGTATGACAGGAAGCTACGGCTGTCAGTCAGCATACCGACAAAGCGGCTCAGCAGACCGAGCTGCGCCAGTTGGGTCATCTGACGTTCCATACCGTCTTTCTGGTCGTTAAACCACCAGCCGGAACCGAATTGCATTTTGCCCGGCATACCTTCGCCCTGGAAGTTACCGATCATGGTGCCCAGCACTTCGTTATCGCGCGGGTTCAGGCAGTAGAGAATGGTTTTCGGCAGCAGGTTTTCTTCGTTCTGCTTGCTCAGCAGCTTAGACAGCTCTTCCGCCATCGGACGGTCGTTGATGGAGTCAAAGCCGACATCCGGCCCCAGCAGTTTAAACTGACGCAGGTTGTTATTACGCAGTGCGCCAATGTGGTACTGCTGTACCCAGCCGCGACGTGCGTATTCAGCGCCGAGGAACACCAGCACCGCAGTTTTGAACTGTGCCACTTCGTGCTCGCTCAGGGTTTCGCCTGCCAGACGGCGCGCGAGGATGCTGTCCAGTTCCGCTTCGTTCGCTTCAGCAAACATCACTACATCCAGCGCGTGGTCAGACACTTTACAGCCGTGAGCGGCGAAGTGATCCAGACGTTTAGTCAGGGCAGTTTGCAGGTCAGCAAAGCGGCGAATGTCGGTATCGGAAACTTCGCCCAGCTTCGCCATGTAGTCGTTAAAGGTCGCCTGTTCAATGTTAAAGGCTTTGTCCGGACGCCAGCTCGGCAGCACTTTAATGGTGAAAGAGCCATCTTTGGCGATCTCTGCGTGATGCTCCAGAGAATCGATCGGGTCATCGGTGGTGCCGACCATTTTCACGTTCATCTGCTGCATGATGCCGCGTGCAGAGAAATTATCCTGCGCCAGCAATTCGTTACATTCGTTCCAGATTTCATCGGCAGTTGACGGAGAAAGCAATTTGCCAGTGATACCAAACGGACGACGCAGTTCGAGGTGCGTCCAGTGGTATAACGGGTTGCCGATAGTATGCGGAACAGTCGCCGCCCAGGCGTCAAATTTTTCACGGTCAGACGCATCACCGGTGCACAGACGCTCGGCCACACCGTTGGTACGCATAGCGCGCCATTTGTAGTGATCGCCCTTCAACCAGATGTCATACAGGTTTTTAAAACGATAGTCTTCCGCAATCTGCTGCGGCGGCAAATGGCAATGGTAATCGAAAATCGGCTGGTCTTTTGCGTAGTCGTGATACAGACGGCGGGCAAATTCGGTATCTAACAGGAAATCTTCAGTCATAAACGGAGTCATTTTCGTCTTCCTCTCAACGAGTGAGCTAGCTTGCTTATGGTGCGATGCTGACAAAGTTATCACACCAATTTCCAGAGTCCGAAGATATTTTCGTGAGTTAGATCAATAAACGTAGTTAAAAAAATTACTCTCAAAGTGGTAAATCTCGCTGCAGGCCGCGCCAGTACTGGCCTCGTGGTCGTCAGGTAATGTCCCTACAAATATTCGCACATTTGTGATGGCTCTCACCTTTTAAAGTTGTATGACAAGTTATCTTTCTGCCGTCGCAAATCATAAGTCGACGGAATGCAAATTGCCGATTCATTCATTTGTTAGATGAATCGGGTTAACCGGTACGGAAGCCGAATTAGCACGAAACTTTCATGGCAACGTTCGGGGCGTGCCGGTTTTTTTTCGGTTACCCGGTCGTAACTAACATCTTCAGCCTCTGGCGGGATGATGGCCGCGCTTCCTGCGGATATAACAAAACGATGAGGTTTTACATGCGTAAAATTAAAGGGTTACGTTGGTATATGATCGCACTGGTGACGCTCGGCACCGTGCTTGGTTACCTGACGCGTAACACTGTGGCGGCAGCTGCGCCAACTCTGATGGAAGAGTTAAACATCTCCACCCAACAGTATTCCTATATCATCGCAGCGTATTCTGCTGCTTATACGGTCATGCAACCGGTAGCGGGTTATGTACTGGATGTGCTGGGTACGAAAATCGGTTATGCAATGTTTGCTGTACTGTGGGCCGTGTTCTGTGGTGCAACCGCGCTGGCAGGTAGTTGGGGTGGCCTGGCGGTTGCTCGTGGTGCGGTCGGTGCCGCGGAAGCCGCGATGATTCCGGCGGGTCTGAAAGCCAGCTCCGAATGGTTCCCGGCGAAAGAGCGTTCCATCGCGGTAGGTTACTTTAACGTAGGTTCTTCGATTGGTGCGATGATTGCGCCGCCGCTGGTGGTATGGGCAATCGTGATGCACAGCTGGCAGATGGCATTTATCATCTCCGGTGCGTTGAGCTTTATCTGGGCGATGGCATGGCTGATTTTCTACAAGCATCCGCGCGACCAGAAACATCTGACCGATGAAGAACGCGACTACATTATTAATGGTCAGGAAGCCCAGCACCAGGTTGACACAGCGAAGAAAATGTCCGTTGGTCAGATCCTGCGCAACCGTCAGTTCTGGGGTATCGCGCTGCCGCGCTTCCTGGCAGAACCGGCATGGGGTACTTTTAACGCGTGGATCCCGCTGTTCATGTTTAAAGTTTACGGCTTTAACCTGAAAGAGATCGCGATGTTTGCCTGGATGCCGATGCTGTTTGCTGACCTCGGTTGTATCCTCGGTGGTTACCTGCCGCCGCTGTTCCAGCGTTGGTTTGGTGTGAACCTGATCGTTTCCCGTAAGATGGTCGTAACGCTGGGTGCTGTGCTGATGATTGGCCCGGGTATGATCGGTCTGTTCACCAACCCGTATGTCGCGATTATGCTGCTGTGTATCGGTGGTTTTGCTCACCAGGCACTGTCTGGCGCACTGATTACGCTCTCTTCTGACGTGTTCGGTCGTAACGAAGTGGCGACGGCGAACGGTTTAACCGGGATGTCCGCATGGCTGGCAAGTACGCTCTTTGCTCTGGTGGTTGGTGCACTGGCTGACACCATCGGCTTTAGCCCGCTGTTCGCAGTACTTGCGGTATTCGACCTACTGGGGGCACTGGTTATCTGGACGGTATTGCAGAACAAACCGGCGATTGAGGTGGCGCAGGAATCACATAACGATCCCGCACCGCAACATTAAGACTTAACGTAAGTTGTAATGACGAAGCCGCCTGTTCAGGCGGCTTCGTTGTTTAGTTTTTTCTGGTCTGCGAGGTCAATTGATCGTCGGCAATGACGGGGTAAAGATGACCGACAATTTACCCATATAATATCCCGCCTGTTTTGCCGTCACGTTAAATTTGTCGACCACCAGCGTCAGCGGAGTGGGAACACACATCACAGCGTAACGGATGCCTGGAAGCACCACCGGGCGGACATGTTTAAGATTGATGTTGGTCCAGACCATGCTCTCATTGTTGCGCACATCAATTTGCCCACCTGATTCCGGGTCATACATTTTGACACGGTAATCAATACGCTCCCCTTCATCCGTTGAGCTCGCGCCCTGACGATAAATCGAAAACGCACCATTACTGCGTCCTGCCGCCGTTTTTCCCTCATCTTTTAGCAAAATTTCATAGCTAAGACCGTTACCGTTAAAGCCATCGTACAGGCACATATCCAACATCGTCAGATCTTGCGCGTAGTTGTTGCCGTTAACGCTACCTGTTGGATGCAAATCCAGTTGTACGCGTGGCGTGGCGTGGGCGAACTCCGGGAAGAACACGTCGATATGGTTCGGATCGAGGGTGTTCAGGGTAATATCTGCAAAATAGTCTTGGGATGGACTACTTAAATGCAGCTTTACTTGTCCTTTCCAGACACCACCAATTGGCAGATTCTTCATTTCCGTCTGCTCAAGGTAGAGAGTTAGCAGTTTCCTGTCAGCTTCGCTCGGACTGCCATCAGGGTTATAACATGTACGCCAATCGCTATCAGTCAAAGGTCGCTGTTTAGAGTAACCATCACATTGAGTACCATTCGGTGTCGTAGTGACAGATTGATATCCCTTAAGCTTTACCGGCCAACGCATCCCACTACGCTGTTCAGTAAGATAGATTTGCACAATTGATATTGTCCCTGAGGTCGTACAGGTTTGCTGTAAATCGGCATAAGCGCACTTATACCACATGTACACATCTTTCCCTGGTGGTTCTTCTTTGTTCCATAAATAATAATCGGCTCTTCCCGACGCCAAATCATAAGTAATTTCAGCCGTCACATTTGGCGTAGCGTGCCCCCCCGCGACCATGCCAAATAAACATAAAATCACGGCAATTAATCGATTTCTCATGGTGCAACCTCCCTTTGCGCCGTCTGGACGTTTCCACGTAATTTAGGCTGTTTCAACTGAGCCTGAACCTGAATAGATTCCGGCAATTGTGAATAACTCACCACGCTACAATTCACATCCCCGCTATAGCGAATGCTGGCGCGTTTCTTCAAAACATTCAGCGGACATTTCAGGAACTGCTGCCCGGAAAGCAGATACAACTCTTTTTCACCACTGCTGATCTCAAGTGTGAATCCGCCATCTTCAGCCACCAGTAACATGGCGCTATTCAGACCCACCAGCGGGAACTTCTCTACCGATGCGGGCAATAACAAACGACCAATATAGTTGTAATTAAAACTGGCAGACACTTCGCGATAACGTAATTTGCCCGGCAACAGCATTAACTCACGATTTCCCGCACCGTTAATGATGTTGGTTGTTCCTTGCTGGTTACCCTGATTACTGTCGTTAACTTCAACAAAGCCAGACTGAAATCCAGGATAGGGGAATAACACGCTGTCGCTTTGACCAAGCTGCAATGTTCTGCTGCCAGCCACCCGCGCTTCGAGTTGCAGACCCTGACTCTGTTCATCCTGTTCAGAGAAACCTTTCACATCCACCAACACCGCTCCCAGCAAATCATCTGAGCCGCTGGCCCCCAAATTGATGCCATAGCGACTCACCGCCAGCGTGGAGCTGTATGTTCCGGTGAAGGCCGAGAGATGATCATGGTTCTGGCGATCATAACTGTCTGAGACAGTAGCGTAGACATTTCCATATTGGCCATCCCAACGCCCGTTAACCGCGCTGTTTATGGTATCGGTGTTCAAACCGCCGACGGTCACGCCAAGCTCTTTATGGCTGAATGAGTCGTTATAAAAGGTATGCGATAACTGCCATGACGTTTGATCGCCATCCTGATCGCTATAACGATAATCAGTAGAAACATTGGTTGAATGGCTGTTGTTATTGCTGTCCATCGTTGGCGTATCAGATAACGAAAACGACAAGTACAAGCCGTTGTCATCGTTATCGCCACCGTTGTCGTTACGATGGAAAACCCCAAGGGAAGTACTCAAAATCCAGTCACGCATCACAAAAGCGCGAGAAGCGCTAAGTTGTACGGTCTCGGAAATGCTTTGAGCCGTAGTCTGGCGAAGATAGTTATTTTCAAAGCTCTGTTGTTTGTCCCAGCGCAAACTATCATCAGTGTTATTTTGTGTGCGGGTATAGCCCAGCATCATATTCCAGCCGACAAAATTCTGTGAAACCGTCGCGGAAATACTTTCATAACAGCTTAAGGCGTTGTAGCTCTCTCTGTTGTCGGTTGTACAAGCATCACCGTCAGAGTTGGTCCGATAAAAGCCCAACGTCGGCCATCCCGGATGACTCCAGTTGGCCTGTTGCATATCGCCTTTGCCGCCGTCATCGTTACGGAACACGCTGGCACTGATAGCCAGATTCCCCGCCCCGCCTAAATCCGCCGTCCAGTTATTGCCTAACTCGAAAGCACTTACATCATCGGCATTCGCCAGCCCTGCGTAGAGCTCATATTGCGGATGTAATGGCAGGCGTACGCCTAGCTGATAAGCAGAACTTTCATCATCAGAAACCTGTGATGTGGTTTTACCTGCCTGCAAGAACCACTGGGCATTTCCGTCTGTCAGACCGCCGGTTTTGGTAAACGGTACAAGCTCGGTGCGGGTGAGTTGGTTATTTTCATAAACTTTTAACGCCACGCTGTAGCTGCCTGGCGGAAAGGAACTGGTATCAATAAATTGCGAACCACTATTGAGGTAAAACGATCCCAACAGTTGTTCATTACGATAAGCGTCAACACGAGAATTGCGCGAAAGCAGGATCATTACCGGCGTTCCCTGCTGGCTTTGCGTCTGGTTTAAATAACTGAGTGTCGACCCGATACGCATTCCGTCGATGGCACCGAGTGGCAGAAAGTTAAAAGTAAAGTTTCCACCTTGCGCATTAAATAATGTGCGGTTGTCCATCCGCCCCGCCTGCACATAATAACGGCGTAAAAAATCATAGCGGTAATAGAGATCGCTGACATCGACATTGTTGTCGCTGACATCATCTGCATCATAACCGTCGAAATTCCAGTGCGCACCAATATAGCTATTTTCTGTTATTCCCAGTGCGCCATTACCCTGAATTGACAACGATTGGTAATCATCCTGTACCAGCACATTAATATCTTGCTGATGTATAAAAGCGTTAACCGTATTTTTGTCTGGATTTAAATACAATGACTTCGAGTTAAACGCAGAACTCCATTGCGGATTAAGAAATAGCGTTGCTGAACTTTCTTCATCATTGTAGATTATTTCTACTGTCTCAGTATTAAGAAAACCGCATCCTGAATCAGTACGTACAAAACCACAAGCCAGTTCACCGTGGCGAGCTAAGGGTTGCGATAGTTTTTCTTTAACTGTATGAGCGATTTTTTGATCGTCAGTGCTCAATTCAAGTTTGCTGTATAAACTTGATGAATCAAGAAAGGTTACGGTATCAAGATTAACCATAGCATAATATTTACCGAGACTTTTCCCTGCAAAATAAACCTCGATATACTCCTGCTGTCCCTGAGCAATAACCTCAAAACCAGCGGGAATTTTTGTTAATGTTGCCTTTGCCGGGCTGAGACTCGCCAGGATCAAAAGAGCCAGTAATTTTTTGTCCATGGCTGTCCTGTAATCCATAATAAATACTAAAATAGTTAAAAGAAGGGAGGACTTGCCTCCCTTTATTGCATGTTAATTCTGTTATCCAGATTAGAGAGCCTGGGACAGATAAATGCTAACTACGCCACGGTAGATACCCGTTTCCAGAACACCTTTGGTAGCCAGGGAAAACATCAGTGGTTTAGCCAGCGAACCGTTAGTTAACGCATCGGAAGCAAAGATTTTCGTTGCGGTAAACGTGGTTGCCGCATCAGCAGCAATCACTTCACCACCCCAGGTTACGGTCAGCGGAACAATTTTGCTAGCGTCCAGGCTCTGAACCAGTTGCGCAGGCGAAACTAACTGCATTTTCACGTCTTTGGTCGTGTCATTTGACCAGATTTTAGTCATTAACTGGTAAGATTGCAGACCCTGACCTGGCAGATATTGCATTTCTACTGCCTTCGGCAGTGCAGTGTTATCGGTCTGCGTCATATCCAGAGCAGCATCAACGTTAGCAGTAACAGTGATATCTTTTTGTACTGCTAATGCAGAACCTGCAACGGAAAACATTGCCGCTACCAGAAGAGATTTTGCGAATACCTTTTTCATTACTATTCCTTAGTTTATTACAATGATAATTAATGGACCGCCAGCTCAAACTCACCATTGTCCTTGGTGATCCAGTTATTATATTTGACAACGATTTTATCGTAGCCAGATATGCTTTCTAAAACTCTTTCCTGACCAGGAAAAATGTTTTTATTTACGGTCTGTGTTCTGCACTCCGCAGAACCACTATTTTTACAATAGGCAATGGTTAATATCTTCAGACGTTGATTGCCATTATTGATTAGCTTTTTATCGGCGTTAATATCTAACTTTGCCACAGGCTGCTGAGGTGGCACGCTGACAACAATCCCCCAAATTAAGTTAACCGTTAATTGCATGGAGAGATCTTTTTTATTATCTGTTGCATCATCAATGCTGGGTACAGCTTCAAATTTAACCCGATAGTTTTTTTCTTTTTGCTCAGGTTCCATTGCCACAAAACGCACGGTTTTGCTACTACCGCCAGGCAAAGCAAATTTGGGCGGCATTATCACAAGTTGGTTTGCATCGCCTGAAGTTACTTCGATTTCTTTTTCTTGTGGTGTTGATGGATTATCGATACGAAATACGGTTGCCTTTATATATTGGACTTCATTCGTTTTCGATATTACACGAACACTTCCTTCTCCCTGACTGTTTATAGATACAGACATAGGATATACAGTCATATTAGATTGTGCGAAAAATGATGTACACAGAAGTAAGACAGGCCCGAGCCGTAATAATCGATTAATTTTCGCCACCATTTAATCAGTTTAAATTATTTCATAAAAAGTTGGCGCATTAGAAATCATACTTTTTTACAAGTCAACGCAAAAAAGCATCTTTAGATAAATTTATTTATTCTCAAAAAAAATACAACTTACTGAAAAATATGTTTTTTCACAATTCAACATAATCAATTTTAGGAATATATTAACATTCACAATAACAATGAATAATATTATTTCAATTACGTCATTTATATTTTAACAATGGCATACGCATGCATAAAGTGGTATGATAACTTTGTCCGCATTCCACTCCTGGAGACGCATATGGAAATCACTGAACCACGCCGTTTGTATCAACAACTTGCCGCTGACCTGAAAGAGCGCATCGAACAGGGCGTCTATCTGGTGGGTGATAAACTGCCTGCCGAACGCTTTATTGCCGATGAAAAAAACGTCAGCCGCACCGTGGTTCGTGAAGCCATCATCATGCTGGAAGTTGAAGGCTATGTCGAAGTGCGTAAAGGTTCAGGTATTCATGTGGTTTCCAACCAGCCGCGCCATCAGCAGGCGGCTGACAATAATATGGAATTCGCCAATTACGGTCCGTTTGAGTTGCTCCAGGCTCGCCAGCTCATCGAAAGTAATATTGCCGAGTTCGCGGCAACTCAGGTCACAAAACAGGACATCATGAAATTGATGGCCATTCAGGAGCAGGCACGCGGTGAACAATGCTTCCGTGATTCCGAGTGGGATTTGCAGTTCCATATTCAGGTAGCCCTGGCGACGCAGAACTCCGCCCTGGCGGCTATCGTTGAAAAAATGTGGACCCAGCGTAGTCATAACCCGTACTGGAAAAAACTGCACGAACACATTGATGCCCGTACCGTCGATAACTGGTGTGATGACCACGATCAAATCCTCAAGGCGCTGATTCGCAAAGATCCTCATGCTGCTAAGCTGGCAATGTGGCAGCACCTGGAAAACACCAAGATCATGTTATTTAACGAAACCAGCGACGATTTCGAGTTCAATGCCGACCGCTATCTGTTCGCCGAAAACCCGGTGGTGCATCTCGATACAGCCACCAGCGGCAGTAAATGAAATTCCTGTCCGACAGGCGCTACAGTGCGCCTGTTTGTCTCGTCGGTAAGCGAAAAGTATAAAGTGTCAGCCTGTGTAAATCCTCTCGCCTCCCTCCCCTGCATTCAGCAAAATCAGACTCCACGGACATGTAATTTTGATAACGAACAACGTTGACCTTTGTTACAATTAGATTCAATTTGAATTTATGCTTTTGAATGCTTTCTTATCTCACGATTTAACAGGGAATAGTTCAGGCTGTGTTGATGTATCAAACCCGCAGAACATACCAAGACAGCAATAACATTGCGGTAGTGCATCATTTAAAACCAGCGTGGCGTTAACCGATTCACCAGGAATAATGAATGGAACTTTTGACCCAATTGCTGCAAGCCCTGTGGGCGCAGGATTTTGAAACCCTGGCCAATCCGTCGATGATTGGCATATTGTATTTTGTCTTGTTTGTCATTTTGTTCCTTGAAAACGGCTTGCTTCCGGCGGCCTTTTTACCGGGCGACAGTTTACTGGTACTGGTCGGCGTATTGATTGCGAAAGGCGCGATGGGCTATCCGCAAACGATTCTGCTGCTGACCGTTGCCGCCAGCCTCGGTTGCTGGGTCAGCTATATTCAGGGGCGATGGCTGGGCAATACCCGCACCGTACAAAACTGGCTATCTCATTTACCCGCGCATTATCATCAACGCGCACACCATCTTTTTCATAAACACGGTTTATCGGCGCTGTTAATTGGTCGCTTTATTGCGTTTGTCAGAACACTGCTGCCGACGATTGCCGGGTTATCAGGGCTGAATAACGCGCGCTTTCAGTTCTTCAACTGGATGAGTGGTCTGCTGTGGGTGTTGATCCTGACAACTCTGGGTTACATGCTCGGCAAAACGCCGGTATTTTTAAAGTACGAGGACCAGCTGATGTCATGCCTGATGCTGCTCCCGGTGGTGCTGCTGGTGTTTGGCCTGGCAGGTTCTCTGGTCGTGTTATGGAAAAAGAAATATGGAAATCGGGGGTAAGGGATGCAAATACCTCGCATGTCACTTCGCCAGCTAGCCTGGTCCGGCGCTGTTTTACTTCTGGTCAGCACACTATTGCTGGCCTGGTCCGCGGTTCGCCAGCAAGAGTCTACGCTGGCGATTCGTGCCGTTCATCAAGGGACAACGATGCCAGACGGTTTTTCAATCTGGCATCACCTTGACGCTCACGGCATTCCTTTCAAAAGTATCACCCCCAAAAACGACACTCTGTTAATTACCTTTGACTCCAGCGACCAGAGCGCCGCCGCAAAAGCGGTCCTCGACAGAACATTGCCCCATGGCTACATCATTGCGCAGCAGGACAATAACAGTCAGGCTATGCAGTGGCTGACCCGGTTGCGGGATAACTCTCATCGCTTCGGATAACTTCCTGTTATCCGAAACAGATCACTCACTTTGGTGATTTCACCGTAACTGTCTATGATTAATGAGGCGGTGGTTAACACGACCGCTTCGTTGTCTGGACAATCGTTCCTTTGTAATAGGTCCGAATCACAATGGAAGGTTCAAGAATGAAATACCGCATCGCTTTAGCTGTTTCTCTCTTTGCTCTTAGTGCCGGTAGTTATGCCACTACCCTGTGTCAGGAAAAGGGGCAAAATATCCTTAAGGAGATCAGCTATGCCGAAAAACACCAAAACCAGAATCGTATTGACGGTCTGAATAAAGCCCTGAGTGAAGTCCGGGCCAACTGTTCAGATAGCCAACTGCGTGCCGATCATCAGAAGAAAATCGCAAAGCAGAAAGATGAGGTGGCGGAACGCCAGCAAGATTTAGCCGAGGCGAAGCAAAAAGGCGATGCAGATAAGATTGCCAAACGCGAACGGAAACTGGCAGAAGCGCAGGAAGAGCTGAAAAAGCTGAAAGCGCGCGACTACTAACTCACAATAGTCACTACTTACTCACCTGGAGAAAACTATGTCGAAAGAACACACTACGGAACATCTGCGTGCTGAGTTGAAATCCCTTTCCGATACGCTGGAAGAGGTGCTTAGCTCATCTGGCGAGAAGTCAAAAGAAGAGTTGAGTAAGATTCGTAGCAAAGCGGAGCAGGCACTGAAACAGAGCCGTTATCGCCTGGGTGAAACCGGTGATGCTATTGCCAAACAAACCCGTGTCGCGGCGGCGCGTGCCGATGAGTATGTGCGTGAAAATCCGTGGACGGGCGTGGGCATTGGCGCAGCAATCGGTGTAGTGCTCGGCGTTCTGCTGTCGCGTCGTTAATTATGGCGGACACTCATCACGCGCAAGGGCCCGGTAAAAGCGTTCTGGGCATCGGGCAGCGAATTGTTTCCATCATGGTTGAAATGGTGGAGACACGTCTGCGGCTGGCGGTGGTGGAGCTGGAAGAGGAAAAAGCGAATCTCTTTCAACTTTTACTGATGCTGGGCCTGACGATGCTTTTCGCTGCATTTGGTCTTATGAGCCTGATGGTGCTAGTTATCTGGGCGGTTGATCCGCAATATCGCCTGAATGCGATGATTGCCACCACCGTGGTGTTGCTGCTACTGGCACTGATTGGCGGCATCTGGACGTTACGTAAATCGCGTAAGTCTACGTTGCTGCGCCACACGCGCCATGAGCTGGCAAACGATCGGCAGCTGCTCGAGGAGGAGTCCCGTGAGCAGTAAAGTCGAACGTGAACGACGTAAGGCGCAACTGCTTAGCCAGATCCAGCAACAACGGCTGGATCTTTCCGCCAGTCGTCGTGAATGGCTGGAGGCAACAGGCGCTTACGATCGTCGCTGGAATATGCTGTTGAGTCTGCGCTCCTGGGCGCTGGTTGGCAGTAGCGTGATGGCTATCTGGACGATTCGCCATCCTAATATGCTGGTCCGCTGGGCCAGACGCGGTTTTGGTGTATGGAGCGCCTGGCGTCTGGTGAAAACAACCCTCAAGCAACAACAGCTTCGCGGTTAACTTCCTCTCTGGCCGGAGAAATTCCGGCCTTATCCCTCAAATTTTTTGAAAATATTTGACAGTTTTCCTTGCTAACAATCACGCTTCGTCACGTTTATGATTCTCTCCATCGACAGCAACGACGCTAATAGCGCGCCCTTGCACAAAAAAACAATCAGCAGCCTGAGCGGCGCAGTGGAGAGTATGATGAAAAAATTAGAAGATGTTGGTGTACTGGTAGCGCGTATTTTAATGCCGATTCTGTTTATTACGGCAGGCTGGGGAAAAATTACTGGCTACGCGGGTACCCAACAATATATGGAAGCAATGGGCGTCCCCGGCTTTATGCTGCCGCTGGTGATTCTGCTTGAGTTTGGTGGTGGTCTGGCAATCCTGTTCGGTTTCCTGACACGTACCACAGCCCTGTTTACTGCGGGCTTTACGCTGCTGACGGCATTTTTATTTCACAGCAACTTTGCAGAAGGCATGAACTCGCTGATGTTTATGAAAAACCTGACTATTTCTGGCGGATTCCTGCTGCTGGCAATTACCGGTCCAGGCGCATTCAGCATCGACCGCCTGCTGAATAAAAAGTGGTAAGCACGCGCTATACTTAACGATAAAAAACGAGGGGGAAGCTCCTCGTTTTTGCTATTGGAGGATAGAAAAATGGGTCAACTGATTGACGGCGTCTGGCATGACACCTGGTACGATACCAAATCCACCGGCGGTAAATTTCAACGTTCAGCTTCCGCATTTCGTAACTGGCTCACTGCCGATGGCGCGCCAGGCCCCACTGGCACAGGCGGTTTTGCCGCAGAGAAAGATCGTTATCATCTCTATGTTTCACTCGCCTGCCCGTGGGCACACCGCACGCTGATCATGCGTAAGCTCAAAGGACTGGAACCGTTTATTTCCGTTTCCGTAGTGAACCCGCTGATGCTGGAAAACGGCTGGACTTTTGATGACAGTTTTCCGGGAGCAACCGGCGACACGCTCTATCAACATGAATTTCTGTATCAGCTTTATCTCCACGCCGATCCACACTACAGCGGACGAGTGACTGTTCCCGTGCTGTGGGACAAAAAAAACCACACCATCGTCAGCAACGAATCAGCAGAAATCATACGCATGTTCAATACCGCGTTTGATGCGCTGGGTGCGAAAGCTGGAGATTACTACCCACCAGCCCTGCAACCGAAAATTGACGAACTTAACGGCTGGATTTACGACACCGTTAACAATGGCGTGTATAAAGCCGGTTTTGCCACCAGCCAGCAAGCCTACGACGAGGCGGTGGCGAAAGTGTTTGAATCGCTGGCGCGACTGGAACAGATTTTAGGTCAGCACCGTTACCTGACCGGCAACCAGCTAACCGAAGCCGATATTCGCCTGTGGACCACGCTGGTGCGTTTTGATCCAGTGTATGTGACCCACTTCAAGTGTGATAAGCACCGCATCAGCGATTACCTGAATCTGTATGGCTTCCTGCGCGATATCTACCAGATGCCGGGAATTGCCGAAACAGTCAATTTCGATCACATCCGTAATCATTACTTCCGCAGCCATAAGACCATCAACCCTACGGGGATTATTTCAATTGGTCCGTGGCAGGATCTCGATGAACCGCATGGACGAGATGTTCGCTTCGGTTAAAAAAAGGCACCTTACGAGGTGCCTCTGATAATTAGCTAAGTACGTGTTGTTCATGTCGGATGCGGCGTAAACGCCTTATCAAACCTACAAAACATTTATATTCAATATGTTGCAATGACCGCGCAGGCCAGATAAGCGTAGCGCATCTGGCAATTTTGCGCTTGCCCTTATCCTTCACAGCGCCTTATTAATTCATCGCGATAATATTTACTGCCATTTCATTCACGTCTATTCTTAATTTGCTGCTTTAAAAACAAGTGATTGAGCAAAATTGAGGCAAAAATGGACTGGTATCTGAAAGTACTAAAAAATTATGTCGGTTTCCGGGGTCGTGCGCGGCGCAAAGAGTACTGGATGTTTATTCTGGTCAACATCATCTTTACGTTCGTGCTGGGGCTACTGGATAAAATGTTAGGCTGGCAACGTGCCGGTGGCGAAGGCATCCTGACGACAATCTACGGTATTCTGGTGTTTTTACCATGGTGGGCAGTTCAGTTCCGCCGCCTGCACGACACCGACCGCTCGGCGTGGTGGGCACTGCTATTCTTAATCCCGTTCATCGGCTGGCTTATTATCATCGTCTTTAACTGCCAGGCGGGTACGCCAGGCGAAAACCGCTTTGGACCAGATCCGAAACTGGAACAAGAATAATAATTAAGCACCTTGTAAAAGGTGCTTAATCGATTATTTTCCGCTAAAAAGTTTGGGAATTTCCCGCAGACACCAGGATTTCGCCTCCCCCATACTGTCACGACGCCAGGCCATAATAATATCGATCTCGCTGGTCGATTCCGGGCTGACGACACGCAACCGCCCTTCCGCAATATCTTTTTCGACCATCGGATACGGCATCGTCGCCACGCCAAGCCCCGCCAGTAATGCCTGACGTTTATCTTCAATCGTGCTCACCGTTAAGCGCGGCTGTTTGTCCAGCAACTGTACGGTCAACACCGGGCGCTCACGAGCGGTATCCGCCACCGCAATTCCACGATATTTCACGCGCGTCACTTCAGATAACGGTTCCGGCTCCTGATGAATCGGGTGATCCGGCGCGGCAACATAGACGTTCATTAAGGTATAGAGTTTGCGCGAGTTGATCTCCGACGAGGAACGAAAATGCATATCCGGCGCGATAACGATATCCGCCCGCCCCTGCTCCAGCCGTTCCCACGCCCCCGCCAGCACTTCGGTGATAATTGCCAGTTGGGTATTGGCTTTTGCCGCCAGTTTGTCGATTAACGGGAAAAAGGCAGGTGTCGGTACCAGCGCCTCGGTCACAATGGTGAGATGCGTTTCCCAACCGCGCGCGAGGGCTTCCGCATCGGTAGTCAGTTTATCTGCGGCTTCCAGCAAAACGCGCCCTCGTTCCAGCAACATCCTCCCGACATTGGTGAATTTGGTGCGATGGCCCGAGCGGTCAAACAGCACCACATCCAGCTCTTCTTCCAGTTTTTGCATGGTGTAGCTAAGTGCGGAAGGCACGCGTCCCAGCTCATCCGCCGCCGCCGCAAAACTGCCCCGGCGATCGATCGCATCCATAACCCGTAGTGCTTCCAGCGTTAATGCCCTTTCTTTGGCCATTTCGTTCTCATTCAGGAAATTTGAACATACCGGGCAGAATATCTGGCTAACAATGTAGCGTCCAGCCCCTTACCATAAAAGGAAGTAAAGAGAGGTCAAGAATTATGATTACTACCCGAACTGCCAGGCAGTGTGGACAAGCAGACTACGGATGGTTGCAGGCCCGGTATACTTTTTCCTTTGGACACTACTTCGACCCGAAATTGTTAGGCTATGCCTCCCTGCGCGTGCTTAACCAGGAAGTGCTGGCCCCAGGTGCCGCCTTTCAGCCGCGAACCTATCCCAAAGTCGATATTTTAAATGTGATTCTGGATGGAGAAGCTGAGTATCGCGACAGCGAAGGCAATCATGTTCAGGCCAGCGCCGGTGAGGTATTGCTGCTCTCTACCCAGCCGGGTGTCAGCTATAGCGAACACAATCTCAGCAAAGACAAACCGTTAACGCGAATGCAGCTTTGGCTGGATGCCTGCCCGCAGCGAGAGAATCCGCTGATTCAAAAGCTGGCGCTTAATATGAGCAAGCAGCAAGTAATCGCCTCGCCAGAAGGTGGGATGGGAAGCCTGCAATTGCGCCAGCAAGTGTGGCTGCACCATATCGTGCTCGACAAAGGCGAAAGTGCGAATTTCCAGTTGCATGGGCCACGCGCGTATTTGCAATCGATTCACGGGAAATTTCATGCGCTTACGCATCATGAAGAGAAAGCGGCACTAACCTGCGGTGATGGGGCGTTTATTCGTGACGAGGCTAACATTACGCTGGTTGCCGATTCCCCACTGCGCGCTTTGCTGATAGATTTGCCTGTCTAGTTGTTTTTACAGGGAGATGATGATGAGTAAAAAATCGGCCAAAAAGCGCCAGCCAGTGAAGCCCGTGGTGGCGAAAGAACCTGCTCGTACCGCCAAAAATTTTGGCTATGAAGAGATGTTGAGCGAGCTGGAAGCCATCGTCGCGGATGCTGAAACGCGTTTAGCCGAAGATGAAGCTACCGCGTAAAGACAAGTTGCCGGATGCGGCGTAAACGCCTTATCCGGCACAATACCCAAAACCGGGCGTTTATCTGGCCTTGCTCGCCATAATCTCGATAATCTGCCGATCCGTTTGCTGCATCGAATGGCTTGCTAACGCACACAGGTTGGCAATCGACTGCTCAACATCATGCGCCACAATCCCTTCATTGCCGGTCACGGCGGTATCATCCAGCGCCATTAACACCGCTTTCCACGCAGCCGAAGCACTGGTCGAAACCTTCATCGCGCAGCTGTTCGATGCACCATCGCAAATCATGCCACTGACATCGCCGATCATACTGCTGATCGCCATCGAGATGGTTTCATAACGCCCATCCACCAGCCATGCCATCCCGGCAGCGGCCCCCATTGCTGCGGTCGTTGCGGCACACAGCGCAGACAAACGCGGTAACTGGTTATGGATGTAAATCGCGCTCAAATGCGAAAGCATCAGCGCACGCGCCAGCCGTTCATCATCCGCTCCGAAGTGTTCTGCTACCACCACCACGGGCATTGTTGCGGTGATCCCCTGGTTACCCGAGCCGGAGTTACTCATTGCCGGAAGCGTAGCGCCGCCCATACGCGCATCGGATGCCGCGCTGGTACGAATCACAATGGATGAAGAGAGATCTTTCGCCAGCAAACCGCGCGCGCACTGTTTTTCCAGCGTCGCACCAATATGCAGCCCCCAGTTACCGCTCAAACCTTCCTGCGATAACGCACAATTTAACTTCGCAGAATCGAGAATAAAGCGGATCGCCGCAAACGGGACTTCATTAACGAACTTCAGGATCTCAGCCAGCGTCGTTCTGGAAAGCACCGTCAGCGGCGACTCTTGCTCGCCCTCTGTCACACACGCCTGCTGGGTAAACACCACACCATTGTGCGTCTCAATATGCACAATGTTGGTATGCCCGCCGACGATGGTGACACACGCCCACTTCTCACCGTTCCAGACTTTGGCGCGTGAGAAGAGGATTTCATCGCAAGGTTCTTGGATCTTAACTGAGACTTTCCCCGCCGCCAGCAGTGCTTTGGCATCGGAAATTGCCTGCGCAGTTGCGTCTTTCAGCACTTCCAGCCCGGCGTTAGCATTTCCACCTAACGCTCCCAGCGCCGCCGCAATTGGCAGCCCCACCATTCCTGTACCAGGAACGGTGACACCCAGACCGTTCTTCATCAGATTTGGCGAAACCCAGGCTTCTACACGTTCAACCGGACCTTCCAGTTCAGCCGCAGCAACCGCCGCCGCCAGCGCCAGTGAAATCGGTTCAGTACACCCCAGCGCCGGTTTTACTTCCTCCTGAACGGCGAGGATGTAACGCTGCCATAACGGATTTAAAGTCGAATCAAACATATTAAAAACCTTAAAATTTCAGGTAAATCAAGAAAATGCCAGGAACGGAGAAACACAAAGCAACAAACCAGTGACGATAATCAGGTACAGAGACATCCCTTTGTATTTGTGCAATGCCGGTACTTTGTAAACCAGCCACGCCGGGATCAGGCACCCTACCATGCCGAAAATCGGGCTACAGATAGAGGTGAAGCTCAACACCGGGGCGTTCAGTACGATGGCGCTCCAGGCCAGCAAAATGGCGAAAATAATTATGCCGCGCTGAACGAGATTTTCGTTAATCTTCTCGGCAGGTATCTTGCGACGCAGGATGTTCATTACGATCCCTTGCGTTGCTTCGCGAAAGCCTAAATAGACGCCAAAGAATGCAGTCATTACAGCAAAGATATTGAGAATAACGCTGACCACTTTCACCCACGCTGCGCCGTCACCGCTAATAAACTGTGCGGCAATCGCCAGCGCGGAAATATTCTGCTCGTAGGCTTTTACCGCTTCGTCATGTCCCATCGCCAGCGTGAATGACACGGCGTAGAAAAAGACGGTGACAAACAAAATGCCAAACGCGATATTCATTGCCCGCAATGCTTTATGCCGCGCCACTTCAATTGATTTTTCCCGCGAACGATAAGAGATCACCATCGGGCTTAACGTCTGGATAAACAGAATCGACGTCAGGGTAAACGGCAGCGTAATAATGGCGTTTTTCACCAGCAGCCCCAGCGGCGGTAGCGAACCGACGTTATACAGATGCCACATTCCCACCATCGACACGCCCAGCGCCGCGACCACCAGCAGCTTGGTCAGCACCATGCCGGTCGAAATTTTGAATAACAATTTCTCGCCGCGTGAGGAGATCGCCACCAGAATGCAAATCAGTACCAGACCATAAAAGGGACTGTCTGACAGCAACCCTTCCGTCACGCCGAAGGTATGCAGGTAGGAAGCACTATCGTTGGTGATGGCGGTGGAATAGACGAACATCCAAATCACCAGCATTACGAAATAGAGTGCACCTAACAGGATGCCCCAGTTTTTACCTAAATAACCGCTGATGACGCTCGGGTAATCTTTACACTCCGGTGATTCTGCCAGCGTATTAATAAACAACCGCTGAAACAGATACATTGCCGGGTAACCAATCACCGATGAGAGCAAAAATACCCACAATCCCATCAAACCGACCTGCACCGGGAGAAAAACAATCCCCGCGCCAATCGCCATCCCGATACTCATAATCACCCAGCCGGTGTCAGTACTGTCGAATTTGATCGCTTCTCGCCACTCGCTCTCACTCATTCCAGCACGACCCGCCGGGGTCGAAGCGTCTGCAATGACGCCTTTATTCGATGCAATTTCCATAATTTCTCGCTCAATATTTTGTAGGGCTTATTATTTTTTTCCGAGCCGCATCAAGGCGATATGCGGTCTACGTTTTTGCAGGCGAGTTATTAGAATAAAGAAATGATACGCGTGAGATCAGAGAAAATCTTCACAATCAAGACTTTTAAATAGCAATTGTGGGTAATAATTTTCTATTAAATTGAGTTAATAGAAATAATTATTCTCTATTTGCGGCAGATCACAATAAAAAAGGGTGCACATTTTGTGCACCCAAGGATGATAGCTGACAGCAATGTCAGCCGCAGACCACTTTAATAGCCAGTCCTCCGCGTGATGTTTCGCGGTATTTATCGTTCATATCTTTGCCGGTTTCATACATCGTCTCGATCACTTTATCGAGTGAAACACGCGGTGCCGAGGTGCGGCGCATTGCCATCCGCGCGGCGTTTACTGCTTTCACGGCATTAATGGCATTACGTTCAATGCACGGGATTTGTACCTGTCCGGCAACCGGATCGCAGGTCAGCCCAAGGTTATGCTCCATCGCGATTTCCGCCGCATTGCATACCTGCGCCGGACTGCCGCCCAGTAGTTCAGTTAACCCTGCCGCCGCCATTGAACAGGCTACACCAATCTCCCCCTGACAGCCGACTTCCGCGCCAGAGATGGAGGCGTTCATTTTATACAGCGCGCCAATAGCCCCCGCTGCCAGAAAATAGCGGGCAATTGACCGCTCGTTTACCGGACGACGGAACTTATCGTAATAAGCCAGCACTGCCGGAATAATGCCGCACGCACCGTTAGTCGGTGCCGTTACCACGCGCCCGCCAGCTGCGTTTTCTTCACTAACCGCTAGCGCGTACATGTTGATCCAGTCGATGACATTCATCGGATCGTTAGAGATGTTATCGCTGGAAACCAGTTGACGACGCAGCGCTACGGCACGGCGCGGCACATTGAGCGGACCAGGCAGCACGCCTTCAGTATTCATTCCACGTTCAATACCGTCATGCATCACTTGCCAGATACGGGCAAACCCTGCGTCAATTTCCGCTTTACTGCGCAGCGCCAGCTCGTTGTGCATCATCAGGCCAGATATAGACAGGCCGTTGTAATCACACATTTTCAGCAGTTCACCTGCTGAGTGGAAATCGTAAGGTACGGGTGTTTCGACATCGTGCGACAGGCCGAAGTGTTCTTCTTCGACAATAAACCCGCCGCCGACAGAGTAATAGGTTTTGCTTAATAGTTCTTCCTGTCCCTTCCAGGCAGTGATCCGCATTCCGTTCTCATGGCGAGGCAACATTTCGGGATGGAAGATAATGCTCTTTGCTACAGGAAAATCAACAATATGCGCGCCAGAAGCCACCGGCAACCGCCCGCTGCGCGTCACTAACTCTATAAATGCAGGGATCTCATCAATGACAACATCCTGCGGACTGTTTCCTGCCAGTCCCATGATGATGGCGACATCCGTGGCATGGCCTTTGCCCGTCAGTGACAACGACCCGTACAGATCGACCACAATATGGCTCGTCGCGGTTAATAAGCCGCTACTTTCCAGCCGATCAATAAAACTTTTTCCGGCATTCATTGGCCCCACAGTATGCGAACTGGAGGGACCAATCCCAATTTTGAAAATATCGAATGCACTAATCATATCCACACCCTCGGATTGCCGTTCAGTGAAGTGGAGCGGAACGACCTAGCGACCGTCCCGCTCACGAGGCCTTACGCACTACGTACTGCGATGGCTTCAATTTCCAGCTTCACATCTTTCGGCAAACGCGCGACCTGCACACAGCTCCGGGTCGGGTAGGTCGCCTGATGTTCATCGAAGAACTGCTTATAGACTTCATTGATGGTGGCAAAATCATTCAGATCGGTGATGAACACGGTCATCTTGATGATATCGCCCACACTCAGCCCGGCAGCAACCACGATCGCTTTGACGTTTTCGAGGCTTAAACGCGCCTGATCTTGCACATCAGCCGGGATCTCACCGGTCTGTGGGCAAACCGGAATTTGCCCGGAGGTGAAGACCATGCTGCCTAAATCAACGCCCTGAACATAAGGGCCGATTGCGCCTGGGGCACGTTGCGTTTCGATAATCTTTTTCATACATCCTCCGGCGTCAGAGCGCCTGGGTAAAGGTACGTGAAATAACATCCTGTTGCTGTTCACGGGTCAGTGCGTTAAAGCGCACGGCGTAGCCAGAGACACGGATTGTCAGGTTAGGATATTTTTCCGGGTGCTCGATGGCATCCAGCAGCATTTCCCGATTCATTACGTTGACGTTGAGGTGTTGACCGCCTTCGACATCCGCTTCGTGGTGGAAATACCCATCCAGCAGGCCGACAAGGTTGGTTTTACGTACTGGATCTTCTTTGCCCAGCGCCGCAGGGACGATGGAGAAGGTGTACGAGATCCCATCTTTGGCGTAGGTGAACGGCAGTTTCGCCACCGACGTCAATGAGGCCACGGCGCCTTTGCGATCACGACCGTGCATCGGGTTAGCGCCCGGCGCGAACGGTGTTCCGGCGCGGCGACCGTCCGGCGTGTTCCCGGTTTTCTGACCGTACACCACGTTAGAGGTGATAGTCAGAATCGATTGGGTCGGCACAGCATTGCGATAGGTTGGCAAAGCTTTAATTTTCTTCATAAAGCGTTCAACCAGATCGCAGGCAATGCTGTCTACGCGCTCGTCGTTGTTGCCATACTGCGGATATTCGCCGTCAATCTCGAAATCCACCGCCAGGCCGTTTTCATCACGGATTGGTTTCACACGAGCATATTTGATGGCAGACAGGGAGTCCGTTGCCACCGACAGGCCCGCGATGCCGCACGCCATGGTGCGATAGACATCACGATCATGTAGCGCCATCAGCGAAGCTTCGTAGCTGTACTTGTCGTGCATGTAGTGAATGATATTCAGCGCGCTGATGTACTGTACCGCCAGCCAGTCCATGAAGTGGTCGAGGCTATCCATCACTTTGTCGTAGTCCAGCACGTCATCCATCAACGGAGCCGTTTTCGGGCCAACCTGAATCTTCAGCTTCTCGTCCATTCCGCCGTTGATTGCGTACAGTAGCGTTTTCGCCAGGTTAGCGCGTGCTCCAAAGAACTGCATTTGCTTACCAATCACCATTGGGCTGACGCAACAGGCAATCGCGTAATCGTCGCTATTGAAGTCAGTACGCATCAGATCGTCGTTTTCATACTGCAAAGAGGATGTGACGATAGACACCTGCGCGGCATATTTTTTGAAGGCAATCGGCAAGGCTTCCGACCACAGAATAGTCAGGTTAGGTTCCGGTGCAGGCCCCATAGTGTGCAGGGTGTGCAAATAGCGGAAGGAGTTTTTGGTCACCAGGGTTCGACCGTCCAGCCCCATCCCGCCGATCACTTCCGTCGCCCAGATCGGGTCGCCGGAGAACAGCGAATCAAATTCCGGCGTACGCAAGAAGCGCACCATACGGATCTTCATGATGAAGTGGTCGATCAGTTCCTGTGCCTGCTGCTCATTGAGTACGCCTGCTTTAAAGTCGCGCTCAATGTAGATATCGAGGAACGATGCCGTGCGCCCCAGCGACATCGCGCCGCCGTTTTGCGATTTCACTGCCGCCAGGTAAGCGAAGTAGAGCCACTGCACCGCTTCTTGTGCATTCTGCGCCGGACGGGAGATGTCAAAACCGTATTTAGCCGCCATTTCCTGAATCTGCAACAGCGCACGACGATGTTCCGCCAGCTCCTCACGCAGACGGATCGTGGCTTCGAGATCTTCGCCTTTTTCCAGACGGGACTGGAGATCGGCAAACTGCAGTTCGCGTTCACGTACCAGATAACTGATGCCGTACAGTGCCACACGGCGATAGTCACCGATGATACGCCCACGACCATAACCATCTGGTAAACCGGTCAGTACACCAGATTTACGGCAGCGCAGCATATCCGGTGAGTAAACATCAAATACGCCCTGGTTATGGGTTTTACGCAGATCGGTAAAGATGTATTCAAATTCGCTATCCATTTCACGACCATACGCGTGGAATGAACTTCTAATCATATTAATGCCGCCGAACGGATGCAGCGCACGCTTTAATGGCGCATCCGTTTGCAGACCCACTATTTTTTCCAGCGGCTGGTCAATATATCCTGCATCATGAGCGGTAATTGTGGTGGCAATATTGGTATCGAAATCCAATGGCGCGTGAGTCGCATTTTCGATACGGATGCCTTCCATGACTTTTTCCCACAATTCCGTGGTGGCAGGCGTCGCTTCGGCGAGAAAAGATTCATCGCCTTCATAAGGTGTATAGTTATGTTGAATAAAATCGCGGACATTAATTTCGTTTTTCCAGTCCGTACCTTTAAAGCCAAGCCATGCGTCGGCGTACAGCTTATCGCTGGTATCAATATCTACCTTCATGAAAAATAATCTCTCTACAATACTTCAACTAAATTATGCAAATTCTGCGGGCGCGTTCACTTTGCCTAAATGAATGGCATCCAAAGCAATCATTTTTTCTTCGTTAGTCGGAATTACGGCGCAAATGACACGCGCATTTTCACTGGAAACAATTCGCTCTCCAAAAGAGTTAGAGCGATTATTCATTTCTGTATCAATCTCTACGCCTAATACAGCTAAATGTTCCATGACCAGACGACGAATTAAACTTGAATTCTCTCCTATTCCGCCGGTGAATATAATTCCATCCAGGCGATGTAATGAAGCAGCGTGTCCGGCAATATGACGGGCAATTCGGTGAACAAAGGTTTTAATTGCCAGTTGCGCGCGTTCGTGACCTTCATGCCAGGCTTTTTCCAGAACACGTAAATCCGAAGAAAGGCCGGAAATACCTAATAATCCCGACTCTTTATTCACTACGCGTTCCAGGTCCCCCAGGCTCTGGTTGGTTTGGCTGGCGACCCAGGACATCGCCCCGAAGTCGACATCACCACTGCGGGTACCCATCATCAAGCCTTCCAGCGGCGTCATTCCCATGGAAGTGTCAACACTCTGACCGTTGCGAACCGCGCAGATTGACGCGCCATTGCCAAGATGCGCCACAACCAGGCCGGAGTCATCTTCCGCCAGATTCAGCAGAGAATGTGCGCGCTGGGAAACATAGCGGTGCGACGTGCCGTGGAAACCATAACGGCGTACACCTAACTCTTCATAATATTTCCACGGCAGGCCGTATAAATAAGCTTCCGGAGCCATCGTCTGGTGGAAACTGGTATCAAATACCGCCACCTGAGTTACGCCCGGGAATAATTGCTGCGCCGATTCAATACCACTTAAATTGGCGTAATTATGCAGGGGGGCCAGTGGAGAAACGCGACGGATATTATCAATGACTTCATCGGTAATAATGGCGGACTCGGTAAAAATACTGCCGCCGTGAGCGATGCGGTGGCCAATTAAGGCCACACTGTCATTTAAATTCCGTTTTTCCAGTTCAAATGCAATTGCCTTCAATGCACCTTCGTAGCTGTGGTGAGCCAGCGGTGCTGGCTCTCCCCCATTTACGGATAAGAATGCATTTTCCGAGTTAATACCGTCGGCAATACCTGACATTAATACTTCACAGTCGCTGGCATTGAGTACGGAAAACTTAATCGAAGACGAACCACAGTTAATAACCAAAACAACCGGAAATTCATTCATCTCTTTTCTCATCCTGAGTTACGGATTAAAACAGTTTGTATACGATGTTCAGGATGGTCAGCAGACCAATCACGGTAACAAACACGTTATCCAGACGACCACGGTATTTCGCCAGAGACGGCGCTTTACGGATGGCATACATCGGCAACAGGCACAGCAGTGATGCGATAATCGGTGCGCCCATGGCTTCAATCAGGTCGAGGATGTTCGGGTTGGCGTAGGCAACAACCCAGGTGGAGCCCATAATGAAAATCATGCTGATAGTATTCAGTTTACCCAGCGACACTTTGGTTTTGTCACCTTTATAACCGAACTTCAGAATCAAACCATTCAGCCCTTCCAGCGTCCCCAGATAGTGACCGAAGAAAGATTTGAAAATAGCCACGAGTGCGATGATGGAAGCGGCATATTCCAGTGTAATCGCAAACGTTGTTTTGGTACCGGTCATGGACGCAAAGTGGTTAGCCAGATAAGAAAGCACTGGAATATTCTGCGCTTTCGCTTCAGCCATATTCGCCGGAGACAGCGTAAACAGGCAGCTAAAGGCAAAGAACATCACCACTGCAACCATCAGCATACTGGCGCGAGAGATGATTTGTGAACATTTACGCTCGGTGAAGTCGCGACCAAAATCTTTCTCGTACTCTTCACGTTTAGAAACAACGAAGGAAGAGACGATTGGCGAGAAGTTAAAGGAGAAAACCATGATGGAAATCCCCAGCCAGACGGTGATCAGGATACCGTCATGACCAGTTAACGACAGCGAACCGAGGTCAACCTGGTCGATAACTGCAGAGTTCCAGTAAGGGATCAGCGAAAGAGAAATCAGCACCAGGCTGGCGATAAACGGCCATACCAGATAGCTCATCACTTTAACCATCAGATCCTTACCAAACCAGATGACGAAAGCCATCAGCAGCAACAGGAACAGCGCCACAAAGCCGCGATTCAGCGGTGCAAAGCCGAGCTGGTTTTCCCAGAACGTCATAAAGGTATTGGTAATAGTAACGCCATAAATCCACAACAGTGGGCAAATCGCGAAGAAGTACAGGAACGTGATAACCACGCCGCCAGTTTTACCAAAATGCTCTTCCACCGTTTCCGTAATGTTGCCGGAAGGGTTAGAGCCAGAAAGACACAGACGCGCCAGTGCCCGGTGGCAATAAAACGCGATGGGGTATGCTAATACCAACATCAGAAGAATCGGGATCAGTCCGCCAAAACCTGCGCGGATAGGGAAGAACAGCACCCCGGCGCCGATTGCCGTACCAAACAAGCCTAACGTCCATGTGGTATCTGATTTACGCCAGGACGATTGTTTTGTCTGGCTGGATACAATGCTATCTGAAGTACTCATATCCTATCCTCAACGAATTAATTAAGCGTCAACGAAACCGGTGATTTGAGAGACGCGAGAAAGATCGATATTGCCGCCGGAAATAATACTGACGGTTTTTCTGTTTTGAATATATTGGTCTAATTTACCGCTTAATAATGCAGCACATGCCAGAGCGCCTGCGCCTTCGGTGACGACTTTATTGCGCTGAATTAAGGCAATCATACTGTTTCTGATTTCGTCTTCGCTGACCAGCACGATGTCATCGACTAATTCACGAACGATTTCGTAAGTTAAATTACCCGGGCGGGAGACATCACAACCATCCGCCAGGGTGCCGGTAGTTCGGTGCGTAGTTATTTCTCCGGAGTGGAAAGAAGCCGCCATGCCGTGAACGTTTTCAGACTGTACGCCAATAACACGGATGGTCGGGTTGATAGATTTAATTGCCACCGCAATACCAGCAATTAAACCGCCGCCGCCAATTGGCACAATCACGTTATCGACATCATAGAGATCTTCCATAATTTCCAGACCAATCGTTCCCTGGCCAGCAATCACTTTCGGATCATCGTAAGGTGGGATAAAAATACGGCCTTCCATTTCGACAATTTCGCTCACTTTAGCAATAGTGTCGTTGAAGTTATCACCATGCAAAACGACTTCTGCGGAGTAGTCGCACGTTGCCGCGACTTTGGATTTCGGCGCACCTTTTGGCATCACCACTTTACCGTCAATACCCAGCATCGCGCAGGAGAGCGAAACCCCTTGCGCATGGTTGCCCGCAGAGCAGGCCACTACACCTTTACGTTTTTCCGCATCAGTCAGTGAACTTAATTTATTAAATGCGCCACGAATTTTAAATGAACCGGTACGCTGCATGTTTTCGAATTTGAGGAATATTTCACCTTTGCAACGTTCACTAAAATAGTTGGAGCGAGGCATACCTGTTTTATAAATTCGCCCAGCCAGTCGTTGTTTTGCTTCAATGATGTCATCAATAGCAACCGGGAGATCGTATGTAATATGCATTATAAAACCTCTTAGCCTGAATTAAATATGTAGGTAACCGTAACCGACACCTGCAAAACAGACAGGTGGATTATTTATGTTTAAATTAAAACAAATAACTAATCAACTTCAATTAATTGCCTTCGTCTACACCCATTATAAGATGAATACTCTTTGGCTAATTCCACCAAAACCGATGCTGCTTTTTTAATACGATAATTTTTCGACCATACCGCGGCATATTGTGCCACAGGTAATGTTTCTTCAACCGGAATAGTAATAAATTGATTAGAACCAAAAGGTGATGTCATATCACAAGGAATTACAGTTAAGAAATCAGCATTGAGAACAAGATTATAAATTGTCACGACTGAGTCGGTTTTAACGATGTTTTCAATACTGATGCCATTTCTTTGTAACGTAGTAAGTAGTTCGCTGTAGTACCCCATATTGGTTTGTGGCAACACCCACTGTTCGTTCTTCAACGACTCCAGCGTGGTGGTGCCGGTGCATGTTCGGGACTTACTGGCTACCAGCACAAACTCGGACTCGAACAGCGGCTCAACATGTAAATCCTGAAGCTTCATTTCTGCGCTTAACGTACCAATCGCAAAATCCAGTCGGCCGTCGCGGATTGCCGGTAAGAACGAAGACAGTTGCGCTTCATACATAGAAACCTGCGCTTTCGGGAACACCTCTTTGAACTTGTTGATCATCCCTGACATAAAAGTAAAACCAATCAATGAAGGAAAACCAAATGAGACTTCCACCACCGCCTCAGAAGACATACCGCTTATCTCATTAACCATATTTTTCATTTCACGGGTAATGGATTCGGAACGGGAGAGTAACAATTGACCGGCAGGTGTTAATGTTACACCGGTATTTTTCCGCACCACTAACTCCACCCCAAAATAATCTTCAATATCGTTAATGATTTTACTGACGGCCGGTTGAGTTAACCCTAACTCTTTTGCAGCCGAGCCGATAGAACCACTTCTAATAACTTCCTGAAAGACTACCAGGTGCTGCGTTTTCGGAAGAAGAATAGTGCTCATAACGACCTACGTTAATTACCTCATTGACGGTATGAAGTGTATCAAAATGAAATGAACAGGATATGTGCGACCACTCACAAATTAACTTTCAATACTTTCCATGGCATCGTTACCAAAATTAAATACCTTTAAGTATCAACAAGTTAAAGTATGAAAATCAGCATAAACCCTGATTTTTGTCAAAAAAAATGACGGGGATAACCATATTTTATGGCGATAACATCATTCTTTATGTGGTTAATACAAAAAAGGGGCTGAGACTATATTTCAAGCAATTACCGGATAATTACCAGGCAAAATTTGAGTTAAATTTAATGAGTAAGTTCTCAAATTTTATTATAAACAAACCATTTTCAGCGATAAATAATGCGGCACGTCACATTTTTTCACGCTATTTGTTGGAGAACAAACATTTATTTTATCAATATTTTAAAATTTCGAATACAGGTATTGATCATCTCGAACAATTGATTAACGTCAACTTTTTCTCTTCTGACAGGACGTCATTTTGTGAATGCAATCGTTTTCCATAAATTCTTCTCCCCTCATAGGCAACGAATAGCATTTTGTGTTGAGGATCACAAAACGAATAATTGCCGGTCGCCGCGATAAGGTCAGACGAAGTCAACAAGGAGGATTTTCGCTGTGCTTTACATCAGCGTAGGCCATAGAATGTTGCTTCGTTGACTGTAATGCCGGGTAAATGAGCATTTTTTGATAGTGCGAAAGAACCCTGCGAGGAAAATAAGCATCTATTATTGTTTGTCATGATGACAAGGCAGGCATCAATGAAAGGCTTCTCAATTGCACATATTTTTCACCCTTCAATGCACGCAGTGGTTAACAATCACAATAGAAATATTGATTATTGGACGGTAAAAATTTAGGTTATAACGCCCAAATGATTCAACGATCGGACAATACCTGCGAACTTACAATTAATGAGAGAAATATATGTATAATTACGACCTTTTAAATGCAATATAGACTTAATAACTTCTTACAAAGTCTGTTATTAATACCGTAGATATTCATCTTACCCTGGGCACCAAAAGCAAAAACCCGCCGAAGCGGGTTTTTACGTAAATCAGGTGAAACTGACCGATAAGCCGGGTTCTGTCGTGGACAGTCATTCATCTAGGCCAGCAATCGCTCACTGGCTCAAGCAGCCTACCCGGGTTCAGTACGGGCCGTACCTTATGAACCCCTATTTGGCCTTGCTCCGGGTGGAGTTTACCGTGCCACGGACTGTTACCAGCCGCGCGGTGCGCTCTTACCGCACCCTTTCACCCTTACCTGATCCCGCTTACGCGGGCCATCGGCGGTTTGCTCTCTGTTGCACTGGTCGTGGGTTTCCCCCCCAGGCGTTACCTGGCACCCTGCCCTATGGAGCCCGGACTTTCCTCCCCTCCGCCCGTCTCCCCCGAAGAGGACGACGACGAAGCGGCGACTGTCTGGTCAGCTTCGGCGCGCAGTATAGAGGGTTTGCGCGCCCTTGTCACCCCGCGTTGCGCATTCCAATCGCCAGTGTCGCGGCGATATTACGTGAAGCACGGCAGATATTGTCATAAGCTCCGCGGAATGCTTCGTCTAACGTACCAATGCTGGTCAGTACGCTGAAGACCGCATCAATGCCATGCTGATGTACAACGCCAACATCATTGGTCAGGCTACCCGCAATGCCAATCACCGGTTTATGGTACTTCTTCGCCACGTTTGCGACACCAATCGGCACCTTGCCGTGAATACTCTGGCTATCAATACGCCCTTCACCAGTGATCACCAGCGTACAATCGTGAATATGTTCCTCCAGATTCAGCGCCGTAGTGACGATTTCAATACCACTTTTCAGTTCTGCACCAAGAAACGCCATCAGCGCCGCGCCCATACCGCCCGCAGCTCCTGCGCCGGGGACATCTTTCACATCAACATGCAGCGCTTTTTTAATGACATCGGCATAGTGAGAGAGGTTATTGTCCAGCTCGACAATCATCGCCTCACTGGCTCCCTTTTGTGGGCCAAAGATGCGCGAAGCACCACTGTCGCCTACTAACGGGTTGGTGACATCACAAGCGACGCGGATGACACAATCTTTTAAGCGCGGATCGAGACCGGAAATATCAATATCATTCAGAGTATTAAGACTACCGCCGCCAAAACCAATTTCATTGCCGTTGGCATCACATAATTTCGCCCCCAGCGCCTGTACCATGCCTGCGCCGCCGTCGTTGGTGGCGCTGCCGCCAATGCCGATAATAATGTTTGTCGCACCGCTCTCCAGCGCCTGCAGGATTAACTCGCCAGTACCGCGTGAAGTGGTCACGAGTGGATCGCGTTTTTCCGCAGGTACCAGTTCCAGCCCACTGGCCGCCGCCATTTCGATAAACGCGGTTTTGCCATCGCCGGAGATCCCCCAACTGGCATTCACTTTCTCGCCCAGCGGCCCTGTAACCCAGGCGTGACGTTCAGCCCCCTGGGTGGCTGCAATCATCGCTTCCACCGTTCCTTCACCACCGTCGGCAACCGGAACAGAAACATACTGTGCATCAGGAAAAATTTCCCGAAATCCTTTTTCTATCGCCTGCGCAACCTCGCTGGCAGATAAACTTTCTTTATAAGAGTCTGGGGCGATTACGATTTTCATACCTATGCCTGTTACCACATGACGCCGGAGGGCGTTTCTCTTATTCGGCCTGGATTCCAGGCCCGGATTGCAATACGCCATCCGGGCACGACGTCATTAGCGAGTAACTTCGACTTTCGCCAGTTTTTCGTAGTAGCACGCCAGGGCGCTATGATCCGCCGTTCCTAAACCATCTGCACGCAGTGCCTGCATCATCTCCATAACCGCAGCTGTGAGCGGCAGTTGCGCGCCGACGCCGTGAGAAGTATCCAGCGCATTCGCCAGATCCTTAATATGCAGATCAATACGGAAGCCCGGTTTGAAGTTGCGGTCCATCACCATCGGCGCTTTGGCATCCAGCACGGTACTGCCCGCCAGCCCACCGCGAATTGCCTGATACACCAGATCCGGGTTAACGCCCGCTTTGGTTGCCAGCGTTAACGCTTCTGACATCGCAGCAATATTCAGCGCCACAATGACCTGATTTGCCAGTTTGGTGACGTTACCTGCACCGATTTCCCCGGTATGCACCACGGAACCCGCCATCGCTTTCATCAAATCATAGTATTTGTCGAAAATAGCCTTGTCGCCGCCCACCATCACTGACAGCGTACCGTCGATGGCTTTCGGTTCACCGCCGCTCACCGGAGCATCCAGCATATCAATGCCTTTCGCTTTCAGCGCTTCGCTGATTTCACGGCTTGCCAGCGGTGCGATAGAACTCATATCGATCAATACCGTACCTGGCTTCGCGCCTTCAATAATGCCATTCTCACCCAGCGCCACCTCTTTCACATGAGGGGAGTTTGGCAGCATGGTTATGATGACGTCGCACTGTTCAGCGATCGCTTTAGCCGTAGAGGCTGTTTCTGCACCTGCAGCAATCACGTCAGCGATAGCTTCTGGGTTACGGTCAGCAACCACCAGCGAGTAACCTGCTTTCAAAAGGTTTTTACTCATTGGTTTACCCATAATCCCAAGGCCAATAAAACCAACTTTCATAGTCATATCAATCATCTCTCTTATTGCGGTGGTGGTTATTTTTTAAAGGTATCAGCCAGTTTCTGAGTGGCAGAGCGGAAGACGCCGAGATCGCTGCCGACGGCCACAAACGTCGCGCCCCATTCCAGATAACGACGCGCATCAGCCTCGACTGGTGCGAGGATGCCGCTGGGTTTGCCGTGCGCGCTGGCACGGTTAAAAATGTGCTGAATTGCTTTTTGTACATCCGGGTGCGAGGCATTGCCGAGATGGCCTAATGCCGCAGCCAGATCGCTGGGGCCGACGAAGATGCCGTCTACACCTTCGGTAGCGGCAATAGCATCGACGTTATCTACGCCCTGCTGACTTTCTATCTGGACCAGAATAGTGATGTTCTTGTTCGACTGAGCGAAATAATCCGCCACGGTGCCAAACATATTGGCGCGGTGAGAAACGGAGACGCCGCGAATGCCTTCCGGTGGGTAACGAGTTGATGCCACCGCCTGCTCTGCTTCCTCTTTTGTTTCTACAAAAGGAATCAGGAAGTTATAGAAACCGATATCCAGAAGACGCTTAATAATTACCGGCTCGTTGGTCGGCACTCGCACTACTGGCGCGCTGGCGCTGCCTTTCAGGGCCATTAACTGCGGAATAAACGTGGAGATATCGTTTGGCGCATGTTCACCATCCAGCACCAGCCAGTCAAACCCAGCCAAACCAAGAACTTCAGTGCTAATCGGGTTAGAGAGAGCTGACCAGCAACCAATTTGTACCTGTTTCGCAGCCAGTGCGGCTTTGAATTTATTCGGGAAAACATCGTTATTCATCGCTTATACCTTTGCTTATTTCTGCAATTCCATACGTTTAATGTCGCCAACTACGAAGAGGTAGCAGACCATCGCCATCAGCGCTGAACATCCCACGAAAACCAGTGCTGCATTGAAGGAGTGCAGTTCACTTACCAGGTAGCCAATCACCAGTGGAGTGACAATGGAGGCAACATTGCCAAAGACGTTAAAGACGCCGCCGCAGAGGCCAACAATCTCTTTCGGCGCGGTGTCAGAAATCACTGGCCAGCCCAGCGCACCAAATCCTTTGCCAAAGAAAGCCAGCGCCATCAGCATGACCACCAGCGTGGTGTTGTTGGTGTAGTTACATAAGATGATGGTGGAAGCCAGCAACATTCCCAGCACAATTGGTAGCTTACGTGCCAGGGTCAGGGACAAACCGCGTTTGATCAGATAATCCGAGAAGACACCTCCCAGCACGCCGCCCGCAAAGCCACACAGTGCCGGAATCGAGGCGACCAGACCCACTTTCAGAATCGACATGCCTTTTTCCTGCACCAGATAAATTGGGAACCAGGTGAGGAAGAACCAGGTGATGGTGTTGATAAAATATTGTCCGAAAAATACGCCCAGCATCATGCGGTTAGAGAGCAATTGCTTGATGTAATGCAGTTTGGGTCCGCTTGCTGCCGCACTGCCCGGCTTTTTGTGGTCCATATCGACCACCGCGCCATTTTCCGAGATAAACTTCAGCTCTTCCGCAGACATACGTGGGTGATCTGTCGGGTTATGAATCAACTTGATCCACAGCGCCGTCAACACAAAACCAATCACCCCCATAACGGTAAAGACATGCTCCCAGCCCCAGGCGAAAGTCAGCCAGCCAAGCAGCGGCGAAAAGAGCGCCAACGAGAAATATTGCGCCGAGTTAAAGATGGCGGAGGCAGTACCACGTTCTTTTGTCGGGAACCAGGCGGCGACAATACGGGCGTTCGCCGGGAATGATGGCGCTTCCGAGAACCCCAGCATAAATCGCATAAAGAACATGGAGATCCCAGCCCAGGCCAGCGGAAACATATCAACAAAGCCTTGCAGGAAGGTGAACAGCGACCAGAAAAAGAGGCTGTAAGTGTAAACTTTCTTCGAGCCAAACTTATCAAGCAGCCAGCCGCCGGGAATTTGCATCAGCAAGTAGGCCCAGCCAAAAGCAGAGAAGATGTAACCCATCGAAACCGCACTTAACTGCAACTCTTTTGCCACTTCGGTACCAGCAATAGACAGCGTTGCACGATCGGCGTAGTTAACGGCGGTAACAATAAAAATAATCAGTAATATTAAATAGCGGGTATGCACGCCTTTCTTTTTTTCGTCAACGGTGTCCAGCATCATTTTATTTACCTCGGGTACTTATGCTGATTTTTATTATTATGGGGAAGGTGTTATTTATGAGTTTCATTTATGCCGTTACGACAATGAACTCGGGAATTAGTATAAGCAGCGCGAGAATAATAATCATTGTGCAAATGCTAATTTAATTAGTACTATTTAAATATTATTTTGAGCATATGCACATAATGTTGCGCGCTAAAGCACAGATTTGCGCTTTACCTTGCCGGGAGGTACTGCAATCCCTGAAATGATTGACATTGATCACATTTCTGCATTTAAACTCCTGACATTCTTATTTCACCCAATGAAGTTATTTATTTTTAAATGAGACCAGGTCCTCATTTTAATAGTCCCTGGCTGGAGAATATTGCACAATGGCCAACATCAAAATCAGACAAGAAACGCCAACTGCGTTTTATATAAAAGTTCACGACACAGATAATGTGGCAATTATTGTTAATGATAATGGCCTGAAAGCAGGAACGCGTTTTCCGGATGGGCTGGAATTAATTGAACATATTCCCCAGGGGCATAAAGTCGCATTGCTGGACATTCCGGCTAATGGTGAAATTATTCGTTATGGCGAGGTGATTGGTTACGCCGTGCGCGCAATCCCACGCGGAAGCTGGATCGACGAATCAATGGTTGTACTACCGGAAGCGCCGCCGTTATATACGCTGCCACTGGCAACCAAAGTCCCGGAACCCTTACCGCCGCTGGAAGGATACACCTTTGAGGGCTATCGCAATGCCGATGGCAGCGTGGGCACCAAAAACCTGCTCGGCATCACCACCAGCGTCCACTGTGTGGCAGGCGTGGTGGACTACGTAGTAAAAATCATTGAACGCGATCTGCTACCGAAATACCCGAACGTCGATGGCGTGGTGGGGCTGAATCATTTGTACGGTTGTGGCGTGGCGATTAACGCACCCGCGGCAGTTGTGCCTATTCGTACCATTCACAATATTTCGCTGAACCCTAACTTTGGCGGCGAAGTAATGGTGATTGGTCTGGGTTGTGAAAAGTTGCAGCCTGAACGCCTACTGACTGGAACGGATGATGTGCAAGCTATTCCAGTAGAAAGCGCCAGCATTGTCAGTTTGCAGGATGAAAAGCATGTCGGTTTTCAGTCCATGGTCGAGGATATTTTGCAGGTCGCCGAACGCCATCTACAAAAACTGAATCAACGTCAGCGAGAAACCTGTCCGGCTTCAGAACTGGTTGTCGGCATGCAGTGCGGTGGCAGCGATGCGTTTTCTGGCGTAACGGCAAACCCGGCGGTTGGGTATGCGTCTGATCTATTGGTGCGCTGCGGCGCAACGGTGATGTTTTCAGAAGTCACAGAAGTACGTGACGCGATACATTTGCTGACACCACGCGCAGTGAACGAAGAGGTCGGCAAACGGCTGCTGGAGGAGATGGAGTGGTACGATAACTATCTCAATATGGGAAAAACCGATCGCAGCGCCAACCCTTCGCCGGGGAACAAGAAAGGCGGTCTGGCAAATGTGGTGGAGAAGGCACTCGGCTCCATTGCTAAATCGGGTAAAAGTGCAATTGTTGAAGTGCTGTCGCCCGGCCAACGCCCGACTAAACGCGGATTAATTTACGCCGCGACGCCAGCCAGCGATTTTGTCTGTGGCACGCAACAGGTGGCTTCGGGTATCACCGTGCAAGTGTTTACGACCGGTCGTGGTACGCCGTACGGCCTGATGGCGGTACCCGTCATTAAAATGGCGACCCGCACCGAGCTGGCGAACCGCTGGTTTGATTTAATGGATATTAACGCGGGCACTATCGCTACCGGCGAAGAAACCATTGAAGAAGTGGGCTGGAAGTTGTTCCACTTTATTCTCGACGTCGCCAGCGGGAAGAAGAAAACTTTCTCGGATCAATGGGGACTGCATAACCAGCTGGCGGTGTTTAACCCGGCACCGGTGACCTGATTTCTTTTGGAACGTCCCTCGCAAAACATGGCCTTAGTGCCATGTTTTTATTGTTTAAAGTCCACACATCCATTAATAATGCATTTGCATTACCTTAGTTCAAGCTTATAATTTGAGCAGAAAACAGGCTGTAAAAGGACAGTAAATAATGCCCGCTAATGCTCGCTCTAACGCTGTACTGACCACTGAATCAAAGGTCACGATACGCGGACAAACAACTATCCCCGCGCCAGTGCGTGAGGCCTTAAAACTGAAGCCAGGCCTGGACAGCATTCATTACGAAATTCTGCCTGGTGGGCAAGTATTTATGTGCCGACTGGGAGATGAACAGGAGGATCATACTATGAATGCATTTTTGCGTTTTCTGGATGCAGATATCCAGAACAACCCGCAAAAAACTCGTCCATTCGACACTCAACAAGGAAAGAAACTTGTCGCTGGCATGGACGTCAACATTGACGATGAGATTGGCGACGACGAATAATGGATTTTCCACAAAGGGTTAATGGTTGGGCGCTATATGCTCATCCCTGTTTTCAGGAAACCTACGACGCTTTAGTTGCCGAAGTCGAGACATTAAAGGGAAAAGATCCTGAAAATTATCAGAGAAAAGCCGCCACAAAGTTATTGGCGGTAGTCCATAAAGTGATTGAGGAGCATATCACGGTCAATCCATCATCACCGGCATTCCGTCATGGCAAGTCGTTAGGCTCTGGGAAAAATAAAGACTGGTCACGGGTAAAATTTGGTGCTGGTCGTTATCGTCTCTTCTTTCGTTATAGTGAAAAAGAGAAAGTCATCATTCTGGGATGGATGAACGATGAAAACACGCTGCGCACCTACGGTAAAAAAACAGATGCCTATACCGTATTCAGCAAAATGTTAAAAAGAGGACATCCTCCTGCCGACTGGGAAACCCTCACCCGAGAGACAGAAGAAACCCATTGATGGTGTTCACAATGCCCGCCGAACGCATTCGTGTTGACCAGCGGGCACCCTTTCTCACTCCCCGACCAGAATCACTTCAACCCCAGCCTTTCGCAGTCCTTCCAGACTATCCGCAGGAATGCCTTCATCAACAATGATCATGTCGATACGTTGAGTATCAATGATCTTATGTAAACTGGAACGGTTGAACTTACTGGAATCGGTGACCACGATGATCCGTTCCGCAACTTCGCACATCCGACGGTTTAAACGGGCTTCATCTTCATTATGCGTGCTGACGCCGCGCTCCAGATCGATCGCATCTACACCAAGAAACAGCATATCGAAGTGGTAATTTTGCAGCGATTGCTCAGCCTGATCACCGTAAAAAGATTGCGACTGACGGCGCAAATGCCCCCCGGTCATCAGCAGCTCAACGCCTTCCGCTTCCAGCAACGCATTAGCCACGTTCATACCGTTGGTCATCGCAATTACGTCGGTGTGCTTGCGCATCAGACGAGCAATCTCAAAAGTGGTGGTCCCGGAGTCGAGGATCACCCGATGACCAGGCTGAATCAACTCAACGGCAGCTTTCGCAACGCTGCGTTTCATCGCGGTGTTCAGTGCGCTTTTATCTTCCACTGATGGCTCGACTGACGGCGTTGTGCTATCGCAGATCAACGCGCCACCATAGGCACGCACAGCGATCCCCTGCTTTTCCAGAAACGCCAGATCGTTGCGGATCGTCACAGTAGATACGCCATACAATGCCGACAGATCGTTAACCTGCACACTCCCTTGCTGTCGCAGACGCTGAATGATCTGTTCTCGTCGCTCGCTGGTGCCTGTCATTCGCTTCTCACCTGAAGCGTCGGTATTACTCATAGTAAGTCCTTTCGTAAAACTTTCGTTTCATTTCGTTTTGCCTATTAACGCCTTTCTATTAAGCAAATGCAAGCCCACCTTACCCATTGGCGCAAGCTACTCTCGTTTCAGTGGCTTTCATTATGTTTCTTTTGTGAATCAGATCAGAAAACCATTATCTTTCGTTTTATTTTTATCTCACCATGGCGCAGTATCAACTGAAACAAAACGAAAGATTAATATCGCAGTAATCTGAACTGGAGAGGAAAGTGAAACATCTGACAGAAATGGTGAGACAGCACAAAGAGGGCAAAACAAATGGGATTTATGCCGTTTGTTCCGCACATCCGCTGGTGCTGGAAGCTGCAATCCGCTACGCCAGTGCAAACCAAACGCCGTTACTGATTGAAGCAACCTCCAATCAGGTGGACCAGTTCGGCGGTTATACCGGAATGACGCCCGCCGATTTTCGCGGCTTTGTTTGTCAGCTCGCCGACTCGTTGAATTTCCCACAGGATGCGTTGATTCTGGGTGGCGACCATCTGGGGCCAAACCGCTGGCAAAACCTGCCTGCCGCTCAGGCAATGGCCAATGCCGATGATTTGATTAAAAGCTACGTGGCGGCAGGATTCAAAAAAATTCACCTTGATTGCAGCATGTCCTGTCAGGACGATCCGATTCCCTTAACTGATGACATCGTGGCCGAACGCGCCGCTCGTCTGGCGAAAGTGGCGGAAGAAACCTGCCGTGAACATTTTGGCGCGGCCGATCTGGAGTATGTCATTGGTACCGAAGTACCGGTACCTGGCGGCGCGCATGAAACCTTAAGCGAGCTGGCGGTCACCACGCCGGATGCCGCCCGCGCCACGCTGGAAGCCCATCGTCACGCCTTTGAAAAGCAAGGTCTGAGTGCCATCTGGCCACGCATTATTGCCCTGGTGGTTCAACCCGGCGTCGAATTCGATCACACCAACGTTATTGATTATCAGCCCGTCAAAGCGACCGCCTTAAGCCAGATGGTCGAAAACTACGAAACGCTGATTTTCGAAGCGCACTCTACTGATTACCAAACGCCGCAATCGCTGCGCCAGCTGGTGATTGACCACTTTGCCATTCTGAAAGTTGGCCCGGCGCTGACCTTTGCTCTGCGTGAAGCTCTGTTCTCTCTGGCGGCGATTGAAGAAGAACTGGTACCAGCAAAAGCCTGTTCTGGTCTGCGTCAGGTGCTGGAAAACGTGATGCTCGACCGCCCGGAATACTGGCAAAGCCACTACCACGGTGACGGCAACGCGCGTCGTCTGGCGCGTGGTTATAGCTACTCGGATCGCGTGCGCTATTACTGGCCGGACAGCCAGATTGATGACGCTTTCGCTCATCTGGTTCGTAATCTGGCGGATTCACCAATTCCGCTACCGCTGATCAGCCAGTATTTGCCGCTGCAATACGTGAAAGTTCGCTCCGGCGAGCTGCAGCCAACACCACGGGAACTCATTATCAACCATATTCAGGACATCCTGGCGCAGTACCACACAGCCTGTGAAGGCCAATAAGCAAAACAAAGAGGAACACGCTATGCCAAATATTGTTTTAAGCCGGATTGATGAGCGTTTGATTCACGGTCAGGTCGGCGTTCAGTGGGTCGGATTTGCGGGGGCAAATCTGGTGCTGGTAGCCAACGATGAGGTTGCCGAAGATCCGGTACAACAAAACCTGATGGAAATGGTACTGGCAGAAGGGATCGCCGTACGTTTCTGGACGCTGCAAAAAGTCATCGACAACATTCATCGCGCCGCCGATCGACAGAAAATCCTGCTGGTTTGTAAAACACCTGCCGATTTCCTGACGCTGGTGAAAGGTGGCGTTCCGGTGAATCGCATTAACGTTGGCAATATGCACTACGCCAATGGCAAGCAACAAATCGCCAAAACGGTTTCTGTGGATGCGGGTGATATCGCAGCATTTAACGACCTGAAAGCCGCTGGGGTGGAATGCTTCGTTCAGGGCGTCCCGACAGAGCCTGCAGTGGACCTCTTTAAATTACTTTGAGGGATTCATCATGGAAATCAGTCTGTTGCAGGCATTCGCATTGGGCATTATCGCCTTTATCGCTGGCCTGGATATGTTTAACGGCCTAACCCATATGCACCGCCCGGTGGTCCTCGGCCCGTTGGTCGGGCTGGTACTTGGCGATCTGCATACCGGTATTTTAACCGGCGGTACGCTGGAACTGGTGTGGATGGGGCTGGCCCCGCTGGCGGGCGCACAGCCGCCTAACGTGATTATCGGTACTATCGTCGGCACGGCGTTTGCCATTACTACTGGCGTGAAACCCGATGTCGCGGTCGGTGTCGCCGTACCTTTCGCTGTCGCAGTACAGATGGGGATTACCTTCCTGTTCTCGGTGATGTCCGGCGTGATGTCCCGCTGCGACCGGATGGCGGAGAACGCCGATACTCGCGGCATTGAACGCGTGAACTATCTGGCATTGCTGGCACTCGGCACGTTCTATTTTCTCTGCGCTTTCCTGCCTATCTACTTCGGCGCAGAACATGCAAAAACCATCATTGATGTCCTGCCGCAACGATTAATCGACGGCCTCGGCGTCGCGGGCGGCATCATGCCAGCAATCGGTTTTGCCGTGCTGCTGAAAATCATGATGAAAAACGTCTACATCCCCTACTTCATCCTGGGCTTTGTTGCCGCAGCCTGGCTCAAGTTACCGGTGTTGGCTATTGCTGCCGCTGCGCTGGCGATGGCGCTGATCGACCTGCTGCGTAAATCTCCTGAACCGACTCAACCTGCGGCACAGAAAGAGGAATTTGAAGATGGCATCTAATCAAACCACCCTGCCGAACGTCAGCGAAAATGAAGAAACACTGCTGACTGGCGTCAATGAAAACGTGTATGAAGATCAGAGCATTGGCGCGGAGCTGACGAAAAAAGATATCAACCGCGTCGCCTGGCGTTCCATGTTGTTACAGGCTTCTTTCAACTACGAACGTATGCAGGCTTCCGGCTGGCTGTACGGCCTGCTGCCAGCACTGAAAAAGATCCACACTAATAAACGCGACCTGGCGCGCGCCATGAAGGGGCATATGGGTTTCTTCAATACCCATCCGTTTCTGGTGACGTTTGTTATCGGCATTATCCTTGCAATGGAGCGTTCTAAGCAGGACGTTAACAGTATTCAGAGCACCAAAATTGCCGTCGGTGCGCCGCTCGGCGGGATTGGCGATGCGATGTTCTGGCTAACGCTACTGCCGATTTGTGGCGGGATAGGTGCAAGCCTCGCGCTACAAGGCTCTATTCTTGGCGCTGTCGTCTTTATTGTGCTGTTCAACGTGGTGCACCTGGGGCTGCGTTTTGGTCTGGCGCATTATGCTTACCGCATGGGCGTGGCGGCGATTCCACTCATTAAAGCAAATACCAAAAAAGTCGGCCATGCGGCATCTATCGTTGGGATGACGGTAATCGGCACGCTGGTGGCAACCTATGTTCGCTTAAGCACCACGCTGGAAATCACCGCGGGCGACGCAGTGGTTAAGTTACAGGCTGATGTTATCGACAAACTGATGCCAGCCTTCTTACCGCTGGTCTACACCCTGACCATGTTCTGGCTGGTACGCCGCGGCTGGAGTCCGCTGCGCCTGATTGCGATTACCGTGGTTCTCGGCATCGTCGGTAAATTCTGCCATTTCCTTTAAATACAATGAGGTATTAGATGTTAAGTATTATTTTGACAGGGCATGGCGGATTTGCCAGCGGCATGGAAAAAGCAATGAAGCAAATTCTCGGTGAGCAATCGCAGTTTATCGCCATCGATTTTCCGGAAACCTCAAGCACCGCGCTGCTTACATCGCAGCTTGAAGAGGCCATCGTCCAACTGGATTGTGAAGACGGCATTGTTTTTCTGACGGATTTGCTGGGCGGCACGCCGTTTCGCGTAGCTTCAACGCTGGCGATGCAAAAACCGGGCTGTGAAGTGATCACCGGCACAAATTTGCAACTATTACTGGAAATGGTGCTGGAACGCGAAGGATTAAGCGGTGAAGAGTTCCGTGTGCAGGCGCTGGAGTGTGGACACCGTGGGCTAACCAGTCTGGTGGACGAACTTGGTCGCTGCCATGAGGAATGTCCGGTCGAGGAAGGAATATGACACACGTTCTGCGCGCCAGAAGGCTGCTGACTGAAGAGGGATGGCTCGATGACCATCAGTTGCGTATTGCTGATGGTGTAATCGCAGCAATCGAACCGATTCCAGTGGGCGTGACTGAACGCGATGCGGAACTGCTCTGCCCCGCTTACATCGACACCCATGTACACGGTGGTGCGGGCGTTGATGTAATGGATGACGCGCCGGATGCGCTCGACAAGCTGGCAATGCACAAGGCACGCGAAGGTGTCGGCAGTTGGTTACCGACCACCGTAACCGCGCCGCTTAATACCATTCATGCGGCGCTGAAACGTATTGCTCAACGTTGCCAACGCGGCGGACCTGGTGCGCAAGTGCTGGGGAGTTATCTCGAAGGACCATACTTCACGCCGCAGAATAAAGGCGCGCATCCGCCGGAGCTGTTTCGCGAGCTGGAAATTGCCGAGCTGGATCAATTGATTGCCGTTTCTCAGCACACCTTGCGCGTAGTAGCGCTGGCACCAGAAAAAGAAGGGGCATTGCAGGCCATCCGCCATCTTAAACAGCAAAACGTACGGGTGATGCTGGGGCATAGCGCGGCGACCTGGCAACAAACCCGTGCCGCGTTTGACGCTGGTGCCGACGGCCTGGTGCATTGCTATAACGGGATGACAGGTTTACATCACCGCGAACCGGGGATGGTTGGCGCGGGATTAACGGACAAGCGCGCCTGGCTGGAACTGATAGCCGATGGTCATCATGTACATCCGGCGGCGATGTCGCTGTGTTGTTGCTGTGCGAAAGAGAGAATCGTGCTGATCACCGACGCGATGCAGGCAGCCGGGATGCCGGATGGTCGCTATACGTTATGTGGTGAAGAAGTGCAGATGCGCGGTGGCGTTGTCCGTACCGCGTCCGGTGGGCTGGCGGGCAGTACGCTGTCTGTCGATGCGGCAGTGCGCAACATGGTCGAGTTGACGGGCGTAACGCCTGCGGAAGCCATCCATATGGCATCGCTGCATCCGGCGCGTATGCTGGGTGTTGATGGTGTTCTGGGATCGCTTAAACCGGGCAAACGCGCCAGCGTCGTTGCGCTGGATAGCGGGCTGCATGTGCAACAAATCTGGATTCAGGGTCAATTAGCTTCGTTTTGATGGTTTGCTCCTTTATTGGGCCTTCACTTCCCCCGTAAGGCCTTTCTTTTTCTTTCGTTGTGCTCTGTGCAGGGTGTCGGATGCGACGCTGACGCGTCTTCTTCGACCTACGGTACGCCGCATCCGGCAATCGGTGAACATAGCGACGTTATCACGCAATCCTTTAATCTTCCCTTGTCTTTTCTTTCAATGATCACAAATTTCGTTTTATTTCTTTTTTCTCCATTGAACTTTCAGTTTCTTTTCTATAGATTTTAATCAACGAAAGACATCACCAAGTGAAATGAAACGAAAGGTAAGCGAAAGCGACAACGCCCGACGTCAAGTTCATCAGACTAAGGATTGAGTTATGCCAGAAAATTACACCCCTGCTGCTGCCGCAACCGGTACATGGACTGAAGAAGAGATCCGCCATCAGCCTCGCGCATGGATCCGTTCACTCACCAACATCGACGCGCTACGTTCCGCGCTCAATAACTTCCTTGAACCGTTACTGCGCAAAGAAAATCTGCGGGTAATCCTGACCGGAGCCGGAACCTCGGCATTTATCGGTGACATCATCGCGCCGTGGCTCGCCAGCCATACCGGTAAAAACTTCAGCGCCGTACCGACCACCGATCTGGTCACCAATCCGATGGACTACCTGAATCCAGCTCATCCGCTACTGTTGATCTCCTTCGGTCGATCCGGCAACAGCCCGGAAAGCGTCGCCGCCGTGGAACTGGCGAATCAGTTTGTACCGGAATGCTATCACCTGCCGATCACCTGCAACGAAGCGGGCGCTCTTTACCAAAACGCGATCAACAGCGACAACGCGTTTGCCCTGCTGATGCCCGCAGAAACGCACGATCGCGGCTTTGCGATGACCAGCAGCATTACCACCATGATGGCCAGCTGCCTCGCGGTTTTCGCACCTGAGACGATCAATAGCCAGAGCTTCCGCGACGTGGCGGATCGTTGCCAGGCGATCCTGACCTCACTGGGCGATTTCAGCGCAGGTGTGTTTGGTTACGCACCGTGGAAACGGATCGTTTATCTCGGCAGCGGTGGCTTACAGGGCGCAGCACGCGAGTCGGCGCTGAAAGTACTGGAACTGACGGCGGGTAAACTGGCGGCCTTTTATGATTCCCCGACCGGATTCCGTCATGGCCCGAAATCGCTGGTCGATAACGAAACGCTGGTGGTGGTGTTTGTCTCCAGCCACCCTTACACCCGTCAGTATGATCTTGATCTGCTGGCAGAACTCCGCCGCGATAACCAGGCATTGCGCGTAATCGCCATCGCCGCGGAAAGCAACGACGTTATTACCGCCGGTCCACATATCATCCTGCCGCCGTCCCGTCACTTTATCGACGTTGAGCAGGCATTTTGCTTCCTGATGTACGCCCAGACATTTGCACTGATGCAGTCGCTGCACATGGGTAATACGCCGGATACCCCATCAGCCAGTGGCACCGTTAACCGCGTGGTGCAAGGCGTAATCATTCATCCGTGGCAGGCATAAGAGGATCGCATTATGAGCATTATCTCCACCAAATATCTGTTACAGGACGCCCAGGCCAATGGCTACGCGGTGCCTGCCTTTAACATTCATAACGCCGAGACGATCCAGGCGATCCTCGAAGTGTGCAGTGAAATGCGATCGCCGGTGATCCTCGCCGGGACGCCGGGGACCTTTAAACATATCGCGCTGGAAGAGATCTACGCCCTGTGTAGTGCCTATTCCACAACCTACAACATGCCACTGGCGCTGCATCTCGACCACCACGAATCGTTGGATGATATTCGCCGTAAAGTCCACGCAGGCGTGCGCAGTGCGATGATCGACGGCAGCCACTTCCCGTTTGACGAGAACGTGAAGCTGGTGAAATCGGTTGTCGACTTCTGCCACTCACAGGATTGCAGCGTGGAAGCAGAACTGGGCCGCCTGGGCGGTGTTGAAGATGACATGAGCGTTGACGCCGAAAGTGCATTCCTGACCGATCCACAAGAAGCTAAACGCTTTGTCGAACTGACTGGCGTCGACAGCCTGGCGGTAGCGATTGGTACGGCGCACGGCTTATACAGCAAAACGCCGAAGATTGATTTCCAGCGGCTGGCGGAAATTCGTGAAGTGGTGGATGTTCCTCTGGTGCTGCATGGTGCCAGCGATGTCCCGGATGAATTTGTCCGTCGCACTATTGAACTTGGCGTCACAAAAGTGAACGTTGCCACAGAATTAAAAATAGCCTTCGCTGGCGCGGTTAAAGCCTGGTTTGCAGAAAATCCGCAGGGTAATGATCCTCGTTATTATATGCGCGTCGGAATGGATGCGATGAAAGAAGTTGTCAGAAATAAAATTAATGTCTGTGGTTCAGCGAATCGAAATTCAGCATAATCATTAGTTTTTTATGATTTATCCCAATGTACTTCCCGATTAATATCGGGGAGTGCCTTAATGGAAAAGGAGATAACTAAACCTTAATAAATACATCAGTAAAATATCGCAACAATAATATATTTTAAAAAATTATATTATTCAACTTTATGGTGAGGATTACACAATGAGCAGTCCAAATATTCTCTTAACCCGTATTGATAACCGTCTGGTTCACGGTCAGGTTGGCGTGACCTGGACATCCACCATCGGTGCAAATCTGCTGGTAGTCGTGGATGATGTTGTCGCTAACGATGATATTCAACAGAAATTAATGGGTATTACCGCAGAAACCTACGGCTTTGGCATTCGTTTCTTTACTATCGAAAAAACCATTAACGTCATCGGCAAAGCTGCACCGCATCAGAAGATCTTCCTGATTTGCCGTACGCCACAAACGGTACGTAAATTGGTAGAAGGTGGTATTGACCTGAAAGATGTCAACGTCGGCAATATGCATTTCTCGGAAGGGAAAAAGCAAATCAGCAGTAAAGTTTATGTCGATGACCAGGATCTCACGGACTTACGTTTTATTAAACAACGTGGCGTGAATGTTTTCATTCAGGACGTCCCTGGCGATCAAAAAGAACAAATCCCTGACTAAATCTAAAATCGCCTTAATATTGGTTTGAGGTAATAAAAATGCATGAAATAACCCTACTCCAGGGATTATCCCTGGCGGCGTTAGTTTTCTTTCTGGGGATTGATTTTTGGCTGGAAGCCTTATTTTTATTCCGCCCGATAATCGTTTGTACCCTTACAGGTGCTATTCTCGGTGATATTCAGACTGGCTTAATTACCGGTGGCCTGACAGAGTTGGCTTTCGCCGGATTAACCCCTGCAGGTGGTGTTCAGCCGCCCAACCCGATTATGGCGGGTCTGATGACCACCGTCATTGCATGGTCTACGGGCGTTGATGCCAAAACGGCAATTGGTCTTGGCCTGCCGTTTAGTTTGTTAATGCAGTACGTCATTCTGTTCTTCTATTCCGCTTTCTCATTATTTATGACCAAAGCCGATAAATGCGCGAAAGAGGCGGATACGGCAGCGTTTTCCCGACTTAACTGGACAACGATGCTCATCGTCGCTTCAGCGTATGCGGTGATTGCTTTCCTCTGTACTTACCTGGCACAAGGGGCGATGCAGGCGCTGGTGAAAGCGATGCCCGCCTGGCTGACCCACGGCTTTGAAGTGGCTGGCGGTATTCTGCCTGCCGTTGGTTTTGGCTTGCTGCTGCGCGTGATGTTCAAAGCACAATATATCCCTTACCTGATCGCCGGCTTCCTGTTTGTTTGCTACATCCAGGTCAGCAACCTGTTGCCGGTTGCCGTACTGGGCGCAGGCTTTGCGGTGTATGAGTTTTTCAATGCGAAATCCCGGCAGCAAGCGCAACCGCAGCCCGTTGCCAGTAAAAATGAAGAAGAGGACTACAGCAATGGGATCTGAAATCAGTAAAAAAGATATCACCCGTCTGGGCTTTCGTTCGTCACTGCTACAAGCAAGCTTTAACTACGAAAGGATGCAGGCGGGCGGTTTTACCTGGGCGATGTTGCCGATCCTGAAAAAGATTTATAAGGACGACAAACCGGGCCTAAGCGCGGCGATGAAAGATAACCTCGAATTTATTAATACCCACCCTAATCTGGTCGGATTTCTGATGGGGTTATTAATTTCGATGGAAGAAAAAGGAGAAAACCGCGACACCATTAAAGGCCTCAAAGTGGCACTGTTTGGCCCAATCGCCGGGATTGGCGATGCGATTTTCTGGTTTACCTTATTGCCGATTATGGCGGGAATTTGCTCATCATTTGCCAGCCAGGGAAACTTGCTGGGGCCGATTCTATTTTTCGCCGTTTACCTGCTTATCTTCTTCCTGCGCGTCGGCTGGACCCACGTCGGTTATTCAGTCGGCGTGAAGGCTATTGATAAAGTGCGAGAGAACTCGCAGATGATTGCTCGTTCGGCAACCATCCTCGGGATCACGGTAATCGGCGGGCTGATCGCTTCGTATGTGCATATTAACGTGGTGACATCGTTTGCCATCGACAGTACCCACAGCGTCGCACTGCAGCAGGATTTCTTCGATAAAGTCTTCCCGAACATTTTACCGATGGCCTACACCCTGCTGATGTATTACTTCCTGCGGGTGAAAAAAGCGCATCCGGTGCTGTTAATCGGCGTGACTTTTGTGCTCTCTATTGTTTGTTCCGCATTCGGCATTTTGTAAATGGAACGAGGCACTGCGTCTGGCGGTGCCTCTTTACTTAAGGAATTTCATCCTGTGCAAACCCTTCAACAAGTTGAAAACTATACGGCGTTAAGTGAACGTGCCAGCGAATATTTATTGGCCGTGATCCGTAGTAAACCGGATGCCGTGATTTGCCTGGCGACCGGAGCCACGCCATTACTGACGTATCATTATCTGGTAGAAAAAATCCACCAGCAGCAGGTTGATGTCAGCCAGCTCACCTTCGTGAAGCTCGACGAATGGGTGGATCTGCCATTAACAATGCCTGGCACCTGCGAAACTTTCCTACAACAGCATATCGTGCAGCCGCTGGGGCTGCGTGAAGACCAGCTCATCAGCTTTCGCTCTGAAGAGATAAATGAGACAGAGTGCGAACGGGTAACGAACCTGATTGCGCGCAAAGGCGGTCTGGATTTATGCGTTCTCGGATTGGGGAAAAACGGTCATCTTGGGCTGAACGAACCGGGAGAAAGCCTGCAACCGGCCTGCCATATCAGTCAACTTGATGCCAGAACACAGCAACATGAGATGTTAAAAACCGCGGGCCGTCCCGTGACTCGTGGGATCACCTTAGGCCTGAAGGATATTCTCAATACCCGCGAAGTTTTGCTACTGGTGACTGGCGAAGGAAAGCAGGATGCGACAGAACGTTTTCTCACGGCTAAAGTCTCTACCGCTATCCCGGCTTCGTTTTTATGGCTGCATAACCATTTCACATGCGTGATTGATGAAATGTGTCGTCGTTAACTCGCCTGGTAAAGGCGTTGTAGCGCTATTCCTGCTGCAACGCCTGTAATCACTCTCCCTGCTGCTCCAGTGCATACTTATACAGCGCATTTTTCTTCACGCCGTGAATTTCTGCTGCCAGCGCCGCCGCTTTTTTCAGTGGCAGTTCTGCCTGCAACAGCGCCAGCGTGCGCAGGGCATCGGCGGGTAAGTCTTCTTCCTGTGCTTTATGGCCTTCGACAATCAGTACCATTTCGCCTTTGCGACGGTTTTCATCTTCTTTGACCCACGCCAGCAGCTCGCCAACGGGTGCGCCGTGAATGGTTTCCCAGGTTTTGGTCAGCTCACGCGCCAGAACGACGTAGCGGGATTCGCCTAATACCGCAACGATATCTTCCAGGCTATCTAACAGACGGTGGGTAGATTCATAAAAAATCAGCGTGCGCGGCTCCGCTTCAATGGCTTTTAGCGCATCACGGCGGCCTTTTGATTTGGCAGGTAAAAAGCCTTCATAACAAAAACGATCGGATGGTAAACCCGCGGCGCTTAACGCAGTGATAGCAGCACACGGCCCGGGTAGCGGCACCACGCGAATCCCCGCTTCACGGCAGGTACGCACCAGATGGTAGCCAGGATCGTTAATTAGCGGCGTTCCGGCATCGGAAACCAGCGCAATGTTTTGCCCCTCTTGCAGCTTCGCCAGCAGCGTTTCGGCTTTTTGTTGTTCGTTATGGTCGTGCAGCGCAAACAACCGAGCATTAATCCCAAAATGTTGCAGCAATAAACCGGTGTGACGCGTATCCTCGGCGGCAATCAGATCAACGGCCTGTAATACCTCCAACGCACGCTGGGTGATATCCGCCAGATTGCCGATTGGCGTCGGTACAATGTAAAGCTGGCCCTGAGAATTATCCGCCGATTGGTGTTGTTTCATTGTGTCGTCCGTATTGCCGATTTAATATTGAGCATTGCGTAAAAAAAATATCACTGGATACATTATGGTACCCTCAACATTTTCTCGTTTGAAAGCCGCGCGTTGTCTGCCTGTTGTTCTGGCAGCCCTGATTTTCGCCGGTTGTGGCACCCATACTCCCGATCAGTCCACTGCTTATATGCAGGGCACGGCGCAGGCTGATTCTGCCTTTTACCTGCAACAGATGCAGCAAAGTTCTGATGATACCAGGATCAACTGGCAATTACTCGCCATTCGTGCACTGGTGAAAGAAGGTAAAACCGGACAGGCGGTGGAGTTGTTTAACCAACTACCGCAAGAACTGAACGATTCTCAGCGTCGCGAGAAAACACTGCTGGCGGCAGAGATTAAACTGGCGCAGAAAGATTTTGCTGGCGCGCAAAACTTGCTGGCGAAAATCACACCTGCAGATTTAGAACAAAACCAGCAAGCGCGTTACTGGCAGGCAAAAATCGATGCCAGCCAGGGGCGTCCTTCCATTGATTTACTGCGCGCGTTAATTGCTCAGGAACCGCTGCTCGGCGCGAAAGAAAAGCAGCAGAATATTGACGCCACCTGGCAGGCGCTCTCCTCCATGACTCAGGAACAGGCGAATACGCTGGTGATCAATGCCGACGAAAATATTCTGCAAGGCTGGTTGGATCTGCAGCGCATCTGGTTTGATAACCGTAACGATCCCGACATGATGAAAGCCGGGATCGCCGACTGGCAGAAACGTTATCCGAACAACCCGGGCGCGAAAATGCTGCCAACGCAGTTGGTTAACGTAAAAGCGTTTAAACCAGCATCGACCAACAAAATCGCCCTGCTGTTGCCACTGAATGGCCAGGCAGCGGTATTTGGTCGCACTATTCAGCAAGGCTTTGAAGCGGCGAAAAATATCGGCACTCAGCCAGTGGCGGCCCAGGTAGCTGCCGCAGACGTAGCAGAACAACCTCAGCCGCAAACCGTGGATGGCGTTGCCAGCCCGGCACAAGCCTCGGTTAGCGATCTGACCGGTGAACAACCTGCGGCCCAGCCGGTGCCTGTAAGCGCCCCGGCGGCAACCACCGCAGCGGTAAGCGCACCCGCGAATCCATCCGCAGAGCTGAAAATCTACGATACATCATCACAACCACTTAGCCAGATCCTCAACCAGGTTCAACAGGATGGTGCGAGTATTGTGGTCGGTCCGTTGCTGAAAAATAACGTTGAAGAGTTGCTGAAGAGCAACACTCCGCTGAACGTGCTGGCACTGAACCAGCCGGAGAATATCGAAAACCGCGTCAATATTTGTTACTTCGCGCTTTCACCGGAAGACGAAGCGCGCGATGCAGCGCGTCATATTCGTGACCAGGGTAAACAAGCGCCGCTGGTGCTGATCCCACGCAGTTCATTGGGCGATCGCGTAGCCAATGCGTTTGCGCAAGAGTGGCAGAAACTGGGTGGCGGCACCGTTCTGCAACAAAAATTTGGTTCCACCAGCGAATTACGCGCGGGTGTTAACGGCGGTTCTGGTATTGCTTTAACGGGTAGCCCGATTACTCCCAGAGCGACAACCGACTCCGGCATGACGACCAACAATCCAACGCTGCAAACCACGCCAACCGATGACCAGTTCACCAATAATGGCGGTCGTGTCGATGCGGTGTACATTGTGGCAACGCCGGGTGAAATCGCTTTTATCAAACCAATGATCGCCATGCGTAACGGTAGCCAGAGCGGTGCAACGCTGTACGCCAGCTCCCGCAGTGCGCAAGGGACCGCGGGCCCGGATTTCCGCCTGGAGATGGAAGGCTTGCAGTACAGCGAAATCCCGATGCTGGCAGGCGGTAATCTGCCGTTAATGCAGCAGGCGCTCAGCGCGGTGAACAACGATTATTCGCTGGCTCGCATGTATGCGATGGGCGTCGATGCCTGGTCGTTGGCAAATCATTTCTCACAAATGCGCCAGGTTCAGGGTTTTGAAATCAACGGTAATACCGGAAGTCTGACGGCTAACCCGGATTGCGTAATTAACAGGAAGTTATCATGGCTACAGTACCAACAAGGTCAGGTAGTCCCCGCCAGTTAACCACTAAACAGACCGGCGATGCGTGGGAAGCACAAGCGCGTCGCTGGCTGGAGAGCAAAGGACTGCGGTTTGTCGCCGCTAACGTGAACGAGCGTGGCGGCGAGATCGATCTGATAATGCGTGAAGGCCGGACCACCGTTTTTGTCGAGGTGCGTTACCGCCGCTCTGCGCTTTATGGCGGCGCGGCAGCCAGTGTGACCCGCAGCAAACAACACAAATTATTACAGACTGCCCGCTTGTGGCTCGCGCGTCATAATGGGAGTTTTGATACTGTGGATTGCCGGTTCGATGTGGTAGCCTTCACCGGGAATGAGGTTGAGTGGATTAAGGATGCCTTTAATGACCACTCATAATTAAGGTTTAAGGATTAGCGTGCAAGAAAGAATTAAAGCTTGCTTCACTGAAAGCATTCAAACTCAAATTGCGGCGGCAGAGGCGCTTCCGGATGCCATCTCGCGTGCAGCTATGACGCTGGTTCAGTCTCTGCTCAATGGCAACAAAATCCTCTGTTGTGGTAATGGAACTTCCGCTGCCAATGCACAGCATTTTGCTGCCAGCATGATCAACCGTTTCGAAACGGAGCGGCCCAGCTTACCTGCCATTGCACTAAATACTGATAATGTTGTCTTAACGGCGATTGCCAACGATCGCTTACATGATGAAGTGTATGCAAAACAGGTGCGGGCGCTGGGTCATGCGGGAGATGTATTGTTAGCCATTTCCACCCGTGGCAACAGCCGCGATATTGTAAAAGCGGTAGAAGCTGCCGTTACGCGTGATATGACCATTGTGGCATTAACCGGCTATGACGGCGGTGAACTTGCAGGTTTGTTAGGGCCACAGGATGTGGAGATCCGCATTCCTTCGCATCGTAGTGCTCGCATTCAGGAGATGCATATGCTGACGGTAAATTGCCTGTGCGATCTGATCGATAACACGCTTTTCCCTCACCAGGATGTTTAAGGAGAATACATGAAGGCATTATCGCCAATCGCAGTCCTTCTTTCCGCGCTGCTGTTGCAAGGTTGTGTTGCCGCTGCCGTAGTGGGTACCGCTGCTGTGGGTACCAAAGCCGCAACGGACCCACGCAGTGTCGGCACCCAGGTGGACGATGGTACCCTGGAAGTGCGCGTAAACAGCGCATTGTCGAAAGACGAACAGATTAAGAAAGAAACCCGTATTAATGTCACGGCGTATCAGGGCAAAGTGCTGTTGGTTGGGCAGTCACCAAACGCTGAACTTTCGGCTCGCGCTAAACAAATTGCGATGGGCGTAGACGGTGCCAACGAAGTGTATAACGAGATTCGTCAGGGCCAGCCGATTGGTCTGGGCGAAGCGTCTAACGATACGTGGATCACCACCAAAGTGCGTTCGCAGCTGTTAACCAGCGACCTGGTGAAATCGTCCAACGTGAAAGTGACCACCGAAAACGGTGAAGTGTTCCTGATGGGGCTAGTGACTGAACGTGAAGCGAAAGCGGCGGCAGATATTGCCAGCCGGGTGAGCGGCGTAAAGCGTGTAACTACGGCGTTTACGTTTATTAAATAGCAGCCCTTGTAATGCCTGATGCGACGCTTGCAGCGTCTTATCAGGCCTACAACGATGCAAACCGTAGGTCGGATAAGGCGTTTACGCCGCATCCGACATGTTTTCCCTCAAATCAAGCCAACAGCGCCAACCCGCCGACAATCACACCAGACACTGCCACCATCGCCCCTGTCAGCCATAAGGCTTTCGCCGGGAACGCTTTGCGCAGCATAATCAGTGACGGCAAACTCACCGCCGGGAGCGTCATCAACAATGCCAGCGCCGGAGCAGTTCCCATACCTGCCAGCATCATCGTTTGTACAATCGGAATTTCTGCTGCCGTGGGAATGACAAACAAGCATCCTGCCACCGCCATCGCCACCACCCACATCAGGCTGTTATCGACAGCACCATCGGCATGGGGGAATAACCAGACGCGAGCGGCACCCAACACCAGTACTGCAAGGATGTAAACCGGGATCGTACTCCAGAAAAGCGTCCATAGCGCCCTGCCCCAGCGGCTAAAAAATCCTCCCTGTGCTTCCGGTATGTCAATTTCGACCGGTGCCTGCGTTTGCGGTGTTTCACGCACCCATTTTTGCACCAGCGTCGCAATCAGCAACACCATCACCAGCCCCGCCACCAGACGAATCGCCGCAAAACCCCAGCCGAGGACGAACCCCATAAACACCAGCGTCGCCGGGTTTAACAACGGATTCCCCATCCAGAATGCCAGCGCACCGCCCATCGACACCTGTTGGCGACGCATTCCCGCCGCGACCGGAGCCGCACAGCAGGTACACATCATGCCCGGCAGCGAAAACAGCGTTCCCAGCAGCGTGCCGCGAAAGCGCGATTGCCCAAGCGTACGCAATAACCAGTCACGCGGGATCAGCACCTGAATCAACGACCCGAGCAGTACGCCCAGCACCGCCGCTTTCCATACCGCGAGGAAATAGATCATCGCGTAATCCAACGCCGCCTGCCACGGATTAGCATCCGCCTGCGCAAGGATAGATTTACCGATACTGTGGGTTTCGGCAGCAGTAAACGCTTTGCCGTAGTAAGGTTGCCATTTCACATACCAGAGACCAGCAATGACAACGAGAAAGAAAAGCGCGGGTTTCCACCACTGAATGGGCGTTGCCGCCTGAGATGAAGACTGACCAGTCATAGCATTCCCCAGGAATAAGATATGATAATTGAGCGCGTGAATATTACGCTCACTATCATTTCTTGGGAATAATTATTCAGCTCTTTTGCGTAATTCTGAAGAGCTTAAAATCGTCACGCCTTCATGCTCAGGCCGCATCGCCTCTGCCAGCATGACCCGCGCCACGTCTCTCGCATCAATGGATTTCCAGTTACCTGGTAACAAACGGAACAGCGGCGCAAAAAGCGTTTCGTTCATCCGCTGTTTGCTACGATCGCCCAGTAACATCGACGGGCGAGCAATGGTCAATTTCGGCCAGTTCTGGGCGATTAATGCTTCTTCCATCTCCCCTTTGACGCGGTTATAGAAAAACGGCGAGTGGGCATTAGCACCCATAGCACTGACTACCAGCATATGCTGCGCACCAAGCCGCCGCCCGGTTAAGGCGGTGTCCACTACCAGCGTGTAATCGGCATGAATAAACGCCTCTTTACTCCCCGCTTCTCGCCGCGTGGTGCCGAGACAACAAAACACAATGTCGATGGGATCGGTGACCTGCGCCAGCGCGTCGGTCAGTTGCGGATCATGGGGATTGAACACTCCTGGCATATCGCCCAACGGACGTCGCGTCGGCGCAGCAATAGCGTTAACTTTCGGTTCGTTAATCAACATCCGCAGCAGGTGACCGCCCACCAGCCCCGTTGCGCCTGTAATCAGTACCTGACTCATCTTCGCTCCTTTACAGAATTGTCTGCCTTGCGCTCCCCGGCTCATGCACCAGGCTTAATAGACCATGAGGTAATTATCCCCGATTGTGGAAAATTCGCCTCATCCAATGCAACATCGCGGAGGAAGCATGAGTAAGAAAATTGCCGTTTTAATCAGTGATGAATTTGAGGATTCAGAATTTACTTCACCCGCAGACGAGTTCCGTAAAGCCGGACACAAAGTGATTACCATTGAAAAGCAAGCGGGTAAAACGGTGAAAGGCAAAAAAGGAGAAGCCAGCGTGACTATCGATAAATCCATCGATGAAGTGACGCCAGCGGAGTTTGATGCTCTGCTGCTACCGGGCGGCCATTCACCGGATTATCTGCGTGGCGACAACCGTTTTGTCACCTTCACCCGCGATTTTGTGAATAGCGGCAAACCTGTTTTCGCCATCTGTCACGGTCCGCAGCTGCTGATCAGCGCCGATGTGATTCGGGGGCGCAAACTGACTGCCGTTAAACCGATCATTATTGATGTTAAAAACGCGGGCGCGGTATTTTACGATCAGGAAGTGGTGGTCGATAAAGATCAGCTGGTTACCAGCCGTACACCGGACGATCTGCCAGCGTTTAACCGCGAGGCATTACGCCTGCTCGGTGCCTGAGTTACGTAGCCAGATCATTTTTTTACCAAAGCCCAGCGTGTTGTCGGTGAATTTGATTTCATCGAGCCGGATTTCCCACACCGGTGCCGACAGCATTCTGGCAACCGGAAAGCGACGATTGTACGCCTGGCGCGCACGCTCGCTTTCCTCACCTTCAAGCCTGCGGATCTCGCCTTTAAATTGCACGCCGCGAATTAACGCTACCGTTTTCGGCTGACCGTTTACCGTTCCGGCAACTGCCGCCTGCGGCCCACTCATCTGCGCGTGGCGCGTTTTTTCTTCCGTCAAAATGTAGAAGGCGACTTTCTGCGCATCAAAAAGATAAAAGGCATTAGCGCACCACAGTTCCCCTTCCTGCTGCACACACCAGGTGACAACATGTTGTTTTGCCAGCCAACGGCTGATGGCGGTGAGTGTTTCCATTGCTGTTCTCTTTTATACTGTGGGCCTGACCTTAACATGCGACGCAGACGATGACACCCTGGTTTCTTTACTTGATCCGTACCGCCGACAATAAGCTTTATACCGGGATCACCACAGATGTCGAACGCCGCTATCAGCAGCACCAAAGCGGCAAAGGGGCGAAAGCACTGCGCGGGAAAGGAGAACTAACGCTGGCGTTTTCCGCGCCAGTGGGCGATCGTTCGCTGGCACTACGGGCGGAATATCGCGTTAAGCAACTGACCAAACGGCAAAAAGAGCGTCTGGTAGCGGAAGGCGCAGGGTTTGCAGAACTGTTGAGCAGCCTGCAAACCCCAAAGATTAAAAGCGATTGAAGTGCTCGTGATACTCAACCAGACCAGTTACACCGTTCAGCGCGTCATCCGCTAAACGATGTACCTGGAAGGCACTTTCAGTGCCCGGCCAGCGGCAACGCAGATCGTGATGTGCCGCCAGTTCAAAGCCGAAACGGCTGTACAGCGCCGGATCGCCCAGCGTCACCACTGCGGCATAGCCGAACTCATTAAGCGAATCGAGTCCTTCATAGACCAGTTGGCGTGCCAGCCCCTGTCCACGGTATTTTTCATCTACCGCCAGCGGTGCCATGCCGACCCATTGCAGGTCTTCGCCCTGCACATCAACCGGACTAAATGCCACATAGCCAATGACCTGACCTTCGTCATCTGTCGCCACCAGCCCCAGCGTCAGAAAGCCATCTTCACGCAGATCGTGAACCAGCTTCGCTTCCGCATCACTTTCGAATGAACGACGCAGCAGGGCATCAATACCCGGCGCATCAATGGGAATTTCTACTCGAATTAGCATGGTTCACCTACCGATGTCTGTTTGGTTTCAGGCGCGGTTTTCATTCCCGCCTCAACAAAATCCGCCAGTTGCAGCAGCATCATGCGTAAGGCTTTCGGCATTTGCTCCAGTTCAATGGCGTCCATCAGGTTTTTCACATATAACCCCAGCTCCGTATCGCCTTCAATTACCAGCCGACGTTGGAAGAAGAGCGTATCCGGATCTTGTTTACGCGCCGCAATCATCAGCAGATCGCTGGCGTCGGCACTAAAACTCACATCAGCTTGCGCGTTCTGGCTAACGACCAGTTTGCCATTCACCACCGAGGTAAACCATTGCAGGTCAATATCACGCACATGAATACTTAACCAGCGGCCTTCAAGAAACTCCAGCTCGCCATCATCCAGCGCCTGACGGAATTGCCAGCTTAGGACCTGCTCAAGAACCTGGCGTTTTAGCGCAAATGGCGTCAGTTTTACCGGTACACTCAACAGAGATGGCCCCAAATGCACAATACGGGAACGCAGTTTATCCAACACGAGTTTTACTCCCTGTTTCAACAATCATCCTATTTTGCCATATCAGAAAAATAACATAGCGGTATAAATCAACAATTCCATATGAAATTGCTGCTACCACCAATACAACTTTAACTGCCTTAAATCAAAAATTGTCGCAGCAAGGTTAACTAAAATCCCAGTTCGTTAACATTTTTGCGTTTTGATAGCGCAACCTTCAGGAAAAATTATGGAGCTGCTCTGCCCTGCCGGAAATCTCCCGGCGCTTAAGGCGGCCATCGAAAACGGCGCAGATGCTGTTTATATCGGGCTAAAAGATGATACCAATGCCCGTCACTTCGCCGGCCTTAACTTTACCGAGAAAAAATTGCAGGAAGCGGTGAGTTTTGTCCATCAACATCGCCGCAAACTTCACATCGCGATTAACACTTTTGCGCATCCGGACGGTTACGCCCGCTGGCAGCGCGCCGTGGATATGGCGGCGCAGCTGGGTGCCGACGCGCTGATCCTCGCCGACCTCGCCATGCTGGAGTACGCCGCCGAGCGTTATCCGCATATTGAGCGCCACGTATCGGTGCAGGCTTCGGCGACCAATGAAGAGGCGATTAACTTTTATCATCGCCATTTTGACGTTGCCCGCGTGGTGCTGCCGCGCGTGTTGTCGATTCATCAGGTGAAACAACTGGCACGGGTCACACCTGTACCACTGGAAGTCTTTGCTTTCGGCAGCCTGTGCATTATGTCGGAAGGTCGTTGCTATCTGTCGTCGTATTTGACGGGTGAGTCGCCCAACACCGTGGGCGCGTGTTCTCCGGCCCGTTTCGTGCGCTGGCAACAAACGCCGCAGGGGCTGGAATCCCGCCTGAACGAAGTGCTGATCGACCGTTATCAGGACGGCGAAAACGCAGGTTATCCGACGCTGTGTAAAGGGCGTTATCTGGTGGACGGCGAGCGCTATCACGCGCTGGAAGAACCCACCAGTCTCAATACCCTGGAACTGCTGCCGGAGTTAATGGCAGCGAATATTGCTTCGGTGAAAATTGAAGGCCGCCAGCGTAGCCCGGCGTATGTCAGCCAGGTGGCGAAAGTCTGGCGTCAGGCTATCGACCGTTGTAAGGCCGATCCGCAAAACTTCATACCGCAAAGCGCGTGGATGGAGACGCTCGGGTCGATGTCCGAAGGCACGCAGACCACCCTTGGCGCGTATCACCGTAAATGGCAGTGAGAAAAGCAATGAAATATTCCTTAGGGCCAGTGCTGTGGTACTGGCCAAAAGAGACGCTGGAAGAATTTTATCAGCAGGCCGCCGCCAGCAGCGCCGACGTGATTTATCTTGGTGAAGCGGTCTGTAGCAAACGCCGGGCAACCAAAGTTGGCGACTGGCTGGAGATGGCAAAATCGCTCGCCGGAAGTGGCAAGCAGATTGTGCTCTCCACGCTGGCGCTGGTGCAGGCATCCTCCGAACTGGGCGAACTAAAACGCTATGTTGAGAACGGTGAGTTTCTGATTGAAGCCAGCGATCTCGGCGTGGTGAATATGTGCGCTGAACGCAAACTGCCGTTCGTCGCCGGGCACGCGCTGAACTGCTACAACGCGGTGACACTGAAAATATTGCTCAAACAGGGCATGATGCGCTGGTGTATGCCGGTGGAGCTTTCCCGCGACTGGCTGGTGAATCTGCTTAATCAGTGCGATGAGCTGGGCATTCGTAACCAGTTTGAAGTGGAAGTCTTGAGCTACGGTCATCTGCCGCTGGCCTACTCTGCTCGCTGCTTTACCGCGCGTTCGGAAGACCGCCCAAAAGATGAGTGTGAAACCTGCTGCATTAAGTATCCGAACGGGCGCAACGTGCTGTCGCAGGAAAACCAACAAGTGTTTGTACTCAATGGCATTCAGACCATGAGCGGCTACGTTTACAACCTCGGTAACGAGCTGGCATCCATGCAGGGGCTGGTCGATGTGGTCCGCCTGTCACCGCAGGGTACTGACACTTTCGCAATGCTCGACGCCTTCCGCGCTAATGAAAATGGCGCTGCGCCACTACCGCTGACGGCAAACAGCGACTGTAACGGCTACTGGCGGCGGCTGGCAGGACTGGAGCTGCAAGCCTAAGCAAATAGCTCACTTTGTTAACAACTTTAACTACTCTTTAATGCAGTATTAAAGATTAATCGGTAACAAAGTGAGCTGTTATGACTGATAAAACCATTGCGTTTTCGCTACTCGATCTGGCCCCCATCCCCGAAGGTTCTTCAGCGCGAGATGCGTTCTCCCACTCTCTCGATCTCGCCCGTCTTGCTGAAAAGCGCGGCTATCATCGCTACTGGCTGGCGGAACACCACAATATGACCGGCATTGCCAGTGCTGCAACGTCGGTGTTAATTGGCTATCTGGCGGCGAATACCACCACGCTGCATCTGGGGTCTGGCGGCGTGATGTTGCCTAACCACTCACCGTTGGTGATCGCCGAACAATTCGGCACGCTCAATACGCTCTATCCGGGGCGAATCGATTTGGGGCTGGGTCGTGCACCGGGTAGCGATCAGCGAACCATGATGGCGCTGCGTCGTCATATGAGCGGCGATATTGATAATTTTCCCCGCGATGTCGCGGAGCTGGTGGACTGGTTTGACGCCCGCGATCCCAATCCGCATGTGCGCCCGGTACCAGGCTATGGCGAGAAAATCCCCGTGTGGTTGTTAGGCTCCAGCCTTTACAGCGCGCAACTGGCGGCGCAGCTTGGTCTGCCGTTTGCGTTTGCCTCACACTTCGCGCCGGATATGTTGTTCCAGGCGCTGCATCTTTATCGCAGCAACTTCAAGCCGTCGGCACGACTGGAAAAACCATACGCGATGGTGTGCATCAATATTATCGCCGCCGACAGCAACCGCGACGCTGAATTTCTGTTTACCTCGATGCAGCAATCCTTTGTGAAGCTGCGCCGTGGCGAAACCGGGCAACTGCCGCCGCCGATTCAAAATATGGATCAGTTCTGGTCACCGTCCGAGCAGTATGGCGTGCAGCAGGCGCTGAGTATGTCGCTGGTGGGTGATAAAGCGAAAGTGCGTCATGGTTTGCAGTCGATCCTGCGCGAAACCGACGCCGATGAAATTATGGTTAACGGGCAGATTTTCGACCACCGGGCGCGCCTGCATTCGTTTGAACTGGCGATGGATGTGAAGGAAGAGTTGTTGGGGTAGTGTGTTTTAACGTAGGAAGCCTTATCCGAGATGGCAACGCTGTCCTACACAATGCCTGATAAGCGAAGCGCATCAGGCATTGTGTAGGCAGCAGAAATGTCGGATAAGGCACCGCTGATTACTGATACACCGGCAGCAAATTAAAGCTCGATAAGATATGGACCAGTGCGTTGCCAACGCCAAATACCAGAATCAGCATAATCATCGGCTTGCCGCCCCAGACGCGGAATTTCGGGCTACCAAAGCGTTTACGCGATGCGCGGGCCAACAGCGCCGGAACAATTGCCGCCCAGATGGTAGCCGCTAAGCCAGCATAACCAATGGCGTACAGGAATCCGTTAGGAAACAGCAGGCCACCCACAACAGGCGGGGCAAAGGTCAGCAACGCTGTTTTCAAACGGCCCATAGCCGAGTCGTCGAAACCAAACAGATCTGCCAGATAGTCAAACAAACCCAGCGTTACGCCAAGGAACGAACTCGCTACCGCAAAGTTTGAGAACACGACCAGTAGAAGGTCCAGACTACGGCTGTTCAGCACGCCGCTTAACGCCTGTACCAGCACATCAATATTACCGCCCTTCTCGGCGATGCCGATAAACTCCGGACGAGGGATGTTGCCCATCGTCGCCAGCAACCAGATGGTATACAGCGCCAGCGCCATCAGCGTACCGTACACCAGGCATTTCACGATGGTTTTCGGATCTTTGCCGTAATACTTCATCAGGCTCGGCACGTTACCGTGATAACCAAACGATGCCAGACAGAATGGCAGTGTCATCAGCAGATACGGCGCATAAGACGCATTGCTTTCGGCGACGTTGAACAATGTCGCAGGCTGTACATGCCCCAGTAGGCTACCGAAGGTGAGGAAGAAGGTAATGACTTTCGCACCCAGCACAATCGCCGTCATCCGGCTGACCGCTTTGGTGCTCAACCACACCACAAACGCCACCAGCAGTGCAAAACCAAAACCCGCTGCCCGTGCCGGGACGTTCAATGACATCTCTGCGAAGGTATGATGCAGAATCGAACCGCTGGCAGAAATATAGGCATAGGTCAGGATATAGAGCACAAAGGCAATGGAAATGCCGTTGACCACGTTCCAGCCTTTGCCCAGCAAATCTTTGGTGATGGTGTCAAAGCTAGAACCGATTCGGTAATTCAGGTTAGCTTCCAGAATCATCAAGCCGGAATGCAGCATACAGAACCAGGTAAAGATCAGCGCCGCCATTGACCAGAAGAACCACGCCCCGGACATGACCACTGGCAGAGAAAACATCCCTGCGCCAATAATGGTGCCGCCGATAATCACCACGCCGCCAAGCAGCGACGGTGACGTTTGGGTGGTGGTTAGTGTTGCCATGAGGGCTTCTCTCCAGTGAAAAATAGTGCGACTGCGTTGTTATGCATTGCACTGTACCAGTACATGAGTACAAAAGACAGAAAAAAAGCCCCGATTGTTAAAATCGGGGCTGTATATATTATTTTACAGACTGTATTCGCTGTTCAGCGATGATTACGCATCGCCACCGAAACGACGACGACCGGTAGAGTCATCACGACGCGGTGCGCGGCCTTCACGACGTTCGCCGCTAAAACGACGACCATCACCACGGCCACCTTCACGGCGTTCACCGCTGAAGTTACGACCGCCTTCACGACGTTCGCCACCGAAACCACGACCACCGCCACGACGCTCACCGCCAGTATGCGGCTGTGCATCGCCCAGTAACTGCATATTCATCGGCTTGTTGAGAATGCGAGTACGCGTAAAGTGTTGCAGCACTTCACCCGGCATACCTTTCGGCAGTTCGATGGTGGAGTGAGAAGCAAACAGCTTGATGTTACCGATGTAACGGCTGCTGATGTCGCCTTCGTTAGCAATCGCACCAACGATATGACGAACTTCAACACCATCATCGCGGCCCACTTCAATGCGGTACAGCTGCATATCGCCAACATCACGACGTTCACGACGCGGACGATCTTCACGGTCACCACGCGGGCCACGGTCGTTACGATCGCGCGGACCACGGTCATCACGGTCACGGAATTCACGTTTCGGACGCATCGGCGCATCTGGCGGAACAATCAGAGTACGTTCACCCTGTGCCATTTTCAGCAGTGCGGCGGCCAGAGTTTCGAGATCCAGCTCTTCACCTTCTGCCGTCGGCTGAATTTTGCTCAGCAGTGCACGGTATTGATCCAGATCGCTGCTTTCCAGCTGCTGCTGTACTTTAGCGGCGAATTTTTCCAGACGACGTTTGCCCAGCAGTTCTGCGTTCGGCAGTTCAACTTCCGGAATGGTCAGCTTCATGGTGCGTTCAATGTTACGCAGCAGACGACGCTCACGGTTCTCAACGAACAGCAGCGCGCGGCCAGCACGGCCCGCACGACCAGTTCGACCGATACGGTGAACGTAAGACTCAGAATCCATCGGGATATCGTAGTTAACTACCAGGCTGATACGCTCAACGTCCAGGCCACGGGCCGCAACGTCGGTCGCAATCAGGATGTCCAGACGACCATCTTTCAGTCGTTCCAGTGTCTGCTCACGCAGCGCCTGGTTCATGTCACCGTTCAGCGCGGCGCTGTTGTAGCCGTTACGCTCAAGGGCTTCTGCCACTTCCAGAGTCGCGTTTTTGGTACGAACGAAGATAATCGCCGCATCAAAATCTTCCGCTTCCAGGAAACGTACCAGTGCTTCGTTTTTACGCATACCCCAGACAGTCCAGTAGCTCTGGCTGATGTCAGGACGGGTAGTCACGCTGGACTGAATGCGCACTTCCTGCGGCTCTTTCATAAAGCGGCGGGTAATGCGACGAATCGCTTCCGGCATGGTTGCAGAGAACAGAGCGGTCTGATGACCTTCCGGGATCTGCGCCATAATAGTTTCAACGTCTTCGATGAAGCCCATGCGCAGCATTTCGTCAGCTTCATCCAGAACCAGACCGCTCAGTTTAGAAAGGTCCAGAGTGCCACGTTTCAGGTGATCCAGCAGACGGCCCGGAGTACCGACAACGATCTGCGGCCCCTGACGCAGGGCGCGTAATTGCACGTCATAACGCTGGCCGCCGTACAGGGCAACCACATTTACGCCGCGCATGTGTTTAGAGAAATCCGTCATTGCCTCAGCAACCTGTACCGCCAGTTCGCGGGTCGGTGCCAGCACCAGAATCTGTGGTGCTTTCAGCTCAGGATCAAGATTCTGCAGCAGAGGTAAAGAGAATGCTGCAGTTTTTCCGCTCCCCGTCTGGGCCATACCCAGAACGTCGCGGCCATTCAGCAGATGTGGAATACACTCTGCCTGAATTGGAGATGGTTTTTCGTAACCCAGATCGTTAAGGGCTTCAAGGATAGGAGCCTTCAGGCCCAGATCTGCAAAAGTGGTTTCGAATTCAGCCATGTAGTACGTGTGCCTCAAAATTAATGGCGGCCAGTCTACATAACTCATCATGAAATTGATCAGCAATTTTCATTGAAAAGTGTGAACCGGCTCAAAGTAGGTGTATTAACGAACAACAACGCCCTCACCCGTTAAGGTGATGGCAATCAAAAAAGATTACGGGCTGATGTGTACGTCAGCTATTGCTGGTCCGATTCTGCCAGGTCATCTTGGTCCTGGCCCAGGAGCGATAATTCCAACAATGCGTATCGGTGCTCAACAAAGTTATGAACGTTGTTGGCAACCGCCAGTTTGAACAGTGCCGTGGCGCTGTCCAAATCCCCCAGACTTAGGTAGTACTTACCTAAATAGAAGTTGGTTTCACTGAGATGCTCAGCGAGCGAGGTGTTATCCGTTGCGTCCGCCTTGAGCCTTTCCATTAACGTTTGTTCGCTAATGTTGCCCAGGTAGAACTCGACAATGTTCCATCCCCACTGTTCCTTATCCGATTTTTCGAAGTGCTGTTTCAACACTTCTTTAGCCTGCTTCTCATCGAGCTTCTGCTCGGCGAGATAAAGCCACAGACTACGGAAAGGATCATTGGGATCGTCTTGATAAAACGCCAGCAGATCATCTTGCGCTAACTTGTCACGACCGCCGTAATATAATGCGATCCCGCGATTCAAGTGCGCGTAGTTGTAAGTTGGATCAAGCTCAAGTACAGAATCAAACGCTTCATAGGCAGCATCAAAATTGCCTGCCTGCGTTAAATATATGCCTAAGTAATTGAATACTTCAGGCATATCCGGTCGGATTGCCAGCGCTTGCGAAAAATCGTTACGCGCTAATGCCCTCAGACCGAGACTATCATACAACACTCCGCGCTCATATAAAAGCTGTGCGCGTTCGTCATCGGTTAAAGCCCGACTGGCAAGGATTTGTTCCATACGTGCCAGAATCACTTCCTGCTGTAAAGTCGGTTGCAATGGTACCGCGAGGACTTCACTTTTACGCCAGGAAGTATTACTGCATCCTGCAAGCGTAAGTGCTGTCGCAACGAAACACCAGCGCAAAAAAGGCTTCATTTCCCACTCCCGAAGACCACGGTTGAATGAACGTCCTGTTCCCGGTTGCTAACAAGGCGTCCTGCCCGGTTAAAAGCCCCCCGCCGCAGCGGAGGGCAAATGGCAACCTTACTCGCCCTGTTCAGCAGCCGGAGCTTCCGGTGCTGCAGCAGGTTGAGACTGCTCAGTCGCTTCTTTAATGCTCAGACGGATACGGCCCTGGCGATCAACTTCCAGAACTTTCACCGGTACTTCCTGACCCATCTGCAGGTAATCGGTCACTTTCTCAACGCGTTTGTCAGCGATCTGAGAGATGTGTACCAGACCTTCTTTACCGCCGCCGATGGCAACAAATGCGCCAAAGTCAACGATACGGGTCACTTTACCATTGTAGACGCGGCCCACTTCGATTTCTGCAGTGATCTCTTCGATACGACGAATAGCATGTTTCGCTTTCTCGCCGTCGGTCGCTGCGATTTTCACAGTACCGTCATCTTCGATTTCGATGGTGGTGCCAGTTTCTTCGGTCAGAGCACGGATAACAGAACCGCCTTTACCGATAACGTCTTTGATCTTGTCCGGGTTGATCTTGATGGTATGGATACGCGGAGCGAACTCAGAGATATCGCCGCGCGGCGCGTTGATCGCCTGTTCCATTACGCCCAGGATATGCAGACGCGCACCTTTAGCCTGGTTCAGTGCAACCTGCATGATCTCTTTGGTGATACCTTCAATTTTGATATCCATCTGCAATGCAGAGATACCGTCGCGGGAACCCGCAACTTTGAAGTCCATATCGCCCAGGTGATCTTCGTCGCCCAAAATGTCAGACAGTACAACGTAGTTGTCGCCTTCTTTCACCAGACCCATTGCGATACCCGCAACAGCAGCTTTGATTGGCACACCTGCGTCCATCAGCGCCAGAGACGCGCCGCACACGGAAGCCATAGAAGAAGAACCGTTGGATTCGGTGATTTCAGACACCACACGTACGGTGTACGGGAATTTGTCCATATCCGGCATGACTGCCAGCACGCCGCGCTTCGCCAGACGACCGTGACCAATTTCACGACGCTTCGGAGAACCGACCATGCCGGTTTCGCCTACGGAGTACGGAGGGAAGTTGTAGTGGAACAGGAAGGTGTCAGTACGTTCGCCCATCAGTTCATCAAGAACCTGCGCGTCACGTGCAGTACCCAGCGTTGCGGTAACCAGCGCCTGAGTTTCACCACGGGTGAACAGCGCAGAACCGTGAGTACGCGGCAGCACGCCAGTACGCACATCCAGACCACGAATCATATCTTTTTCACGACCGTCGATACGCGGTTCGCCTGCCAGTACGCGGCTACGAACAACGTTTTTCTCGATAGCGTGCAGAATTTCACCCAGTTCGTTTTCGTCCAGGGTTTCATCTTCAGCAAGCAGCGTCGCGATGGTTTCAGATTTGATGACATCAACCTGCGCATAACGCTCTTGTTTGTCGGTGATGCGGTAAGCATCGCTCAGACGAGCTTCAGCCAGTGCAGCAACGCGCGCGTTCAGCGCTTCGTTTACCGGCTCCGGCTGCCAGTCCCAACGCGGTTTACCGGCTTCTTTCACCAGTTCATTGATGTTCTGAATAACAACCTGCTGTTGTTCATGACCGAACACTACTGCACCCAGCATCTGGTCTTCGCTCAGCAGTTCAGCTTCAGATTCAACCATCAGTACAGCGGCTTCAGTACCCGCAACAACCAGATCCAGTTTGCTCTCTTTCAGCTCGTCCTGAGTCGGGTTCAGTACGTACTGGTCATTGATGTAACCTACGCGGGCAGCACCAATCGGACCATTGAACGGAATACCAGACAGAGACAGTGCTGCGGAAGCACCAATCATCGCGACGATATCCGGGTTAACTTGCGGGTTAACAGAAACCACGGTGGCGATAACCTGAACTTCGTTGACGAAGCCTTCCGGGAACAGCGGGCGAATCGGGCGGTCAATCAGACGCGCGATCAGGGTTTCGCCTTCGCTTGGGCGGCCTTCACGACGGAAGAAGCTACCCGGGATACGACCAGCAGCGTAGGTACGCTCCTGATAGTTAACGGTCAGTGGGAAGAAGTCCTGACCTGGTTTGGCTTTTTTCTGGCCAACAACGGTAACGAATACCGCGGTGTCATCCATGCTAACCATAACAGCGGCAGTAGCCTGACGAGCCATCATGCCGGTTTCCAGAGTCACGGTGTGTTGACCGTACTGGAATTTACGAACGATCGGATTAAGCAATGTAATATCCTTTCTCTTTCTTAGACAGTACCTTACGGCACTGGTGTTAATACCCGATCTTCTGCGCATCCTCGCGACTAATGACAACCCTAACCCAGCTCTATGTGGGTAAAGCCTCTCATTAGCCGCGCGAACCTCTGCAACGGAAGATCATTCATAGCAACAATACATTAGTTTCCAGTGAATTGCTGCCGTCAGCTTGAAAAAAGGGGCCACTCAGGCCCCCTTTTCTGAAACTCGCAAGAATTAGCGACGCAGACCCAGGCGCTCGATGAGCTGGGTGTAACGTGCTACGTCTTTACGTTTCAGGTAGTCGAGCAGTTTACGACGCTGAGAAACCATGCGCAGCAGACCACGACGGCTGTGGTGATCTTTTTTGTGCTCTGCAAAGTGGCCCTGCAGGTGGTTGATCTGTGCAGTCAGCAGTGCTACCTGAACTTCGGTAGAACCGGTGTCGTTTGCGTCACGACCAAACTCAGAAACGATTTTAGCTGTTGCTTCAGTACTTAGAGACATTTTAAAACTCCAAAGTATATAGAATGAAAGGACGCCGATCTCTAATTCAGCGATCCCAGTGTACGTTACGCAAAGTGTTAAACAATTTACGCGACGTTAAGCGGCAGTATTCTACTCGTAGCGACCTGTTATCGCAAGACGGTTAACATTACGCCGGGTATTCAACCACCAGGCGACGAGGCGCGACGCGGCCTTCATCGTCAATTTCGCCCATACCGATAAACTTGCCGTTCTCACCTTCTGTAACGCGAACCAGTCCTTCCAGCGGCGCACCGGATGTACGAACCGGGTTACCATTTTTGAAGTAAACAGAAGACGTTAACGGAAGATTCACCACCGGGTAGTCCGAAGCTGGACTGTCCATTGGCATCAGTAATGGATCAAGTAACTCCGCGGCTGGAATATCCTGCTGTTCGGCTTGTTCAACCAGTTCACGCAGATGTTCCAGGGTCACCATCCGTTCAACCGGATATTTACTTACCGCCAGACGACGCAGGTAAATAACATGCGCGCCACAACCGAGTTTTTCACCCAGGTCATCAATGATGGTGCGGATATAAGTGCCTTTTGAGCAGTGAATTTCCAGCTCCAGCTCATTGCCTTCGTGGCGAATAAACAGCAATTCATAAACGGTAATCGGGCGCGCTTCACGCGGAACTTCAATGCCCTGACGCGCATATTCGTACAGTTTTTTGCCCTGGTATTTCAGTGCTGAATACATCGAAGGGATCTGTTCGATATCGCCACGGAAAGTATCCAGTGCCGCCGCCAGTTGCTCTGCGCTAAAGGTTACCGGACGTTCTTCAACGATTTGTCCATCGGCGTCAGACGTATCGGTACGCTGTCCAAGACGCGCAATGACCCGATAGCGTTTGTCGGAGTCCAGCAGATACTGGGAAAACTTCGTCGCTTCCCCGAGGCAAATCGGCAACATGCCGGTCGCCAGCGGGTCCAGCGCACCGGTATGCCCGGCACGGTTGGCGTTATAAATCCGTTTCACTTTTTGCAGCGCATCGTTGCTGGACATCCCCTGCGGTTTATCCAGCAACAAAACGCCGTTAATGTCGCGACCGCGACGACGAGGACGACTCATTAGTCCTCCTTGCTGTCGTCCGGGTTAACACGACGTTCTTCGTCATGTTTGACCACGCTGGTCACCAGGTTTGACATGCGCATCCCTTCAACCAGCGAGTTGTCGTAGAAGAAGGTCAGTTCCGGCACGATACGCAGGCGCATCGCTTTCCCCAGCAGGCTGCGGATGAAACCAGAAGCTTCCTGCAACGCTTTGATGCCCGCTTTAACCGCGTCTTCATCTTTGTCGTTGAGGAACGTCACATATACTTTGGCATACGCCAGGTCGCGAGACATTTCGACACCGGAAACGGTGGTCATCATGCCCAGACGAGGATCTTTAATTTCACGCTGCAGGATGAGAGCGATCTCTTTTTGCATTTCCTGCGCTACGCGCTGCGGGCGACCAAATTCTTTCGCCATAATAAATTCTCCTGACAAAAAAGGGGCTGTTAGCCCCTTTTTAAAATTAATTTCAGGTGGAAGGGCTGTTCACGTTGGCCTGATAAGACGCGCCAGCGTCGCATCAGGCAATCCATGCCGGATGCGGCGTAAACGCCTTATCCCGCATGGAACCCTAAAAACCTTAAGCGATGGTACGTTGGATTTCGATGATTTCGAATACTTCGATCACATCGCCAGTGCGGACGTCGTTGTAGTTCTTAACGCCGATACCACATTCCATACCGTTACGGACTTCGTTAACGTCATCTTTGAAGCGGCGCAGGGACTCCAGCTCGCCTTCGTAGATAACCACGTTGTCGCGCAGAACGCGGATCGGGTTGTGACGTTTAACCACACCTTCGGTAACCATACAGCCTGCGATGGCACCAAATTTCGGTGATTTGAATACGTCACGAACTTCCGCCAGACCGATAATCTGTTGTTTCAGTTCCGGAGACAGCATACCGCTCATTGCCGCTTTCACTTCGTCGATCAGGTTATAGATGACGGAGTAGTAACGCAGATCCAGGCTTTCCGCTTCAATTACTTTACGTGCAGAGGCATCAGCACGTACGTTGAAGCCAACCAGGATGGCGTTGGACGCCGCAGCCAGGGTAGCGTCGGTTTCGGTGATACCACCTACGCCAGAACCGATGATCTTCACTTTAACTTCGTCAGTAGACAGTTTCAGCAAGGAGTCGGAGATAGCTTCCACAGAACCCTGTACGTCTGCCTTCAGGACGATATTCACTTCGTGAACTTCGCCTTCGGTCATGTTGGCGAACATGTTCTCGAGTTTAGATTTCTGCTGACGCGCCAGTTTAACTTCGCGGAATTTACCCTGACGATAGAGTGCAACTTCACGCGCTTTCTTCTCGTCACGTACAACGGTAACTTCATCACCCGCAGCCGGAACGCCGGACAGGCCGAGGATTTCCACCGGAATGGACGGACCCGCTTCCAGCACTTCCTGGCCCAGTTCGTTACGCATCGCACGAACACGACCGTATTCGAAGCCACACAGAACGATATCGCCCTTGTGCAGAGTACCTTCACGTACCAGAACGGTAGCAACCGGACCACGACCTTTATCGAGGAAGGATTCGATAACCGCACCGCTCGCCATGCCTTTACGTACCGCTTTCAGTTCCAGAACTTCCGCCTGCAGCAGGATAGCGTCCAGCAGCTCATCGATACCAGTACCCGCTTTCGCAGACACATGTACGAACTGGCTTTCACCGCCCCACTCTTCCGGCAGGATGCCATACTGGGAGAGTTCGTTCTTAACACGATCCGGATCGGCTTCTGGTTTATCGATCTTGTTCACTGCAACGACCACCGGAACCTGCGCCGCTTTCGCGTGCTGGATTGCTTCGATGGTCTGCGGCATTACGCCGTCGTCGGCAGCAACAACCAGGACTACGATGTCCGTTGCCTGCGCACCACGAGCACGCATTGAAGTAAACGCAGCGTGCCCCGGGGTGTCCAGGAAGGTGATCATGCCGTTTTCAGTTTCAACGTGGTATGCACCAATGTGCTGGGTAATGCCGCCCGCTTCGCCAGAGGCCACTTTCGTTGAACGAATGTAGTCCAGCAGAGAGGTTTTACCGTGGTCAACGTGACCCATGATGGTCACAACCGGCGCACGCGGTTCAGCCGCAGCACCCGTGTCACGGTCGCTCATTACCGCCTCTTCCAGCTCGTTTTCACGACGCAGGATAACTTTGTGGCCCATCTCTTCAGCAACCAGCTGTGCGGTTTCCTGATCGATAACCTGGTTGATGGTTGCCATTGCGCCCAGTTTCATCATCGCTTTGATGACCTGAGAGCCTTTAACCGCCATCTTGTTCGCCAGTTCGCCAACGGTGATGGTTTCACCGATCACAACGTCACGGTTAACGGCCTGAGCAGGCTTCTGGAAGCCTTGCTGCAGCGAAGAACCTTTACGTTTTCCGCCTTTACCGCCACGTACTGCTGCGCGTGCTTCTTCACGATCAGCTTTTGATTCAGCGTGTTTGTTGCCTTTCTTCGGACGCGCAGCTTTCGCGTTACGACCACGGCCACGGCCGCCTTCGACTTCACGATCGCTTTCGTCTTCTGCCTGGCGAGCATGTTGAGAAGTAGTGACGTGATAATCGCTGGAATCTTCAGTCGGTTCCGCGTTATCAGTCCATTTGTTTTCTTCCGCCATACGACGTGCTTCTTCAGCAACGCGACGTGCTTCTTCTTCGAGTTTACGACGCGCTTCTTCTTCGGCTTTACGCTTGAGCTCTGCAGCTTCCTGCTCACGGCGGGCTTTTTCAGCCTGGGCGTTTTTAGTCATATCGTCTTGTTGATTGCTCACTTTGTCTTTTTCCGCAGCTTCACGTTTCGCTTGTTCAGCAGCTTCACGCTTAGCTTGTTCTGCGGCCTCACGTTCAGCTTTTTGTTGCGCCTCACGTTTGGCCGATTCTTCTGCCTCACGACGGGCTTGCTCTTCCGCTTCACGCTGCGCTTGCTCTTCCGCAGCAAGGCGTTCAGCCTCTTGCGGATCGCGTTTCACAAAGGTGCGTTTCTTGCGGACTTCGATTTGTACCGATTTGCTTTTTCCACCGGTACCAGGAATGTTAAGGGTGCTGCGTGTTTTACGTTGCAGCGTCAATTTGTCCGGGCCTGAATTTTTCTGATTCAGGTGGTCAATCAAAGTCTGTTTCTCTTGTGCAGACACAGAGTCGTCAGCAGACTTCCGGATACCTGCATCAGCAAATTGCTGTACCAGGCGTTCCACGGAGGTCTGTCGCTCTGCGGCCAGCGTTTTAATCGTTACATCTGTCATGCTGTTCCTTCCTGCTACAGTTTATTACGCTTCGTCACCGAACCAGCAAATATTACGGGCAGCCATAATCAGTGCTCCGGCTTTTTCGTCGGTCAACCCTTCGATATCAGCCAGATCATCAATGCCCTGTTCGGCGAGATCTTCCAGCGTACAAACGCCACGGGCGGCCAGTTTGAATGCCAAATCACGATCTATCCCTTCAAGGTTCAGCAGATCGTCAGCCGGTTTGTTATCACCGAGGCTTTCTTCCTGGGCCTGTGCAATGGTGGCCAGTGCATTTTTAGCACGCTCGCGCAGTGCTTCAACGGTCGGCTCATCAAGGCCTTCGATTTCCAACAGCTCTTTCATCGGCACATAGGCCAGTTCTTCCAGCGTCGAGAAGCCTTCTTCTACCAGAACAGTCGCGAAGTCTTCGTCGATGTCGAGATATTTGGTGAAGGTGTCGATCGCTGCGTGCGCTTCCGCCTGATGCTTAGCCTGCAGGTCGTCAACGGTCATCACGTTGAGTTCCCAACCGCTCAGCTGCGAAGCCAGACGCACGTTCTGACCATTACGGCCAATCGCCTGCGCCAGGTTACCGGCTTCAACGGCGATATCCATGGTGTGTTTATCTTCATCCACCACGATAGAAGCAACGTCTGCCGGTGCCATTGCGTTAATCACGAACTGCGCCGGGTTATCATCCCACAGGACGATATCGATACGCTCGCCGCCCAGTTCAGTAGAAACCGCCTGAACACGCGCGCCACGCATACCTACGCAAGCACCTACCGGATCGATACGTTTATCGTTGGTTTTCACCGCGATTTTCGCACGAGAACCCGGATCGCGAGCCGCTGCTTTAATTTCAATCACTTCTTCGCCGATTTCCGGCACTTCAATGCGGAACAGTTCGATCAGCATTTCCGGCTTGGAACGGGTGACGAACAGTTGCGCGCCACGCGCTTCCGGGCGAACGGAATAGAGCACGCCACGAACGCGGTCGCCAGGACGGAAGTTTTCACGCGGCAGCATATCTTCGCGCAGGATCACGGCTTCAGCGTTGTTGCCCAGATCCAGAGAGATGTTGTCGCGGTTTACTTTTTTCACCACGCCGGTGATGATTTCACCTTCGTGTTCACGGAACTGATCAACCACCATCGCACGTTCGGCTTCACGCACTTTCTGCACGATAACCTGTTTTGCCGTCTGGGTAGTGATACGGTCAAAGGTAACAGACTCAATCTGATCTTCAACGTAATCGCCCAGGTTCAGGCTTTCATCTTCATAACGTGCGGCTTCAAGGGTGATTTCCTTGGTCGGCTGGGTGACTTCATCAACAACTAACCAGCGACGGAAGGTGTCAAAATCACCGCTTTTGCGATCGATCTGTACGCGGACGTCGATCTCTTGTTCATATTTTTTCTTTGTTGCTGTCGCCAGCGCGCTTTCCAATGCTTCGAAAATCTTCTCGCGAGGTAGCGCCTTTTCATTGGATACGGCTTCAACTACAGCCAAAATTTCTTTGTTCATCGCGGGCTTTTCACCTCATCCAGACTATTAAAAGTGGGGAACCAGGTTCGCCTTCTGGATATTACTCAGCGCGAACACTTCATCTTTACCTTCGACGGTAACTGTGATCATTTCACCGTCTACCGCTTTGATAACGCCCTGCCATTTACGACGGTTTTGTACCGCCATGCGGAGAACCAGAGTCACCTCTTCTCCGACGAAACGGGCGTAGTGTTCAGCCGTGAACAGTGGGCGATCGAGACCCGGTGAGGAGACTTCCAGGTTATAAGCAACGGTGATGGGATCTTCAACATCCAGCACAGCACTTACCTGGTGGCTCACATCAGCACAATCATCAACATTGATGCCATCTTCACTATCAATATAGATGCGCAGTGTGGATGTGCGACCGCGAATAAATTCGATGCCAACCAGTTCAAAACCCAGGGCCTCAACTGGCGCAGTAATCATCTCTGTTAATTTTTGCTCTAATGTGGACAAGCCCACCCCCAAGACATAAAAAAAGGGCCTAAAGCCCAGTTATTCTGTAGTCAGATAACAAAAAACCCCGATAAATCGGGGCTTTATATAACTGAACCCTATAACCGCAACTGCGGTCTGGAGCACTTTCCAGAAGGATTTTTTCAAATCCCACTACGAAGGCCGAAGTCTTCACAGTATATTTGAAAAAGAACTCTAAGGGAAAGTGGTTGCGGGGGCCGGATTTGAACCGACGACCTTCGGGTTATGAGCCCGACGAGCTACCAGGCTGCTCCACCCCGCGCCTGAAACGTGGCAAATTCTACTCGTTTTGGGTAAAAAATGCAAATACTGCTGGGATTTGGTGTACCGAGACGGGACGTAAAATCTGCAGGCATTATAGTGATCCATGCCACATTTTGTCAACGTTTATTGCTAATCACGTGAATGAATATCCAGTTCACTTTCATTTGTTGAATACTTTTGCCTTCTCCTGCTCTCCCTTAAGCGCATTATTTTACAAAAAACACACTAAACTCTTCCTGTCTCCGATAAAAGATGATTAAATGAAAACTCATTTATTTTGCATAAAAATTCAGTGAGAGCGGAAATCCAGGCTCATCATCAGTTAATTAAGCAGGGTGTTATTTTATGACGACGATTCTCAAGCATCTCCCGGTAGGTCAACGTATTGGTATCGCTTTTTCCGGCGGTCTGGACACCAGTGCCGCACTGCTGTGGATGCGACAAAAGGGAGCGGTTCCTTATGCATATACTGCAAATCTGGGCCAGCCAGACGAAGAGGATTATGATGCGATCCCTCGTCGTGCCATGGAATACGGCGCGGAGAACGCACGTCTGATCGACTGCCGCAAACAACTGGTGGCCGAAGGTATTGCCGCTATTCAGTGTGGCGCATTTCATAACACCACTGGCGGCCTGACCTATTTCAACACGACGCCGCTGGGCCGCGCCGTGACTGGCACCATGCTGGTTGCTGCCATGAAAGAAGATGGCGTGAATATCTGGGGTGACGGCAGCACCTATAAAGGAAACGATATCGAACGTTTCTATCGTTACGGTCTGCTGACCAATGCTGAACTGCAGATTTACAAACCGTGGCTTGATACTGACTTTATTGATGAACTGGGCGGTCGTCATGAAATGTCTGAATTTATGATTGCCTGCGGTTTCGACTACAAAATGTCTGTCGAAAAAGCCTACTCCACAGACTCCAACATGCTTGGTGCAACGCATGAAGCGAAGGATCTGGAATATCTCAATTCCAGCGTCAAAATCGTCAATCCGATTATGGGCGTGAAGTTCTGGGATGAGAGCGTGAAGATCCCGGCAGAAGAAGTCACAGTACGCTTTGAGCAAGGTCATCCAGTGGCGCTGAACGGTAAAACCTTTAGCGACGACGTAGAAATGATGCTGGAAGCTAACCGCATCGGCGGTCGTCACGGCCTGGGCATGAGCGACCAGATTGAAAACCGTATCATCGAAGCGAAAAGCCGTGGTATTTACGAGGCTCCGGGGATGGCGCTGCTGCACATTGCGTATGAACGCCTGTTGACCGGTATTCACAACGAAGACACCATTGAGCAGTATCACGCGCATGGTCGTCAGTTGGGCCGTCTGCTGTACCAGGGGCGTTGGTTTGACTCCCAGGCGCTGATGCTGCGTGACTCTCTGCAACGCTGGGTTGCCAGCCAGATCACTGGTGAAGTTACCCTGGAGCTGCGCCGTGGGAACGATTATTCAATCCTGAATACCGTCTCAGAGAACCTGACCTACAAGCCAGAGCGTCTGACGATGGAAAAAGGCGACTCGGTGTTCTCGCCAGATGATCGTATCGGTCAACTGACCATGCGCAACCTGGATATCACCGATACCCGCGAGAAACTTTTCGGTTATGCCAAAACTGGCCTCCTCTCCTCCTCTGCCGCTTCGGGCGTGCCACAGGTGGAGAATCTGGAAAATAAAGGCCAGTAATTCGACATCAACCCTGCCCTTCAGGGGTGGGGTTACCTTGCTTATCCTCAGTAAACTCCTTTCTTAGCATCACAAAATCGAAAACATCATGGTTTGCATCTACAACCCGTGAGTCTCCTTTATAGTGTGCAATCACTTCCTCAAGCGTTTGCGGCTGTTCCGGCTTTGTTACCCCCATCCACGCATTAATAAGGTAATTATTGTACGCAGTGGAAAAGATATCGTTTTCCGTTGTGCGATCCACGCCATCCCCAAGAACGGGGCTATACCAGATAAACATCGGGACATGATATGCCTGCTGGCTGGCCTCCCTGCCTCCATGAAAATAGACGTTCTTCTTCGTAGGGTCGCGTTCCAGGCCGTGGTCGGCAAAATACATGACCGAGGCGCGGCGATCTTTTAATAATTCAAAAACCTGACCTAGCAAACTATCTGTGTAATGAATGGAGTTGTCATAGCAGGCATCCTGATCGTCCTGCGGTTGAAACACGGCGCTGGATTGCGGATAGGCGCTACAAGCCGGTTCATGGCTTCCATTTAAATGAAGAACAATCAGTTTCTTTTGCTGCGTCTTTTGCTGTAACGCTTGCGATAAATGCGGCAACAACAATTCATCAAATCCTCTGACATAGACTGTTTCCATGGCGCGCATGGCGATACTGGTAACTGCTGTACCATTCTGCCGAAAAGCGGATTGCGAGCTTAGCCAGAAAGTCTGAAATCCTGCCTGATTAGCCATATTAATAATGTTGTCCGGGTAATTATGAATGTCATGACTCAAAACAGAATCAGCAGTTAAAGAAAGGGGAACCGACAGCGCAGTGTAAGGTGCACCGCTTATTGCTTGATTAAACAGTTTGATCTGTTTTCTTTGTGCTTCGACTTGCGGTGTCGTAGAGCGTGTGTATCCATACAAAGACATATTGTCGACACGTACAGACTCCCCCACAATCAACACGTAGGTATCAATACCTGTATCCCTGACTGATAATTGAAAATACGGCACCGTGTTTGCAATTGAGAGTAATCTTTGATGCTCTTTCGCTGCTAAAGCAAAATAATTGAGATTGAAAAACGGTGTATAGGTAGCAAATCGCGACGCTAGTATATATGGACTGAACGCTTTTTTATTTTTTGCATCTTTATAAGCAAATTGACAAGCGGAAAATAAACTGCCCGAAATGATAATCAGCAATAATATTCCTGTCACTTTTTTTGTCGGCAAGGAAACATCATATTTTATTATTACTGCCAAAAAAAGAAGGGATAAAAAAGCAAAAGCACATAGATAAGGGATATACATCCCCAGCATTTTCACAACTTCATCCGGATCACTCTGCAGCACACTAATCGCAAATCCATCATTGAAAGTTGTACCAAAGGTACACCATGAATAGAGGCTAATACTCATGTCTGCCGCAGTCAGTAACACAAATGGTGCGGCAACAAGCAGGCGAAGCGGAAGGGATGATATACGTTTAACAACCAGGATGGTCAGGACGAAGAACAGCAATCGCTGAACCATATGCGCTCCGGAAGAGGCGACTAAGTTCGTAATACCAAAAACAATAACACAAAGATACAACAACCAATGAGATTTAAAACTTCTAGCAAATTTGTTGAATACTGTCATCCAGAAATCCAAGTTCACAACCAATATAAACAATTATCAACAATGTTCAATTTTATATCAGACATGTTTTTCAACTCTGATCCATATCAGACCGAAACACTGTTAGTTTTTTCTTTTTAAATGATGCGACCATTGCGTTCTCAGTAATTAAATAACATTATCAATGCGTCTCTAAACATTACGCAGAACGTAGCCATCAGTAGTTATACTGACAGGAGCAGGATGGTTTATCGAGAAGTAAACATATCCGTATTCGTACCGGAACTGGAGTTGACACAATAAAGTGCCAATTATGTCAGCAGAAGGGAAAAGTTTATAACTAAGGCGTACCGGCACCATCGTTTCAAAGTACCAGCTACGAGTAAAGCAACTGGACGAGATACAGATACCTGACAACCATTCCTCAGACCAGGACCAAAACGAAAAAAGACGCTTTTCAGCGTCTCTTTTCTGGAATTTGGTACCGAGGACGGGACTTGAACCCGTAAGCCCTATTGGGCACTACCACCTCAAGGTAGCGTGTCTACCAATTCCACCACCTCGGCACGGATACTACTTTTTAGTTCGGGATATCGCTGGTCGGCTTAGCCGGAGCAGCTGGCTGAGTTTGTTCGGTTTTCGCCGGCGCACTCAGGTTTTCCCATTCGCTACCTTTATTGGTTTTATTGCTATTGATGTTACCCAGCACCAGACTGATGATGAAGAATAACGTTGCCAGCAGCGCCGTCATGCGGGTCATGAAGTTACCAGAACCACTTGAACCAAACAGCGTAGCGGAAGCGCCTGCTCCGAAGGAGGCTCCCATATCAGCGCCTTTACCTTGCTGCAGCATGATCAGACCAACAAGGCCAATTGCCACAATAAGGAAAACTACTAAAAGAGCTTCGTACATAATCAACCTGTTCCTTGCGGAGTTGCCGCGTACCAATGCTTCAACCAATAAAGCGGGAGTTTTTAATCTTTCCCACTGAAGCGGGTGTGAATACTAACCAAAGCGAATGACCTTCGCAAGGGCAATTTTATCGCATTGTATCAACTGCGGAAAAAAACAGCAAAACCGATGTATTCGCCGAGAAAAAAGGCGACAATCGCCGCCTTTTTAGCCAGTTATCTAACGCTTTAAACGGCTTTTACTGCATCGGCGATGCGGTGTGCAAATTCAGTCACCTGCGCTTCGTCTTCGCCTTCCACCATCACGCGAATTAACGGTTCGGTGCCGGATTTACGCAACAGCACACGTCCACGGCTACCCAGCGCCGCTTCAACTTCTGCGGTCACAGCTTTGACTGATTCATGCTCCAGCGGATCGCCGCTACCTGCGGTGTAACGCACGTTTACCAGGATTTGCGGGAACATTTTCATGCCGCTGCAAAGGTCGTGCAGGCTCATATGGTTACGCGCCATCGCCGCCAGCACCTGCAAACCAGCAACGATGCCGTCACCGGTAGTGGTTTTATCCAGCAGGATCACATGACCGGAGTTCTCTGCACCGATACGCCAGCCTTTCTCCTGCATTTTTTCCAGTACGTAGCGGTCACCCACTTTCGCGCGCGCAAATGGAATACCTAACTGTTTCAGCGCCAGTTCAAGCCCCATGTTGCTCATCAATGTACCCACAGCACCTCCACGCAGCTGGCCCTGACGAAGACCTTCACGCGCGATGATATACATGATCTGATCGCCATCGACTTTATTGCCTTCATGGTCAACCATAATCACGCGATCGCCGTCGCCGTCGAAGGCAATACCGAGATCCGCTTTTTCAGCCAGCACACGAGCCTGGAGCGCGCGAACGTCGGTAGCCCCCACTTCGGCATTGATATTTACACCGTTCGGCTCACAACCGATAGCGATAACGTTCGCCCCCAGTTCACGCAGCACGTTCGGCGCGATGTGGTAAGTCGCACCGTTTGCACAATCCACCACAATCTTCAGTTCACTGAGGCTAAGTTCGTTCGGGAACGTGGCTTTGCAAAACTCGATATAGCGACCCGCAGCATCAACGATACGGCTGGCTTTACCCAGTTCTGCCGAATCAACACAGCTGATCTCTTTTTCCATTTCCGCTTCGATGGCTTCTTCAACTGCATCCGGTAGTTTGGTGCCGTCGATAGAGAAAAATTTAATGCCATTATCGTAGAACGGGTTATGCGATGCAGATATCACAATTCCGGCCTCTGCGCGGAAGGTACGCGTCAGATAAGCCACGGCCGGTGTTGGCATCGGGCCAGTGAAGAGTGCGGAAAGGCCCGCAGCCGCCAGACCCGCTTCAAGTGCTGACTCCAGCATATAGCCAGAAATACGCGTGTCTTTACCAATAATGATCTTACGGGAGCCGTGGCGCGCCAGCACTTTACCCGCGGCCCAACCCAGCTTAAGCACAAAATCAGGTGTGATCGGCGCATCCCCTACACGACCACGAATCCCATCGGTACCGAAATATTTACGATTACTCATAGCGTTTGTTTTCCTTTGCAGACAGAGTGGCTTCCACCACCCGCATCGCTTCTACGGTTTCTTTGACGTCATGAACACGAATGATGTGCGCGCCTTGCATTGCGGCAATGACCGCACAGGCCAGACTACCGCTCAGGCGCTCGGACGGCCCCACGTTCAGCAGTTGCCCAATCATCGATTTTCGTGACATACCCACCAACAGCGGCAGGTTGAAATGGTGAAATTCAGCCAGGCGCGCCAGTAATGAATAGTTATGGGAGAGATTTTTACCGAAACCGAATCCGGGGTCGAGCAACAATTTCTCTTTTGCGATACCCGCCTGCTCGCAACGTGCTATTTGCTCAATAAAGTAGCGATTCACTTCTGCAAAGACATCGTCATACTTCGGCGCTTCCTGCATGGTTTTTGGATTTCCCTGCATATGCATCAGACAAACCGGTAAACCGGTTTCTGCAGCCGCCTCCAGAGCACCAGGTTCGGAAAGGGAGCGAATATCATTAATAATGTGAGCGCCAACTTTCGCTGACTCACGGATGACTTCTGGTTTGGATGTATCGACCGAGATCCAGACTTCGAAGCGTTGAGCAATTGCCTCAACAACAGGAATAACACGTTGCAACTCTTCTTCAACGCTAACTTCCGCCGCCCCCGGGCGCGTGGACTCGCCACCAACGTCAATGATCGTCGCGCCAGCGTTGATCATCAGATTCGCATGTTTCACCGCATCTATCAGCGAGTTATGCGTGCCGCCATCCGAAAAGGAATCAGGCGTGACGTTGAGGATCCCCATTACGTGAGGATGGCTAAGGTCCAGTGAAGTGCCCTGGGCAAAGAGTTTCATGGTGTTATCCCTGGTATGAATTGATAAGAAAAAACCCCGGAGCACGCCCCGGGGTTTTCGGTACAAATACAGTCATCTGATGCGGGAACTTACTTGTCGCCTAACTGCTCTGACATGGTGTTACCCGGGTTCGGCGTACGCGGTTCATCAACCGGACGTGGAGCCTTTGGACTACCATTGTCGCCAGAATTGTTAGAAGCGCCTGGTTCTTCCCAGCCCGCTGGCGGACGTACATCGCGACGTGCCATCAGGTCATCAATCTGCGGTGCGTCGATAGTCTCATATTTCATGAGAGCATCTTTCATCGCATGCAGAATATCCATATTGTCGGTCAGAAGCTGACGCGCACGATTATAGTTACGCTCGATCAGTGCTTTCACTTCCTGGTCGATGATGCGTGCCGTTTCATCGGACATATGTTTCGCTTTCGCTACGCTACGACCGAGGAACACTTCACCTTCTTCTTCCGCATACAGCAGCGGACCCAATTTCTCAGAGAAGCCCCACTGAGTCACCATGTTACGTGCCAGGTTGGTCGCAACTTTAATATCGTTGGACGCACCGGTAGAAACATGTTCCGGCCCGTAGATGATCTCTTCTGCCAGACGACCACCGTACAGCGTAGAAATCTGGCTTTCCAGTTTCTGACGGCTGGCGCTGATTGCGTCGCCCTCAGGCAAGAAGAAAGTCACACCCAGCGCACGACCGCGTGGGATAATCGTCACTTTGTGCACCGGATCGTGTTCCGGCACCAGGCGACCGATAATCGCATGGCCTGCTTCGTGGTAAGCCGTCGATTCTTTCTGCGCTTCCGTCATCACCATGGAGCGACGTTCCGCACCCATCATGATTTTGTCTTTCGCTTTCTCGAACTCAACCATCGACACAACGCGTTTGTTGCCACGAGCAGCGAACAGTGCCGCTTCGTTCACCAGGTTCGCCAGGTCAGCACCGGAGAAACCAGGAGTACCACGGGCAATGATTGCCGCGTCGATATCGGGTGCCAATGGTACGCGACGCATGTGAACTTTCAGGATCTGCTCACGACCACGAACATCTGGCAAGCCAACCACAACCTGACGGTCGAAACGGCCAGGACGCAGCAGGGCCGGGTCAAGAACGTCCGGACGGTTAGTCGCAGCGATAACGATGATACCTTCGTTACCTTCAAAACCATCCATCTCAACCAGCATCTGGTTCAGAGTCTGTTCACGTTCATCGTGACCACCGCCCAGACCTGCGCCACGCTGGCGGCCTACGGCGTCGATTTCATCGATAAAGATGATGCACGGTGCCGCTTTCTTCGCCTGTTCGAACATATCACGAACACGGGATGCACCCACACCGACGAACATTTCTACGAAGTCAGAACCGGAGATAGTAAAGAACGGAACTTTTGCTTCGCCTGCAATCGCTTTCGCCAGCAGCGTTTTACCGGTACCCGGAGGACCGACCATCAGGACGCCTTTCGGGATCTTACCGCCGAGTTTCTGGAAGCGGCTCGGCTCGCGCAGATACTCAACCAGTTCAGCAACTTCTTCTTTTGCTTCGTCGCAGCCCGCAACGTCAGCAAAGGTCGTTTTGATCTGATCTTCCGTCAGCATGCGCGCTTTGCTCTTACCAAACGACATGGCACCTTTGCCACCGCCGCCCTGCATTTGACGCATGAAGAAGATCCAGACACCAATCAGCAACAGCATCGGGAACCAGGAGATGAAGATAGAAGCCAGCAGGCTTGGTTCTTCAGGCGGTTCACCGACAACCTTGACGTTCTTGGTCAACAGGTTATCCAGTAATTTCGGATCCTGAACCGGAATGTAAGTGGTATAACGGTTACTATCTTTCTTGGTAACGTTGATTTCACGTCCGTTGATACGCGCTTCACGAACCTGGTCGTTATTGACCTCTTGTAGGAAGGTAGAGTAATCCACCTTACGGCCATTAGACTCGCTGGGCCCAAAGCTCTGGAATACTGACATCAGCACAACGGCAATGACCAGCCAGAGTATTAGGTTTTTCGCCATGTCACTCAAGGGATTAACCTCTTATTACAACTGTGTTAAAAACAGCGTCAGGATACTCTATATCCAGCATCTTTCAAACTTTCGTCTGAAATCTCCCGGTTAGGGTTTACGCCCGGTCGCTACAATATACACTTCCCGCGAACGTGCACGAGAAGAGTCCGGCTTACGAACTTTGACCTTCGTAAACAGGGAGCGAATTTCCCTTAGATACTCATCGAAACCTTCGCCCTGGAACACCTTCACAACAAAACTGCCACCTGGCGCCAATACATCACGACACATTTCTAGCGCCAGTTCCACCAGATACATGGCACGGGGGATATCCACCGCCGGTGTTCCGCTCATGTTTGGTGCCATATCGGACATGACAACCTGGACTTTGCTGTCGCCAACGCGCTCCAGCAGTGCTTTCATCACCAGTTCATCACGAAAATCGCCCTGAAGAAAGTCCACACCAACGATAGGATCCATAGGTAAAAGATCGCAAGCGATGATGCGGCCTTTGCCGCCAATTTGGGTGACCACATATTGTGACCAACCACCCGGAGCAGCACCAAGGTCGACAACCGTCATTCCCGGTTTAAAGAGTTTGTCACTTTGCTGTATTTCATCAAGTTTAAACCAGGCACGGGAACGTAACCCCTTTTTCTGTGCCTGTTGAACATATTTATCGCTAAAGTGTTCCTGAAGCCAGCGGCTGGAGCTGGCAGAACGCTTCTTACCTGTCATTTAACTTTCCCATGGGGATAACTCATCGTAACCAATTGCGTAAATTTTTACGCGCCTATTTGGTGATATATGGGAGATGGCGGTAGAATGACCCGTTTTCAATCCCAACGTAAGCAAAAAATACGATGAATCTGAGTACTAAACAAAAACAGCACCTGAAAGGTCTGGCACATCCGCTCAAGCCAGTTGTTCTGCTTGGCAGTAATGGTTTGACCGAAGGGGTGCTGGCCGAGATTGAACAAGCGTTAGAGCACCATGAACTCATCAAGGTGAAAATCGCCACCGAAGATCGCGAAACTAAAACCTTGATCGTGGAAGCTATCGTGCGCGAAACCGGCGCCTGTAATGTACAGGTCATCGGTAAAACGCTGGTGCTTTATCGCCCAACTAAAGAACGTAAAATCTCGCTGCCACGCTAAGATTATCCTAAAGTTACACACATTTGCTGTGTAAAACGAGGGGTTTTCCGCAGGCAGGAGAGCAAAATGCCACGCTCTGTTCGTTGATAAAAGGCCGCATAGCGGCCTTTTTCCTTTCTTTACAATACATCAACATCTTGAGTATTGGGTAATTCTTACAGGTATTCCACCTTAATTACTTCAAATTCTACTTCGCCGCCCGGCGTTTTGATGACCACAACATCATCTTCTTCTTTGCCGATCAGGCCACGAGCAATAGGCGAGTTTACAGAAATCAGGTTTTGTTTAAAGTCAGCTTCGTCATCGCCAACGATGCGGTAAGTCTGTTCTTCGTCAGAATCGAGATTCAGCACCGTTACGGTAGCACCAAAAATAACGCGCCCATTGTTGGGCATTTTGGTGACATCAATCACCTGCGCGTTCGACAGCTTGGCTTCGATGTCTTTGATACGGCCTTCGCAAAAGCCCTGCTGTTCACGAGCTGCGTGGTATTCGGCGTTTTCTTTCAGGTCGCCATGCTCACGCGCTTCCGCGATAGCAGCAATGATTTCAGGACGGCGCACAGATTTCAGAAAATCCAGCTCTTCGCGTAATTTTTCAGCGCCGCGTAAGGTCATCGGAATAGCTTGCATTTGTTATACCTCTTGAATATTCCTGATGGGGCAAGTCTTCACCCACCCCGGCTGTTCGGCCTGCCCGGCATAACTCCTCTCCGGGACCAGAAGCAAAAAAATACCGACCCGGGTACAGGTCCCAGGTCAGCTACAATTCACATTTTGATAGTCATTTTACCCTGAAGTTCCCGAAGGGTCATCGTTTACTTTATAGGGCGTTGCGCCGTAGTATGACGGCTCGATTCCAGGTTGTTAGCGCGAGATTATGCGATTTTCCAGATTTATCATCGGATTGACCAGCTGTATAGCGTTCAGTGTTCAGGCCGCAAATGTTGATGAGTACATTACTCAACTCCCCGCTGGTGCCAACCTTGCCCTGATGGTGCAAAAAGTCGGCGCGTCGGCCCCCGCTATTGATTACCACAGTCAGCAGATGGCGCTGCCCGCCAGTACGCAGAAAGTGATTACTGCGCTGGCGGCGTTGATTCAACTCGGCCCCGATTTTCGTTTTACCACGACGCTTGAAACCAAAGGTAATGTGGAAAACGGTGTACTTAAGGGTGACTTAGTAGCGCGATTTGGTGCCGATCCGACGTTAAAACGTCAGGATATTCGCAATATGGTCGCGACTTTGAAAAAATCTGGCGTCAACCAAATCGATGGCAATGTGTTGATAGATACCTCCATTTTCGCCAGCCACGATAAAGCCCCCGGCTGGCCATGGAATGACATGACACAATGCTTTAGCGCTCCGCCTGCCGCCGCCATAGTTGACCGCAACTGTTTCTCCGTCTCGCTCTATAGTGCCCCAAAACCTGGTGATATGGCTTTTATACGCGTGGCATCTTATTACCCCGTTACGATGTTCAGCCAGGTACGCACCCTCCCCCGTGGTTCTGCCGAAGCGCAATACTGCGAGCTGGATGTGGTGCCAGGCGACCTGAACCGCTTTACGCTGACCGGATGCCTGCCACAACGTTCTGAGCCGCTCCCGTTGGCTTTTGCCGTGCAGGATGGTGCCAGCTATGCTGGGGCAATTCTGAAAGATGAGTTAAAACAGGCAGGTATCACCTGGAGCGGAACACTGCTACGCCAGACTCAGGTTAACGAACCTGGAACGGTAGTTGCCAGTAAACAGTCGGCCCCGCTGCACGATCTGCTTAAGATTATGCTGAAAAAGTCGGACAACATGATTGCCGATACGGTTTTCCGCATGATCGGCCATGCGCGCTTCAATGTGCCTGGAACATGGCGGGCCGGGTCGGACGCCGTGCGTCAGATCCTGCGCCAGCAAGCCGGTGTCGATATTGGTAACACCATTATTGCCGATGGTTCAGGGCTTTCGCGGCATAACCTGATTGCCCCCGCCACCATGATGCAGGTGCTGCAATACATTGCCCAACACGACAATGAACTTAACTTTATCTCTATGCTGCCGCTGGCGGGCTATGACGGCTCTTTGCAGTACCGTGCAGGTCTGCATCAGGCGGGCGTGGATGGCAAAGTCTCAGCGAAAACCGGCTCGTTGCAGGGGGTATATAACCTGGCGGGATTCATTACCACGGCGAGCGGGCAACGAATGGCGTTTGTGCAATATCTTTCTGGCTATGCAGTAGAACCGGCGGATCAGCGTAATCGCCGTATTCCGTTGGTACGTTTTGAAAGCCGTTTGTATAAAGATATTTACCAGAACAATTAGTCTAAAGAGAAACCCCGGCGCATGGCCGGGGTTTTGCTGATTAACGCTTGTAAATGAACTCAACGCCTTCTTCGTCGTCTTCGTCCCAGTCGTCATCCCAGTCTTCATCATCCTCTTCAGCAATCTCTTCAAGCTGCTGACGGTGATAATCATCCCACATGAATTCGACTTTCTCTGGCTGTTTCGCTTCTTCAGCCTGCACGACCGGGTTTTCAATGATAAAGGTCATCACATCCCAGCAGAGATCTTTCACGCCCAGTCCGCTCGCCGCAGAGATCAGATAATATTTATCTTCCCAGCCCAGCGCTTCAGCGATCGCTTTCGCTTTCTCTTCGGCTTCTGCCTTATCCAGCAGATCGATCTTGTTGAAGACTAACCAACGCGGTTTCGCCGCCAGATCCTGGCTGTATTTTTCCAGCTCGCTGATAATAATACGCGCGTTTTCAACCGGATCGGTGCCGTCAATCGGATCGATATCGATGAGGTGCAACAGAACGCGGCAACGCTCCAGGTGCTTCAGGAAGCGAATGCCCAGACCTGCGCCTTCTGCAGCGCCTTCAATCAGTCCTGGAATATCGGCAACAACGAAGCTCTTTTCGTTGTCCATTCGTACCACACCAAGACTTGGCACCAGAGTGGTAAACGGATAATCCGCCACTTTCGGTTTAGCCGCCGATACCGCACGAATAAAGGTCGATTTACCCGCGTTTGGCATCCCCAACATACCGACGTCAGCCAGCAGCATCAGCTCCAGCAGCAGCTCACGCTTATCGCCCGGCGTACCGTTAGTTTTCTGCCGTGGTGTACGGTTAACTGACGATTTGAAACGGGTATTGCCCAGACCGTGCCAGCCGCCCTTAGCAACCAGCAGACGCTGACCGTGTTTGGTCATATCGCCCATGGTTTCACCGGTACCCTGGTCGATAACACGCGTACCTACCGGCACTTTAATCGTCACGTCTTTACCGCGCTTACCGGTACAGTCGCGGCTTGCGCCATTCTGACCACGCTCTGCGCGGAAAGATTTTTCAAAACGATAATCGATAAGCGTGTTCAGGTTCTCGTCGGCTTCCATCCACACGTCACCGCCGTCACCGCCGTCGCCGCCATCCGGGCCGCCTTTCGGAATATACTTTTCGCGGCGGAAGCTCACGCAACCATTACCGCCATCACCTGCAACGACCAGAATCGATGCTTCATCAACAAACTTCATTTTATTCTCCGTAAATCATTCGCCTGCGCGGGGTTGCGATACCACCGTTGTATGCTTACGTAATCCGCCCCAAATACGATGACCAATGGCGGAATACATCGCGCCCGCAACCACGACAAACGCACCGAGATAACCTAAAAGGTTTAACATCGGTCTGGCGAAGAAATCGGGCCAGGCCAGTGATAAAAGATCTGAAAAAAACAGCGTAAACAGTGGGGTGAGCGTGATGATCGCGCTCACCTGCGCTGCCTGCCAGCGAGCCATCGCTTCCGCCAGGGCGCCATATCCTACCAATGTATTCAGTCCGCAAAAAATTAAACATGCGAGCTGCCAGTGGCTAAGCTGCGCTATCACTCCAGGCTTTGCCAGAGGGAAGAGCGCAATTGTACATAAAGTGTACAGTAAAAACAGGATCTGCGGTGAGGCCAGCCGACGCAATAAAACCTTTTGCGCCACGCCATAACTCACCCAAACCGTCGCCGCACCGACCCCAAAGATAACACCCCAGGTGTAATCGGTGAGCTTTGTAAATATCTCGACCAGACTGGTGTTAAAAAACATCACCAGGCCGCTCAGGAGCATCAATGCCCCTACAACCTGAGTGCTGCGCATTTTCTCTTTCAGGATAAATACGCTGGCAACCATCATGCCAACTGGCGAGAGTTGCCCAATCACCTGCGAAGCGGTCGGACTCAGGTATTGCAAGGATGAGCTGAACAGGATGAAGTTCCCAAACAGCCCGGCGGTCGCCACTGCCAACAAAATCAACCAGCGTGGCTTACGAAACACGCGTAATGGCGGCAACCTCTTCTTCACCGCAAGAATGGCACCCAGGCCAATACTCGCCATCAAGAAACGGTAAAACACGATTGTCGGAGGTTCCATCACCTCCAGCACCTGCTTCATTGCAATTGGCAACGCCCCCCAGCAAATTGCTGTGGTGAGCGCCAAAAGAATGCCAATGCCTGCCTGCTGCTTCATACCGTATTCCCTGCAAAGCGCATTTGCGGATTAACGTCGCACCATGCGCATTTTTACCGGTTATCGAATGTAAAAAGCCCCGCAACGTGTTGCGGGGCTTTCATCCGTTACCGGGACGCGAAAAACTTATTCAGCTTCGATGCTGATAAATTTACGGTTTTTCGGGCCTTTAACTTCGAATTTCACTTTACCGTCTGCTTTAGCAAACAGAGTGTGGTCACGACCGCAACCTACGTTAGCGCCAGCGTGGAATTTGGTACCACGTTGACGAACGATGATGCTACCCGCCAGAACGGATTCGCCACCGAAACGCTTAACGCCCAGGCGTTTAGCTTCTGAATCGCGACCGTTACGTGTGGAGCCGCCAGCCTTTTTATGTGCCATTTGAAATCTCTCCTCAGGTCTTAGGCGCTGATGCCAGTAATTTTCACATCAGTGAACCACTGACGATGGCCCTGCTGCTTACGATAGTGTTTACGACGACGAAACTTAACGATTTTAACTTTCTCGCCACGACCGTGAGCAACAACTTCAGCTTTGATTACGCCGCCATCAACGAAAGGAACGCCGATTTTGACTTCTTCACCGTTTGCGATCATCAGCACTTCAGCGAACTCAACAGTTTCGCCAGTTGCGATGTCCAGCTTTTCCAGGCGAACGGTCTGACCTTCGCTTACTCGGTGTTGTTTACCACCACTTTGGAAAACCGCGTACATATAAAACTCCGCTTCCGCGCACACCTTTTCAATGATTCAGAGTGCGCTATAAATATTCACAATAGGGCGCGAATATTACGCAAAACGCACGCCTTTGACAAGTGCTACAGTCAATACACGAAGAAAAAAAACACAACTTGTACGGTAACGTTTATCTGTGCCATTTTTTCAGTACAATCACCCTATATTCCTAACCATAAACCCTAAGTTGCCTTTGTTCACAGTAAGGTAATCGGGGCGAAAAGCCCGGCTTTTGCGATGAATTTAGAAAAAATCAATGAGTTAACCGCGCAAGATATGGCGGGTGTTAATGCGGCAATCCTTGAGCAGCTTAATTCCGACGTCCAACTGATCAATCAGTTAGGCTATTACATCGTCAGCGGCGGCGGTAAACGTATTCGTCCGATGATTGCTGTACTGGCTGCACGAGCTGTTGGCTATGAGGGAAATGCGCATGTCACCATTGCTGCCCTGATCGAGTTTATCCACACGGCGACTCTGCTGCACGACGACGTTGTGGATGAATCAGATATGCGCAGGGGTAAAGCTACCGCCAACGCCGCATTTGGCAATGCCGCCAGCGTGCTGGTAGGCGATTTTATTTATACCCGCGCGTTCCAGATGATGACCAGCCTCGGCTCGCTCAAAGTGCTGGAAGTCATGTCAGAAGCCGTAAACGTCATCGCAGAAGGTGAAGTTCTGCAACTGATGAACGTTAACGATCCGGACATCACTGAAGAAAACTACATGCGCGTTATCTATAGCAAAACCGCGCGTCTGTTTGAGGCTGCCGCGCAGTGTTCCGGGATTCTGGCTGGCTGTACGCCGGAGGAGGAGAAAGGCCTGCAGGATTATGGGCGCTATCTCGGCACTGCTTTCCAGTTGATCGACGATTTACTCGATTACAATGCCGATGGCGAACAGTTAGGTAAAAACGTCGGCGACGATCTGAACGAAGGTAAACCGACGCTGCCGCTGCTGCATGCAATGCATCATGGCACACCAGAACAGGCACAGATGATTCGTACCGCCATCGAACAGGGTAACGGTCGCCATCTTCTGGAACCGGTTCTGGAAGCAATGAACGCTTGTGGATCTCTTGAATGGACGCGTCAGCGTGCCGAGGAAGAAGCAGACAAAGCCATCGCAGCGTTACAGGTGCTCCCGGACACCCCTTGGCGAGAAGCACTCATCGGCCTCGCGCACATCGCTGTTCAACGCGATCGTTAATCCCCTCCCCTCATCCCGCGCAGCGCGCGGGATGATTCCAGTAAATTCCATAAAAACACTTATTCAGCTCTATAACACCTGAAAAATAGGGCTGTACATCTTTATATATTCTGAATATTCACACTCTTTACAGGAACTTTTTAGAGCAATAGGCCATCAGGAGTATAGTGATGCTCGACAGAAGAAGTGTTCTGAATGAAAGCGACTAACTTAAGGAGTGAGGAAAGATGGAAAGTAATTTCATTGACTGGCATCCCGCTGACATCATTGCGGGTTTGCGCAAGAAGGGAACGTCAATGGCGGCGGAATCTCGCAGAAATGGTTTGAGTTCCTCAACGCTGGCGAACGCATTATCGCGCCCCTGGCCGAAAGGAGAGATGATTATTGCGAAAGCCCTGGGAACTGACCCCTGGATTATCTGGCCATCTCGCTACCATGATCCGCAGACCCATGAGTTTATCGACAGAACGCAGTTGATGCGTAGCTACACTAAACCGAAAAAATGAGTGGTCTGGCGGTAGCCCCGCGAACGGGGCTGCCAGCTCTCAGACGATTACTCGCCTTTCACACGCTCAATATTTGCACCTAAAGCGCGCAGTTTGTCTTCAATGCGTTCGTAGCCACGATCGATGTGATAAATACGATCAACCACGGTCGTCCCTTCCGCAATACAGCCAGCCAACACCAGGCTTGCTGATGCACGCAGATCGGTTGCCATAACCTGTGCGCCAGAAAGTTTTTCAACACCGTGACAAATAACGGTATTGCTTTCGATTTCGGCATGCGCGCCCATACGGCTCAGCTCTGGCACATGCATAAAGCGGTTTTCAAAGACCGTTTCGGTGATGAAGCCGGTCCCTTCTGCCACCAGGTTCAACAGCGTGAACTGGGCCTGCATATCGGTCGGGAATGCCGGATGCGGCGCGGTGCGTACGTTAACAGCCTTCGGACGTTTGCCATGCATATCCAAGCTAATCCAGTCTTCGCCGACTTCGATGTCCGCTCCAGCGTCACGCAGTTTCGCCAGCACGGCGTCCAGAGTATCTGGCTGCGCGTTACGGCAGATAATTTTGCCGCGAGAGATCGCCGCCGCCACCAGGAAAGTACCGGTTTCGATACGATCCGGCAGCACGCGATAGACACCGCCGCCTAAACGTTCCACACCTTCAATGACGATACGATCGGTGCCCTGACCGCTAATTTTCGCACCCAGCGTAATCAGGAAGTTCGCGGTATCGACGATTTCCGGTTCACGCGCTGCGTTTTCAATAATCGTGGTGCCTTCGGCCAGGGTTGCAGCACACATGATGGTCACCGTTGCGCCAACGCTGACTTTATCCATCACGATATGTGCGCCTTTCAAACGACCATCGACGGAAGCTTTAACGTAACCTTCTTCCAGTTTGATGGTCGCGCCTAATTGTTCGAGACCAGAAATGTGTAGATCAACCGGACGTGCACCAATCGTACAACCGCCAGGCAGTGAAACTTGCCCCTGACCAAAGCGCGCTACCAGCGGCCCCAGCGCCCAGATAGAAGCACGCATGGTTTTAACCAGATCGTAAGGTGCGCAGAATACATTAACGTCGCGGGCATCAATATGCACAGAACCATTACGTTCTACTTTCGCACCCAGCTGGCTTAGCAGCTTCATTGATGTATCGACGTCTTTTAGTTTCGGGACGTTCTGGATCTCTACCGGTTCTTCCGCCAGTAGTGCGGCAAAAAGGATAGGCAGAGCAGCATTTTTAGCGCCGGAAATTGTGACTTCGCCCTGGAGCTTCGTTGGCCCCTGAACACGAAATTTATCCATTTAGTTTGTTCTCAGTTAACAATTCATATCCGCTACCGGCGAATCGCCCATAGCTCAAAAGCCGTTCAGTTTGCGATCGCGCGCCCACTCCGCAGGGGTATACGCTTTGATCGACACAGCATGAATGCGGTTATCCGCAATATATTCCATCAGCGGGCCATAGACCGTCTGCTGTTTTTTAACCCGACTCATGCCGTCAAACAACTCACCCACGGCAATAACCTGAAAGTGGCTGCCATCGCCGGAAACGTGGACTTCCTGGAGGGAGAGAGCGTTCATCAACACGCTCTGAATTTCATTATTTTCCATGGGATCTTCAATCATCAGTTAATAAATCAGCGAAACATCTTAGAGCAAAGTTGCGCTGGCATAAATAAGCAAAAAGCCTCGCTGATAAATCAGACAAGGCTCGACTTGCAGGCAGGTTTGCCGGACAGGCGGTTAACGCCATATCCGGCCTGAAAAAATTTAACGAGGCAGAACATCAGCAGGCAAATTATACAATTTCGCCAGGGTATACACTTTGTCGTTTACCCCCTGAAGCGTCACATTGTTGCCCTGCTTTTTCGCCAGATCGATAAGATGGAGCAGCAGTGCCAGTCCACCCGTATCCACGCGAGACACACGGCTAAGATCGATGCTGGTAATCCCCTTCACCGCTTCCTCACGTATTTCCCAAAGCGGTAGCAGAACGTCCTGATCCAGCTCTCCGGATAACGCCAGCGTGTCACCCGTCTGCATCCAGCTCAGTGACTCGCTCATTATTTTTTCTCTTCCAGAGTGATTTTCTGTTGAGAAATCGATTTCAGTTGCGCAGTCAGGCCGTCGATACCTTTGGTACGCAGCAGCGTTCCCCACTCGTTTTGTTTGGTGGTGATCATACTGACGCCTTCAGCAATCATGTCGTAAGCCTGCCAGTTGCCCGTCTGGGAGTTTTTACGCCACTGGAAGTCCAGACGCACCGGCGGGCGGCCATTTGGGTCAATAATGGTAACGCGAATAGGCACAATGGTTTTATCGCCCAGCGGCTGTTCTGGCGCAATCTGATAGGTTTGACCGTGATACATCGCCAGCGCCTGACCGTAAGCCTGCTTCAGGTACTCACGGAAAGCGGCAAAGTAAGCATCACGTTGAGCTGGGGTCGCACTCTTGTAATACTGGCCCAGCACCAGCGCACCGGCGTATTTCACCTGTACGTATGGCAACAGTTCCTGATCAACAATGGTACGCAGATAATCCGGGTTGGCCCGAATTTGCGGTTGCTCATTCTTCAGGCGATCGAACGTTTTCTGCGCCGCCTCGTCCATCAGCTTATACGGATTGGTCTGGTCTGCCGCGGTTGCCGCACTCAGCGGTGCAATCACCAGCAAAGCGACCATCATTAAACGTTTAAACATGCGTCGGTTCTCCTGAAATTATTTCGTTGTACCCACAGGTTCAGTGGTTTCATTATTACCTGGCGCAGCAGCTGGCGCATCGCCACTATTCTTATTGTCATCGCCTTTACTACCGTAAAGGAACTGACCAATGAGATCTTCCAGCACCATCGCAGACTTGGTGTCCTGAATTGTATCGCCATCCTTCAGGATAGCAGTCCCCAGTTCCGGGTCTTCAAAACCGACGTTTAATGCCAGATATTGTTCCCCCAGCAGGCCGGAAGTACGAATGCTCAGCGAACTGGTATCAGGAATGTGGTTATAACGTTGTTCAATTTCCAGCGTTACGCGCGGCAGATAGGTTTTCGGGTCCAGCGTAATATCCGCCACCCGGCCCACAACAACGCCACCAATGCTGACCGGAGAGCGCGCTTTCAGGCCGCCAATGTTATCGAACGTCGCATAAAGCGTATAGGTCGGTTCAGTACGTATGGACGTCACGTTCGCCGCCTTCAGGCAAACAAACAGCGCCGCCAGTAGTGCTGCTAATAAAAAGATACCCACCCAAATTTCATTTTTTTTCGTTTGCATGAACTCAATTCCCAAACATCAATGCGGTCAGCACAAAATCCAGCCCCAGAACAGCCAGAGACGAGTGGACAACGGTGCGAGTGGTTGCCCGGCTAATCCCGGCAGACGTCGGGATGGCGTCGTAGCCGTTAAACAACGAAATCCACGTCACCGTGATGGCGAACACCACGCTCTTAATCAGACAGTTGACCAGATCCATACGCCAGTCGACGGCATTTTGCATTGCCGACCAGAAGAACCCGCTATCAATGCCTTTCCAACTGACGCCGACCAGAGATCCGCCCCAGATCCCCACGGCGACGAAAATAACCGTCAACAGTGGTAATGAAATAACCCCAGCCCAGAAACGGGGAGAAATAACCCGACGCAACGGATCCACCGCCATCATCTCCATACTGGAGAGTTGCTCTGTAGCGCGCATCAGGCCGATTTCTGCGGTTAGCGCCGAACCGGCACGCCCGGCAAACAACAGCGCGGCAACCACCGGCCCCAGTTCACGCAGTAGCGATAACGCCACCAGCATACCCAGACTGGTTTCCGCACTATAAGTGGTCAGAACCAGATAACCTTGCAGCCCCAACACCATTCCGATGAACACGCCAGAAACTACAATAATCAGCATCGACAGGACGCCGACATTATAGAGCTGGCGCACCAGCAGCGGCGCATGTTTGCGAAATTCCGGTTTGCCGACCAGCGCATTGAATAACATTAACCCGGCCCGCCCGAACGTTCTCAGGGTTTTAATCCCTTTATGTCCGAGCGACGCCAGCGCATTTAACAGCATGAGTGGCTTAACTCCCTGGTAAAAGATCAGCGTGATAATCGCCGGCAGGATAGCGGAACGGAACAGGCCCGTCAGCTATCCCGTCCAGAAACTGACGTACGCGCGGATCAGGATTCGCCTGCAACGCCTGGGCACTGCCATGAGCGACAATTTTTTTGTCTGCCAGGATCCAGGCGTGATCGGCAATACTTAACACTTCCGGCACATCGTGAGAAACCACCACACAAGTCACGCCCAGCGCGCTGTTCAGCTCAGAAATCAGCTTCACCAGTACGCCCATGGTGATGGGATCTTGCCCAACAAAGGGCTCATCAAACATGATGAGATCCGGCTCCAGCGCAATCGCACGCGCCAGCGCTGCACGCCGCGCCATCCCACCGGAAAGTTCAGAAGGCATTAGTTTAGCCGCTCCACGCAGCCCCACGGCCTCCAGCTTCATCATCACCGTACTATGCAACAATGGCGCGGGAAGTTGGGTATGTTCACGCAGTGGATAGGCGACGTTGTCAAATACGTTCATATCAGTGAACAACGCCCCGGACTGAAATAACATGCTCATCCGTTTGCGCACTGTATACAGGCGCGAACGAGACATCGCCGGAATATTCTCACCATCGAAAAGGATCTCACCATGATCTGGTGCGATTTGCCCGCCAATCAGACGGAGTAGCGTCGTTTTACCGATGCCCGATGGCCCCATGATCGCCGTGATCTTCCCTCGCGGCACGGTCAGGGAAATATTATCGAAGATGCAGCGATTGCCACGCGTAAAACTGACATCGCGCATATCGACTAAATTCGCCACAGACTGCTCCATAATTCACCCTTCGTCTTGCGTTGATTTTCTAAGCATGGCGCTCAATTTAACCTTGAACCCAACATATTTACAGAATATTACCTGCCGTGGTTAGCGAAAGCTGGCATTTGTTTTACTTTTTAGCCGCATAAAGTCAAAATTAAGAATCTGTTACGGCTTTCTGAAAATCTTCAGCGGACCGGCGAGTATACCTGAAGAAAGGACGTTAGATGCTTTTAGCTACGGCACTGTTAATTGTTGGTTTACTTTTGGTCGTTTACAGTGCCGACCGCCTGGTTTTTGCCGCGTCTATTCTTTGCCGAACCTTTGGCATCCCGCCGCTAATCATCGGCATGACGGTGGTCAGTATTGGTACATCGTTACCAGAAATCATCGTCTCGCTTGCCGCGTCTCTGCACGAACAACGCGATTTAGCCGTTGGTACAGCCCTCGGCTCAAACATTATCAATATATTGCTGATCCTCGGTCTGGCTGCGCTGGTTCGTCCTTTTACCGTCCATTCCGATGTTCTACGCCGTGAATTACCCTTAATGTTGTTGGTCAGCGTGGTGGCCGGTTCCGTACTCTATGACGGACAACTTAGTCGCAGCGATGGTATCTTTCTCCTCTTTCTGGCTGTGCTATGGCTGCTGTTCATTGTTAAACTTGCACGTCAGGCTGAACGTCAGGGGACTGACAGCCTGACCAGAGAGCAGCTTGCAGAGCTGCCGCGTGACGGCGGATTGCCCGTCGCGTTTTTATGGCTCGGCATTGCGCTTATCATCATGCCAGTGGCCACGCGGATGGTGGTTGATAACGCCACGGTGCTGGCGAATTACTTTGCCATCAGCGAGTTGACGATGGGTCTGACGGCAATTGCTATCGGAACCAGCCTGCCGGAACTGGCAACCGCAATAGCGGGGGTTCGCAAAGGTGAAAACGACATTGCGGTCGGAAATATTATTGGCGCAAACATCTTTAATATTGTCATCGTGTTGGGTTTACCCGCGCTGATAACGCCAGGAGAGATTGATCCACTGGCGTACAGTCGTGACTACAGCGTGATGTTGCTGGTGAGCATTATTTTTGCGTTGCTGTGCTGGCGGCGCTCCCCGCAATCGGGCCGTGGTGTAGGGGTATTATTAACTGGCGGATTTATCGTATGGCTGGCGATGTTGTACTGGTTATCGCCAATACTCGTTGAATAACTGGAAACGCATTATGTCGCACGTAGAGTTACAACCGGGTTTTGACTTTCAGCAAGCAGGTAAAGAAGTCCTGGCGATTGAACGTGAATGCCTGGCGGAGCTTGATCAATACATCAATCAGAATTTCACGCTTGCCTGTGAAAAGATGTTCTGGTGTAAAGGGAAAGTTGTCGTCATGGGGATGGGGAAATCGGGGCATATTGGGCGCAAAATGGCGGCAACGTTTGCCAGCACCGGTACACCTTCATTTTTCGTCCATCCTGGTGAAGCCGCGCATGGTGATTTAGGCATGGTCACCCCACAGGATGTGGTGATTGCTATCTCTAACTCAGGTGAATCCAGCGAAATCACGGCCTTAATTCCAGTGCTTAAGCGTCTTCACGTACCGTTAATCTGCATCACCGGTCGCCCGGAGAGCAGCATGGCACGCGCCGCAGATGTGCATCTGTGTGTTAAAGTAGCGAAAGAAGCCTGTCCGTTAGGGCTGGCACCGACCAGCAGCACCACCGCCACGCTGGTTATGGGCGATGCCCTCGCTGTCGCGCTGTTAAAAGCACGCGGCTTTACTGCTGAAGATTTTGCGCTCTCACACCCAGGCGGCGCACTGGGTCGTAAACTTCTGCTGCGCGTAAACGATATTATGCATACGGGCGATGAGATCCCACATGTTAAGAAAACGGCCAGTCTGCGTGACGCATTGCTGGAAGTTACCCGCAAAAATCTTGGTATGACTGTCATTTGCGATGACAATATGATGATTGAAGGCATCTTTACCGACGGTGATTTACGCCGTGTCTTCGATATGGGCGTGGATGTTCGTCAGTTAAGTATTGCCGATGTGATGACGCCAGGGGGAATACGTGTGCGCCCTGGCATTCTGGCCGTTGAGGCACTGAACTTAATGCAGTCCCGCCATATCACCTCCGTGATGGTTGCCGATGGCGACCATTTACTCGGTGTGTTACATATGCATGATTTACTGCGTGCAGGCGTAGTGTAAAGATTCAAGGATAAACAACAATGAGCAAAGCAGGTGCGTCGCTTGCGACCTGTTACGGCCCTGTCAGCGCCGACGTTATAGCAAAAGCAGAGAACATTCGTCTGCTGATCCTCGATGTCGATGGCGTACTGTCAGATGGCCTGATTTATATGGGCAATAACGGCGAAGAGCTGAAAGCGTTCAATGTTCGTGACGGTTATGGCATTCGTTGTGCGCTCACCTCTGATATTGAAGTCGCTATCATTACCGGGCGAAAGGCTAAACTGGTAGAAGATCGTTGTGCCACATTGGGGATCACTCACTTGTATCAGGGGCAGTCAAACAAACTGATCGCCTTTAGCGATCTGCTGGAAAAACTGGCGATTGCCCCGGAAAATGTGGCTTATGTCGGCGATGATCTCATCGACTGGCCGGTAATGGAAAAAGTGGGGTTAAGCGTCGCCGTGGCCGATGCGCATCCACTGTTGATCCCGCGCGCCGATTACGTGACGCGCATTGCTGGCGGTCGTGGCGCAGTGCGAGAAGTTTGCGACTTATTACTCCTGGCGCAGGGCAAACTGGATGAAGCCAAAGGGCAATCGATATGAGTAAAGCCAGACGTTGGGTTATCATTGTGCTATCACTGGCGGTTCTGGTGATGATCGGCATTAATATGGCCGAAAAAGACGATACCGCCCAGGTGGTCGTCAACAACAATGATCCCACCTATAAAAGCGAGCATACGGACACGCTCGTCTATAACCCAGAAGGGGCACTAAGCTATCGATTGATTGCTCAACATGTTGAATATTATTCCGATCAGGCCGTTTCGTGGTTTACGCAGCCGGTACTTACCACGTTTGATAAGGATAAAATCCCGACATGGTCCGTAAAAGCAGATAAAGCCAAGCTGACCAATGACCGGATGCTCTATTTATATGGACACGTTGAAGTCAACGCACTTGTGCCGGACTCTCAACTTCGCAGAATCACGACGGATAACGCGCAGATCAATCTGGTGACGCAGGATGTTACCTCTGAAGACCTCGTCACGTTATACGGAACAACATTTAACTCCAGCGGTCTGAAAATGCGCGGCAACTTACGCAGCAAGAACGCCGAGCTGATTGAAAAGGTTAGAACATCCTATGAAATTCAAAACAAACAAACTCAGCCTTAATCTTGTGCTTGCCAGCTCACTTCTGGCCGCCAGCATTCCGGCATTTGCCGTAACCGGAGACACTGATCAGCCGATCCACATTGAATCGGACCAGCAATCTCTTGATATGCAAGGCAACGTGGTTACCTTTACCGGTAATGTCATCGTCACCCAGGGCACCATCAAAATTAATGCCGACAAAGTGGTCGTTACCCGTCCGGGCGGCGAACAAGGTAAAGAAGTGATTGACGGCTACGGTAAACCGGCAACGTTCTACCAGATGCAGGACAATGGTAAACCCGTTGAAGGTCACGCTTCCCAGATGCACTACGAACTGGCAAAAGATTTTGTCGTTCTGACGGGTAATGCTTATCTGCAGCAGGTCGATAGCAACATTAAGGGCGATAAGATCACTTACCTGGTGAAAGAGCAGAAAATGCAGGCTTTCAGCGACAAAGGTAAGCGCGTAACCACCGTTCTGGTGCCGTCGCAGCTGCAGGACAAAAACAACAAAGGCCAGACCCCGGCACAGAAGAAGGGTAATTAATTCGTTATGGCAACATTAACTGCAAAGAACCTTGCAAAAGCCTATAAAGGCCGTCGCGTGGTAGAAGACGTCAGCCTGACCGTCAACTCCGGGGAAATTGTCGGTCTGCTGGGGCCAAACGGTGCCGGTAAGACCACCACTTTCTACATGGTTGTAGGCATTGTGCCGCGCGATGCGGGCAACATCATTATTGATGATGACGATATCAGTCTGCTGCCTCTGCATGCACGCGCGCGCCGCGGTATCGGCTATCTGCCACAGGAAGCCTCCATTTTCCGTCGCCTCAGCGTTTACGATAACCTGATGGCGGTACTGCAAATTCGTGACGACTTGTCTGCTGAACAACGTGAAGACCGCGCGAACGAGCTGATGGAAGAGTTTCACATTGAGCACCTGCGTGACAGCATGGGGCAGTCACTCTCCGGGGGTGAACGTCGCCGTGTAGAAATTGCCCGCGCACTGGCTGCGAATCCGAAATTTATTCTGCTCGACGAACCGTTTGCCGGGGTTGACCCGATCTCGGTTATCGACATTAAACGCATCATTGAACACCTGCGCGACAGCGGCCTGGGCGTACTGATCACTGACCACAACGTGCGTGAAACACTGGCGGTTTGTGAACGCGCTTATATCGTCAGTCAGGGGCATTTGATCGCCCACGGCACGCCTACAGAAATCTTACAAGACGAACACGTTAAGCGTGTATACCTTGGGGAAGACTTCAGACTCTGATAGGGTAGAAGTTTGCGACGTTTTAGCAGGAGAGTACGATTCTGAACATGAAGCAAGGTTTGCAACTCAGGCTTAGCCAACAACTGGCGATGACGCCACAGCTCCAACAGGCAATTCGTCTGTTGCAGTTGTCGACGCTGGAACTTCAGCAGGAGCTACAGCAGGCGCTGGAGAGTAATCCGCTGCTTGAGCAAATCGACACTCATGAAGAAATCGACACCCGCGAAACGCAAGACAGTGAAACACTGGACACCGCCGACGCGCTCGAACAAAAAGAGATGCCGGAAGAGCTGCCGCTCGATGCCAGTTGGGACACCATTTACACCGCTGGTACACCATCCGGCACCAGCGGTGACTACATTGACGACGAGCTGCCGGTCTATCAGGGCGAAACGACGCAGACCTTGCAGGATTACCTGATGTGGCAGGTCGAGTTGACACCGTTTTCCGACACTGACCGCGCTATTGCTACCTCTATCGTCGATGCCGTTGATGACACTGGTTATCTGACTGTCCCGCTGGAAGATATTCTCGAAAGTATGGGCGATGAAGAGATTGACATCGACGAGGTTGAAGCCGTCCTTAAGCGGATCCAACGGTTTGATCCGGTCGGTGTGGCGGCAAAAGATCTGCGTGACTGCCTGCTGATCCAACTCTCCCAATTCGATAAAACCACGCCGTGGCTGGAAGAGGCCAGACTGATTATTAGCGATCATCTCGATCTGTTAGCCAATCACGACTTCCGCACTTTAATGCGCGTCACGCGTCTGAAAGAAGATGTGCTGAAAGAAGCCGTCAATCTGATCCAGTCGCTCGATCCGCGCCCCGGGCAGTCGATCCAGACTGGCGAACCTGAGTATGTCATTCCAGATGTGCTGGTGCGTAAGCATAACGGTCACTGGACGGTAGAACTCAACAGTGACAGCATTCCGCGTCTGCAAATCAACCAGCACTACGCCTCGATGTGCAATAACGCGCGCAACGATGGTGACAGCCAGTTTATCCGCAGCAATCTGCAGGATGCCAAATGGTTGATCAAGAGTCTGGAAAGCCGTAACGATACGCTACTGCGCGTGAGTCGCTGTATCGTTGAACAGCAGCAAGCCTTCTTTGAGCAAGGTGAAGAATATATGAAACCGATGGTACTGGCCGATATCGCCCAGGCTGTCGAAATGCATGAATCGACGATATCTCGCGTGACCACGCAAAAATACCTGCATAGTCCACGAGGCATTTTTGAACTGAAGTATTTCTTTTCCAGTCACGTCAATACCGAGGGCGGCGGCGAAGCTTCCTCCACGGCGATTCGTGCGCTGGTGAAGAAATTAATCGCGGCGGAAAACCCAGCGAAACCGTTGAGCGACAGCAAGTTAACCTCTTTGCTGTCGGAACAAGGTATCATGGTGGCACGCCGCACTGTTGCGAAGTACCGAGAGTCTTTATCCATTCCGCCGTCAAACCAGCGTAAACAGCTCGTTTGACCCAACCGATAAGGAAGACACTATGCAGCTCAACATTACCGGAAATAACGTCGAGATCACCGAGGCACTGCGCGAATTTGTTACAGCCAAATTTGCCAAACTTGAGCAATATTTTGACCGAATCAACCAGGTCTATGTTGTTCTGAAAGTGGAGAAAGTCACCCACACCTCAGATGCAACACTGCATGTAAACGGTGGTGAAATTCATGCCAGCGCGGAAGGTCAGGACATGTACGCTGCCATTGATGGCTTAATTGATAAGCTGGCACGCCAGTTGACCAAACATAAAGATAAACTGAAACAACACTAATTGTCCGGGCAATTAGCATGTGCATGGCGGCCTGTTGTGCGGCACAACGGGCCATTTGTACGGTTAATGCTCCGAGCCTGTTCCACTGTTTGAGTGGGCAGGTTCTTAGGTGAAATTATGACAAATAATGATACAACTCTACAGCTTAGCAGTGTTCTTAACAGGGAATGTACGCGAAGCCGCGTCCACTGTCAGAGCAAAAAACGCGCCCTGGAAATCATCAGCGAGCTGGCGGCGAAACAACTTAGCCTGCCGCCTCAGGTGGTTTTTGAAGCTATCCTGACGCGGGAAAAAATGGGCAGTACCGGTATCGGCAATGGTATTGCCATTCCGCATGGCAAACTGGAAGAAGATACTCTGCGCGCCGTTGGCGTTTTCGTTCAGCTCGAAACGCCTATAGCTTTCGATGCCATCGACAACCAACCGGTGGATTTACTTTTTGCCCTGCTGGTGCCGGCAGACCAAACTAAAACGCACCTGCATACTCTGTCACTGGTGGCGAAACGTCTGGCGGACAAAACCATCTGCCGCCGTTTACGCGCAGCCCAGAGCGATGAAGATCTGTATCAAATCATTACGGATACCGAAGGTACTCCGGATGAAGCGTAGTTATTCGGTAATGTCTCTTTTAGACGTTGTGAGGAGAAACAGTACATGGTACTGATGATCGTCAGCGGACGTTCAGGTTCAGGTAAATCTGTCGCCCTGCGTGCGCTGGAAGATATGGGTTTTTACTGCGTGGATAACCTTCCCGTAGTGTTGTTACCCGATCTGGCTCGAACTCTGGCCGATCGTGAGATTTCTGCCGCCGTCAGCATTGATGTTCGTAATATGCCGGAGTCACCAGAAATATTCGAACAGGCGATGAGTAACCTACCTGACGCTTTCTCACCGCAACTACTGTTCCTGGATGCCGACCGTAATACCTTAATTCGTCGTTACAGTGACACGCGCCGACTGCATCCGCTTTCCAGCAAAAACCTGTCGCTGGAAAGTGCTATCGACAAAGAAAGCGATTTGCTGGAGCCTCTGCGTTCGCGAGCGGATCTGATTGTCGATACCTCAGAAATGTCCGTTCACGAGCTGGCTGAAATGCTGCGTACCCGTCTGCTGGGTAAACGTGAACGCGAACTGACCATGGTCTTTGAGTCTTTTGGCTTCAAACACGGTATCCCTATCGATGCAGATTACGTCTTTGACGTGCGCTTCTTGCCGAACCCGCACTGGGATCCGAAACTGCGTCCAATGACAGGTCTGGATAAGCCTGTCGCCGCATTCCTCGACCGCCACACAGAAGTACACAATTTTATCTACCAGACGCGAAGCTATCTTGAGCTATGGTTACCTATGCTGGAAACCAACAACCGTAGCTACCTGACGGTCGCTATTGGTTGTACCGGCGGGAAGCACCGTTCGGTGTATATTGCAGAGCAACTGGCAGACTACTTCCGCTCGCGCGGTAAAAACGTCCAGTCACGCCATCGTACGCTGGAAAAACGTAAACCATGACCGTCAAGCAAACTGTTGAAATCACAAACAAGCTGGGCATGCATGCCCGGCCTGCAATGAAGCTGTTTGAATTAATGCAGGGTTTTGACGCTGAAGTGCTGTTACGTAATGACGAAGGCACCGAGGCTGAAGCCAACAGCGTTATTGCGCTGCTGATGTTGGATTCTGCCAAAGGACGGCAGATTGAAGTTGAAGCGACCGGTCCGCAGGAAGAGGAAGCACTGGCCGCCGTTATCGCCCTCTTTAACTCTGGTTTTGATGAAGATTAATCTTCATCACTTTGACATTCAAATCCCTTCAAGCTCCCCCGGCAATAAGAAAAGCGCGTACTGAAATCGTTATCAATCAACGTCAATTGTACATTTCGTGCGCTTTTTACTTTCAGAAGAACCTTAAGAAAACCTTAAGAAGCATTGTTTAGATTTCGTTTAAGTTAATCGACCATACTGGAGATCGTCAGAAAATATTTCCAGGAGATGGCATGATTCGCTTATCTGAACAAAGTCCCCTGGGCACCGGAAGACATCGGAAATGTTATGCGCATCCGGAAGATGCCCAACGCTGTATCAAGATTGTCTACCATCGTGGCGATGGTGGCGATAAAGAGATCCGCCGTGAGTTAAAGTACTACGCGCATCTTGGTCGTCGGTTAAAAGACTGGAGTGGAATACCGCGCTATCACGGTACCGTTGAGACGGATTGCGGAACCGGTTATGTCTACGATGTGATTGCAGATTTTGACGGCAAACCCTCCATTACGCTGACCGAATTTGCTGAACAATGCCGTTACGAAGAAGACATTGCACAACTGCGCCAGATACTGAAACAGCTGAAGCGTTATTTGCAGGATAACCGTATCGTGACGATGTCGCTGAAGCCGCAGAATATCCTCTGTCACCGCATCAGTGAGTCAGAGGTTATCCCCGTCGTCTGCGACAACATTGGTGAAAGCACATTGATTCCACTGGCGACCTGGTCGAAGTGGTGTTGTCTGCGTAAGCAAGAGCGGTTATGGAAACGATTTATCGCCCAACCGGCGCTGACTATTGCCCTGCAGAAAGATCTGCAACCTCGTGAAAGCAAAACGCTGACCCTCACTTCGCGCGAAGCTTAATCCAGCTGGTGTTGTTGCATAAACGACTCACCGCCTAACTGATACATCTGCCGTAAAATCCACGCCTGACGGCTACGCACGTAGCCCGATGGCGCGGAGACTTTGAAACGAAGTGGATTAGGTAATACAGCTGCCAGTAATGCAGCTTCCGACCGGGTAAGTTTGCTCGCGGGTTTGTGGAAATAACGTTGTGCCGCAGCTTCGACGCCAAACACACCGTCGCCAAATTCGGCGATATTCAGGTAAACCGTCAGGATACGCTTTTTGCTCCAGACTGTTTCTATCCCCAGCGTTAATCCAGCTTCCAGCCCTTTTCGAACCCAGCTACGCCCATCCCATAAAAAGAGATTTTTGGCTGTCTGCTGAGAAATCGTTGAAGCACCGCGAATACGGTTTTCATTGCGCTCGTTGTGCGCCAGGGCTTGCTCAATGGAAGCGACATCAAAGCCCCAGTGCTCAGGAAATTTCTGATCTTCTGCGGCAATCACCGCCAGTCCCATCCACGGCGAGATTTGATCCATACTGACCCAGTCAGAATGTGCCACGTAACGAAAATTGCCATGCAGCCAGGCGCTGACTTGCCGCTCGACCATTACCGCTGAGAAAGGAACAGGCGCAACGCTAAACAACGCGATGCCCCCGCCCCAGAAAATGGCGAGGACAACCATTAACCGCAGAAGAAAACGGCGAACGAAACTAAACACCGTTAAGCGGCTTTTACTCATTCAGCCAGAACCAGCACGCGGGAAACCAGCTTATCAATGCCGCTCGCCGCTTCTGCAATGTTCTGCGCCAGCATATATGCCGGGGTGGTGACAATCTTATTGTCTTCATCAACCACGATATCATCGACAGGACACGGCACATGCTCCGCGCCCATCTCTTCCAGCACTTCTGCGGTATCAATATCAGTACCGATGGTCAAACGCAGCGGGAAATCGAAAATTTTCGGCAGCATCGCCGGGGCAATACACATAAAACCAAGCGGTTTTCCGGCCTGATGCATCGCTTGTGCCAGCGCCTTTAATTCACGGTCAACGGTGCATTCGCGACCAAGACTGGCAAAATTGCTTAAATTCTTCGCCGCGCCAAAACCCCCCGGCACAATCAACGCATCCAGTTCAGCGGCATCGGCCTGGGCCAGAGGACGGATTTCACCGCGCGTTATTCGTGCCGCTTCAATCAGCACATTGCGCGTTTCCGTCATCGCTTCACCCGTTAAATGGTTGATAACATCAACCTGCTGCTTATCCGGTGCAAAGCAGACCGCCTGCGCACCGCTGCGTGAAATAGCTAACAACGTCAACACCGCTTCATGAATTTCAGAACCGTCATAGACGCCGCATCCGCTCAGAATTACGCCAATTTTCTTCATTGTGATCATCCTTTCGCAATTGACTGAAACACATTAATTTTTTTAATAAAAATGCTACGCATCACACATTTAACTGATTCATGTAACAAATCATTTAAGTTTTGCTATCTTAACTGCGTGCGGCCTGAAAAACAGTGCTGTGCCCTTGTAACTCATCATAATAATTTACGGCGCAGCCAAGATTTCCCTGGTGTTGGCGCAGTATTCGCGCACCCCGGTCTAGCCGGGGTCATTTTTTAGTGGCTTTTGCCACCCACGCTTTCAGTACTTCTACGTCGTGACGCCACTCTTCTTTCATCTCTTCAATCCATTCACCGACGTTATCTTCCCAGGCGGGAAGGTCAGGAGACTGAATTTGCTGACCCAGCTGTTGCAGATGGCGTAACCCCACTGACCCCGCCGCACCTTTAATTTTATGTCCTTCCTCAACAATGCCTTTTTTATCCTGCGCCGTCAGATTCGACTCCAGCACGCTGACATATCCCGGCATCATCTTCTCAAATACCGCTAACCCGTCGGTGATCAGCTTCGGTCCTACAAGTTCGAGATACTGTTCCAGCATGGGAATATCGAGCAATGCTTCTGATTTACTGTTCTCTTCTGTCGTCACCGTACTCTCCTCATCATCCTGGGTATCCCAGAATTTCTTGATCATCGCGGTTAGCGCCGGAACAGAAAGCGGCTTACTCAGCACATCATCCATTCCAGCATTGAGGTACTCTTGTTTGTCTTTCAGCACGTTAGCGGTTAAGGCCACCAGCGGTGGTAAATCCTCGCGCGGATAACGCTTCGTCAGTTCACGAGAGATATCCAGCCCGGTCATATCTGGCAACTGAATATCCAGCAATACCAGGTCGTATTCGCCCGGTTTAAACATCTCCAGCGCCGCCTTGCCGGTCATGGCGACATCAACGCTGTTACCTAATTTTTCCAGCACAGAGCGTGCGACAATCACGTTCAGTTCAATGTCTTCCACCAGCAGCACATTCAGCGCCGGTAAAGGCATATCGTCTTCATCAAACGCATCATCAACCTCTTCTGCTACCGACGGTGCGTGAATCGTCAACGTAAAGGTTGAACCTTTGCCCTGTTCGCTGGTAACCGTAATATCGCCGCCCATATTTTTCGCCAGACGACGAGAAACGGCCAGACCAATACCGGTGCCGGTGGCAGGTTTACCGCCATGACTGTCTTTCACCTGGTAATACATGGCGAAAATTTTATCCAGCTCATCCTGCGGAATGCCGATACCAGAGTCTTCCACTTCAAAATGCAGCATATCGCCTTCATCGTAGCGCACGCGCACAGTAACCTGGCCTTGCTGGGTGAATTTGACGGCGTTACTGATGAGGTTCCACAGGATCTGCCGTAAACGCGTCCCGTCGGTAATGACCTGATGCGGTAATGGCAGCGTCGGCTCCAGATTAAAGCGCAATCCTTTTTGTTGCGCCTGCAAGGCGGAGAGATTTTCCAGATCGGCAAGGAAGCTGGTGAAATCAACCGGCTGATTATCAAGCTGGACCTTGCGCCGTTCCATCTTATCCATGTCGATAATATCGTTGAAGATATTCCCCAGCGTGACGGCCGAAACATGGATGGTTTTGAGGTATTTTTCCTGCTCGGCGGTGAGTTCGGTATCCAGCAGAATGCGGCTCAGGCCGACGATACCATTCAGCGGTGTACGCAATTCGTGACTGATGGTGGAGATAAACGTCGTTTTGTCGCGGCTGGCCCGTTCAAGCGCATCCTGATACCGCTTACGCTCGGTAATGTCGCGACCAAAGCCCATCAAACCGTGACGTTTACCCACGCGGTCGTAGTACGGCACTTTACGGATTTCAAAGCAGGCTTTGCGCCCGTCCGGGTAATCCAGCCACTGTTCATAGGTCAGTGACACATTATGACGGAACACTTTTTCATCGGTTTCAATGACTTTTGCGGCGGCTTCCGGTGAGTAAACATCAGCAGGTTTCAGGTGAACCAGTTGTTTTTCGCTTTTTCCGGTCAGCAGCTCCATCGCGCGGTTACAGCCGGAAAACTCTTTATCTTCGTTACGATAAAAAACCAGGTCGGGTGAAGCATCAAGGAAGGAACGTAAGAATGAGGATTGCTGTTCGAGCTGAATTTGTGTCTCTTCACGCTCTTTAATTTCAATTTTCAGTTGGCCGAAGGTTTCCTGCAGTTCTGCTTCCGCTTTTTCACGAACGGCGATTTCCTGATTTAGCTGGGCAATATTATCTTTTAACTGAACGTTGAGGCTCAAATCGCGCTCGCGCATCTCCTCCAGTTTTTGCACCAGCCGTGACAGACGTTGCCGTGACTCCTCCAGTTGCTCGACGACCACCGATAGAAAGTAGACCGCCCACGGCGTAATCAGCAAACCAAAGAAGATAGAACGAATAACATCAATGCTTTCGACCTGACCATGCAGCACCATGGTTACCGCCATTTGTACCACAATGGCAAGAACGACGAGGGCCAGCGCCAGCAACATTGAGAAGCGCACCAGACCTAACTTCATCATCAGGTCAACATAATACTGCGCCAGCAGACGAATTTGCTTCATTAGGGAATTCCTTCACGACAACCTGCCCCAATAATACCCAATTCTGACAGTTACGTTATAAATTGTGTGAGAAATGCGGAATTCCCCTCAATGACCTACTCCGTAGGAGGTAGCCACGGACGTCCCAGCGCCGATCCCTGTACGCCATGTTCATTCAGATAGCGATCCAGCTCGACCATTCCCGTCCATCGATTTTCGCACCACAGCGGAGCAAGCAGCGTCGGGCGACGGGCGCTGGCGGAAATGCGGTGGTAGATCACTTCCGGTGGCGTATGGCGAATCATTTCTCCGGCAGTGAGCGTGTAATCCTCCAGTTCAATTCCGTTCAAACGCCCCGCTTCCCAGGCTTTCGCCATAATGCTGCCTTTCACTATATGCAGCGGATGCAGCTTTATGCCGTCCACGCCGGTTTCAACCACTCGCTCCAGCGTTTGCAAACATTCAGCCTGCCCTTCGCCAGGCAGGCCGACAATTAAGTGAGAACACACCTTCAGCCCACGCTCACGCGCCAGCTGCGTCGTGCGCTGATAACAGGCAAAATCATGACCGCGATTGATGCGATGCAACGTTTTGTCGTGGGCGGTTTGTAGCCCCAGCTCCAGCCACACTTCGTAACCCTGGTCCTTATATTCGCAAAGCAGATCCAGCACCGCATCCGGCACGCAGTCCGGGCGGGTACCAACACACAAACCGACAATATTGGCCTGGCTCACCGCCTGCTGATACATAGAACGCAGCACCTGAACTTCCGCAAAGGTGCTGGTATACGCCTGAAAGTAGGCCAGATAGCGTTTAGCGCGGTTAACTAAATTCGCCTGGTGCGCCAGTTGCTCGGCAATGGAACGATGCTGCTGCGCTTCATCGGCAAACGAGGCCACATTACAGAATGTGCAGCCACCACGCCCGATGGTACCGTCACGGTTAGGGCAGCTAAAACCGCCGTGCAGCGTCAGCTTATGCACCTTTTGCCCATAACGACGGGTGAGATCACCACCAAACATATTGACTAATTTCTGTAACTGCATAATCTGATAGACCGCGCCTTGAAAAGAGGCCAAAGCCTGCCATTTTTAGCTCAATTCGGCGATGACCTGGATCAATCGTCCCGGCCTGCTTTTATCAACTGCATAATCAATCAAAATTACCGAAATTTCATGCATAATCACATAAATCACTTTTGCTTATCTTGTGTCAGATTTTTTTATCTCCTTATGGATTTTAGGCAAAAACAGTAGCATGAAACGTCATTACCAATTAAGGCAGTATAAAATGCTGGTTTTATCGTTAGTTCAAGGCAGGATAAGGGTTAACACGCCTTTATGACAGTCAGGAATTGGCTGTTTCTCTAACGACGCCCCTTTTAGCCTTAATTAGAAAATCCATTTTAATTTCAGTCAATTAATAAAGAATTTTGCGCTAAAGCACATTTCTGTACCAATAAGCTTGCCATTTGACCTGTATCAGCTTTCCCGATAAGTTGGAAATCCGCTGGAAGCTTTCTGGATGAGCAGCCTGCTCATCATATTTATGCAGTAATTGAGATCCCCTCTTCACCGTATTAACCGATGCGAAAAGGACAACAAGGGGGCGAATGCGAGGCGCGCGTATGACACGCAAACCCCGTCGCCACGCTCTTTCTGTGCCCGTGCGCAGCGGTTCGGAAGTGGGGTTCCCGCAGAGCCTGGGGGAGGTTCACGATATGTTGTACGATAAATCCCTTGAGAGGGATAACTGTGGTTTCGGCCTGATCGCCCACATAGAAGGCGAACCTAGCCACAAGGTAGTGCGTACTGCAATACACGCACTGGCCCGCATGCAGCACCGTGGCGCGATTCTCGCCGATGGTAAAACCGGTGACGGTTGCGGCTTGCTGTTACAAAAACCGGATCGCTTTTTTCGCATCGTTGCGCAGGAGCGCGGCTGGCGTTTAGCGAAAAACTACGCCGTCGGGATGCTCTTCCTGAATAAAGATCCTGAACTCGCCGCTGCCGCACGCCGCATCGTTGAAGAAGAGCTGCAACGCGAAACCTTATCGATTGTGGGCTGGCGTGATGTCCCCACTAACGAAGGCGTGTTGGGTGAAATCGCCCTCTCCTCTCTGCCACGCATTGAGCAAATTTTTGTGAACGCCCCGGCAGGCTGGCGTCCGCGCGATATGGAGCGCCGTCTGTTTATCGCCCGCCGCCGCATTGAAAAGCGTCTCGAAGCCGACAAAGACTTCTACGTCTGTAGCCTGTCGAATCTGGTGAACATCTATAAAGGTCTGTGTATGCCGGCGGATCTGCCGCGCTTTTATCTGGATCTTGCGGACCTGCGTCTGGAATCGGCCATTTGCCTGTTCCACCAGCGCTTCTCCACTAACACCGTACCGCGCTGGCCGCTGGCGCAGCCGTTCCGCTATCTGGCGCATAACGGTGAAATCAACACCATCACCGGTAACCGCCAATGGGCGCGTGCGCGTACCTATAAATTCCAGACGCCGCTGATCCCTGACCTGCACGACGCCGCGCCGTTCGTCAACGAAACCGGCTCTGACTCCAGTTCCATGGATAACATGCTGGAACTCCTGCTGGCAGGCGGGATGGATATCATCCGCGCCATGCGTCTGTTAGTGCCACCCGCCTGGCAGAACAACCCGGATATGGACCCGGAACTGCGTGCCTTCTTTGACTTTAACTCCATGCATATGGAGCCGTGGGATGGTCCGGCGGGCATCGTGATGTCTGACGGTCGTTTTGCCGCCTGTAACCTCGACCGTAACGGTCTGCGTCCGGCGCGCTTTGTCATCACCAAAGACAAGCTCATCACCTGCGCCTCTGAAGTCGGTATCTGGGATTATCAGCCTGACGAAGTGGTCGAAAAAGGCCGCGTCGGGCCAGGCGAACTGATGGTGATCGACACTCGCAGTGGGCGTATTCTGCACTCGGCAGAAACCGATGACGATCTGAAAAGCCGCCATCCATATAAAGAGTGGATGGAGAAAAACGTCCGCCGTCTGGTACCGTTTGAAGATCTGCCCGATGAAGAAGTGGGGAGCCGCGAACTGGACGACGACACGCTTGCCAGCTACCAGAAACAGTTTAACTACAGCGCGGAAGAGCTGGACTCCGTAATTCGCGTACTGGGCGAAAACGGTCAGGAAGCGGTCGGTTCGATGGGCGATGATACCCCATTCGCCGTGCTCTCCAGTCAGCCGCGCATTATTTACGACTACTTCCGCCAGCAGTTTGCCCAGGTGACTAACCCGCCAATCGACCCGCTGCGTGAAGCGCATGTTATGTCGCTCGCCACCAGTATCGGTCGTGAAATGAACGTCTTTTGCGAAGCAGAGGGCCAGGCGCACCGTTTAAGCTTTAAATCGCCGATTCTGCTCTACTCGGATTTCAAACAGCTCACGACGATGAAAGAGGAGCACTACCGCGCAGATACGCTGGATATCACCTTTGACGTCACCAAAACCACGCTCGAAGCGACGGTTAAAGAGCTGTGCGACAAAGCCGAAAAAATGGTACGTAGCGGCACCGTGCTGCTGGTGCTCTCCGACCGGAATATCGCTAAAGATCGCCTGCCGGTTCCGGCTCCGATGGCGGTTGGCGCGATCCAGACCCGTCTGGTCGAGCAAAGCCTGCGTTGCGATGCCAACATCATCGTCGAAACCGCCAGCGCCCGTGATCCGCACCACTTCGCCGTGTTGCTGGGTTTCGGCGCGACGGCTATTTATCCGTACCTTGCCTATGAAACGCTGGGCCGTCTGGTAGACACCCACGCGATTGCCAAAGATTATCGTACCGTGATGCTCAACTATCGTAACGGCATCAACAAAGGCTTGTACAAAATCATGTCCAAAATGGGCATCTCCACCATCGCCTCTTATCGCTGCTCGAAACTGTTTGAAGCGGTCGGTCTGCACGATGATGTCGTGGGCCTGTGCTTCCAGGGCGCGGTTAGCCGCATTGGCGGGGCGAGCTTTGAAGACTTCCAGCAGGATCTGCTGAATCTGTCGAAACGTGCCTGGCTGGCGCGTAAGCCCATCAGCCAGGGCGGCCTGCTGAAATACGTGCACGGTGGCGAATACCACGCCTACAACCCGGACGTGGTGCGCACACTGCAACAGGCGGTACAAAGCGGCGAGTACAGCGACTATCAGGAATACGCGAAGCTGGTTAATGAGCGTCCGGCAACCACGCTGCGCGATCTGCTGGCAATTACGCCGGGTGAAAACGCAGTCAACATTGCCGATGTTGAACCGGCAAGCGAACTGTTTAAACGCTTCGATACCGCTGCGATGTCTATTGGCGCGTTAAGCCCGGAAGCCCACGAGGCGCTGGCTGAAGCGATGAACAGCATCGGCGGTAACTCGAACTCCGGTGAAGGGGGTGAAGATCCGGCGCGCTACGGTACCAACAAAGTCTCACGCATCAAGCAGGTGGCGTCCGGTCGCTTCGGTGTTACTCCGGCGTATCTGGTCAATGCTGACGTCATTCAGATTAAAGTCGCCCAGGGCGCGAAGCCGGGCGAAGGCGGTCAGTTGCCGGGTGATAAAGTCACTCCTTACATTGCCAAACTGCGCTATTCGGTGCCCGGAGTGACGCTGATCTCCCCGCCGCCGCACCACGATATCTACTCTATCGAGGACTTAGCGCAGCTCATTTTCGACCTCAAGCAGGTTAACCCGAAAGCGATGATCTCCGTGAAGCTGGTGTCCGAACCGGGCGTCGGCACCATCGCGACTGGCGTGGCGAAAGCTTATGCGGACTTGATCACCATCGCAGGCTATGACGGCGGCACCGGCGCAAGTCCGCTTTCATCGGTGAAATACGCAGGCTGTCCGTGGGAACTCGGCCTGGTGGAAACCCAACAGGCGCTGGTTGCCAACGGCTTGCGTCACAAGATCCGTTTGCAGGTCGATGGCGGACTGAAAACGGGCGTTGATATCATCAAAGCGGCGATTCTCGGCGCAGAAAGCTTCGGCTTCGGCACTGGCCCAATGGTCGCGCTCGGTTGTAAATATCTGCGAATTTGCCACCTGAACAACTGCGCCACGGGTGTAGCAACTCAGGATGACAAACTGCGTAAGAATCACTATCACGGCCTGCCGTTCAAAGTGACGAATTACTTTGAGTTTATCGCCCGTGAAACCCGCGAGCTGATGGCACAGCTGGGCGTAACACGTCTGGTGGATCTGATTGGTCGCACCGACCTGCTGAAAGAGCTGGACGGTTTCACCGCCAAGCAGCAGAAACTGGCGCTGTCGAAGCTGCTGGAGACTGCCGAGCCGCATGCAGGTAAGGCACTTTACTGCACCGAAAACAATCCGCCGTTTGATAACGGCCTGCTGAACGCGCAGTTGCTGCAACAGGCAAAACCGTTTGTTGATGAACGCCAGAGCAAAACCTTCTGGTTCGATATCCGCAACACCGACCGTTCTGTCGGCGCATCGCTTTCAGGCTATATCGCCCAGACGCATGGCGATCAGGGGCTGGCAGCCGATCCGATCAAGGCGTACTTCAACGGCACCGCAGGCCAGAGCTTCGGCGTGTGGAACGCGGGCGGCGTGGAACTGTACCTGACCGGTGATGCCAACGACTATGTCGGTAAAGGCATGGCGGGCGGCTTAATCGCCATTCGTCCTCCGGTTGGCTCAGCCTTCCGCAGCCATGAAGCAAGCATTATCGGCAACACCTGCCTGTATGGCGCGACCGGAGGTCGTCTGTATGCCGCAGGCCGCGCGGGTGAACGTTTCGGCGTACGTAACTCCGGTGCTATCACCGTGGTAGAAGGCATTGGCGACAACGGCTGTGAATATATGACGGGCGGTATTGTCTGTATTCTGGGTAAAACCGGCGTTAACTTCGGCGCGGGCATGACCGGTGGCTTCGCTTACGTTCTCGATGAAAGCGGCGATTTCCGCAAACGCGTTAACCCGGAACTGGTCGAGGTCTTAAGCGTTGACGATTTGGCGATCCATGAAGAGCATCTGCGTGGTCTTATCACCGAGCATGTGCAGCATACCGGTTCCCAGCGCGGTGAAGAGATTCTGGCGAACTGGTCAACCTTCGCCACGAAATTCGCGCTGGTTAAACCGAAGTCCAGTGATGTAAAAGCACTGCTGGGTCACCGTAGTCGTAGCGCAGCAGAGTTGCGCGTGCAGGCGCAGTAAGGGGTAGCAACAATGAGTCAGAATGTTTATCAATTTATCGACCTGCAGCGCGTTGATCCGCCAAAGAAACCGCTGAAGATCCGCAAAATTGAGTTTGTTGAAATTTACGAGCCGTTTTCCGAAGGCCAGGCCAAAGCGCAGGCTGACCGCTGCCTGTCGTGCGGCAACCCATACTGCGAGTGGAAATGCCCGGTACACAACTACATCCCGAACTGGCTGAAGCTCGCCAACGAGGGGCGTATTTTTGAAGCGGCGGAACTGTCGCATCAGACCAATACCCTGCCGGAAGTGTGCGGACGTGTCTGCCCGCAAGACCGTCTGTGCGAAGGTTCCTGCACCCTGAACGATGAGTTCGGCGCAGTGACCATCGGCAACATTGAGCGCTATATCAACGATAAAGCGTTCGAAATGGGCTGGCGTCCGGATATGTCCGGCGTGAAACAGACCGGTAAAAAAGTAGCGATTATCGGTGCAGGCCCGGCGGGTCTGGCGTGTGCGGATGTGCTGACGCGCAACGGCGTAAAAGCGGTTGTCTTCGACCGTCACCCGGAAATTGGCGGCCTGCTGACCTTCGGTATTCCGGCTTTCAAGCTGGAAAAAGAGGTAATGACGCGCCGCCGTGAAATCTTCACCGGCATGGGTATTGAATTCAAACTCAATACCGAAGTGGGCCGCGACGTACAGCTGGACGATCTGCTGAGTGATTACGATGCCGTGTTCCTTGGCGTCGGGACTTATCAGTCAATGCGCGGCGGGCTGGAAAACGAAGACGCCGATGGCGTGTACGCAGCGCTGCCGTTCCTTATCGCCAACACCAAACAGTTAATGGGCTTTGGCGAAACTCGCGAAGAACCGTTCGTCAGCATGGAAGGCAAACGCGTGGTGGTCCTTGGCGGTGGCGACACTGCGATGGACTGCGTGCGCACGTCTGTACGCCAGGGGGCAAAGCACGTTACCTGTGCCTATCGTCGTGATGAAGAGAACATGCCGGGTTCCCGCCGCGAAGTGAAAAACGCGCGGGAAGAAGGTGTTGAGTTCAAATTCAACGTCCAGCCACTGGGTATTGAAGTGAACGGTAACGGCAAAGTCAGCGGCGTAAAAATGGTGCGCACAGAAATGGGCGAACCGGATGCCAAAGGCCGTCGCCGCGCAGAGATCGTGGCAGGTTCCGAACATATCGTTCCGGCAGATGCGGTGATCATGGCGTTTGGTTTCCGTCCACACAGCATGGAATGGCTGGCAAAACACAGCGTCGAGCTGGATTCGCAAGGGCGCATTATCGCCCCGGAAGGCAGCGACAACGCTTTCCAGACCAGCAACCCGAAAATCTTTGCTGGCGGTGATATCGTCCGAGGTTCCGATCTGGTGGTGACCGCTATTGCCGAAGGTCGTAAGGCGGCAGACGGTATTATGAACTGGCTGGAAGTTTAAGCTCTGTCCCAGCGCCGCCTTCTCAGAAAAGAGTCGGCGCTGAAATTCTCCTTTCGTTCTGGAAATCGCCTCGCATAATCTGAAGAAAACCAATGTAATACGCACATCTGGATTGTTACCGGCAGATGCCCGGCGTATAGCTGATTCCATTATTCAACACTGCGCCATATGAAGGGACAGATAATGGAATCGCTCTCAGAAGGAACCACAGCAGGCTACCAGCAAATCCACGACGGCATTATTCATCTGGTCGATAGCGCCCGGACGGAAACGGTACGTATTGTTAACGCGTTAATGACCGCCACATACTGGGAAATTGGCCGACGAATTGTCGAATTTGAACAAGGTGGCGAGGCCAGGGCTGCGTATGGTGCGCAGCTAATCAAGCGACTATCAAAGGATTTACGTCTAAGGTATAAGCGTGGGTTTTCCACCAGGAATTTATGGCAGTTTAAGAATTTTTATATTTGTTTTCAACGAATTGAAATTGTGCAGACACTGTCTGCACAATTCACCCCCACAATTCGCCAGACACTATCTGGCGAATCTTGCCATTTAGCGCAACTTGCCAAATCCTTCCCCCTGCCCTGGTCCACTTACGTCCGTTTGCTTTCTGTTAAAAACGCTGACGCTCGTAGCTTTTATGAGAAAGAGACACTCCGCTGTGGCTGGTCTGCTCGTCAGCTCGAACGGCAAATTGCGACCCAATTTTATGAACGGACACTACTGTCACATGACAAATCAGCCATGCTGCAACAACACGCTCCTGCCGAGACGCATATTCTTCCGCAACGGGCGATACGCGATCCCTTTGTGCTCGAATTTCTGGAATTGAAAGATGAATATTCAGAATCTGATTTCGAGGAGGCGCTGATCAACCACCTGATGGATTTCATGCTGGAACTTGGGGATGATTTTGCCTTTGTTGGTCGGCAGCGAAGGTTACGCATTGATGACAACTGGTTTCGGGTCGATCTGTTGTTTTTCCACCGCCGTTTACGCTGCCTGCTAATCGTCGATCTAAAAGTGGGCAAATTTAGCTATAGCGATGCCGGACAAATGAATATGTATCTCAACTACGCCAAAGAGCACTGGACGCTACCGGATGAAAATCCGCCCATCGGTCTGATTCTCTGTGCAGAGAAAGGAGTCGGAGAAGCGCATTATGCACTGGCTGGTTTACCTAACACCGTTCTGGCGAGTGAATATAAGATGCAACTACCTGATGAAAAACGACTCGCGGATGAACTCGTTCGAACACAGGCGGTGTTAGAGGAAGGCTATAGACGCCGTTAATTTCAGCGGTTTCGAATTCTCCAGACACTGTCTGGAGAATCTTTAAAACGAACTAAGTTTTAAGCCATTAAATCAGCCTTAACCTTCACCACAACCTTTTTAATTTCTCCAGGCTCGCCAACAACGCATCCTGGTTTATGCGGTTCTCCCGGCATAAACACGGCGAACATTCCCGGTTTTAAGATGATGGCTTGCTCGTTCTCAATGGCGCTGCAAAGCTGGTAATCATCCTCATGGTGGAACTCTTCACACTGACGCGCAGTGCCTGCCGTGCCAAACAGAATCCGTTCCTCACCGTTTAATAACAGCTGGATATCAATGTATTGCTCGTGCAGCTCCGCTTTTTTCTCAACGGGCGATTGAGTGTTAAACGTCATGACATTCATAAAGATATTGTCACCCTGTAATTCGTAACGGCCAGGCGCTTTTTCTTGCGGTCTGGCAGCTAATGCCAGCGTTAACGCGTCCTGTAACGCAGGATGTAATCCGGCAGACGGTAATGACTGTACTTCACCCATCATCATAATATTTCTCCCTGGGCCAACAGCGCAGCCCCAAGTAAACCTGCATCGTGGCGGTAGTGCGCCGCCAGTAAATCAACATGAAATGCCGCTGGCTCCTGCGCCAGATACGTTTCCACCAACGCCAGATACCCTTCTGCCAGACCAACGCTGCCACCGACCACCACGCACTGGCAATCAGTTGTGGCTTTAATATCAGCGATCAGCCTTGCCAGCACATGTGCGGAGCGGTGAATCAGTTGCTGCGCCTGCTCATCGCCCTGCCCAGCGTGCGTGAAAATAGTTTTCGCATTCGCACCAGCCAACTCCCCTTGCGCCGCCGCCGCAATGCCGCGACCAGAAGCAATCGCCTCCACGCAACCTGTGCGTCCACAGCCGCAGACTGGACCATGCGGATCGGCAAGCGTATGCCCGATGTGCCCCGCCAGACCGCCAGGGCCGGTAAGCAGTTTGCCGCCGCTCACTACACCGCCGCCGACGCCAGTGGAAACGGTGATAAACACCATCTCGGTTATATCGCCTTCCAGCGCCTGATACTCCGCCCATGCTGCGGCCTGCGCGTCGTTAATGGCAATGGTCGGCAAATCGGTAAGTTGTTCCAAAGTTTTGACTAACGGAAAGTGTAGCAATCCACCGAGATTATGCGGATTCAGCGCCAGCAGGCTGCCGTCGCGAATAATTCCGGTAGAAGCGATGGCAACCCGCTGCGCATGAGCTTGCAACGGAGAGACTAATGCGGATAAGGCATCACGCAAGGCTTCTGGTGTCTGGCTGGCAGGCGTAGGAAGTTCACGACGATCGCGGATCTGCCCGTCAGCGCCAATCAGCGCGGCGGCAAGTTTAGTACCGCCGATATCAATCGCCAGTGTGGTCATAGCACCGCCTTTTTCATCGCTGTGTTGTACCACTGACAAATGTGTTCAAGACGCGTAATGGCAGAACCGACCGTCACCGCCCACGCGCCGTGGCGCATCGCATCCGCCGCCTGAGCAGGCGTGTTGTAACGCCCTTCGGCAATCACTCGACATCCGGCGTCGCTCAACGTTTTCACCAGCGCCAGATCCGGCTCTTCTGGCGTTTCAGGCGTGGTATAGCCAGAAAGCGTAGTGCCAATAATTTCGGCTCCCAGCTTTTGGCATGCCAGGCCGTCTTCCGGCGTTGAGCAGTCGGTCATCGCCAGTAAACCGTGATGATGGATACGTGCCAGCAGCGTTTCAACAGGCACCGGACGCGGGCGGTCGGTGCCGTCAATGGCGATAATGTCCGCGCCCGCCTGCGCCAGCGCATCGACATCTTCAATATAGGCCGTGATACGTACCGGAGAATCCTCCAGATCGCGTTTGACAATCCCGATAATTGGCACGCTCACCACCGCACGCGTGGCTTGCAGATTTGCCACACCTTCAATACGAATGGCAACCGCTCCCGCCTGCTCTGCCGCTAATGCCATAGCAGCGACGATTTCGGGTTTATCGAGCGGGCTGTCCGGAACCGGCTGGCAGGAGACAATCAGGCCACCGTTAGCAGCGATTTTTTGATCCAGTTGTGCAAGTAACGACATACATCTTCCCTTAGCAAAAGGCCCGGTCCATGACCGGGCAACAGGATTAACTTTTGGTTTTGACTAAATCGTTTTTGGCGCGGCCAAATGGCACGGCACCGCTAAATGGTTTGCCGTCGATAGCGTCATGAGTACGCAATGCTTCCGGGCGCAGCCAACGCTGAACGCGGGAAGGCATATCCAGACCAATCAGCAGGATCACCACAAATGTCAGACTGAACGAGAGCGATGCCAGCGCAGTACCCAGATCCAGACGTTGAGCGATCAACGCGCCGATGATTGGGGCCAGTGCACCGCCCAATGCGCCAACGTTGTAGGTAAAGCCCAGGCCCGCTGCACGCTGGTCGGTATCGAAATAACCGCCAATCAGTTTCGGTAAGATCCCGGCGATCCCTTGTCCAAGCATTTGCTGGAAGAACAGTAACAGACCGAGCACCCAGACGTTTGCGCCGCCAATCGCAAATACCGGAATAATCAGCAGCTGCGAGGCCAGCAGACTACAAACGTACGCTTTGCGGGTTCCCAGCCAGTCACCGAGGAAGCCACCGACGCAGCACCCCACCGCCGCGCCAAAGCCACTAAAGAACAGCACATTGGCGACAGTATGCGGGTCATAAGCCAGATCGGTTTTCAGATACGTTGGCAGCAGCGCCTGAATCGGCCATGAGTAGAGGAAAGCAAACAACACGACCACCATCAGCATTACGCCCGTTGGCCAGCGTTTGCCCGTACTCTGCACCATAAAGCTGATAAAGATTGCGGCGCATAACAGCCCAAGAACAGCGACGATCGCGGCATTTTGCAGGTTACCGGCGAAGCAGAACCACAGCGCAGTAGCCGCCGCCAGTGTCATTACGATATTGGCAATGCGATGTTCACCACGGTAAAGAATGTCTACCATCGTGCGTACCGGTGCTTTACCCCCGTGTTTCTCTTTCCAGTCTTCCGCTTCCGGGATGTTTTTACGCAGCCAGAGAGCAAAGATGATTGGCAAAATGCCGATAAAGAACAGCGCACGCCAGCCCCAGACCGGAACCACCAGACTATAGACCTGAGCGGCAACGACGGCCCCCACTGAGAAGCCTGAAATCAGAAAACCACTGGCTTTGTTACGCAGATGCTTTGGCCAGCTTTCAATGACATAGGTGGCGCTGGAACCGTATTCACCCGCCATCCCCATGCCGATGACCAGACGAGCGATAAACATGGTGATGTAGCCTGGCGCAAAGCCGCAGGCCAGCGTCCCGGCCGAGAAGAGAACGATGCTGGTAACCATTGCCAGACGACGCCCGTAGCGGTCGCCCATAGCACCAAGCATCAGGCCGCCGAACCAGCGAGAGATAAAGGCTGCGGAGATCAGACTTGCCGCCTGCACCGTCGTCAGCCCGAATTCACCTTGTACTTCGGTGAGTACCAGGGCGATTAAAACGAAATCAAAACCGTCAAGCAGATATCCCAACCAGGCAGCGGAAAATGCCCGCCATTGTGCGCGGTTGAGATGGCGATACCACGGGATATTCTGGGTTGTAGTACTCATTGTGAGTCTCCCGCGGTGGGCGATGCCCACACGCTTTGGTATGAAAATTGTAGGGTACAGATGCGTTTATTTCCCCTCACCCGGTAGGGGCGAGCGAGGGGAAAAAACTCACCCGCGCTCTTGCATCAACTGCTGGGCCAGCGCCTTCAGTTCTGGCAGATATTTTTCATCTACCGGACCAAACGGTTTGCGGCACAGCGGCACAGAAACGACATCCATATAATGGAGGACAGTTTTCAGGCCGCGGAATACGCCCGTTTTGATCAGTAAATCAATGACTTTATTGCACTCAGTTTGCAGTTTCTGCGCGGTCTGGATATCGCCTTCTTTCAGCGCCTTAACAATGCCCTGATAACGCCAGCCCATGATGTTGTAGGTACTACCGATACCACCATCAGCGCCCGCCAGAAGACCAGAGGCGAAGATTTCGTCGTAACCGTTGTAGAGCACCAGATCCGGATGTTCACGACGGATCTGCTCCATCTGATAGAGATCGCCAGAGGTCTGTTTCAGCGCGCCAACACCTGGCAACGTAACCAGAGTGTTGATCTGATCCAGGCTCAGTTTAACGCCACTTAACGCCGGAATGTTGTACACCACCATCGGCAAACCATCCGCTGAATCAATAATTGCCCGATAGTGATCGCAGTGTTCTTCAAAGCTGAAAGGATAGTAGAACGGCGTAACGGCAGAGACGGCATCGAAGCCATAACGTTTAGCCGATGCCGCAAGTTGTTGGCTTTCAGCAGTGCTGACGCAACCTACGTGAGCGATGAGTTTAATCTTGCCTTTCGCCTCTTCGGCGACGATTTCCAGTACCTGTTCACGCTCGGAGAGGCTTTGTACAAAGGCTTCGCCGGTAGAACCACCCACGTATAAACCGTCGATGCCCTGCTGAATATTGAACTGAACCAGGCGACGCAGACTCGCTTTATCCAGTGCTTGTTGTTGATCAAAAGGAGTCAGGAGTGCGGCCATTACGCCACGTAAATTCGTTGCCATAAATACCTCTGAAGTGATGCTTGTCTGATAAACGATATACCTTTATACCTGTTATACCAGATCAATTAAGCAACACCCCATACAGAAAGCTTATAATGCGATCTGCTTCACTAAAGTGGCATTATTTCTTTTTGTTGGTGGTCTGACCGAAGGCGTGCCAGGTAGCAGAGACGCTGTTGAGATGCGATTGCAACGCGCGATCGGCTTCATCGGGATCGTGGCGGCGGATCGCGTCAACGATCGCAATATGCTGTTGATAGCTAACGTTGTTATGCTCGTGCAGAGCCTGATCAGCCACGGTTGGACGTGCGGCGATCAGCCAGTCGAGCAGGGCAACGTGGATCGCCATGAAGATTGGGTTACCGGGGATCTCCGCCAGCACGCGGTGGAAATCAACGTCTGAACGAATGAATGCCGCGTTGTTATCCAGCGACTGACTGTTGATTTCCAGTGCTTTTGCCAGCAAATCGATTTGCTCATCGGTGGCGTGTTCAGCCGCATAGCGCACCAGGCTGGATTCAAAGAACAGACGTAATTGTTCGAAATGGGCAATCCCGCCAGGATGAGAAAGGAAATCTTTCGCCATGCCGGAAAGCTCGCCGATGATGGTGTCCGCAGAAGGACGTGAGACGCGAGCGCGTTCGCCGTTGTTTATCTGCACCAGACCTTTGCGTTTTAACGCTGCCAGCGCTTCACGCACCGAAGGACGCCCGACGTTAAAGAACGCCATCAGTTCGCGTTCAGACGGTAATTGTTCACCTTCGCCAAATTCACGACGGCGGATCATCTGTTCCAGCTCTTCTTCCACCATTTCGGAGAGTTTTTTACGCGCCAGCGGGCGGCTGCGTAAGTTGCGGCCAATTGCAGGTGAAGAATCTTCGGTTTGCGAATCAAATGCGTTCATAAGGCCCATTCTGTAAGGTCAGTGTGATTAACATCATCAGTGACATCCTATCACAGGATTGAAAGTAGGGGGAAATGGCGGGGTTTTCTCTTTGTGCCTCATCATTACTATAATTAACTGAATAATTAACTATTGCGAAAAATTAATGTAACGCAGATAAAAACATCCCGATTGAATTATTCACAAGACTATTAACAAGTATTATGAATATTATGAATGTGTTCTTACAAAATAATCATAAGCGCATATTTTTTAATGAAAAATCACCTCATCTACAATTAAAAACACGACATCCGCACCATAAATAGCCTTGCAAAAAATATAACATCATTGTTTTCAATCTGCCGTTTATGGGATTGACCGTTTTCTTTTGACACGGAGTTCAACAATGTTCGGCATAATTATATCTGTCATCGTATTAATTACGATGGGCTATTTGATCCTGAAAAACTACAAACCTCAGGTGGTGCTGGCTGCCGCAGGTATCTTCCTGATGATGTGCGGTGTCTGGTTAGGGTTCGGTGGTGTGCTCGATCCCGCCAAAAGCAGCGGCTACTTGATCGTCGATATTTATAATGAAATCCTGCGCATGCTGTCCAACCGCATTGCCGGATTGGGGCTGTCGATTATGGCAGTGGGCGGTTATGCCCGCTATATGGAGCGCATAGGGGCAAGTCGCGCGATGGTGAGCTTGTTAAGCCGCCCGTTAAAACTCATTCGCTCGCCGTATATTATTCTGTCGGCAACTTACGTCATCGGCCAAATCATGGCGCAGTTTATTACCAGCGCCTCCGGTCTGGGTATGTTGCTGATGGTCACCTTATTTCCGACGCTGGTGAGTCTGGGAGTAAGTCGTCTCTCTGCGGTGGCGGTTATCGCAACCACCATGTCCATTGAGTGGGGGATTCTGGAAACGAACTCCATTTTTGCTGCCCAGGTCGCAGGAATGAAAATTGCCACTTACTTCTTCCACTACCAGCTTCCGGTCGCCTCTTGCGTCATTATCTCGGTGGCGATCTCCCACTTTTTCGTGCAACGCGCTTTCGACAAAAAAGATAAAAATATCAATCACGAACAGGCAGAGCAAAAAGCTCTCGATAATGTCCCACCGCTCTATTACGCCATTTTACCGGTGATGCCGTTAATCCTGATGCTCGGCTCGCTGTTCCTTGCCCACGTCGGGCTGATGCAGTCAGAACTGCATCTGGTGGTGGTGATGTTACTGAGTTTGACGGTGACGATGTTTGTTGAGTTCTTCCGCAAGCATAACTTGCGCGAAACAATGGACGATGTGCAGGCGTTTTTTGACGGCATGGGTACGCAGTTTGCCAACGTGGTAACGCTGGTGGTCGCGGGTGAAATATTTGCGAAAGGCTTAACGACGATTGGCACTGTCGATGCGGTTATCAGGGGGGCGGAGCATTCTGGTCTGGGCGGTATTGGCGTGATGATTATTATGGCGCTGGTCATTGCCATTTGTGCCATTGTGATGGGCTCAGGCAATGCGCCGTTTATGTCATTTGCCAGTCTTATTCCGAATATCGCAGCCGGACTACATGTACCAGCGGTTGTAATGATTATGCCGATGCATTTTGCCACGACGCTAGCGCGCGCTGTTTCGCCGATTACTGCGGTGGTGGTCGTTACGTCAGGAATTGCAGGCGTTTCGCCTTTTGCGGTAGTGAAGCGGACAGCGATCCCCATGGCAGTCGGTTTCGTGGTGAATATGATTGCCACTATCACGCTATTTTATTAAGCGATTAAAAAGACAAAACAGGCCGCCAGGGCCTGTTTTAGTATTACTTCACAACGCGTAATGCTGGTCGACCACCGCGTGGTGGCTGCGGTGGTTCATCGTCAGGATGAGTGTCATCATCGTGATCTGGCTTGTCGCCATCAATAACCGACATAACGGTTTCGTTGTCTGCCGATGCCTCTTCATCATTCATGATGCTGGCATCTTCATCGTAGGCAGCTTCAGGCTCAAACATCGTGCCTGCGCCATTTTCACGGGCGTAGATAGCCAGCACGGCAGCCAGCGGCACAGAAACCTGACGCGGAATGCCACCAAAGCGCGCGTTAAAGCGCACCTCATCATTCGCCAGTTCCAGATTGCCGACAGCTCGCGGCGCAATGTTGAGTACGATTTGCCCGTCACGCGCATATTCCATAGGAACCTGCACGCCAGGGAGCGTCACATCCACCACCAGGTGCGGCGTGAGCTGGTTATCCAGCAACCACTCATAGAATGCACGCAGCAGATAGGGACGACGTGGTGTTAGCTGTGACAAATCCATACAGATTAACTCCGGCCCAGACGCATTTCACGTTCAGCTTCAGTTAAAGAAGCAAGGAAAGAGTCACGCTCAAAGACGCGGGTCATATAGCCTTTCAGCTCTTTCGCACCCGGGCCGCTGAACTCGATGCCCAGTTGCGGCAAACGCCACAGCAGCGGAGCAAGGTAGCAATCGACCAGGCTGAACTCATCGCTCAGGAAGTACGGCTTCTGACCGAAGACCGGCGCAATCGCCAGCAGTTCTTCGCGCAGTTGCTTACGTGCGGCATCTGCTTCAGAAGCTGAACCGTTGATGATGGTGTTCATCAGCGTGTACCAGTCTTTTTCGATGCGATGCATGTACAGACGGCTTTCACCGCGAGCTACCGGGTAAACAGGCATCAGTGGCGGATGCGGGAAACGCTCATCCAGATATTCCATAATGATGCGAGATTCCCACAGGGTCAGCTCACGATCCACCAGGGTCGGAACGCTCTGATTCGGGTTGAGGTCAATCAGATCCTGAGGCGGATTGTCCTTTTCCACGTGTTCGATCTCGAAACTTACACCTTTCTCAGCCAGCACAATGCGGACCTGATGGCTATAGATGTCAGTAGGACCGGAAAACAGCGTCATTACCGAACGTTTGTTGGCAGCGACAGCCATGAAAACCTCCAGGTATAGTCAGAATTTTTACTGCTACCAGCCACCAGGTGGCCAGTCAGAAGTTGTGTTACCCAGTAAGGGACGACTCTCTTTGTTCGAAAATCAAACAAAAAATGAGCAATACCCGACATTTGGGCAGAAAATTGGATGATAGTTTACCAGATTTTGCGACCTTTGTGGTGAGTCGATGCCGGAAATGGGGAAAAAGAGATGCGCTTTAGTCTGAAATAGTTGACTTAGTCCCTTATTGGCGATGTGGTTTTTGTTTTGCCTGTTGTCAGACGGCAGCAAAAAGCAACTTTCCATTTTTTACGCTGATGCAGATTTTAGCCATAAAAAAACCCGCCGAAGCGGGTTTTTTCGCAAATTGTTTTCTGCCGGAGCAGAAGCCAATTAACGTTTGGAGAACTGCGGACGACGACGTGCTTTACGCAGACCGACTTTCTTACGTTCAACCTGACGAGCGTCACGAGTAACGAAGCCAGCTTTACGCAGTTCAGAACGCAGGGACTCGTCGTATTCCATCAGAGCGCGGGTGATACCGTGACGGATCGCACCAGCCTGACCAGAGATACCACCACCTTTAACGGTGATGTACAGGTCCAGTTTCTCAACCATGTCGACCAGTTCCAGCGGCTGACGAACTACCATGCGAGCAGTTTCACGACCGAAGTACTGTTCCAGAGAACGTTGGTTGATTACGATTTTACCGTTGCCCGGTTTGATGAAAACGCGAGCTGCGGAACTTTTGCGGCGACCAGTGCCGTAGTATTGATTTTCAGCCATTGCCTATAATCCCGATTAGATGTCAAGAACTTGCGGTTGCTGTGCCGCGTGGTTGTGCTCGTTACCCGCGTAAACTTTCAGTTTACGGAACATAGCACGACCCAGCGGGCCTTTTGGCAACATGCCTTTAACCGCGATTTCAATCACACGCTCAGGACGGCGAGCAATCATCTCTTCAAAGGTCGCTTGTTTGATACCACCGATGTGGCCGGTGTGGTGATAGTACACTTTGTCAGTACGCTTGTTGCCGGTTACAGCAACTTTGTCAGCGTTCAGAACGATGATGTAATCACCGGTATCTACGTGCGGAGTGTATTCCGCTTTGTGCTTACCGCGCAGGCGACGAGCCAGTTCAGTAGCCAGACGGCCCAGAGTTTTACCGGTCGCGTCAACAACATACCAGTCGCGTTTTACGGTTTCTGGTTTAGCTGTAAAAGTTTTCATTAAAAGCTTACCCAATAAATAGTTACACGTTGGTGAACACCCAAACGTCTTCAATTGTTGAGGTTCACACGACAAAGTCCGGCAAACCTACCCCTTCGAATAGCCTATGCCAGCACACAAAAAGTTTTGGGAAAAAAACTTTCTTGTAACGTGGGGTCGCAGGATTATAGAGAAGTCGGGGTCAAAGATCGACCCCTTTTTGTGATTTGTGGCAGGTTTTAACCCGCTAAATGCTCGCGCTTCAGATACTCTTCGCTTTGCATCTCTTGCAGACGTGACAGGCAACGCTGGAACTCAAATTTCAGCCGCTCGCCCTGATAAATGTCATATAGCGGCACTTCTGCACTCACCACTAATTTGACATGGCGCTCGTAAAACTCATCCACCAGCGCAATAAAGCGCCGCGCTTCGCTCTCCATCAACCGCGTCATAACTGGTACATCAAACAACATGACCGTGTGAAAGAGGCGTGAGAGCGCAATATAGTCATGCTGACTGCGGGCGTCGACGCACAGCGTAGTAAAAGAGACCGCCAGCGTCTGGTTCTCGACGCCCATTGTCGCCAATGGCCGATGGTTGATTTCTAATGTCGGTGAATTTTCTCGTTTCGCCCCCGCCAGCGCCAACCATAGTTTATCCATTTGCGCCCGGGTTTCATCGTTGAGGGGCGAAAGCCACAGATGCGCCTGAGTGAGTGTACGCAGTCGATAATCAACACCAGCGTCCACGTTCATTACATCACAATGCTGTTTAATGGCATCGATTGCAGGCAAAAAACGCGCACGTTGTAGGCCATTTCGATAAAGTTCGTCCGGTGGAATATTTGACGTCGCTACCAGCGTTATTCCGCGAGCGAACAGGGCTTTCATCAGGCCGCCAAGTAGCATGGCATCGGTAATATCAGAAACAAAAAATTCGTCAAAACAGAGCACGTCAGTTTCTGCTTTAAAGCGATCGGCAATAATTTCCAGCGGATCGCTTTGGCCTTGTAATTCGGTCAGCTCTTCGTGCACCCGCAGCATAAAACGGTGAAAGTGCAGACGCTGTTTCCGCTCTCCCGGCAGGCTTTGATAGAAAAGGTCCATCAGCCAGGTTTTCCCGCGTCCTACACCGCCCCACATATATAAGCCACGCACTGGCGTATGCTTTGTGTCTTCGCGTTTACCCCACAGCTTACCGACCCGCGCCATTAGCCCACTCGTCCTGGGGGCTGGAGGCGTGCTATTGATGAGTTCCTGATAAATAATTTCCAGGCGGCTGACGGCCTCTTTTTGAACGTCGTCGGGTTGATGGCTGCCTTCATTGAGCGCCTTCAGGTATTGCGATGTTGGGGTAACGCTTTGCATGATCTTATTGTTATTCCTTGAATAATCGGTGCGCCGTTGTTCACGGTTGACGAAAAAAAGGCCGTTCTACACTACGCGATATGCAGTCGGGATTCCACTTCTGTGGAATTAACGGTTATAGTGGCATAATCAGCCGCAGGCATGGAGCCTGAAGCCAACACCCTACGGAAACAAAAGACAACGGGAGATGTTCATGACCTGGGAATATGCGCTAATTGGGTTAGTCGTCGGCATCATTATTGGTGCTGTGGCCATGCGTTTTGGTAATCGTAAACTACGCCAGCAACAGGCGTTGCAGTACGAACTGGAAAAGAATAAAGCTGAACTGGACGAGTATCGCGAAGAGCTGGTTAGCCACTTTGCCCGCAGCGCGGAATTACTGGATACCATGGCGCACGACTATCGCCAGCTGTATCAGCACATGGCGAAAAGCTCCAGCAGCCTGCTGCCGGAACTGTCTGCTGAAGCAAACCCGTTCCGTAATCGTCTGGCAGAGTCTGAAGCCAGCAACGATCAGGCACCGGTGCAAATGCCTCGCGACTATTCTGAAGGCGCATCCGGCCTGCTGCGTACTGGCGCGAAGCGCGACTAATTTATTTTTCGGGCGCAGCCATTGCGCCCTCCTCTTCTCTCCCTCCCCGACTATCATTTAATCTGGTGTCTCATTGTTAGCCGTCTGAAAATTCAATAACATCAAACTGTTTTGAATCTCTTTTCTTATCATTCAGGTACGAGAGCAGGAATAATGAAAAAACAAACCCAGCTGTTGAGTGCATTAGCGTTAAGTGTCGGGTTAACTCTCTCGGCGTCATTTCAGGCCGTTGCGTCGATTCCAGGCCAGGTTGCCGATCAGGCCCCTCTCCCCAGTCTGGCCCCAATGCTGGAAAAAGTGCTTCCGGCAGTGGTGAGCGTACGGGTGGAAGGAACGGCCAGTCAGGGACAGAAAATCCCGGAAGAATTCAAAAAGTTTTTTGGTGATGATTTACCGGATCAACCTGCACAACCCTTCGAAGGTTTAGGCTCCGGTGTCATCATCAACGCCAGTAAAGGCTATGTGCTGACCAACAACCATGTGATTAATCAGGCACAGAAAATCAGTATTCAGCTCAATGATGGGCGCGAGTTTGATGCAAAACTGATTGGTAGCGATGACCAGAGCGATATCGCCCTGTTGCAAATTCAAAACCCGAGCAAATTAACGCAAATCGCTATTGCCGACTCCGATAAATTGCGCGTCGGTGATTTTGCCGTGGCGGTCGGTAACCCATTTGGCCTTGGGCAAACCGCCACCTCTGGCATTGTTTCCGCATTAGGCCGCAGCGGGTTGAATCTTGAAGGTCTTGAAAACTTTATCCAGACAGATGCTTCTATTAACCGCGGTAACTCCGGCGGTGCACTGTTAAACCTTAACGGTGAGTTAATTGGCATCAACACGGCAATCCTTGCGCCTGGCGGTGGGAGCGTCGGGATTGGATTTGCCATCCCCAGTAATATGGCGCGAACACTGGCGCAGCAGCTTATCGACTTCGGTGAAATCAAACGCGGTCTGTTAGGCATCAAAGGCACAGAGATGAGTGCCGATATCGCCAAAGCCTTCAACCTTGACGTGCAGCGTGGCGCGTTTGTCAGCGAAGTGTTGCCAGGTTCTGGCTCGGCAAAAGCGGGCATCAAAGCGGGCGATATTATTACCAGCCTCAACGGCAAACCGCTGAATAGCTTTGCTGAGTTGCGCTCTCGTATCGCGACCACCGAGCCGGGCACAAAAGTGAAACTTGGCCTGCTGCGTAACGGCAAACCACTGGAAGTAGAAGTGACGCTTGATACCAGCACCTCTTCGTCGGCCAGCGCTGAAATGATCACGCCAGCGCTGGAAGGTGCAACGTTGAGCGATGGTCAGCTAAAAGATGGCGGCAAAGGTATTAAGATCGATGAGGTTGTCAAAGGAAGCCCAGCTGCTCAGGCTGGCTTGCAAAAAGACGATGTGATCATTGGCGTCAACCGCGATCGGGTGAGCTCGATTGCTGAAATGCGTAAAGTGCTGGCGGCAAAACCGGCCATCATTGCCCTGCAAATTGTACGCGGCAATGAAAGCATCTATCTGCTGATGCGTTAATGTCGTAAACCGGGCATCAGGCTGACGTGTGATGTCCGGTTAACTCGTGGTATGCTGCTGCCGTTCCCTTTTTTAATGACGCCTCCATCATGTTTGTGAAGCTCTTACGTTCCGTTGCGATTGGATTAATTGTCGGCGCTATTCTGCTGGTTGCCATGCCTTCGCTGCGCAGCCTTAACCCGCTTTCCACTCCGCAATTTGACAGTACCGATGAGACGCCTGCCAGCTATAATCTGGCGGTTCGCCGCGCCGCGCCAGCGGTGGTTAACGTTTACAACCGTGGTTTGAACACCAACTCTCACAACCAGCTTGAGATCCGCACCCTGGGATCCGGTGTAATCATGGATCAACGCGGTTATATCATCACCAATAAACACGTCATCAACGACGCCGATCAGATCATCGTCGCCTTACAGGATGGACGTGTATTTGAAGCATTGCTGGTGGGATCTGACTCTCTAACCGATCTGGCGGTACTTAAAATTAATGCCACTGGCGGTTTACCTACCATTCCAATTAATGCACGTCGCGTACCGCACATTGGTGACGTGGTACTGGCGATCGGTAACCCGTACAACCTCGGGCAGACCATTACCCAGGGGATTATTAGTGCCACGGGTCGAATTGGTCTGAACCCAACCGGGCGGCAAAACTTCCTGCAAACTGATGCTTCCATTAACCACGGTAACTCTGGCGGCGCGCTGGTGAACTCGCTGGGCGAACTGATGGGCATTAACACGCTGTCGTTTGATAAGAGTAACGATGGCGAAACGCCGGAAGGTATCGGCTTTGCGATTCCTTTCCAGTTAGCAACCAAAATTATGGATAAACTGATCCGCGATGGTCGCGTGATCCGCGGCTACATTGGTATCGGCGGACGTGAGATCGCACCACTGCACGCGCAGGGCGGTGGTATAGATCAACTGCAAGGGATCGTGGTTAATGAAGTGTCACCTGACGGCCCGGCGGCGAATGCGGGTATTCAGGTCAATGATTTGATTATTTCGGTGGATAACAAACCGGCCATCTCTGCTCTGGAGACGATGGATCAGGTGGCGGAAATTCGCCCTGGCTCGGTGATCCCGGTTGTAGTGATGCGTGATGATAAGCAGTTAACGCTGCAGGTCACCATTCAGGAATATCCGGCAACCAATTAAGTCGTGCGCTCAAAATAAAAAACCGGAGTCTGTGCTCCGGTTTTTTATTATCCGCTAATCAATTACTTATTAACGAACTCTTCGCCCAGGGCGATATCTTTCTTCAGCGTATCCAGCATACCTTCCAGCGCGTTCTGTTCAAATGCGCTCAGAGTGCCGATAGATTTACGCTCTTCCACGCCGTTTTTACCCAGCAGCAGCGGTTGAGAGAAGAAACGTGCGTACTGACCGTCGCCTTCAACGTAGGCACATTCGACAACGCCTTGTTCACCTTGCAGTGCGCGAACCAGAGACAGGCCAAAACGTGCAGCTGCCTGACCCATAGACAGGGTTGCAGACCCGCCACCGGCTTTCGCTTCAACCACCTCAGTACCCGCGTTCTGGATACGTTTGGTCAGATCAGCCACTTCCTGCTCGGTAAAACTAACGCCAGGAATCTGTGACAGCAGCGGCAGAATGGTAACACCAGAGTGACCGCCAATAACCGGCACTTCAACTTCGCCTGGCTGTTTGCCTTTCAGTTCCGCAACAAAGGTGTTGGAACGAATGATATCCAGCGTGGTAACGCCGAACAGTTTGTTTTTGTCATAAACACCGGCTTTTTTCAGCACTTCAGCAGCAATCGCCACTGTAGTGTTAACCGGGTTAGTGATAATACCAATGCACGCTTTCGGGCAAGTTTTCGCAACTTGCTGTACCAGGTTTTTTACGATGCCAGCGTTAACGTTAAACAGGTCGGAACGATCCATACCCGGTTTACGCGCTACGCCTGCAGAGATAAGAACGACATCTGCGCCTTCCAGCGCCGGAGTCGCATCTTCACCAGAAAAACCTTTGATTTTCACAGCAGTAGGGATATGGCTCAGATCGACAGCCACACCGGGAGTCACTGGAGCGATATCATACAGAGAGAGTTCTGAACCTGAAGGCAGTTGGGTTTTTAACAGTAGTGCAAGCGCCTGGCCAATACCGCCAGCAGCGCCGAGGACTGCGACTTTCATCCTAAACTCCTTATTATATTGATAAACTAAGATATGTTGCTCCGCTGCCGCGACCTTAATCCACAAAATTGCCGTTTACAATGACCACATCTCAAGAATGTGTAGTCACGCAAGTTTAGCGTTTATGCATTTAATTGCCGTAATCAGGAACCTAACTTACGTAATTAACAGTCGCTTATGCATTAGCGCAACATTCCAACAGGTGGTGACAATATACCCTACCGTTCAGCCAAAACAACATCAATTTGATAACAATTAATTTACTTTTAAGCAGAATTTGCATGCCGTGACGCAGGCATGTTTCTCAATAACGAAATTTGATAAAATCCCGCTCTTTCATAACATTATTTCAGCCTTCTTCAGGGCTGACTGTTTGCATAAAAATTCATCTGTATGCACAATAATGTTGTATCAACCACCATATCGGGTGACTTATGCGAAGCTCGGCTAAGCAAGAAGAACTAGTTAAAGCATTTAAAGCATTACTTAAAGAAGAGAAATTTAGCTCCCAGGGCGAAATCGTCGCCGCGTTGCAGGAGCAAGGCTTTGACAATATTAATCAGTCTAAAGTCTCGCGGATGTTGACCAAGTTTGGTGCTGTACGTACACGCAATGCCAAAATGGAAATGGTTTACTGCCTGCCAGCTGAACTGGGTGTACCAACTACCTCCAGTCCATTGAAGAATCTGGTGCTGGATATCGACTACAACGATGCAGTTGTCGTGATTCATACCAGCCCTGGCGCGGCGCAGTTAATTGCTCGCCTGCTGGACTCACTGGGCAAAGCAGAAGGTATTCTGGGCACCATCGCTGGCGATGACACCATCTTTACCACCCCTGCTAACGGTTTCACCGTCAAAGACCTGTACGAAGCGATTTTAGAGCTGTTCGACCAGGAGCTTTAATCTCTGCCCCGTCGCTTCTGGCGGCGGGGAAAATGTTGCTTATCCCTCTCAACCCCCTGCTTTCCCCTGCGATTAATTTAACGAATAGTGCGTTTTACTGCGACATATCATTCACACAATGAATACATACGGTAAAAAAAGCACATTATGCAAAATCAATTATCTAATTGAAAAATATGGCATTTATAATAAATAACCGTGTTTTTAATACTTTTTTGTTATTAAAATTCACATTTTTAACACTTAGTATCAACTGAAACAGTTAGCGTGGTATTAATTAGTTCAATAATTAGTGTATACTTGATTTTGTGATATGGGTCACGAAACAAAGGCCCAGCTAAAAGATTATGTCGAGGTAAAAATCATGAAAATCAAAACCACTGTTGCTGCATTAAGCGTACTTTCTGTTCTCTCTTTCGGTGCATTCGCTGCCGACTCCATTGATGCTGCACAAGCACAAAATCGTGAAGCAATCGGGACCGTATCCGTAAGTGGTGTGGCGTCTTCGCCAATGGATATGCGTGAAATGCTGAACAAAAAAGCGGAAGAGAAAGGCGCAACGGCCTACCAGATTACTGAAGCTCGTAGCGGTGACACCTGGCACGCTACGGCTGAACTGTACAAATAAACCCTCATCGTCTTGTCCGACGATATTGCCCCCGGTTCGGGGGCTTTTTTTTGCGCTAATGACGAACATTAAAACGCAAATGCCCTTCCAGCTCTTCCTCTGCCTCATCAAACAGCAATATTAACGCGCCAAAACGGCGACGCGTTTTCTCTCCCAGATGAACAAATTCAATCTCAAGTGGTAGCGGCAGGACATCGTTCATTAACACATCCCATAGAGAGTCGAGATCGCGTACTTTATCTTTTGCCAGACCAAAGGTTTGGCTAAAGTCGCGATAAAAATCCTCCTGACTCTCAATCTCATCAAAATCAAAGGTATAAATATTCATCTGTTGCCACCGTCACGTTTCGCGGCGAGTTCTGCCGTTCATTGCTAAGTATAGCCATGAAAAAACCGACGCTTTTGGCGTCGGTTTTGACTTAACTATCGGTCAACGCATGTTGATACTTATGGAGCATACCCGTAAGCCGATGTACTGGTTCCGTCACCTGCGGTGGCGCTTGCCAGATGCGTAGCTTTTCCTGGTAGATTTCCAGTTCTTCCAGCAACTGGCCAAAGTACCGACGACGTTTATCATCGCTACGGGCAGATATCACATGGTCTGCTGTGCGGCGCATTTGCCGGTGAAACGCCGATAAATCCTCGTTAACCGGGATCGGCGCATCACGCAGGCGCTGGTGCGCGATAATCATCGTCAGTGCCAGGCGAAATTTCGGCAAATCCCCAGGGAACTTATTCATCAGCAAAAACAGCTGCTGATAAAGTGCCGGGAGGTGATTCTCTTTACGACGTGCCACATTGGTAGTCATCGCGGAAACAGCGGCAGAAACAAACTGATTAAGCAGTACACGTCCAGTCCTGTCGCGCGATTTATCCCGCACCAGCAAAATAACGGTGAACGCGAGCACACAGCCGACGATTTGCCCTAATGCGCTGTCGAGAAACTGACTGAAATGGAAAGTCATCGGGTTATCCAGCACGATAATATTTATGGTGCTGGCCAGCGCCCCCATCGAGCCCAGTCGCCGTTTCTGTACTTCTATACCGAGGAAAAATCCCAGCACTGCCAGGCTAATACACAGCAATAACATGCTTTGTTGGGTATTAGGGATAATCACCAAAAAGTAGAGCAGCCCTAACGGCAGCGCCGCCAGCGTCCCATAGATAAAGTCGATCGCCACCATGCGTGGATTCGGCAAACGCATTGCCAGTGACGTCACTACCGCAATCATCACCATTGCACCACTGCCTGAAGTCCAGCCCGTCCACAGCCAGAAAAGCGTCCCCAGAATGCAGGAAAGTGTGGTTCGCCAGAAGTTAACCATTGCATGATGACGTTCGGCTGACTCTACTTTTACTTCCGGTTCGCCTTGCAGGATCTCTTCTTCGGTGGCGTTGATTTTTGTGTTACTGATAACGCCGCGCTTGAGAAGCTGATAACGCGTTGCCGCCGCGACCCAGCTATAAATGGTAACAGGCGTTTCCCGTTCCCCAGTCCAGGCGATCACTCTCCGCAGGCGTTTGAGCTGCTTGTGGACGTCCTGCGCGGTTTCTACCGGCGTGTCAAAAAATTCGCGGAAAGTATCAGTGATCAATTCCGGGCGCGTATTCTGAATAAGATAAGTTTCGCAGGATTGGGTAATCAGCGTCAGCGATAGCGTATTGATCGCTTTTAAACGTCGATTGGCCCGCGCCCAGCGGGAAGATTCCATATTCAGGTTGCTGCGCATACCTTGTAACGCCGTGGTGCGTCGCACCAGATCGCCCCAGGCTTTATCGACAACTTCACCATCGCCATGTTTGATACAGAGTTGCATTAATTGATATTGCGCGACCAGCAAACTTTCCAGCTCTCGATCCACTTCTTGTTTGATCGATCGCGGAGAAAAGAGCAAATCCGCCATAATTGCACACACAATACCGATAACGATCTCGCTACAACGTTCGACGGCAAACTGCGGCGTAAGCAATGGTTCCGGCTGAATAGTGATCACAATGATCAGCGCGGTATAACCGGCCAGCCCCCACGCATACGAGTTTTCTATTCGTACCAGCGAGGATATCCAGGTACAAAAACCGGCCCAGATACAGCACACCAGAATCATCAATAATGGTGCGCGGATCATCGCAATGATGATCACCAGTCCAGCAATACAGCCAATAAATGTGCCGATGATGCGCAAAAAGCCACGATAGCGTATCGCGCCAGAGTACGGTTCACCTCCCGCAGCAAAGGCCGGACCGGCGGCAACAATCGCTGCTGTCAGTACCGCCCAGCGTGGCGTTTCCAGCTGGAAGTGAAAGCCAACAAACAGCGCCAGTACAATGGCGGTCGCCAGTTTTACCGCAAAGCGAATATGTTGATTAGCAATGGAGAAAATACCCATCGTGATTAACCAAACTCACGCAGGCGATGAGCCATTTTACGGAAGAACGAATCCTGACTTTCGTCGCGATCTTGTTTGCCAGTGACTACCACCGTAGCAGTGGTGCCCGCAGGCCAGATGTTCTCTTGCTGGTTGTCGAGACGAATACGTACCGGAACACGTTGCGCCAAACGTACCCATTCAAGGTTAGAGTCGATGGTCGCCATCCCTTTGTCGTCACGCGTGCTGCTGGCGTTGGTGACCCCTGCGGCAACACTATCAACAGTCCCTTTCAGCACTTTGTTACTGCCAAGCGGCGTGATCTCTGCACGATACCCAGGGCGCACTCCTTCCAGCTTGGTTTCTTCCATATAGGCCAGTACATAGAAGGAGTCCTGTTTCACCAGCGCAACCGCCGTTGATCCACGAGTAATAAACTCACCGGTATAGACGTTGAGGTTGGTCACCCAGCCATCTGCTGGCGCGCGGATGACTGTACGTTCAAGATCCAGTTTTGCCAGATCGCGGGTCGCCTGCGCTTTCGCTAACTGATGCAGAACTGTTTGTAGTACGTTGTTGGCCTGGTCGATCTCTTCGCGAGACATCGCCTGCACACCGAGACGGTTACGACGTCCGGCCTCCTGGCGTTTCTCCTGTGCCAGTACCTGATAATAAGCAACATCGGCTTGCGCTTCCTCAAGCGCCTTTTGATAGCGCGGCTGGTCGATGGTGAACAGTACCTGTCCTTTTTTCACCAGCTGGTTATCATGAACATTCACCTGGGTAATGAGTCCAGAAACGTCCGGCGCGATCGCAACGACGTCAGCGCTAAAGCGCGCGTCACGCGTCCACGGGGATTCGGTGTAATAGACCCAGGCATTAAAAATTGCGATGAAGGCCAGAATGACTAATACGACCGTGATGGCCGTACGGGAGAATTTTCTTATTAGTGTTTTCACTTCAACCTCAAACGAACAGTCGCGATATCAAATAAAACAAGCAGCAATAGAGCGCGGTGTTGAACAACGCCGGATGCCAGACAAAGTCGTAGATACCTGTTGGCACAAGTACCCGGCGCACCAGCCAGAAAATCGCCAGTGATAAAAGCAATTCAAAAAATATCGGTGGGAAGGACAGCCCAAACACCACGATAACGGGAAACAGACTCATGTTGACCTTGGTTGTATAGAGAGAGCAGGCGTTATTATTTTCAGCATCTGTCGCCGCAGAGAAGGGCATGGAAAGCCGGGCGAGAGCAACATTGCTGTAGATTGATATTTAATATATTAGCGTAACTGTTATGCTGTTATCTATATTATGTGATCTAAATCACTTTTAAGTCAGAGTGAATAATGGAACGACTAAAACGCATGTCGGTGTTTGCCAAAGTAGTTGAATTTGGCTCTTTTACCGCCGCCGCCAGACAGCTACAGATGAGCGTTTCGTCCATCAGTCAGACGGTGTCAAAACTGGAAGATGAGTTGCAGGTAAAGCTGTTAAACCGTAGCACACGCAGCATTGGCCTGACCGAAGCCGGTAGAATTTACTACCAGGGCTGCCGTCGGATGCTCCATGAAGTGCAGGATGTTCATGAGCAACTGTATGCCTTCAATAACACCCCCATCGGGACGCTGCGCATTGGCTGTTCTTCAACTATGGCACAAAATGTTCTCGCCGGGCTGACAGCAAAAATGCTGAAAGAATACCCAGGTTTGAGCGTCAATCTGGTTACCGGAATTCCTGCCCCCGACCTGATTGCCGATGGTCTGGATGTGGTGATCCGCGTCGGCGCGTTGCAGGATTCCAGCCTGTTTTCCCGCCGTCTGGGCGCGATGCCGATGGTGGTGTGCGCCGCGAAAAGCTATCTCACACAATACGGCATACCGGAAAAACCCGCCGATTTGAGTAGTCATTCATGGCTTGAATACAGCGTGCGGCCCGACAATGAATTTGAACTGATCGCACCGGAAGGGATCTCGACTCGCCTGATCCCACAAGGAAGATTTGTGACTAATGATCCGATGACGCTGGTGCGCTGGCTGACGGCGGGTGCCGGGATCGCCTACGTGCCGCTGATGTGGGTGATCAACGAGATCAATCGTGGGGAGCTGGAGATCCTGCTGCCGCGTTATCAGTCAGATCCACGCCCGGTTTATGCGTTATATACCGAAAAAGATAAGCTGCCGCTGAAGGTACAAGTCGTGATCAACTCGCTAACGGATTATTTTGTTGAGGTCGGTAAATTGTTTCAGGAGATGCACGGGCGCGGGAAAGAGAAGTAATTAATATTGTACTGTTACGTAGTACAAACCTGTGCCAACGGGTTCCCCTCACCCTAACCCCAGAGGGGCGAGGGGACCGTTCGTACACGGAGAAGGATTAATTATCCTTCTGAAAATACTGAAATTATTACGCAGTACCGCCAACAGTCAGGTTATCAACTTTCAGCGTTGGCTGGCCCACGCCAACCGGCAAACTTTGCCCTTCTTTACCGCAGACACCCACGCCGTTATCCAGTTTCAGGTCGTTGCCAACCATCGAAATCTGCTGCATGGTTTCGATACCGGAACCAATCAACGTTGCGCCTTTCACCGGCTTCGTTACTTTACCGTTTTCAATCAGATACGCTTCTGAGGTGGAGAAAACGAATTTGCCGGAGGTGATATCCACCTGACCGCCACCAAAGTTCGGTGCATAGATACCGTACTCAACGGATTCAATAATTTCTTGCGGGGTCGATTTACCCGGCAGCATATAGGTATTGGTCATACGCGGCATGGGCAGATGAGCGTAGGATTCACGGCGACCGTTGCCAGTCGGCGTCATCCCCATCAAACGCGCGTTGAGTTTATCCTGCATGTAGCCTTTCAGGATGCCGTTCTCAATCAGCACGTTGTACTGACCTGGCGTACCTTCATCATCAATCGCCACCGAACCACGGCGATCGACCATCGTACCGTCATCAACCACGGTACACAGTTCAGAAGCCACCAACTCTCCGACCTGTCCACTAAATACTGAAGTGCCACGGCGGTTGAAGTCGCCTTCCAGACCGTGACCCACCGCTTCATGCAACAGCACGCCCGGCCAACCTGCGCCAAGTACTACCGGCATGGTGCCCGCTGGTGCAGCAACGGCAGAAAGATTGACCAGCGCCATACGCACTGCTTCTTTTGCCCATGCATCCGCACGGACTTCGCCGTCGAGATCGGCAAGGAAGAACTCATAACCAAAACGACCGCCGCCGCCACTGGCACCGCGTTCGCGTTTGCCATCTTCTTCGACCAGAACGCTCACGGAAAGACGCACCAGCGGACGGACATCCGCCGCTAGCGTGCCGTCGGTGGCCGCAACCAGAATTAATTCATAGACACCACTGAGGCTGGCAGTCACTTCCTGTACGCGCTTGTCCGCTTCGCGGGCAACCTTATCGACGCGACGCAGGATATCCAGCTTCTCTTCACGGCTCATGCTTTGCAGCGGATCTACCGAGGTATACAACGGGCTATGCTCTACCGCGCCCAGCGTCTGTACTTTACCATCACCACTATCACGGACGATGGTGCGCGCCGCTTGTGCACTCTGTTCCAGCGCCAGCAGGCTGATTTGGTCAGCATAAGCAAATCCGGTTTTTTCACCACTGATTGCACGCACGCCAACGCCCTGATCGATGTTGTAAGAACCATCTTTAATAATACGGTCTTCTAAAACCCAGGATTCGTGATAGCTCGACTGAAAATAGAGATCGCCATAATCAAGGCGACGTTCGGCCAGTTGACCGAGGATCGCGAACAAGTCCTGATGTTTCAGGCCGTTCGCCGCTAGCAATTGTTCACTTACCAGGTTCAGACTCATCGTTTTTGCTACTCGTTAGTTACTGCAGTAGAGGATTTTTTACGGCTGCCGGATGCGGCGTGAACGCCCTGTCCGGCCTACGGTTATGTTCTGGCTCGTTGGCCTTTGGCAACGATTATCCTATGAGATTGGGGCAATTACGCGCCCTCGTCAAATCATTGCGCTTTTTCTTTACGCGGTTGTCGCAACACTTCGTTGATTTGCGGATCGTCCAGCGGACCCGAAATGTGATAGCGCAAAATGGAGACTTTGCTCCACAGCGGTCCCAGCACTTTACTGGCGGCAAACACTGCCGCGCCAACAATGGGGTTAACCGCAAAGGCCGCAGCCACACCCACCGTCGCAGAAATCTCTGGTGCGACAACCGCTTCCATATTCAGGTCGCGACGTACCAGATTTACCGACCCTTTCATAGCGATGTCCGCTTCCAGGCCATCCACCAGCGTGTCGTCAGTGTGCATAACGCCGTCTTTAATCCACGCGGTGCTGCGAATGGAGTCAAAATAGAACCCTTCGCCAAAAGTGTCTCTGAAATCAAAACGCAGCTTACGCATCAGGGCATCTACGCTCAATAAGCGCAGCAATTGCCCGGCATGTCCGGTATTGATTTCGGTAATTTCGCCTTTACCCAGTTGAGTATGAATGATGCCATTCAACGTCGCCTCATCTGGCTGCCAGGGTGCTTTACGCCAGTGTAAATCGTAATCCACATTAAATGACGACTGGCGTATGGGCGTCGTGACACCAAAAAATTCTGCGGCGGCATCAATTTTCTGCCCACGCAATTTTCCTTTCAGCGAAGTGCGTTCATTTCCCGGATTGTTAACCCATTCACCATCGGCAGTGAGCCGCGAAAAACCAGTATCAATCAGTCCATTAGTCAGCGTTAATGTATTGCCAGAAATGGTGATATCACTGTCAATGCGCCCGAATTTTTGCCCCCAGAACCAGCACTCTGCGCATCGTATTTGTGCGTCCGGCCAGCCACGGAAGCTAATGCGCTCCGTTGTCGGGAAAGGTGATGAATTCGTTGAGTCACCATGAGTTTTCGGCACGCTTGGGTTGTAATAAAGATATTTGATATTCGCCAGCCACGGCGCGTTATTACGCATCGCCAGCGTGGCGTTGATTTCACGCCCTTGCGCCTCAACCAGGGTGCCATTTGCCGTCGGTTGCGAAACAATGCTCAGGTTATTCCATTGCTGATTTCCCAGCGACAACATAGGCGTACGTAACGTTATGTGTTGTGGGAAACTCGCTGCACCACCGACACTCTCCGCCGCGCCTTTCTGGAACAGGGCCAGCCACTCGGCACCATTCATCGGCGGCATATTGAGTTCAACGCCACTTTGTTCCGGCAACGGCGGGAGCGTTTTACTGTCTGCCGCCCAAATAGCACGGTCGAGCGTCAGCTTTTGACCAAGCAACCAGCGGCTATTGAAATGGTTATCTGCACCAGCCTGTCCGGTTAACTCAAAGCTGTTGAGATTGCCATCAACCTTAACGTTTACCGGCAGCGGTTCACCCGCAGGTTTGGCTAACGGTGAAGGTAAGTGACTGCTCACATTCTTCAAATCGCCGTTCAGCTCTACGTTATACGTCGCGCCAGCATGATAAGGCAGCTCAATGCCCACTTTACCATCCCACGCCACGCTGCCACTTAATGCTTCGTTCACCGCTTCAGGCAGAACGCCGGTTTTCGCTGGTTGCCAGTTACCGTTGAGATTCACCGCGACCTGGTAGGCTTTTGCCCCTTCTTTGGTGGAAAAATCCACGTTCAACGGCTGATTAAACCAGCTTGCTGTCAGTGGTTCACTTTGCAGATCGCCATTGATAAAGCTGAATTTACCGCTCAAATTTTTCAGGGTGCTGTCGAGTGGTTTGATAAACAGACTGTTATTACGCAGCGTCACTTCACCTTTCGCGGTTACCAACTCGCCGTTCAGCGGGATATCAAGATGTAAGCGAGCATTCACATCGCCGTCGAGCTGGAGTTCTTGCAGGGTCGCCCCCAGAGAATCTTTCAGCGGTGTCTCATCAAAGTAAGGGCCAACGGCTTTACCCGGACCTTTAATGTCAGCGTCAATCAGCAGTTTTTCTTTTGAGTAGTCAGGGATCACTGCGGTGAGATTACTCGCGCGCACGCCGCCCAAATTAACGCCATCGGTTTTCATCCATAAACCGTCGTTAATAAAGTCCAGTTCAATATCAAGGTTAGTTAATGCAGGCCAGTCCGGCTGGAAGGCAAACTTCGCGTTGCGCAGCGGCACCAGCACTTCAAACTGACCTTCGTTGTGTTTATAGGGGAAGAGTTGCGGATTGCCACCATAAACCAACGTCGCGTTATCCGCTTCACCGCCCTGAATCGCGCCACTTAAGTAATCAACCAGGTCTTTACCCATCAAGTTTTCCGGGAAATAGCGCCAGGCTTGTGAACCATCGTCGGTACTGATGCCAGCCAGAATCCCCAGCCAGGGTTCATCGTTAGCAGGTTGCAGGTAACGAAAACCGCCGCGCGCATGGACGGCTTTGGCTTTAACGTCAATATTACGTCCATCCAGCTGGAAACCTTTGTCATTGTTCAGCCAGCTTATCGTTGCCTGGCCGTCGGCGATTTCCAGTGGCGCACGGAATACCGTTTCGTAAGGCATCTTTGCCTGCTTCATCGACGCGGTAAGCAAACCATTTTCTACGCTGCCGGAAAGCGTCCCGGAGAAGTGTTCCGCACCCGGTAATAATTTCCATTGCTTCCAGGCCAGATCGCTCCACGATGCCTGAAAACGGGTCTTGTCTGCCGCCTGAAGCGGGATATCCAGCGCCAGAGTGTTAATCTTGCCGCTCGGTTGTGTGGAGCGCCAAACATCACCCAGTGCAGGTGAAAGTTTCGCGGCCAACGGGCGTACGCCCTCCAGGCCTGCCAGCTCCAGATTACTGGCACGAATCCGGAGTTCGTCACTGCGTTTATTGTCTTTGCCGCCAACGTCCTGTTCCGGTATCCAGGCCAGCGTCAATGCTCCGCTCGGCCAGGGTTTGCCGTCCATCGTGATCCGTGTATCGGGAATAGAGAACTGCCATCCCGGATTTTCACGCGTAATATGCGCAGTCAGATTATCCACCGACAGCGTATGTGTTTCCTTCTCGCCCAACCAGCTGGCACCGCCCTGTTTCAGCCAGACGTCACCGCCGGTTACATCGCCTTTGTCGATCGTCATCCAGCCTTCAAGGGAGAACTGTGCCGTTTCCAGCGCAATATTGTCCTGCATCCATTTACCGAGCCACGGCTTCAGGTCGATGTCATCCGCCTGGAGCCAGACGCGACCATTGCTTAACAACCCCTCATCATCGCGCAAATCCATACGCACCTGCATCACGCCGTGCTGTCCGGTAAGGCTGGAGAGGCTTACCAGGCCTTCCGCACGGTGTCGACGTGGATCGTTCAGCCAGGTGAGCTGTGGGATCGCCAGCTCGGCGCGCTGACCGGATGGCGTCAGGAAACTGACTTCACTGTCGCGGAGATCGAAATGGTCAAATTGACGAAGAAACAGATCGCTGATGTGACTGGCTTCCAGGCTATCATTACCACCGCCGCTGGTGATAGGAGTGTTGGTGCGAAAGCGCAGATGCCAGAAAGTGAGGTCGCGAAACTGCCAGCGCATATGTAACAGGCTCTGCCAGACATCTAGCGCAAGAGTAACGCGTTTAACCGAAAATTCGCCGCCATCTTTTAGTTCTGCACGGATGTCGTGTGCTTCAAGCGTCGGACCAAAATTCTGCCAGCTGGCTGAGAGCTGACTGGCTTCTACCGGCATGCCAGTCGCGGATTCTATTTTGTTGAGGATTTCCGGACGCCAGGCGTCAAGATGCGGTAAAGCAATACGCAGGCCGCTAACCAGCAGGGCAGCGATCACAACGAGCGCAGCTCCAGTAAGCAGTAAAATCCCCGGCAATCGCCTCACCCGTCACTCCTTGTCTGCTAAAAATGTGACTCAAAAACCCTTTGCCGGATGGCGGCCCAGCATCTGTTTACATCATTACGACGTCAAACTGCTCCTGGTTATAGAGCGGTTCAATTTGTACTTTAACCTGTTTGCCAACGAAAATTTCCACTTCCGCCAGCGAGTGTGACTCTTCGCCTTTCAAGGCTTCGGCTACTGCCGGAGAAGCATAGACCAGGAAACGGTCGGAGTCGTAAGCATGGTGGACACGAACAATCTCGCGCATGATTTCATAGCATACCGTTTCCACGGTTTTCACCGTTCCGCGACCGTGGCAGGTTGGGCATTCGTTACACAGTACGTGCTCAATGCTTTCGCGGGTGCGTTTACGCGTCATCTCCACCAGCCCCAGCGCCGAAAAACCATTAACGCTGGTTTTCACCCGGTCTTTGCTCAACGCCTGCTCCAGCGAATGCAACACGCGGCGACGGTGATCTTCATTATTCATGTCGATGAAATCAATAATGATAATCCCGCCCAGATTGCGCAACCGTAACTGGCGAGCGATAGCCTGCGTCGCTTCAATATTGGTATTGAAAATGGTGTCGTCCAGATTGCGATGACCGACAAACGCCCCGGTATTGATGTCCACGGTGGTCATCGCTTCGGTCTGGTCGATAATCAGATAGCCACCGGATTTCAGTTCTACTTTGCGTTCCAGCGCTCGCTGAATTTCGTTTTCGACATCAAAGAGATCGAAAATCGGCTGGCGTCCGGTGTAATGCTCCAGCTTGCTGGTCATCTCGGGAATGTACTCCGAGGTAAACTCCAGCAATGCTTCGTAAGTCAGGCGTGAGTCAACGCGAATGCGGTCGAGTTCGGCGTCGGCGAAATCACGCAGAACACGCTGCGCCAGCGCCAGTTCGCCGTACAGCTGATAACGGGTCTGTGGGCGCTTTTTACGCTCCATAACTTTGGTCCAGACGCGTTTCAGATAAGCGGCATCGGAGGCCAGTTCAGCCTCGCCAACCCCTTCCGCTGCAGTACGGATGATAAACCCGCCCTGCTCGTCACAATACTCTGCGACCACTTTTTTCAGGCGTTCACGTTCTGATTCGCTTTCAATACGTTGGGATACCCCAACGTGAGAAGCACCTGGCATAAACACCAGATAGCGAGAAGGCAGCGTGATATCGGTGGTCAGGCGCGCACCTTTAGTGCCAAGCGGATCTTTCACCACCTGCACCATCAGATCTTGCCCCTGACGGACCAGCTCCGAGATGTCGCGCACCGTGAATTGCTTTTGTTCTTCACCCGCCACACATTCGGTGTGCGGCATGATGTCGGATGCATGAAGAAACGCGGCTTTATCCAGCCCAATATCTACAAAAGCCGCCTGCATACCCGGAAGTACACGACTTACACGACCCTTGTAGATATTGCCTACTATTCCGCGTCGCGCCTCACGTTCAATATGAATTTCCTGCAGAATACCGCCATCAATATACGCCACTCGCGTTTCCGAAGGCGTTACGTTTACTAACAATTCAGCCGTCATGTTTATCCCTTTTCTCACGCAGTGCGTTAAAATTACTTAATAATTCATACGTTTCAACCAGCGGTAAGCCGACTACGGCGTGATAGCTGCCATTTATCTTCCTGACAAAACAGCCACCCAGCCCCTGAATACCGTATGCACCTGCTTTATCTAACGGTTCACCGCTGGCGACATAGCCCGCGATGTCTTCGTCTGTTAACGTTCTGAAAGTCACATCGGTGACCACCAGGCAATCGAGAATGTGCTGGCTGTCGGCCAACGCCACTGCCGTCATTACCTGATGGGTCTGACCCGATAATTTGCGCAACATCTGCACCGCATGCTCTGCGTCGCGCGGTTTCTCCAGCACTTCTCCATTCAGGATAACGATAGTATCCGCACCCAGCACCGGGAGATCCTGCGCCGTTTGCGCGACACCCGCCTGTGCTTTCTCGCGCGCCAGACGCACAACATATTGCTGCGCGCTCTCCTGCGGCTGACGCTGCTCCTCAATGCCCGTAACAATACGTTCAAAGGTTACGCCAAGTTGCGCAAGTAACTCCTGACGACGCGGAGAACCGGAAGCTAAATACAGAGAAGTCATAGAAACCTTTATTGCACTGCAAACTGCTGACGGACTTTACGCATCAGCAAGAAAATCCACGGCCAGAGCACTCCATTGACTACACTACTCCAGAACACTTCCGGTCTGAAAGAGACGTTAATCACTAAAAACTCTGCCCAGAAAACAATAATATCCACCACCAGCGAAAGCAACATGACGACCAGCGCCTGCTGCCATAATGCGAGGTTGCGGAAAAGCTGGTATTTCAGCGCCACCAGGTAAGCAATGATGCTCATCGCCAATACGCGTACGCCAAGTGTCGAGCCGCTGATCAGATCCAGTATGGCACCCATCACAAAACCTGTGCCCACATTTACGCGATGAGGCAAGGCCAGGATCCAATACAACAAGATGAGTAACACCCAGTTTGGCCGGAAAACTATCAGGTTGTCCGGCCAGGGCATGATTTGCAGCAAAAGCGCAATAAGGAAAGAGAGCCAGATTACCCAGCGTCCCTGGCTACGATAGCTCGCCACTATTGCCCTCCCGGCGCACGCGCAGGCGGTTGAGCACCACTTTGCGGCGGCGTAGCCCTTTGTGGAGAGCGATTAGCAGCGGGCTGTGTCGGCGCAGCAGGCGCAGTAGCTGCATTTCCTGTCGCCGGTTGCTGCGGAGTCGGCTGAGCGATCCCCGTTGCCGGTTCGGGTAACTTTGGCCCCATCGCGTCTGGTGAAGGCAATACCTGCGGCATCATCTGCATCAGACGTTCATTAGCAACACGATGCACCTCTTCCGGCGTCATCGGGTTAGCGCCGTTACGATCCGCGCCCCACAGCAGCAGCAGATAACGCAAACGTTGCAGCCCTGCAGTCGGACGCGCCTGAATCACAGTATAAGCGCGCTGGGTATCGAGTTTTACGGAAGAGACAACCGCGACCGGATAACCTTCCGGGAAACGACCGCCCAGACCGGAAGTCACCAGCACATCACCAACACGAATATCCGTATTCGCTGGCAAATGCTCAAGCTGCAAATCATCCGTACAACCGTTACCGGCTGCAATCACGCGGATATCGTTGCGCAGCACCTGGATTGGCAGCGCGTGGGTCGCATCACAAATCAGCAGCACGCGACTGGTCAGTTTAGCGACGGCCACCACCTGACCAACAACACCTTTGTCGCTGATGACCGGCTGGCCTTCATAAACGCCATTAACGCTACCTTTATCGATAACAACTTGATCGCTATAAGGATCGTTAACCGTGGAGATAACCTGAGTCACCATTTTCTGCTCATCCTGACGCAGCGGGGAACCCAGCAGCTCGCGCAGACGCGCGTTCTCCTGTTTGTATTGTCCAAGCATCAGCAGTTCACTGTTTTTCAGCAACAGTTCCTGACGTAACGCCCGGTTTTCAAGTTCTAGTTGGTCACGCGAGGCCAGCGTCTGCGATACGCCATCCAGCAATTCACGAGGAGCATTGGAAACAAAGTAGAAAGGACTGACGGCGGTATCCATATAAGTACGGATTTGACTGAACGTCCCCAGGCGGCTGTCGGCAATAATAATGCCGAGCGCCACCAGCACCGCCAGAATAAGGCGAATCTGTAGCGACGGGCCACGGCTAAAAATTGGCTTCATAAGTTATGCGTATTCTCGTATCAGACCAGGCAGGGTAAACAGACGCTTCCCCTGCCTGCATCCGATTACTCTTCGCTGAACAGGTCGCCGCCGTGCATGTCGATCATTTCCAGCGCTTTGCCGCCACCGCGCGCCACACAGGTCAGCGGGTCTTCAGCAACAACGACTGGAATGCCGGTTTCTTCCATTAACAAACGGTCAAGGTTACGCAGCAGTGCGCCACCACCGGTGAGCACCATGCCGCGCTCGGAGATGTCGGAAGCCAGTTCCGGCGGGCACTGTTCCAGTGCAACCATTACCGCGCTCACAATACCGGTCAGCGGTTCCTGCAGTGCTTCGAGGATTTCGTTGGAGTTCAGGGTAAAACCGCGTGGAACACCTTCTGCAAGGTTACGGCCACGAACTTCGGTTTCACGGACTTCATCGCCCGGGTAAGCCGAACCGATTTCGTGCTTGATACGTTCTGCGGTGGCTTCACCGATCAGAGAACCGTAATTACGACGTACATAGTTGATGATAGCTTCGTCGAAACGGTCACCACCAATGCGCACGGAAGAGGAGTAAACCACGCCGTTCAAGGAGATAACAGCAACTTCAGTAGTACCACCACCGATATCAACCACCATAGAACCGGTCGCTTCAGAAACCGGCAGGCCAGCACCAATTGCGGCAGCCATCGGTTCTTCAATCAGGAAGACTTCACGGGCACCAGCGCCCTGCGCGGATTCACGAATTGCGCGGCGTTCAACCTGGGTCGCGCCAACCGGCACACAAACCAGAACGCGCGGGCTTGGACGCATAAAGCTGTTGCTGTGCACTTGTTTGATGAAGTGCTGGAGCATTTTTTCAGTCACGAAGAAGTCGGCGATAACGCCGTCTTTCATTGGGCGAATGGCAGCAATATTGCCCGGCGTACGGCCCAGCATCTGCTTCGCGTCATGACCTACTGCAGCTACGCTTTTCGGTGAACCGGCACGATCCTGACGAATGGCCACCACGGAAGGCTCATTCAATACGATGCCTTGTCCTTTTACATAAATGAGGGTATTCGCAGTACCCAGGTCAATGGACAAGTCATTGGAAAACATGCCACGAAATTTTTTCAACATACTAAGGGATAATCCTGAAAGCTGGGGCGGAAAAGAAAATCCGCTTACTTTACCAACCACACGCAGCAGCGACAAGGCGCAAAAATCATCTGCTACGGTGAAAATTAGTGCAGTTCGTTTCCTTTGTTACAAATCTCTGCCTGAGTCCAGAAAGGCTTAATGCATCAGCAGCATTCCTCGCCTGTTTGCAACCGCGTAAGGTCATTCATCTGCATATGTGCTGCAACAATCTGGCGAGCAGACAAGCACACTCCCATGAGACGCAGCGCGCGTTATTCTACGTGAAAACGGATTAAACGGCAGGTTAAACCGAGTATCTTTGTGAATATTTTTTCACGTTAGTATCAAGTGGCTGTGAGGACGCGAAAAAATCCCCTTGCCCACCTGTAACACCGCGCTGAATCAGGGTCTGCCACTCGCTTCGCGAACGCACGCCGGTGGCGTAAACCTGGGTGCTGGTCCCGGAGCAGGCTTCCACCAGGCTTTGAACCAGCAGCTGGTTCTCCGTTCGCTTCTCAATGTTTCTGACCAGCCCCGGATGGAGCTTGAGTAACTCAACATTAAGTTCTTTGATCCAACTGGTGCTTACCAGCGTCAAACCAGCCTGGTTGACGGCTACCCGTACCCCTAAAGCATTCACTAAACGAATAACAGGTTGTAAGCGACTGATATGTTGACCAACATCGGCCTCTGCAAGTTCAATAATTATGCGTCTTCGTTGCGATTTTTCACATTGCATTAACGTATCGCGCAGCCAACGCTGAAAACGCGGGCGAATCAGCGACTCAACGGTAACCTGAATCGCCAGATTTTCCTCTGGCCAGTAACGCAATAGTGGAATAAGACGGCTGATTAGCAGGCGGTCATACTCTTCCGATAAACCAAACTGCAAGACCATCGGCATATACTCTGCCGAGCTAACCTCTTCATTACCATCGAAGATGCGGCACATGAGTTCACGATGATGAACCCGGCCTTCGCGAGTAACCGCCGGTTTTTGATAAAGGCGCGGGCCGCCGCGACTGAGCATTTGCTCGATAAGCGTACGCCAGCGAACATTACCGCGTCCTTTTTCAGGCAACGAGTCATCGTAAATAGCCCAGCTATTGCCGCCCTGCAATCCCGCATTACGCGTGGCAGACTCTGCATGTTCCATTACCTGCTCGGTATCCTGACCACTACGCCAGGCACAGATACCAATGTGGATCATATCGTCGCGATCGAGCATTTTATTGTTCGGCAAGGTATCGACGGCTTTGATTAACTGACTGGCGATGCTCTCTGCCTCTTTTAACGTCCGGTGCGGTAACAGCGCAGCAAAATCACTGCGGTGGTAACGCGCCAGCAGTGCGCCAGGGTAGCGCATCATAAATGTCGATAGCAGATTCGTCAGAGAGAAGAACTGTTCTTCAACCTGGCTGTGCCCCCAGGTATCACTCAACATATTGAAATCCGGCAGACGAATCATCATCACGATCCCGTGGGTACCTACTTTCTCTTGATCTTCCAGTAACGTTGCTAACTGATTATCGAAAAAGAGGCGGTTATTGAGGCCGGTTTTCATGTCCTGGGCGGCATAAGAGCGGATCAGCGTATCAAGACGGCTGTGTTGTTCGCGTGCGTTCTGAATTTCACAAAGCAGCGTATCCAGCGCACTGCTGGTTCTGGGCGGCCATTCATAGATGGTTCCCAACACATTAGAGCCACGCTCACCGTTTAAGATACGAGTAGCCCGGGTTTCCAGCAATTCTTGCCCGGCAAGTTGCCGTTGTAACCAGCGTACCGCCAGGAAGAGCATAAGAATGATAAAGCCAATCGCCCCCGTGAGCGGCGCGGTAGTCATTAAAGAATGGAAATAGTTGCCCATCGGATCCTGATAAACCAGACGCAGCGACATCCCCGGATGCTTTATCAACGGAACGCTCAGTTCACGAAATAGATCGTTGGTGCCAACCGGACGATAACTACCATTTCTGGCCAGGGTATAAACCTGCTTATCACCATGGAGCAGGTCTACACGAACGATATCTGCCGACATCATTAATTCGGTAATTTGTGGCCTTAATGTGCTGAAGTCATTCGACACTAGGTGGGTATCGATCGCCGTCGCCACCGCCTGAACACGATGACTAAACTTATACTGAATGGCGTTGTAGAAACTTAGCGAACAGCCCAGCAAAGTCACAAAAATTGTTAACCCGGTGAGCAGCGTAACAAAGGCCGAAAATTTCGTCGTTAATCTCATCCTTGTGTTAACTCCGATAGTGAGGAAGCGGGCATACTAGCAAATCAGATTTATCTCGCAATTTATTGCGCTTCATCGGCTTTGCTTTTCCATTAGCGAGTATAGTCTTCAGAAATTATTTTCCAATCCATCATGCACATGAGGACCACTTATGCAGGCGTTACTTTTAGAACAGCAGGACGGCAAAACTCTCGCATCGGTACAGACTCTGGACGAAAGTCGCCTGCCGGAGGGCGATGTCACGGTTGATGTTCACTGGTCGAGCCTGAACTACAAAGATGCGCTGGCAATTACCGGTAAGGGAAAAATCATCCGTAATTTTCCGATGATTCCTGGGATCGATTTTGCCGGAACTGTACGCACCAGCGAAGATCCGCGTTTTCATGCCGGTCAGGAGGTGTTACTCACTGGCTGGGGCGTTGGTGAAAACCACTGGGGTGGGCTGGCGGAACAGGCGCGAGTGAAAGGTGACTGGCTGGTTGCCATGCCACAAGGGCTGGACGCGCGTAAAGCAATGATTATCGGTACTGCCGGTTTTACCGCCATGTTGTGTGTGATGGCGCTGGAAGATGCCGGTGTTCGCCCGCAGGATGGGGAGATTGTCGTGACGGGTGCCAGTGGTGGCGTCGGCAGTACCGCCGTGGCGCTGCTGCATAAGTTGGGTTATCAGGTCGTTGCCGTTTCCGGTCGCGAAAGTACCCATGAATATCTGAAAAGTTTAGGTGCCAGCCGTATTCTCCCTCGCGATGAGTTTGCCGAATCCCGTCCTCTGGAAAAACAAGTCTGGGCTGGGGCAATTGACACCGTTGGCGACAAAGTGCTGGCAAAAGTGCTGGCGCAAATGAAATACGGCGGCTGCGTGGCGGCCTGTGGTCTGGCGGGTGGTTTTACTCTGCCAACCACGGTCATGCCATTTATTCTGCGTAATGTCCGTTTACAGGGGGTGGATTCAGTAATGACGCCACCAGCACGCCGCGCACAAGCCTGGCAGCGATTGGTCGCCGATTTACCGGAATCATTCTATACCCAGGCGGCAAAAGAGATATCTCTGGCAGAGGCACCGAAGTTTGCCGAGGCCATCATTAATAACCAGATCCAGGGGCGCACGCTGGTGAAGGTTAACTAACCATTTAGCAAGGATTAATAAGAGAGGGAACTCATTTTGAAATCATTATTCAATCGGTTAACGGGAAAAGCGGTTAGCCGGACAGCTTTCGTCGAACATCTTGGTCATGAAGTTGTACAACATCATCCAAACTGGAAAGTCATGATTTCGACTGACCATAAATTGATGCGCATTGATACGGGTCACCAAACGGTGGAAATCACCCTTGATGATGCTTACAAACGTTATCAAGCCGCACCAGACCCGCTGGAAGAAGTGGCTGCAGATATGCTGAAACAGCTTGCAGAAATGCTGCCGACCGGGCGCTGTATTGTCCCGGTGATTAAAGAAAAAGCCTGGCTGGATACCGTTCGCCAACAGCTTAGCCAGTATGAGTCTGATCCAGAGGTCCTCAACGCCTCACTGGATTTTGCCTGGGAAGACTTTAACGATGAGTTAATTATCCTGTTTGCTGAAGACGGTAGCGAAACCATGCGCTATCTGATGCGCTACGAAGTGACCATTGACCGCGAACAAGCCATCAATAATTTGAAGCAAATATTGCCGGAAGTTTCGGCTGAAATCGTTGATACAGGCGCAAACGCTGGAAAAGTTGCCGTTATCTCCGCAGGGGGTACTTATGAGCCCAGTCTGATGCTCATTGACGATCTTTGGGTGCAATCACCCGATCCTGAATGCGGCGACCTGTTAGTGACTGTTCCCTCCAGAGGAAAACTGTTTTTCACCTACAATGATCAGCCAGCAAATATCAGCGCATTACGACAGTTAACAGAACAATGCTTCCGTGAGGATGACCATCCTCTGACAACACAGATATTCATCCGCCGTAACGGTCACTTTTATCCCTGGGTAGAAACCTTGCATTAACGCAACCTCCGTCATGCTTGAAAAAGCTTGTCGGAGTATGTGATGAAAGCTGCAAACTCACCAAAGCCGATTTTGCTACCAAATCGGCTTTTTTATTGTCACGCGGCAAATTCTGAATGCATCAGATAGCCGCACTGCCGCCTGACAAAACAGTTTACCTTCTGCAAAATGGGGTGAATAATCTGATTTTATTTGCCTACAAATTAACCACTCGAACGTATTTAATGCTGAGCATTGTCAGTCGGTTGATTTTGCGTGCTTTAGCATTCACATCTATCCAGACGATGCAGTGAAAATTGGGTAATCCCCAGCAACCGCTGCGTAATGTCGTCTATCTTGTCGCGATCCTGGCATCCCTACATTATTTGTGGTCTGTGAAGATTATCTCATTGCAGCCCCTCATCTTCGCAGGGCTGGCTTTACAGCTTTTAGCCTTACGTTATAAGAAGTTCCGTCGACGATAGCGCTAATTTCGTGAATTGTGCGGCTTGTTGCAAATTACACGGTGTTGAAGGTTATTTACATGTTAGCTGTTGATTATCTTCCCTGATAAGACCAGTATTTAGCTGCCAATTGCTACGAAATCGTTATAATGTGCGACCTCGTCCTCCCTGACGCAGTTTTTGCGCTGCGGAAAAGGTGACATTGGCGCAACGAAGGTATATTTTGTTTTTTGCCGGAGGATAGCAGCAGATCGCTGCACAATGTCCGTCAAGTCTAACATTGACACTCTGGGGCAAAATAGACCGGCGTCCCGGCCTGCTGGAATTTATCGCTATGCATACAGCTGTCGGGGCATACGCTTTACAGACGGCGGTGAAACGCCTGTCACAATCACACTAAACAAAGAGTACGGAACCCACTCATGGATATTCGTAAGATTAAAAAACTGATCGAGCTGGTTGAAGAATCAGGCATCTCCGAACTGGAAATTTCTGAAGGCGAAGAGTCAGTACGCATTAGCCGTGCAGCTCCTGCCGCAAGTTTCCCTGTGATGCAACAAGCTTACGCTGCACCAATGATGCAGCAGCCAGCTCAATCTAACGCAGCCGCTCCGGCGACCGTTCCTTCCATGGAAGCGCCAGCAGCAGCGGAAATCAGTGGTCACATCGTACGTTCCCCGATGGTTGGTACTTTCTACCGCACCCCAAGCCCGGACGCAAAAGCGTTCATCGAAGTGGGTCAGAAAGTCAACGTGGGCGATACCCTGTGCATCGTTGAAGCCATGAAAATGATGAACCAGATCGAAGCGGACAAATCCGGTACCGTGAAAGCAATTCTGGTCGAAAGTGGACAACCGGTAGAATTTGACGAGCCGCTGGTCGTCATCGAGTAACGAGGCGAACATGCTGGATAAAATTGTTATTGCCAACCGCGGCGAGATTGCATTGCGTATTCTTCGTGCCTGTAAAGAATTGGGCATCAAGACTGTCGCTGTGCACTCCAGCGCGGATCGCGATCTAAAACACGTATTACTGGCAGATGAAACGGTCTGTATCGGCCCTGCTCCGTCAGTAAAAAGTTATCTGAACATCCCGGCAATCATCAGCGCCGCTGAAATCACCGGCGCAGTAGCAATCCATCCGGGCTACGGCTTCCTCTCCGAGAACGCCAACTTTGCCGAGCAGGTTGAGCGCTCCGGCTTTATCTTCATCGGCCCGAAAGCAGAAACCATTCGCCTGATGGGCGACAAAGTATCCGCAATCGCGGCGATGAAAAAAGCGGGTGTTCCTTGCGTACCGGGTTCTGACGGCCCGCTGGGCGACGATATGGATAAAAACCGCGCCATTGCTAAACGCATTGGTTATCCGGTAATTATCAAAGCCTCCGGCGGCGGCGGTGGTCGCGGTATGCGCGTAGTGCGCGGCGACGCTGAACTGGCACAATCCATCTCCATGACCCGTGCGGAAGCGAAAGCTGCTTTCAGCAACGATATGGTTTACATGGAGAAATACCTGGAAAATCCTCGCCACGTCGAGATTCAGGTACTGGCTGACGGTCAGGGCAACGCTATCTATCTGGCGGAACGTGACTGCTCCATGCAGCGCCGCCACCAGAAAGTGGTCGAAGAAGCACCAGCACCGGGCATTACCCCGGAACTGCGTCGCTACATCGGCGAACGTTGCGCTAAAGCATGTGTTGATATCGGCTATCGCGGTGCAGGTACTTTCGAGTTCCTGTTCGAAAATGGCGAGTTCTATTTCATCGAAATGAACACCCGTATTCAGGTAGAACACCCGGTTACTGAAATGATCACCGGCGTTGACCTGATCAAAGAACAACTGCGTATCGCTGCCGGTCAACCGCTGTCGATCAAGCAAGAAGAAGTTCACGTTCGCGGCCATGCGGTGGAATGTCGTATCAACGCCGAAGATCCGAACACCTTCCTGCCAAGTCCGGGCAAAATCACCCGTTTCCACGCACCTGGCGGTTTTGGCGTACGTTGGGAGTCTCATATCTACGCGGGCTACACCGTACCGCCGTACTATGACTCAATGATCGGTAAGCTGATTTGCTACGGTGAAAACCGTGACGTGGCGATTGCCCGCATGAAGAATGCGCTGCAGGAGCTGATCATCGACGGTATCAAAACCAACGTTGATCTGCAGATCCGCATCATGAATGACGAGAACTTCCAGCATGGTGGCACTAACATCCACTATCTGGAGAAAAAACTCGGTCTTCAGGAAAAATAAGACTGCAAAAGCGTCAAAAGGCCGGATTTTCCGGCCTTTTTTATTACTGGGGATCGACAACCCCCATAAGGTACAATCCCCGCTTTCTTCACCCATCAGGGACAAAAAATGGACACTCGTTTTGTTCAGGCCCATAAAGAGGCGCGCTGGGCGCTGGGGCTGACCCTTTTGTATCTGGCGGTATGGTTAGTAGCCGCTTACTTACCTGGCGTTGCCCCCGGTTTTACCGGCTTTCCACGCTGGTTTGAGATGGCTTGCATCCTGACGCCGCTGCTGTTTATTGGACTGTGCTGGGCGATGGTGAAATTTATCTATCGCGATATCCCGCTGGAGGATGACGATGCAGCTTGAAGTGATTCTACCGCTGGTCGCCTATCTGGTGGTGGTGTTCGGTATCTCTGTTTATGCGATGCGTAAACGGAGCACCGGCACCTTCCTTAATGAGTATTTCCTCGGCAGCCGCTCTATGGGCGGTATTGTGCTGGCAATGACGCTCACCGCGACCTATATCAGTGCCAGTTCGTTTATCGGCGGGCCTGGAGCTGCTTACAAATACGGCCTGGGCTGGGTATTGCTGGCGATGATTCAGCTTCCTGCTGTCTGGCTTTCGCTCGGTATTCTCGGCAAAAAGTTCGCGATTCTTGCGCGCCGCTACAATGCAGTGACGCTGAACGATATGCTGTTTGCCCGCTACCAGAGTCGTCTTCTGGTGTGGCTGGCGAGTTTGAGTTTGCTGGTCGCGTTTATTGGCGCGATGACCGTGCAGTTTATCGGCGGCGCACGCCTGCTGGAAACCGCGGCGGGTATTCCTTATGAAACCGGGCTGCTGATTTTCGGTATCAGCATTGCGTTGTATACCGCCTTTGGTGGCTTTCGCGCCAGCGTGCTGAACGACACCATGCAAGGACTGGTGATGCTGATTGGCACCATTGTGCTGCTTATTGGCGTGGTCCATGCTGCTGGCGGCTTAAGCAATGCAGTAGAGACGCTGCAAACCATCGATCCGCAACTGGTTACGCCACAAGGCGCTGACGATATTCTGTCACCTGCGTTTATGACGTCGTTCTGGGTGCTGGTGTGCTTTGGCGTTATAGGCCTGCCGCATACTGCGGTGCGCTGTATCTCTTATAAAGACAGCAAAGCAGTACATCGGGGGATCATCATCGGTACGATTGTAGTCGCAATCCTGATGTTCGGTATGCATCTGGCCGGAGCGTTAGGTCGGGCGGTGATCCCCGATCTCACCGTACCGGATCTGGTGATCCCGACGTTAATGGTAAAAGTGCTGCCACCGTTTGCTGCCGGGATCTTCCTTGCAGCTCCTATGGCTGCGATCATGTCGACGATCAACGCCCAATTGCTGCAAAGTTCCGCTACGATCATTAAAGATCTCTATCTGAATATCCGTCCGGATCAAATGCAAAACGAGACGCGCCTGAAGCGGATGTCGGCGGTGATTACGTTGATTCTCGGCGCGTTGCTGCTGCTTGCCGCCTGGAAGCCGCCAGAAATGATCATCTGGCTGAATTTGCTGGCCTTCGGTGGGCTGGAAGCCGTTTTCCTGTGGCCGCTGGTGCTGGGTCTTTACTGGGAACGCGCCAACGCCAAAGGCGCGCTAAGTGCGATGATCGTTGGCGGCGTACTGTATGCCGTACTCGCGACGCTGAATATTCAGTACCTGGGCTTCCACCCTATCGTGCCCTCGTTACTACTAAGTTTGCTGGCTTTCCTGGTCGGAAACCGTTTCGGTACATCCGTCCCGCAAGCTACCGTTTTGACTACTGATAAATAAAGAGTTTTGCCATGCCTTGGATCCAACTGAAACTGAACACTACCGGCGCGAACGCCGAAGATCTTAGCGATGCGCTGATGGAAGCGGGTGCCGTTTCTATCACTTTTCAGGATACCCACGATACGCCTGTGTTTGAGCCGCTGCCGGGCGAAACGCGTCTGTGGGGCGACACCGATGTGATTGGTCTGTTCGATGCTGAAACCGACATGAAAGAAGTCGTGGCGATTCTGGAGAATCATCCGCTGCTCGGCGCGGGCTTCGCGCATAAAATCGAACAACTGGAAGATAAAGACTGGGAGCGCGAATGGATGGATAATTTCCACCCGATGCGCTTTGGTGAACGACTGTGGATCTGCCCAAGCTGGCGTGATGTGCCGGACGAAAACGCCGTCAACGTGATGTTAGACCCAGGGCTGGCGTTTGGTACGGGTACCCATCCAACTACCTCTCTGTGCCTGCAATGGCTAGACAGCCTCGATTTAACCGGTAAAACAGTCATCGACTTTGGCTGCGGTTCCGGCATTCTGGCTATCGCGGCGCTGAAACTGGGTGCAGCAAAAGCCATTGGTATTGATATCGATCCGCAGGCGATCCAGGCCAGCCGCGACAACGCCGAACGTAATGGCGTTTCTGACCGTCTGGAACTCTACCTACCTAAAGATCAGCCAGAAGAAATGAAAGCCGACGTGGTGGTCGCTAACATCCTTGCAGGCCCATTACGTGAACTGGCACCGTTAATCAGCGTCCTGCCGGTTTCAGGTGGCTTGCTGGGCCTTTCCGGTATTCTGGCAAGCCAGGCAGAGAGCGTTTGTGAAGCTTATGCCGACAGCTTCGCTCTGGACCCGGTCGTGGAAAAAGAAGAGTGGTGCCGCATTACCGGTCGTAAGAATTAACCTTCGCATCGCCGTAGGGTGACGCAAGGCGAAGTGCGAGCAAGGTCACAAAAGGCACGTTAATTTGCCGATTATTTACGCAAATTTGCGTGCCAAAATTTTCATTCATAAAGAAAAATTGAGAACTTACTCAAATTTCTTGGAGTGTAAATTTTAGTCACTATTTTCTAATATAATGATTTTTATGAGTAATTATCGCGCCAAGCTCATTTTAAATGCAATTCTTTGATCCATCTCAGATGATTGGTCAAAGTTTGGCCTTTCATCTCGTGCAAAAAATGCGTAATATACGCCGCCTTGCAGTCACAGTATGGTCATTTCTTAACTCATGCGCATCGGACAATATCAGCTCAGAAATCGCCTGATCGCAGCGCCCATGGCTGGCATTACAGACAGACCTTTTCGGACGTTGTGCTACGAGATGGGAGCCGGATTGACAGTATCCGAGATGATGTCTTCTAACCCACAGGTTTGGGAAAGCGACAAATCTCGTTTACGGATGGTGCACATTGATGAACCCGGTATTCGCACCGTGCAAATTGCTGGTAGCGATCCGAAAGAAATGGCAGATGCAGCACGTATTAACGTGGAAAGCGGTGCCCAGATTATTGATATCAATATGGGTTGCCCGGCTAAAAAAGTGAATCGCAAGCTCGCAGGTTCAGCCCTTTTGCAGTACCCGGATGTCGTTAAATCGATCCTAACCGAGGTCGTCAATGCAGTGGACGTTCCTGTTACCCTGAAGATTCGCACTGGCTGGGCACCGGAACACCGTAACTGCGAAGAGATTGCCCAACTGGCTGAAGACTGTGGCATTCAGGCTCTGACCATTCATGGCCGTACACGCGCCTGTTTGTTCAATGGAGAAGCTGAGTACGACAGTATTCGGGCAGTTAAGCAGAAAGTTTCCATTCCGGTTATCGCGAATGGCGACATTACTGACCCGCTTAAAGCCAGAGCTGTGCTCGACTATACAGGGGCCGATGCCCTGATGATAGGCCGCGCAGCTCAGGGAAGACCCTGGATCTTTCGGGAAATCCAGCATTATCTGGACACTGGGGAGTTGCTGCCCCCGCTGCCTTTGGCAGAGGTTAAGCGCTTGCTTTGCGCGCACGTTCGGGAACTGCATGACTTTTATGGTCCGGCAAAAGGGTACCGAATTGCACGTAAACACGTTTCCTGGTATCTCCAGGAACACGCTCCAAATGACCAGTTTCGGCGCACATTCAACGCCATTGAGGATGCCAGCGAACAGCTGGAGGCGTTGGAGGCATACTTCGAAAATTTTGCGTAAACAGAAATAAAGAGCTGACAGAACTATGTTCGAACAACGCGTAAATTCTGACGTACTGACCGTTTCTACCGTTAACTCTCAGGATCAGGTAACCCAAAAACCCCTGCGTGACTCGGTTAAACAGGCACTGAAGAACTATTTTGCTCAACTGAACGGTCAGGATGTGAATGACCTCTATGAGCTGGTACTGGCTGAAGTAGAACAGCCCCTGTTGGACATGGTGATGCAATACACCCGTGGTAACCAGACCCGTGCTGCGCTGATGATGGGCATCAACCGTGGTACGCTGCGTAAAAAATTGAAAAAATACGGCATGAACTAATTCAGTTAGCTAAATGCTTGATTAAAAAGGCGCTACTCGGCATGGGGAAGCGCCTTTTTTATAGGTGTCACAAAGGGAGTGACCATGAGAACAGGATGTGAACCGACCCGATTTGGTAATGAAGCAAAGACCATCATCCAGGGTGATGCATTAACCGAACTTAAAAAGATCCCCGCCGAAAGTGTAGATCTGATCTTTGCCGACCCACCGTATAACATCGGTAAAAATTTTGATGGTCTGATCGAAGCCTGGAAAGAAGATCTGTTTATCGACTGGCTGTTTGAAGTGATTGCAGAGTGCCACCGCGTTCTGAAAAAGCAGGGCAGCATGTACATCATGAACAGCACGGAAAACATGCCCTTTATCGATCTCCAGTGCCGCAAGCTTTTTACCATCAAAAGTCGCATCGTCTGGTCATATGACAGTTCTGGAGTGCAGGCGAAAAAACACTACGGCTCCATGTACGAACCCATCCTGATGATGGTGAAAGACGCAAAGAACTACACGTTCAACGGTGATGCTATTCTGGTAGAAGCCAAAACCGGATCGCAGCGCGCGTTGATCGATTATCGCAAAAATCCTCCACAGCCTTACAATCATCAAAAAGTACCGGGTAACGTCTGGGATTTTCCGCGCGTGCGTTATTTGATGGATGAATATGAGAATCACCCGACGCAAAAACCGGAAGCCTTACTGAAACGCATTATTCTCGCCTCTTCCAACCCAGGCGATATCGTTCTCGACCCGTTTGCCGGTAGCTTTACTACCGGTGCCGTAGCCGCCGCCAGCGGGCGAAAATTCATTGGTATTGAGATCAACAGCGAGTACATCAAAATGGGGCTTCGACGGCTGGATGTCGCGTCGCATTACTCTGCGGAAGAACTGGCGAAAGTGAAAAAAAGAAAGACCGGCAACCTGTCAAAACGAAGCCGGTTAAGCGAAGTTGACCCCGATCTCATTGCAAAGTAAAGGAAGTGTAAGCCTGGTTTTCAGATTATTCATTTCGTGTATATTTCCTGCCAGACTTGGTTAAACATGCACAGGCTCAGGTAATGATTCGCAAGTATTGGTGGCTCGTCGTTTTCGCTGTCTTCGTTTTTCTGTTTGATACTTTACTGATGCAGTGGATTGAACTGCTGGCAACAGAAACAGACAAATGCCGCAATATGAACTCAGTTAATCCACTAAAACTGGTTAACTGTGACGAACTGAATTTTCAGGACAGAATGTGAATTTATATGACACTTAATTCATTCGCTTGATGAATTAATTTCGTTATGTTTTCATCTGGCATGAACATTCTTAATACGTTATCGACCAGTGCGGGTGCTTGTTTATAAAGATCATAACCCGCCATATTCATTAACCAGTTTTGAACAATTCCGCTGAAGGCACCATCAATAATAATCATCACAACATCTAAATCGAGATTATTTGCTATACAACCTTGTTGCTGACATGCCTGCAATACTTCGTGGAGAGTCTGCGGATTAAAGCCCATCTTTTCGCGTATCACTCCCTCTGCCAGCATCTCATCATTAAATTCACATTTGTGATATAAGATTTTCAGCAACGCCTGCTGGCGGGGAATGTTGGCAATATATTGCAAGCCGACAATCAATTTTTCACGCAATTGTTGAAACGGGTCATGCTCTAACCCAGCCGTCAAGTGTTCCTGGATTAACTCCCGCAATGAAGGCTGTTGCAACCACATCTCATTAAACAGTTGGGTCTTGTTCTCGAAGTGCCAGTAGATAGCGCCACGCGTAACGTTAGCGGCATCGGCAATGTCGTTGAGCGTCGTCTTGCTTACGCCATGTTGCGCAAACTGGGCGATGGCAGTTTCAATCAGTTCTTGCCGGGTCTTCAGAGCTTCGGCTTTGGTTCTTTTTGCCATGATTAATTATTCAGGAAATAAATATATTCGACACAGAGTGAGAAAATAGCGAAGGTTAATCTATCACCTAATGTGTATTTATACGAGAGGCTAATATTGAGTTGCTATAAATCGTCAAATAAATAACGTTTATTATTTACCTAAAACACATTCACTCTATCAATATATATTTCAATTTACGAGGATTTGATTCTACCTCTTTCAACCCGCGTCAAAATAAAACAGTAGAATATTAATCTTTTTTTGTGTTTATGTGCCTTGAGACGCCAGTATTCATAACTATTCCTTACATCGACGAATGATAATTTGTAGGATAGCGAACTGTATTTTTCTTTCTGCGAGTTAACGCGTTGCCTTTTTGGGTAAATAACGCGCTTTTGGTTTTTTGAGGAATAGTAATGACGAAACATGCCAGGTTTTTCCTCCTGCCCTCCTTTATTCTGATCTCCGCGGCTTTAATCGCCGGTTGTAACGATAAGGGAGAAGAGAAAGCTCACGTCGGTGAACCGCAGGTTACCGTTCATATTGTGAAAACGGCCCCGTTAGAAGTTAAGACTGAATTACCAGGCCGCACCAATGCTTACCGTATAGCCGAAGTTCGCCCACAGGTTAGCGGGATCGTACTGAGTCGCAATTTCACTGAAGGCAGCGATGTGCAAGCAGGCCAGTCTCTGTACCAGATCGATCCCGCGACCTATCAGGCAAGTTATGACAGCGCGAAAGGCGAACTGGCGAAAAGTGAAGCCGCCGCCGCCATCGCGCATTTGACGGTAAAACGTTACGTTCCGCTCGTGGGTACGAAATACATCAGTCAGCAGGAGTACGACCAGGCCATTGCTGATGCTCGCCAGGCCGATGCCGCCGTGATTGCCGCAAAAGCCACAGTCGAAAGCGCTCGCATCAATCTCGCTTATACCAAAGTGACTGCGCCAATTAGCGGACGTATCGGCAAATCGACCGTGACCGAAGGCGCTCTTGTCACTAATGGGCAAACGACTGAACTGGCGACTGTCCAGCAGCTCGATCCTATCTACGTTGATGTGACCCAATCCAGCAACGATTTTATGAGGCTGAAGCAATCCGTAGAGCAAGGAAATTTGCATAAGGAAAACGCCACCAGCAACGTAGAGTTGGTCATGGAAAACGGTCAAACCTATCCCCTGAAAGGTACGCTGCAATTCTCCGATGTTACCGTTGATGAAAGCACCGGCTCCATAACCCTACGTGCCGTCTTCCCTAACCCGCAACATACGCTTTTACCTGGTATGTTTGTGCGCGCACGGATTGATGAAGGCGTCCAATCTGATGCCATTCTTATCCCGCAACAAGGCGTTAGCCGCACACCGCGTGGTGATGCAACCGTGCTGATTGTTAACGATAAAAGTCAGGTTGAAGCGCGCCCTGTCGTTGCCAGCCAGGCGATTGGCGATAAATGGTTGATTAGCGAAGGGCTGAAATCTGGCGATCAAGTCATTGTCAGCGGCCTGCAAAAAGCGCGTCCGGGAGAGCAGGTTAAAGCCACTACCGATACCCCCGCAGATTCTGCATCGAAGTAAGGCAATCTGACATGGCAAACTTTTTTATTCGACGACCGATATTTGCATGGGTGCTGGCCATTATTCTGATGATGGCGGGTGTACTGGCGATCCTACAATTGCCCGTCGCCCAATACCCAACCATTGCGCCGCCTGCAGTTTCTGTTTCGGCAAACTATCCGGGCGCTGATGCGCAGACCGTGCAGGATACGGTGACGCAGGTTATCGAACAGAATATGAATGGTATCGATAACCTGATGTATATGTCCTCCACCAGCGATTCTGCCGGTAGCGTGACAATTACCCTTACCTTCCAGTCCGGGACCGATCCAGATATCGCGCAAGTGCAGGTGCAGAACAAACTCCAGCTCGCCACGCCGTTGCTGCCGCAGGAGGTACAGCAGCAGGGGATCAGTGTTGAAAAGTCCAGTAGCAGCTATTTGATGGTGGCGGGCTTTGTCTCTGATAACCCAGGCACCACACAGGACGATATCTCGGACTATGTGGCCTCTAACGTTAAAGATACGCTTAGCCGTCTGAATGGCGTCGGTGACGTACAACTTTTCGGCGCACAGTATGCGATGCGTATCTGGTTGGACGCCGATCTGCTAAACAAATACAAACTGACGCCGGTTGATGTGATTAACCAGTTGAAGGTACAGAACGATCAGATCGCTGCCGGACAGTTGGGCGGAACGCCAGCGTTACCAGGGCAACAGTTGAACGCCTCGATTATTGCTCAGACGCGGTTAAAAAATCCGGAAGAATTCGGCAAAGTGACCTTGCGCGTAAACAGTGACGGCTCGGTGGTACGCCTGAAAGATGTCGCACGGGTTGAACTTGGCGGTGAAAACTATAACGTTATCGCTCGCATCAACGGTAAACCGGCGGCGGGCCTGGGTATTAAGCTGGCAACCGGCGCGAATGCTCTCGATACCGCGAAAGCCATTAAGGCAAAACTGGCGGAATTACAGCCATTCTTCCCGCAGGGAATGAAGGTTCTCTACCCTTATGACACCACACCATTCGTCCAGCTTTCTATTCACGAAGTGGTAAAAACGCTGTTCGAAGCCATTATGCTGGTGTTCCTGGTGATGTATCTGTTCTTGCAGAATATGCGAGCAACGCTGATCCCCACCATTGCGGTACCCGTGGTGTTGTTAGGGACGTTTGCCATCCTCGCCGCTTTTGGTTACTCCATCAACACACTAACGATGTTCGGGATGGTGCTTGCCATCGGGCTGCTCGTCGATGATGCGATAGTGGTGGTGGAGAACGTCGAGCGCGTGATGATGGAGGATAAGCTCCCGCCAAAAGAAGCGACGGAAAAATCGATGTCGCAAATCCAGGGCGCACTGGTGGGTATCGCGATGGTGCTGTCAGCGGTATTTATTCCAATGGCATTCTTCGGCGGTTCTACTGGGGCAATTTACCGCCAGTTCTCTATCACCATCGTTTCGGCAATGGCGCTTTCTGTTCTGGTGGCATTGATTCTTACCCCAGCGTTATGTGCAACACTGCTCAAACCCGTCTCTGCTGAGCATCACGAAAATAAGGGCGGTTTCTTCGGCTGGTTTAATACCACCTTCGATCATAGCGTTAACCACTACACCAACAGCGTCGGCAAAATCCTCGGTTCCACAGGACGATATTTACTGATCTATGCACTAATTGTTGCTGGAATGGTGGTGTTGTTTTTACGTCTTCCGTCTTCCTTCTTACCTGAAGAGGATCAGGGTGTCTTTCTGACTATGATTCAGTTACCCGCTGGCGCGACGCAAGAGCGGACGCAAAAAGTGTTGGATCAAGTGACGGATTACTATCTGAAGAACGAGAAAGCGAACGTAGAAAGTGTCTTTACGGTTAACGGCTTTAGCTTCAGCGGCCAGGCACAAAACGCCGGTATGGCTTTCGTCAGTCTGAAACCGTGGGAAGAGCGTAGTGGTGACGAAAACAGTGCGGAAGCGGTAATCCATCGTGCCAAAATGGAGTTGGGCAAGATCCGCGACGGTTTTGTCATTCCATTCAATATGCCAGCCATTGTTGAACTGGGCACGGCAACGGGTTTCGACTTTGAGTTAATTGATCAGGCTGGGCTGGGTCACGATGCCCTGACCCAGGCCCGTAACCAGTTGCTTGGCATGGCGGCGCAACATCCTGCCAGCTTAGTCAGCGTGCGTCCTAATGGTCTGGAAGACACCGCGCAGTTTAAACTGGAAGTTGACCAGGAAAAGGCGCAGGCATTAGGTGTTTCACTTTCTGACATCAATCAGACTATTTCAACGGCGTTGGGTGGGACTTACGTTAACGACTTCATTGACCGTGGTCGCGTGAAAAAGGTGTATGTTCAGGCGGATGCCAAATTCCGTATGCTGCCAGAAGATGTCGATAAACTTTATGTCCGCAGCGCCAACGGCGAAATGGTGCCATTCTCTGCCTTTACCACTGCACATTGGGTGTATGGCTCTCCGCGACTGGAGCGCTACAACGGTCTGCCGTCAATGGAGATTCAGGGGGAAGCCGCGCCAGGAACCAGTTCCGGCGATGCCATGGCGTTGATGGAAAACCTTGCGTCAAAATTACCGGCGGGCATTGGTTATGACTGGACGGGTATGTCATATCAGGAACGTTTATCGGGAAACCAGGCTCCCGCTCTGGTAGCAATTTCCTTTGTGGTTGTTTTCCTGTGCCTTGCTGCACTCTATGAAAGCTGGTCAATTCCTGTCTCGGTTATGTTGGTCGTGCCGTTAGGGATTGTCGGCGTGCTACTGGCGGCGACACTCTTTAATCAAAAAAATGACGTCTACTTTATGGTGGGCTTGCTAACGACAATTGGCTTGTCGGCTAAAAACGCTATTTTGATTGTTGAGTTCGCTAAAGATCTCATGGAGAAAGAGGGTAAAGGTGTTGTTGAAGCGACACTAATGGCAGTACGTATGCGTCTGCGCCCTATCCTGATGACCTCTCTCGCCTTTATTCTCGGCGTATTACCGCTAGCTATCAGTAACGGTGCCGGCAGTGGCGCGCAGAACGCAGTGGGTATCGGGGTAATGGGCGGGATGGTTTCTGCAACGTTGCTGGCAATCTTCTTCGTGCCGGTGTTCTTTGTGGTGATCCGCCGTTGCTTTAAAGGATAAATCAGAAACATAAAGGCACTTTCGGGTGCCTTTATTATTTTCAGTGAAACCCATAAAAATTAATAAGATATTCTTCTTCTCACTCTTTAAAAACTTTCTATAGTTCCCGCTCCCTTCACTATTTTTACAATTCACATAATTTGTCATTATTCATTCCGCAAGATTTATAACCTCCGGTGATAAAATGGCATTCAGCTCGTTAATAAGAGAGTTAACTTATTAAGCGTTAGCGTTTATTACTGAGGTAACACCATGAAAAGATTAATTCCTGTGGCATTGCTCACCGCATTGCTGGCGGGCTGTGCTCACGATTCGCCCTGCGTTCCGGTTTATGATGATCAGGGTCGACTGGTTCACACCAATACCTGTATGAAAGGCACGACTCAGGATAACTGGGAAACGGCTGGGGCCATTGCCGGCGGGGCAGCAGCTGTTGCTGGCCTGACGATGGGGATCATCGCTCTGTCGAAATAACTGAACAGGGCGCGGAGCTCCGCGCTCTTTTTAACGATACAGTATCTTTCCATAAGATAAAATATTGCTATATTCTGCTGGGTAATTCCCTGCTGATTTAGCATGTTATATCACGTTATTTCGCTGCTTTCGAAATAACGCATCAATTTAACTTTCACACATCCCACCAGAAATATACTCACGCTAACAATCATTATTCTGCTTAGTAAAAAACGCGTAAATATTTTGCGCCAAAATGTGGCGCATGTTTCATTTCCGCACCATTGCGGGGCGCTGTTTTTATTATTTCCTGTCTACACTCAGCTTATTGCGACGCGAAATCGTGCGCAAAAGCTGGCACTACTTTTGCTTATAAGAGGATGGCCACAGACAGGTAAAAGACGTTTCCCAAATGTCCTATAACGATAATTTTCGCCTCACAGGAAGCATTATGAAAAAGATGATGATAGCCACACTGGCTGCCACCAGCGTGCTGCTTGCCGTTGCAAATCAGGCGCATGCTGGCGCGACGCTTGATGCCGTTCAGAAAAAAGGTTTTGTGCAATGCGGGATCAGTGATGGATTACCTGGGTTCTCTTATGCCGATGCTGACGGTAAGTTTTCAGGTATTGATGTAGATGTTTGTCGTGGTGTTGCGGCAGCTGTATTTGGTGACGACACGAAAGTGAAATATACCCCGCTCACTGCAAAAGAACGCTTCACGGCTTTACAGTCAGGGGAGGTGGATTTGCTCTCCCGTAATACGACCTGGACTTCATCTCGCGATGCCGGGATGGGAATGGCATTTACCGGCGTCACTTATTACGACGGCATTGGCTTCCTGACTCACGATAAAGCGGGACTAAAAAGCGCGAAAGAACTGGATGGCGCTACCGTCTGTATTCAGGCGGGTACTGATACCGAACTCAACGTTGCCGATTACTTTAAGGCAAACAATATGAAGTACACACCAGTGACTTTCGATCGCTCTGACGAATCAGCGAAGGCACTGGAATCTGGTCGCTGCGATACGCTGGCCTCGGATCAATCACAACTGTATGCCCTGCGCATCAAATTAAGCAACCCGGCTGAATGGATTGTCTTACCGGAAGTTATCTCCAAAGAACCGCTTGGGCCGGTAGTTCGTCGTGGCGATGATGAATGGTTCTCGATTGTACGCTGGACGCTTTTCGCCATGCTGAATGCTGAAGAGATGGGCATCAATTCCCAGAACGTCGATGAAAAAGCGGCTAATCCGGCAACGCCTGATATGGCACATCTGCTGGGTAAAGAAGGCGATTACGGCAAGGATCTGAAGCTGGATAATAAATGGGCTTACAACATCATCAAACAGGTGGGTAACTACTCGGAAATTTTTGAGCGTAACGTAGGTTCAGAAAGCCCGCTGAAAATTAAACGTGGGCAAAATAATCTCTGGAATAACGGCGGAATTCAGTACGCGCCGCCCGTGCGTTAAGTCGGTGTGAGGTAACGAGCGTCGCTACGGCGGCGCTCTCTTCAGCGTTATGCTTTCCGAGGTTTCTATGTCTCATCGCCGCTCAACCGTTAAAGGCTCACTCTCCTTTGCCAACCCTACGGTTCGCGCCTGGTTATTCCAAATCCTTGCCGTTGTTGCTGTTGTTGGCATTGTTGGTTGGCTATTTCACAACACTGTGACGAATCTCAGTAATCGTGGCATTACTTCAGGTTTTGCCTTTCTGGATCGCGGCGCTGGCTTCGGTATTGTCCAGCATTTGATCGATTACCAGCAGGGTGATACCTACGGACGCGTTTTCATTGTTGGCTTACTCAATACGCTACTGGTTTCTGCATTGTGTATTGTATTCGCTTCTGTTCTGGGCTTCTTTATCGGTCTGGCGCGACTTTCGGATAACTGGCTGCTACGAAAGCTTTCCACAATTTATATTGAGATCTTCCGTAATATTCCGCCGCTGCTGCAAATCTTCTTCTGGTACTTTGCCGTGCTGCGCAATTTGCCCGGACCACGCCAGGCAGTGAGTGCGTTTGATCTGGCCTTTTTGAGCAATCGTGGGCTTTATATTCCGTCGCCGCAGCTGGGAGACGGATTTATTGCGTTTATCCTAGCTGTTGTTATGGCTATAGTCCTTTCTGTTGGGCTATTCCGCTTTAATAAAACATACCAGATAAAAACCGGACAACTGCGCCGCACCTGGCCGATCGCCGCAGTGTTGATCATTGGTTTGCCTTTACTGGCGCAATGGCTTTTTGGCGCAGCACTACACTGGGATGTCCCAGCCCTTCGAGGCTTTAATTTCCGCGGCGGGATGGTTTTAATTCCTGAACTGGCAGCCTTAACGCTGGCACTTTCGGTTTATACCTCTGCATTTATCGCCGAGATTATCCGCGCTGGGATCCAGGCAGTGCCTTATGGTCAACATGAAGCTGCTCGGTCACTGGGATTACCCAACCCGGTTACGCTACGCCAGGTCATTATTCCCCAGGCACTGCGGGTGATTATTCCACCGTTAACCAGCCAGTATCTCAACATCGTCAAAAACTCCTCTCTTGCCGCCGCGATTGGCTATCCCGATATGGTTTCGCTGTTTGCTGGCACCGTGCTGAACCAGACGGGGCAAGCCATCGAGACGATAGCCATGACCATGTCGGTCTATCTGATTATCAGCCTGACTATCTCGCTGCTGATGAATATCTATAACCGCCGCATCGCGATCGTTGAACGCTAAGGAGTCATGATGACAAAAGTATTGCTGTCTCATCCCCCGCGCCCGGCGAGCCATAACTCAAGCCGCGCGATGGTGTGGGTGCGAAAAAATCTGTTCTCCAGCTTGAGCAATAGCCTACTGACTATTGGCTGCATATGGCTGATGTGGGAACTGATCCCACCGTTGCTGAACTGGGCATTTTTGCAGGCTAACTGGGTTGGCTCAACGCGTGCCGACTGCACAAAAGCCGGTGCCTGTTGGGTCTTCATCCACGAACGATTTGGTCAGTTTATGTATGGGCTTTACCCACACGACCAACGCTGGCGAATTAACCTCGCATTACTGATTGGGCTTGTGTCGATCGCACCAATGTTCTGGAAAATACTCCCGTATCGCGGTCGCTATATTGCGGTATGGGCGGTGATTTACCCACTGATTGTCTGGTGGCTGATGTATGGCGGGTTTCTTGGTCTTGAGCGGGTTGAAACCCGGCAATGGGGCGGGCTGACGCTAACTTTAATTATTGCATCAGTTGGGATTGCGGGGGCGCTGCCGTGGGGGATCTTACTGGCGTTAGGTCGCCGCTCCCATATGCCGATTGTGCGTATCTTATCGGTCATTTTTATCGAGTTCTGGCGCGGTGTACCGCTGATTACCGTTCTGTTTATGTCTTCGGTCATGCTGCCGTTGTTTATGGCAGAAGGCACCAGTATCGACAAATTGATCCGCGCGCTGGTTGGCGTGATCCTGTTTCAGTCAGCATATGTTGCGGAAGTCGTGCGAGGCGGATTACAGGCGCTGCCTAAAGGGCAATATGAAGCGGCAGAGTCGCTGGCGTTGGGTTACTGGAAAACCCAGGGGCTGGTTATTCTGCCACAGGCGTTGAAGCTGGTGATTCCTGGGCTGGTAAATACCATCATCGCACTCTTCAAAGATACCAGCCTGGTGATCATCATCGGGTTGTTCGATCTTTTCAGTAGCGTTCAGCAGGCAACCGTTGATCCCGCCTGGTTGGGTATGTCGACGGAAGGGTATGTTTTCGCCGCACTGATCTACTGGATCTTCTGTTTCAGCATGTCACGTTATAGCCAACATCTGGAAAAACGTTTTAACACCGGGCGTACACCGCATTGAGGACACTATGAGCCAAATTTTACTGCAACCTGCTAACGCGATGATTACGCTGGAAAACGTCAATAAATGGTATGGGCAATTCCATGTTTTGAAAAATATAAATTTAACCGTGCAACCGGGAGAACGGATCGTTCTGTGTGGCCCTTCTGGTTCCGGTAAATCGACAACCATTCGTTGTATTAATCATCTGGAAGAACATCAACAGGGACGGATCGTGGTGGATGGCATCGAACTTAATGAAGATATCCGCAATATTGAGCGCGTCAGGCAGGAAGTGGGAATGGTCTTTCAGCATTTCAATCTCTTCCCTCATCTGACCGTTCTACAGAACTGTACCCTGGCACCGATTTGGGTACGCAAGATGCCTAAGAAAGAGGCTGAAGCTCTGGCGATGCATTACCTTGAGCGGGTGAGAATTGCCGAACATGCCCAGAAGTTTCCCGGACAGATTTCTGGTGGTCAGCAGCAACGCGTTGCCATAGCACGTTCACTTTGTATGAAACCAAAGATCATGCTATTTGATGAACCTACGTCGGCGCTCGATCCGGAGATGGTGAAAGAAGTGCTGGATACGATGATTGGGCTGGCGCAGTCGGGTATGACAATGTTGTGTGTAACACATGAGATGGGGTTTGCACGAACCGTCGCTGACAGGGTGATTTTTATGGATCGTGGGGAGATAGTGGAACAAGCTGCACCGGATGAGTTTTTTGCGCATCCTAAATCAGAGCGTACGAGGGCATTTTTATCGCAGGTAATCCATTAATTGAATGTTAGTTCGAAAAGCAAAAAGGCCATCCTTTTGGATGGCCTTTCGCTTGATTTGATGTCTGGCAGTTCCCTACTCTCGCATGGGGAGACCCCACACTACCATCGGCGCTACGGCGTTTCACTTCTGAGTTCGGCATGGGGTCAGGTGGGACCACCGCGCTACTGCCGCCAGACAAATTCTTTTCTAATCTGCCGAACTTTAACCTAAAAAGTGGTGCTGATACCCAGAGTCGAACTGGGGACCTCACCCTTACCAAGGGTGCGCTCTACCAACTGAGCCATATCAGCACGCTAAATTTGATGCCTGGCAGTTCCCTACTCTCGCATGGGGAGACCCCACACTACCATC